>Ga0164242_10010190_pt1 | contig 10080 bp, 7 predicted proteins | sample OricomgcompostMG_FD_108783 | JGI IMG/M metagenome (GOLD analysis project Ga0164242, IMG submission 108783) | Miracle-Growth compost microbial communities from Emeryville, California, USA - Original compost - Miracle growth compost (MG) ... | reverse complement strand
CAGCGAGGCGGTGAGCTGGTAGGTCAGCGTGATCAGGCCGACCTGGGCGAAGCTGAGGTGGAAGCCGCTCTTCAGCAGCGGGTAGATCGCCAGGATCAGCGACTGGATCATGTCGTTGAGCAGGTGCGAAAAACTGATCGCACCCAGCACGGGATAGACGGTGCCTTCCTGATCGGCCGGCACGGTGCGCAGCATGCCTGCCTGACCGGAACGGACGGCAGGCGCGGGGACGGATTCAACGCGGGTTTGCATGGCGGGGAGGCAAGTCTGTCGGGGGAAATGCCACGCGGTTGCGCGGCAGGGGCACCCACCATAGAGTGACCGCAAACGGCCCGCATTTGCAGACGGGTCAATTTTTATCGAATCCGGGCCATTCATGCGCAATACCCGCATCGACGCCTACGAGGACATCCCGCGCGACGTGCTCGCCACCGGCAACGATTACCGGCCGCACCAGGTGCTGCCGCCCCACGCGCACCGGCGTGGACAACTGCTGTACGCCGCCACCGGCGTGGTCACCACGATCACCGCCGAAGGCAGTTGGGTGGTGCCGCCGCAGCGCGCCCTGTGGATTCCGCCCGAGGTGGTCCATGAGGTGCGCATGGACGGCCAGGTCTCCACCCGCAGCCTCTACGTCACCCGCGAAGCCGCCGAAGCCGCCGGCCTGCCCGCGCGCTGCCGGGTCATCGGCGTCTCGCCGCTGTTGCATGCCTTGCTGCTCGAAGCCGTGGACTTGCCCGCGCACTACGCGCTGGACGGCCGCGATGGCCGCGTGATGGCCTTGCTGCTGGACGAGATCCACCGCATGCCGGCATTGGCGTTGAGCACGCCGCTGCCGCACGAACGCCGCCTGGCCGGACTGTGCCGCGGGCTGCTCGCCGCTCCTTCGCTGGAAGCGGACATCGATGCCGTGGCGGCCCGTGTCGGCATGAGCCGGCGCCATTTCACCCGCCTGTTCCGCGAGCAGACCGGCATGAGCTTCGGCGCCTGGCGCCAACAGGCCTGCCTGCTCGCCGCACTGACCCGGCTGGGCCGCGGCGAGGCGATCACCCAGGTGGCGCTGGACCTGGGCTACGCCAGCCCCAGCGCATTCACCGCCGCCTTCCGCCGTGTCCTCGGATCGCCGCCCAGCCGCTACCTGGACGGCAGCGCGCCACGGGAATGACGGGCAAGGACGCGGTGCCGGCGCCAAGGCGCACGGTTACGGGCGATTCGAAATCATTGCCAGGTGGCAGTGGGCCTTGGCCCGAACGGCCTGCGCCCGCAAAGCGCAGGCGTCAGCGGCGCAGGTGGCTGCGCACCCAGGCCACGTAGCGGTCGACGAACCCCTGCAGGAATTTCAGCGTGCCCTCGTTGGAAACGTGCCCCTCGGCATCGATCAGCGCATCGTCCTTGAACTGCACGAACACCTCCGGCTGCGCCAGCAGTGCCACATCCAGGTAGGCCAGCACGTTGCGCAGGTGCTGCTGGGCCAACGCGCTGCCGGTGGCGCCGATGGAGGCGCCGATCACGGCACCGGGCTTGCCGGCGAAGGAGTTGGTGCCCCAGGGCCGCGAGCCCAGGTCCAGCGCGTTCTTCAGCACACCGGGAATCGACCGGTTGTATTCCGGGGTGACGAACAGCAGTGCATCGGCCGATTCGACCTCCTGTTTCAGCCGTTTGCCTTCGGCGGGGTAGTCCCCGTCGAAATCCTGGTCGTACAGCGGCAGATCGTCGATCCGCACCGGCTCGAACACGATGTCGTCCGGCGCCAGTTCCGCCACGGCCCGTGCCAGCCGCCGGTTGATCGATGCCTTGCGCAGGCTGCCAATGAATACCGCCACCTTGATCGTGCCCATGTCGCCTCCTGATGGATCGGGAAACGTCACCGGTGGCATGCGGCCGGCCGGGACGGAGGTATCCACTCTGCATCAAGATCGGCGTAGCCTGTGTGAAGGGTGCGTGGCCATGAACGGACCTGGCGGGGCTTCACGCATCCACTGGACAGGGATTCGTACTCGGGGGTGGGGTTTATGACGAAATGGCATTGGCCATCCGGGCGGGCATGGCGCTGGTTGCCGGCGTTCGGCATGGCGTTGTTCCTGCTGGGGCCTGCCGTTCACGCCGCCACGCCGCTCAACGGTGCATGGCGCGACGCGCAAGCCGGCGATACCCCCCAGCGCGTACTGCAGGATTATCGCCACGGCGACCTGCGCAGCTTCGATCCCGGGCAGTTGCAGTATTTCCCGGTGCAGGGGTTGGGCGCCTGGGTCGTCCTGCAGGCGCAACCTCCCGGGGCCGTGGCAGGCCACGTGCTGACGGTCAATCCGCCGCCACCGGGCAAGGTGGCGATCTACGCTGGCGACGGCACCGCCGTGACGCTGTCGCTGGATGATTTCACCGCACCGAGCCACGCCCACGGGCGCCTGGCCTGGTCGCTCGGCGACGACCCGCACGGCACCGGTCTCGTCCTGCTGCGCTTCGAGCCGGGCGCGGGCGCGGTGGCCCCCGCCAGCTTCGCCCTGCTCAGCGCCAGTGAATTCCTGCGCCTGGATGCACGCTGGCTGGTGTTCGCCAGCGCCTGCCTTGCGGTGATGCTGGTCATGGCGCTGATGGCGCTGTGCATTGCAGCGATGCTGCGCGATCCCTCGTTCGCCTGGTATGCCGGCTTCGTGCTCTGCTACGCGTTCATCCAGGGCATTCGCAGCGGCTTCCTGTTCCATCCGCTGGAGATGGCATGGCTGGCCAGCCTCTCGTCGCTGGCCACCGCGGTCGCGATCGGCCTGTCGATGGCCTTTGCCGCGTTGTTCGCGGTCCGTTTCTGCGAACTGCGACGCTTTGCCCCGCTGCTGCGCGCACCGGCGATGGCGCTGGCGGTGGGCATGCTGCTGGTGACGGCCATGCGTGCCTGCGGCTTCCAGCCGCTGGAAAGCGTCGGCCAGTTGCTGATCGATCCGCTGCTGATCCTCGGCTCGCTGCTGCTGGGTGCGGCCTCGCTGGTGGCCGCGGTACGCGGTTCGCGCCACGCATGGTTTTTCCTGTTCGGCTGGATGCCGTTGCTGGCGTTGACCGCCCTGTGGAGCGCTGAAATCAGCGGCACCCTGGCCGGCGCCCGCTGGCTGGGCAATGCCAGCCTGGCCGCGGGGGCCCTGGAAGCGCTGGTACTGTCGCTGGGGCTGGCCGACCATGCCTTGAGCATGCGCCGCACCCACGCGTCCGTGCAGGTGCTGGCCGACCACGATGCGCTGACCAACGTGCTCAACCGGCGCGCCTGGCGCGAGGCCGTCGAGGAAACCCTGCGTGCGCACGTCGGGCAACCGATGACGCTGCTGTTTCTCGACCTCGATCATTTCAAGATCCTCAACGATCGCCAGGGCCACGCGGCGGGCGATCGCGCGCTGGTCGCCGTGGCCGATTCCCTGCGCCACGAACTGCGCCCGCTGGATCGACTGGGCCGCTACGGTGGCGAGGAATTCGTGGCCCTGCTGCACGGCACGCCACAGGAACCGGCCACCCAGGTGGCCATCCGCCTGTGCCGGCGCGTACACCGGCTGGAGATCGCGCTGGACAACGAAGGCGGCCGCCTCAGCATCAGCATCGGCCTGGCCATGCACCATCCGGGCGAATCCCTGGACAACTGGATCGAACGCGCCGACCAGGCCATGTACACGGCCAAGCTGGACGGCCGCAACCGGGTCCAGGTAAGCGGCACCCGCCCCAAGGCCGTGCGCTCGCGGCAACCGTTGCAAGTGGTGGAGTGACGCGCACGCCGCAATCTCGGCGATACCTCATTGCCTGCCCTCGCCTTTGCCGAGGAGCCCGCTTGCGGGCGATGCTTCTTGGAACCTGTTCACGATCTTCTGGCGCCTCCCCATGAAACGTCATCCCAGCGACAGCTGGGATCCAACGTCGTTGGTTTTGGAGGGAAAGTCACTGGAGGACAGATTTTGAACAGGCTCTCAGGCTTTTCGGATATCAAAGCATCGCCCGCAAGCGGACTTGCATGTTCGTCACCGGCAAGCGAGAAAGAGCTTGCCGGGGTGGAGGGACCAAGCAGGCATCTGGCCCAAGGCACAGACAGTAGGAGACCTCGTCCCGCCCCTCACCACCGGCGTCCATAAGAGTCTGTTCAAAATCTCCCTGTCGGACTGGTAGCCCCACACACGCCCCCATTCGTCATTCCTGCGAAAGCAGGAGGCGCTTTACAACAGACGAATGTCTGGTCATCCATCGACTTGACGTCTCCGAACCCGAAAGGCACTGGATTCCTGCTTTCGCAGGAATGACGCTTCATAGGTTGGCTTGGAGATTTTGAACAGGTTCCAAGAAATCTATCGGCCTTAGGGACCGACGATATGTGGCAAGCCAGCGCAGGTGAGTTCCCGACAACATAGAATCTCCCACAAGGTCGCGCCGGCCCTATCGAGGAACGGCTTTGAACAGGCCGTCAGGCCAGTTCGCGCGCTGCGGCCACCACGTCCGCATCGCCCGGCAACACCAGGAATGCCGCGCCTGCCAGCGGGGTGAACGTGTCGGCGCCGACCACGCGCCGCAGCGGCGTGCCGCCGAGGCCAGCTTCCACGATCGCGGTGATCACGCCCTCGCCCACGCCAGCGCTCTTGCGTCCCTCGTCCAGCACGATGATGCGCTTGGCCGACGCCGCCTGCGCCGCAATGAAGGCGTCGTTGAGCGGTGCCAGCCAGCGCAGGTCGACCACGCGGACCTTCCAGCCCTGTTCCTTTTCGATGCTGCGCGCAGCACGCAGCGCCATCGGCACGCCGTTGCCGAAGGTGAACACCACGAGGTCGTTCGCGTCCGCATCGTAGATGCGCCCCTCGCCCAGCGGCATCGCCTCGCCCGGCGCGGGATAGGCGAACTGCCACTGGCCGTCGCCGGCTTCGTACAGGTCCTTGGCCATGTACAGCGCGATCGGTTCGAGGAAGGCGCAGACGCGGCCATCCACCTTGGCCAGCGCGGTGAGCGTGCGCAGCATGGTCGCCGCATCGTCGCCGCGCGACGGGCAGCCGACCACGAGACCCGGGATGTCGCGCAGCGCGGCGATCGAGTTGTCGTTGTGGAAGTGCCCGCCGAAACCGCGCTGGTAGCCCAGCGAGGCCACCCGCATCACCATCGGGTTGCGGTACTGGTCGTTGGAGAAGAACTGCAGGCTGGCCGCCTCGCCGCGGATCTGGTCGGCGGCGTTGTGAAGATAGGCCAGGTACTGGATCTCCGGAATCGGCAGCATGCCCATGTTGGCGTAGCCCTGGGCCAGGCCAAGGATGGTGGTCTCGTCGAGCAGGGTGTTGAACACGCGGCTGTTCTTGAACGCCTTGTGCAGCCCTTTGGTGACCGTGTAGACGCCGCCCTTCTGCGCCACGTCCTCGCCGAACAGCAGCGATTCGGGATACTTCGCCATGATGTCGTGCAGGGCCTGGCCGATCTGGATCGCCAGGTGGCGCGGCGGCTGGTTCTCCGGCAGCTTCGCTGCGTCGCCGTAGGCTTTCAGGCGGGCATCGGCGTAGTCGGCGCGCTCGGCCTCGGCCTTCACCGCGGCAGGCGTGTACGGTGCCAGGGGCGCCATCACGTCCTCCAGCCGTTCCAGCCGCGGGCGACGGTCGGCTTCCTCGGCGGCGGCGAAGCAACGCTTGCGGGTGGCTTCGTACAGGGCCAGCACCTCGTCCTTGCCGTACAGGCCCGATGCCAGCGCGATCGCGGCCGAACGCAGCAGCGGGTCGGTCGCCTCCAGCGCCACCAGTTCCTCCATCGAGCGCCACTCGATCTCGAAATCGGTGCCGGCGTGGCCCATGATGCGGGTGGTCTTCAGGTGCAGGAAGGTCGGGCGGCGCGTGCCGCGGCAATGCTCCACCGCGCGCTGCACCTGCGCGTAGCCCTCGGCCAGGTCGAGGCCGTCGGCAAAGAAGTAGTCGAGGTTCGGGCGCTGGCGGAAGTTGCTGGCCACCCAGTCGTTCGGCGTCTTCACCGAGATGCCGATGCCGTTGTCCTCGCACACGAACAGCACCGGCGCGGGCAGCTTCTGGTAGGCCGTCCACGCGGCCGCGTTGAAGGCCGTCTGCGCGGTGGCATGGTTGCTGGAGGCATCGCCGAACGAGCAGATCGCGATGGCATCGTCCGGCACTGGCAACACGTGGCCGATGCGGCGCGCATGGTCGATGGCCACCGCCGTACCCAGCGCCTTGGGCAGGTGCGAGGCGATGGTGGAGGTCTGCGGCAACACCCACAACGGCTTGCTGCCCCACACCTTGTGGCGCCCGCCGGAAGCCGGGTCCTCCGCGCTGGCGGCGAACGACAGTGCCGAGTCCATCACCGGGTCCATCCCCGGCAGCTTGCGGAAGCGCTCGGCCATGAAGCCGCCGCTGCGGTAATGCAGGAAGGCAGGATCGGTGTGGCGGGTCAGCCGCGCCACCATCGCGTTGCCTTCGTGGCCGGACGAACCGATGGTGTAGAACACCTTGTTCTGCACGCGCAGCACGCGCGCCATCAGGTCGAGGTGGCGCGAGATCAGCTGCGACTCGAACAGCTCGCGGAAACCCTTCGCATCCAGCGCGCTGCCCGGCAGCACCGGCGCATCGTCGCGCGGCGCGGCACACACCTCGCCCCGCCACGCCTGCACGAATTCGGTGAAGTTCTGGTCGACGATCTCGGCGCGGTTGAAGCCCTTGTGGCGGGCGGCGATGAGGGTGGGCGTGGTGGTCATGAGGATGTCTTGTCGGTTCGGGGAGCGGCCTTGCGGCCGTCAGCAGGAGGAAACGATGGATAGCGCGGACGGCGGCGGGCGCAGCCGGCGCAAGGCATTGGCACGCGCGCGATCCTTGTCGCGGCCGAAGGATTCGAAAAGGCGGATCTGGTCGTCCAGCGACGGCACCGGCACGGCCATGCCCTGCACGCCGACCAGCACCAGCCGGCCCGGCGCAACCGGCTGCCAGCCTTCGCCACGGTCGAGTTCCAGCCCGCCCATCACCTCCACCGGCAAGCAGGGAAAGCGGAAGCGGGCGAAATGCGAGCGGAAGCGGTCGCCGTCGGCGGGTGCGTGGACGCTGTCACGGCAGTCAGCCCATAGCGTCATCAGGGTGTCGGCATCGCTGCGCGAGGTCAGCACGTCGATGTCGGCCGCGTCCACCTCGGCACCCAGCAGGCGTGCGGCGGCGCTGCCGATCAGGCACCACGGCTCGACGCAGTGCACGTGCAAGTCGGGGACCAGATCGGCGAGCGCGACGAAAAGTGCGGGCGGAATATGGCTCATGCGCGGCGGCGCATCCAGGCGTCGCGGTTCTGGCCCCATACGTCCACCACTTCGCCGCTGAAAGGTTCGGACATTTCGATGCGTCGCAGGACGCCGGAACCCAGGCGTCGCGCCACTGCCTGCGAGGGATGGTTGCCGGGCGTGACGAGGTGGATCACTTCGTCCCAGCCCAATTCGCGGAAGACCCAATCGACGACGGCCGCAGCGGCTTCGGTGGCATAGCCCCGCCCCCACGCTTCGCGCGCCAGGCTCCAGCCGACTTCGCGTCCCGGCCAGCCGGCCGGATGCCAGGGACCGCACCACCCAAGCCACTGCCCGCTGCGCTTGTCGATCAACGAAAAGGATGAAGCACCCTGGATGCCCCATGCACCCACCATCATCAGGAAGTGGCGCCAGGCCAGCGGCTCGCTGCGTGGGCCGCCCATGTGGCGCGTGGCTTCCGGATCGGCGAAGAATGCCGCCCAGCCTTCGAAATCGCCTGCCTGCGGCGGGCGCAGGATCAGGCGTTCGGTTTCGATGCGGATGTCGGCGATCGACATGTCGGGAGCCTTGGACATGGCCAGTGGTCGAAGCGGGTCTTCTTCCTCTCCCCTCCGGGGAGAGGATCGAGGTGAGGGGACAGTCTTGCGACGAGGCCCGATCGAAGCAGGCTTCGAATGAAGGCTGCCGCGAGCCCCGTCCCCTCACCCCAGCCCTCTCCCCGAAGGGAAGAGGGAGGAAAATCAGAACGCGTTGATGCCGGTCAGCTCGCGGCCCACCACCAGCTCGTGCACGGTCTCCGTGCCCTCGTAGGTGATGACCGATTCCAGGTTCAGCGCGTGGCGGATCGCCGAGTGCTCGGTGGTGATGCCGGCGCCGCCGAGGATGTCGCGGCACTGGCGCGCGATGTCGATGGCCATGCGGCAGTTGTTCCACTTGGCCAGCGAGACCTGGGTGGGCGCCATGGTGCCGGCGTCCTTCAGGCGGCCGAGCTGCAGCGACAGCAACTGCGCCGTGGTGATGCGTCGGGCCATGTCGGCCAACTTGAGCTGGATCGCCTGATTGGCCGCCAGCGGACGGTCGAACAGTACGCGCTCGGCGGTGTAGTCCAGCACTTCCTTGAGGCAGGCCTGGGCAGCGCCGATCGGCCCCCAGGTAATGCCGTAGCGTGCCTGGGTCAGGCAGCCCAGCGGCCCCTTCAGGCCCTTCACATTGGGCAGCCGGTTCGCGTCGGGCACGCGCACGTTGTCGAGGAACAGCGCCGAGGTGACCGAGGCGCGCAGGCTCATCTTCTTGTGGATCTGCTGGGCGGTGAAGCCCTTGGTATCAGTGGGTACGATGAAGCCCTGGATGCCATCCTCGGTCTGCGCCCATACCACCGCGACGTGTGCGAGGTTGCTGTTGGTGATCCACATCTTGGCGCCGTTGATGACCCAGTCGCCGCCGTCCTTCTTCGCGTTCGTCTTCATGTTGGCCGGGTCGGAGCCGCCGTGCGGCTCGGTCAGGCCGAAGCAGCCGATCAGCTCGCCCGCCGCCATCTTCGGCAGGTATTCCAGCTTCTGCTCTTCACTGCCGTAGGCGTAGATCGGGTACATCACCAGCGAGCTCTGCACCGAGGCGAAGCTGCGCAGGCCCGAATCGCCGCGCTCCAGCTCCTGGCAGATCAGGCCGTAGCTCACCCCGCTCATGCCGGCGCAACCGTACTGCTCGGGAATGGTGGCGCCGAGCAGGCCGAGGCTGGCGATCTCCGGAATCAACTCGGTCGGGAAACGCGCCTGGTCGAAGCAGTCGCCGATGATCGGCAGCACCTTCTCGTCGACGAAACGGCCGACGGTGTCCTGCACCATGCGCTCCTCGTCGGTGAGCAGCGAACGGACGTCGTACAGGTCAAGCGGGTTCAGGCGGGCGGCCATGCAAAGGCTCCGTGGCGTGAGGAAATCCTCCGATTGTAGCCGGGCCGTTCCCCTGTGGTCATGGCAGCATGCGGCATGGCGCGCACCGTCGCGTTCCGCACGCCGGGCCGCGGCGGGAATCATCGAATGATGCGTCGCAACACGAATCGTGCGAACATGTCTGTCTTGCCATTCCGTGCGCCCCGTCGCGGCACACAAACCCCTCCCCCATTCCCGCCGAACTCCCATGGTCAAAGGCATATTGCTGGGCTTCGCCTGCTTCGCGGCCTACGCGATGAGCGACGCCTTCGTGAAGTCGCTGCACGGCTCGCTGCCGCCCTACGAGGCGGTGTTCTTCGGCGGCCTGCTGGGCCTGGCCGCGCTGCCCTTCATCATGGGCAAGGACGACCGCTGGAGCGACGTGTTCTCCGCCCGCCGCCCGAAGCTGTGGTGGGTGCGCGCACTGGCCGGCGCACTGGGCAACATCTGCTCGGTCACCGCGTTCACCCTGCTGCCGATGGCCGAGGTGTTCTCGATGATCTTCCTGATGCCGATCTTCGTGACCATTCTCTCGGTATTCCTGCTGAAGGAGCACGTGGGCTGGCGGCGCTGGACCGCCGTGCTGGTCGGCTTCGCCGGCGTGCTGGTGGTGCTGCGACCGGGGTTCCGCACCCTGGGCCTGGGCGATTTCGCGTCGATCCTGTGCGGCCTGTGCGCAGCCATCTTGGTCGTGGCGCTGCGCATGGCCGGGACGGAGGAAAAACGCGTCAGCCTGTACGGCGCGGGCGTGATCGGCCCGCTGGTGGTCGGCGGCCTGCTGATGCTGCCGCACTTCGCCTGGCCCGGCCTGCACCAATCCTTCCTGCTCGCCGGTTACGGCCTGCTCGCCGCGCTGGCCGGCGTGCTGCTGATGTACGCCACCCTGATCGCCCCCGCCAACCGCGTCGCCCCCACCCAGTACAGCCAGAT
>Ga0164242_10010189_pt1 | contig 10081 bp, 9 predicted proteins | sample OricomgcompostMG_FD_108783 | JGI IMG/M metagenome (GOLD analysis project Ga0164242, IMG submission 108783) | Miracle-Growth compost microbial communities from Emeryville, California, USA - Original compost - Miracle growth compost (MG) ... | reverse complement strand
TGCTCTCGCTGGCGACGCGCATCGTCTACCGTTTGAACTCGGCCGAGCTCGTCGGTCTGCACCGTCTCGGGATCGCGGAATCGATGCGTTTTCCGGAACTCGCTTCGACGCTGCACGACAACGGCGATCAACGGCATATCGCGCGGTTGCGCGACCACATCGTCGCCGAATGCGGCGACGGCGCCGCTTCGCTCGCGCAGCCGCTGTTCTCGCTGTTGCTCGGCGAGGAACATCGGAAGCGCCTGCTCGGGCTGCAGCGGCCGATCACCGAGACCGATGCTGCCGAACACGCATCAACGGCGATCGCCGCACTCGGGCTGGCCGTGTATGCGGGACGGTTGCGCCCCGCCGACTGACGCGCTGCGCCCGGCGGAACGTGGTTCGGAAGATGCACCGGTGTTTGGAGGATGCACCGGTGTTTGGAGGATGCACCGGTGTTCGGAGGATGCACCGGCTTCCTTCACCCGAATTTGCCTTTGTATCTGCCGATTGCCGTCTGCCGATTGCCGGTTCTGGCAACGGCGAAGGCACCCTGAGACACCCGACTCGATGCCCTGGCTCTCCCGCGGTGATTGACCGCCGCAGTCCTTTCGGCGCGCTACGCGGCGACCAGCGCCGCGATCGCCGAGGTGAAGAAGGTCAGGCCGTCCACACCCGAGCGCATGGCGGCATCCGTGTCGGGGCCGAACCCGGGCTCGGTCGCGTGCTCCGGGTGCGGCATCAGGCCGACGACGTTGCCGCGCTCGTTCGTCACTCCCGCGATGTCGTTCAGCGATCCGTTCGGATTCACGCCCAGGTAGCGGAACACGACACGTCCGTCGCCCTCGAGGCGCTCGAGCTCGTCGGCCGACGCGACGAATCCGCCCTCGCCGTTCTTCAACGGGATGATGATCTCGTCTCCGGCGGAGAACCCGTTCGTCCACGCGGTCGACGCGTTCTCGACGCGCAACGCCTGATCGCGGCGGATGAACTGCCCGTGATCGTTGCGGATCAGGCCCCCGGGCAACAGGTGCGCCTCGGTGAGCATCTGGAAGCCGTTGCAGATGCCGAGCACCGGCATCCCTTTGTTCGCCGCATCGATGACCTCGGCCATGATCGGAGAGAGACTGGCGATCGCTCCGCAGCGGAGATAGTCGCCGTAGCTGAAGCCACCCGGAAGTACGAGCGCGTCGACGCCGCCGAGGTCGTGGCGGCCGTGCCAGAGTGCGACCGGCTCGGCGCCTGCCGTGTGCACGGCGCGCTGCGCGTCCCGGTCGTCGAGCGACCCGGGGAACGTGATCACGCCGATCTTCACTGCCGCGCTCCCTCGGGCGCGTCCACGAGTTCAGCGACTGAAACGACATCCTCGATCACGCCGTTGGAGAGCACATCAGCCGCGATCTGCCGAACCGAGGCCAGCAGCGCATCGTCGACCGGAGCATCCGTGGTCAGCTCGAAGCGCTTGCCGACGCGCACATCGAACGTGCCCTTGCCGGTGCGTGCGAGTGCCCCGGCGACCGCCTTGCCTTGCGGGTCGAGCAGCTCGGCTTTCGGCATGACGTCTACAACGATGGTGGGCACGGGTCTCTCCGCTCGGCCGAGGTGGTGGGATGCCTCGATTCTACCGGTGCGCGCCGACTACACCGGTTGGAGCGGCCGGTGCGGCTCGTCGGGGAATTCGATGTCGATCGTGTCGCCGGGCCGCACGACTCCCGAGCGCAGCACGACGCCCATGACACCGGCCCTGCGGATCACGGTGCCGTCATCGTCACGCAGGACGAGTCGGCGCATCAGCCCGCGCTGCAATCCGTCGATCTGGCGGCACGGATTGCGCAGGCCGGTGATCTCGACCAATGCCTGGTCGCCCAGCCGCAGAACGGTGCCGGTCGGCAGGCCGAGGAGATCGATGTCCACCGTGGTGACGTTCTCGCCGAGCTCGCCGGGACGAACCGTGAACCCCTCACGCCCGACTTCGCCGAACAGCTCGGCATGGATCAGATGCACCTGGCGCAGATTGGGCTGGGTCGGGTCTTTCGCCACGCGCGATCGGTGCTGCACCGTACGGCCCGAATGCGCATCGCCGGCGATCCCCAGACCTTCGATCAGCGTGATGCTGTCGTGTACAGGTTTGGAGAACCGGTGTGCGGAATCGGCACTCACCGAGAGCACGCGTGCACCTGTTCCATCGCCCATACTGCCCAATCTTCCCATCCGCAGTGCACTCCTCGCCGAGTCCGGCCGAAGTCCGGGAATTCCGCGGCGACAATCGGATTTTCGCCGGACCCAACGCGACGCAGCAGGCAGGGTCAGGCAAGGCCGGAACGGCGCAGCAGCTCGGCGCGCAGGGCGTCGCGCACGGCGAGCATCCCCGTGTAGACCTCTTCGAAGCTGGTGGAGAGCGGGGAGAGTCCGATCCGCAGCCCGCCAGGGTCTCGGTAGTCGGGGATGACATCCTCGCGCCACAGCGCGGCGGTCACCTCACGCATCGCCGGATGCCAGATCGTCACGTGTCCGCCGCGCTCGGCCGCCGCGCGCGGGCTGGCCAACTCGGCGCTCAGCGGCGCGAGCCACTCATCGAACAGTCGGATCGCGAACTCGGTCAACTCGACCGACTTCGCCCGCACTGCCTGGATGCCACGGTCTTCGATCATCGCTACCGTGTCCTCGATCCCGAGCATCCCGATCACCGGCGGAGTGCCGCTGAGGAACCGCCGCAGCCCGCTCGACGGCACATACGACGGCCCCATGGCGAAGACATCCGCGGCGCCCATCCAGCCCTGGATCGGCTGCCGGAGCACCTCCTGCAGGTCGGCGCGCACATAGCCGAACGCGGGCGAACCGGGCCCGCCGTTCAGGTACTTGTATGTGCAGCCGACCGCCAGGTCGACGCCCCAGGCATCCAGCTCGATCGGTACAGAACCGGCCGAATGACATAGGTCCCAGAACACCAGCGCACCGGCGTCGTGCGCGATACGCGTGATCGCCTCGGCATCGGCGAGGTGTCCGGAGCGATAGGCGACGTGGCTGAGCACGATGAGCGCCGTCTGCGGCCCCACGACGTCCGAGACCTGTTGCGGTGTCACCCCTGCGCGCCGATCGGCGTCGATCCAGCGCAGCGTCAGGCCGCGCTCGGCGGCGATGCCGTCGAGCACGTAGCGGTCGGTCGGGAAGTTGTCGGTGTCGAGCACGATCTCGGTGCGTGTCGGGGAGCCGCTGCCATCGGACCGCGGCGCGTCGACCGCCGCGCGGGCAAGCTTGTAGAGCAGCACGGTCGTCGAGTCGCCGATGAAGGTCTGCCCCGTGGATGCCCCGAGCACGGCGGCGCCGAGCCGGTCGCCGAGCGTGAACGGCAGTTCCATCCACTGTTCGTCCCAGCCTCGGATCAGCCGCCCGCCCCACTCGTCGGTGAGGAATCGCTGGATGCGCTCGACGCTCGCGATCGTCGGCCGTCCGAGGGAGTTGCCGTCGAAGTATGCACGGATGCCGGTTGTCGGCCGGCCCGCAGCCGGCTCGTCCGCGGTGCCTGGCTCGAGCCCGACGAACCGCTTGCGGAAGTGCGCGAGTCCGTCGCTGCGGTCGGCGCGTCGAGCGTAGGAGAGCAGCGGGTCGGTCGAATCGGTCACGTGAGGCTCCATTCGGTCGGTATTCGGCTATCGAGTGCGCGCGCGTCGACGAGCCAATCGGCCGCCTCGGCCGGAGTCGGCGGCGGTGAGCCGGGTACGAACGCGAGGCGCGATCCGATCGCTGCGGCGAGGGGAACATCCGCGAACTCCGGCATCACCGTGCTCAGGCTCTCATGGGTGACGCCGATCGCCGCCACGAGTTCGTCCCGACTCAGCCCGACGGACACCAGCGCCAGCAGCTCGCGGCGGTTCACGCCGAGCGGCAGCGGGCCGTTGCCGAGGTCGGTGCCGTACAGCATTCGGCCGCCGGCCGCGACGAAGCGTTGCGCGTTGTCAATGGCGACAGCGAATTCGGCAGTCGGCGTGCCCCAGCCGTGGATGTCGAACGTCGAGATCCACGTCATTCGTGTCGCCATGGCGCGCACGAGGTCGTCTTCGAGTCGTTCGCTGAACGGCGTATGGGCGAGAATGCCGATGCCCGCGCGCCAGGCGCGGTCTGCTTGACCGGCGCCCTCGACATGCGCGACGACGGGCAGGCCGAGTTCGTGCGCTGTCGTCGTGATGACGGCGAGCAGCTCATCGTCGAGCACGGGTCCGGCAATGGAATTGAGCGTGACCTTGATCTGACGCGCATCCCGTTCGTATTGGCGCAGTACGGCCTGACGCGCCTCGGCCGGGGTCGATACCTCGACGGATGCAGCGCGGGGCGCCCATCCGCTGAGTGATGGGTAGCCTCCGGGTGCCGTGATGAATCCGCCGGAGGTGACGACGAACGGCCAGCTGTCGTCTCGGTAGTCGGCGGACCACGTCTGCGTGACGTCGGGGATCCAGCCGAGATCGTCGACGTCGGTGATCCCGCCGGCGAGTATTCGCACCGGTTCGACCAGACCGAGGTGCACGTGGTGATCGGCCAGTCCGACGAACGCGGTACCGGGCAGGTGCTCGTGGCGTCCCTGCGGGATCTGATTCGGTTGCGGGTCGGGGAGGAAGAGGCCGTTCGTCACGGCGAAGTCCGTCGGGCCCGACCAGCGCCCGTTCCAGAACTCGTCGACGGTCAGAAGCGTGATCGGGTCGTCGCCGGGTGGATCCTCGTTCACACCGGCACACCGATCTCGGTTCGCACCGCGAACAGCTCGGGGAAGAACGTCAGGTCGAGTGCCTTCTGCAGGAATGTCACGCCGCTGGACCCGCCCGTGCCGGTCTTCATCCCGATCACGCGTTGCACGGTCTTCAGGTGCCGGAACCGCCAGAGCTGGAAGTTGTCCTCGAGGTCGACGAACTCCTCGCACGCCTCGTACGCCTCCCAATTGTCGCGCGCGTTCTCGTAGATCCCGCGGAACGTGTCGACCAGCTCGTCGCTCTGCTGGTACGGGAGCGAAACGTCGCGCTCAAGCACGGCGGCCGGAACCGGGTACCCGCGACGATGCAGGTAGCGCAGGAACTCGTCGTACAGACTCGGAGCCTCCAGCACAGAGGCGAGCAGCTCGTGCGCGGCAGGATCGCTCTCGAAGACCCGCAGCATCCTGGCATCCTTGTTGCCGAGCACGAACTCGACCGCGCGGTACTGCCAGGATTGGAAGCCCGAGGAGTTGCCCAGCTCGCCACGGAACTCCGCGTACTCGGCAGGCGTCAGCGTGGCCAGTACCGACCACTGGTCGGTGACTACGTGCTGGATGTGCTTCACGCGAGCGATGCGCTTCAGCGTCATGTGCAGGTCGTCGGCGCGCAAGAGCGCGCACGCGGACGCCAGTTCGTGCAGCACGAGCTTGAACCACAGCTCGGTCGTCTGGTGCTGGATGATGAACAGCAACTCGTCGTGGTGCTCGGGAATGCTGACCGGATGCTGCGCGTTCAGAAGGGTGCCCAGGTCGAGGTAGGAGCCGTAACTCATCCTGTCTCGAAAGTCGGTGACGATGTCCTTGTCGAACTCTCTGCTGTTCTGCACGGTGTCGGTGCCTCCTTGCACGTTGACGTTCATTCTGCTCCGGCAGGTGGATGCCGCCAAACGGCGAGCGGCGTCATCTCGGGAATCGCAGCTCGGCTTGACGACTACTCAACCACGAGGTATATTCCTTCTGGAATAATTCGCACCGAATAGGTGCGCCGCTGTGTCGACCGAAAGGATGCCATGACCGCCGACGCCATCACGCCGCTCGGTATCGCGGCACTCGCGTCGCTGGCGGAACGTCCGATGCATCCGTACGAGATGTATCAGTTGCTCATCCAGCGTGCCGAGGATCGCATCGTCAAAGTGCGGCCCGGTTCGCTGTACCACACGATCGACCGGCTCGCCCGCAACGGGCTTGTTCGTGCCACCGGAACCGAACGCGAGGGCAACCGTCCGGAGCGCACGACATACGAGATCACCGAAGCCGGGCAGCTCAGCCTGAGCGAGCGGGTCTCCGAGATGCTCGCCACGCCCGTCAACGAGTACCCCGGATTCCCGCTGGCGATCGGCGAAGCACACAACCTTCCCAAGCAGACCGTGGTCGACCTGCTCCAGCGACGCGTCGTGCGATTGCGCGCGGAGCTCGAATTCCTCACCACCGGGCTGATCTCGGTCAAGAAGAAGGACGTCGAGCGCAAGTTCTGGCTCGACATCACCTACCTCAAGGCCATGACGGAGGCCGAGATCGCGTGGATCGAGGCCTTCCTTGCGGAACTCGAAGCCGGCGACATCGCCTGGTAGCAGTGTCGTACGCGACACATACACTCAGACCCTCAAACAACAAGGACTACATCCGTATGAACAAGGCAATCCGCCCCTGGCCGGCGCTCTGGGCGCTCGTCGTCGGCTTCTTCATGATCCTGATCGACACCACCATCGTGTCGGTCGCGAATCCCAAGATCATGGACGGGCTCAAGACCGACATCAACTCCGTGATCTGGGTGACGAGTGCCTACCTTCTCGCCTACGCGGTGCCGTTGCTGGTGACCGGTCGTCTCGGTGACCGCTTCGGTCCGAAGAACATCTACCTGATCGGGCTCGTGGTCTTCACGCTCGCATCGGCCTGGTGCGGGTTCTCCGGATCGATCGAGATGCTCATCACGGCGCGCGCGGTGCAAGGACTCGGTGCTGCCATGATGACCCCGCAGACGATGGCCGTGATCACTCGCATCTTCCCGCCGAGCAACCGCGGGAAGGCGATGGGACTCTGGGGCGCCACGGCCGGTGTCGCCACGCTCGTCGGCCCGATCCTCGGCGGTGTGCTGGTCGACGGGTTCGGCTGGGAGTGGATCTTCTTCATCAACGTTCCCGTGGGTATCGTGGCGTTCGTGCTGGCCTGGCGCCTCGTGCCGCGACTGGAGACGCGCAAGCACAGTTTCGACATCCTGGGCGTCGTGCTGAGCGCGATCGGCATGTTCCTGCTCGTGTTCGGCATCCAGGAGGGCCAGACCTACGACTGGGGTACCATCGTCGGTCCGATCACGGTGTGGAGCCTGATCATCGCGGGCATCGTCGTGCTTGCGCTCTTCGTCGGCTGGCAGGCGTTGAACAAGAAGGAGCCGCTGCTGCCCCTCGCCTTGTTCAAGGACCGCAACTTCTCGATCGCCAACCTCGGTATCACGACCGTGGGGTTCACGATCACGAGCATGTCGGTTCCGCTGATCTACTTCATCCAGTTGGTCTATGGCTTCACTCCCACACAGTCGGCGCTCATGATGGTGCCGATGGCGGTGTTGTCCGGCGTGCTCGCGCCGTTCGTCGGCAGCCTCGTCGACCGGATCAACCCGCGCTACATCGCCTTCACTGGCATGCTTCTGCTCGCCGCCGGACTGTTCTGGTATGCGGCATGGCTCGACACGGATGCGAGCATGTGGCCACGCCTGCTGCTGCCGAGCGCGGTGCTCGGCCTGGCGAACGCGTGCATCTGGTCGCCGCTGTCGACGACCGCGACCCACAATCTGCCTCCGATGCAGGCCGGCGCGGGTGCGGGCGTCTACAACACGACGCGACAGATCGGTTCGGTGCTCGGAAGTGCATCGATCGCCGCGCTCATGACGGCTCGGATCTCCGCCGAGTTGCCGAAGGCGCCGGGCGGCGGCTCCGCCGGCGATGCGCAGTTCGGCGGAACGCTTCCGAGCTTCCTGCACGCCGACTTCACGACAGCGATGGCGCAGACCCTGCTGCTCCCCGCGTTCGTCGCCCTGCTCGGTGCTGTCGTCGTGCTGTTCTTGGCGAAGCCGAAGCACAATGCATCCTGGGAGCAGAGCGCCAGGGCGGCGACGGCCGGCACGCCGGTGGTCAGTGCTCCCGGCGCCGGCACCGCCGTGCCTAATGCGGCCGTGCCGGACGCCGTCGGTGCCGCACACGGTTCACATGCGGCGCCCGCCGGCGCGAGCGCGGTGTCGGCGGCCGCACCGCACGAACCGCACGGTGCCCACGCCGCGCCGGTCAACGAGTCCGGCACGGCCCGAACCGACTGATCGCGGGCAGCGGGCGGCCGACGCGAGTCGCCCGCCCGCGCCGACACGGCTCGTAAGAGTGCCCGTCACGCCGGGCACTCTCGACCGAACCGGCACACTCAGTGGCGTGGGCGACGGCAACGTCTACGCCGTCGTCACGCGGATCGCGTTCGCCCACGGGTCGTCGAAGCCGAGGGACCGCCCGTCGTCGCGGGTCTGGATGCCGCGGTCGGACATCCGCTCGCCCAGTGCGCCGAGGTCGTCGGCCGACGGCACGACGATGTCGACGCGGCCGAGTCCGAGTGCCGGTGCGCGGCGGCCGGCACCGGCGCTGTTCCAGGTGTTCATCGCCATGTGATGGTGGTAGCCGCCCGCGCTGACGAAGAGCGCCGAGCCGCCGAGGCTCGCGGTCGCGTCGAATCCGAGTGCGTCGACGTAGAAGGCGCGCGCGGTCGCGACGTCTCCCACCGAGAGATGCACATGGCCGACACCCGCGCCGCCGACCACCGGATCGGCCGCGGCCTGCTCGGTGAGGTGTTCAGCGAGGAACGCATCCGGGTCGAGGAACAGTGTGTCCATCTCGACCTGGCCGTGCGTCCAACTCCATGCGGTGCGCTCGCGATCCCAGTACAGCTCGACGCCGTTTCCCTCCGGATCGGTGAAGTAGAACGCCTGGCTGACCAGGTGATCGGCGCTGCCGGCGAAGGTGCCGGGCTGCTTGCGGGCGACCGAGTAGACCGCCGCGGCGAGGGCGGTCTGCATCTCGAACACGATCGCCGTGTGAAAGAGCCCGGCCGAGCGAGGTGCTGCGGCGCGCAGTTCCGGCGCGTGCTCGAGACGCAGCACAGGAATGCCCTCGCGCCCGAGCACGGCGGTGGCGCCGTCGTTGGCAATGAGCTGCAGCGTCACCGCATCGCGGTAGTAGGCGATCATCCGGTCAAGGTCACCGACCTTCAGCGTCACCGCACCCATCGCGGTGTCAGCGGCGAGCGTGTCGGTTGCCTGGCGTTCGGTCATGCCTCATTCAACAAGTATGCGTGTGCATATATTTCACCGCCCCATGTTCCCCGATCGTGCATTTGTTCCCGTCATAACGGGAACAAATGCACGATCGGGGAACATAGAGCCCGGTTGGGTCGCGATGTTCAGCGGCCGGTGCCGTCGACCGCAAGCGGCTCGATCGCGGCGAGCTCGTCGTCCGTCAGCGGTGCTGCGCGCAGCGCGCCGATGTTCTGCTCGAGTTGTGTCACGCTCGACGCACCGATCAGCGCGCTCGTCACCTGCGGGCGGCGCAGCACCCAGCTCAGCGCGAGTTGCGCAAGCGTCTGTCCGCGTGAGGCGGCGATCTCCGCGAGAGCGCGGGCGCGCTCCAGATAGGCTTCGCTCACGCTCGACGGCTTCAGGAAGTGGCCCTGCGCCGCGCGCGAGTCCGCGGGGATGGACCCGGAGAGGTACCGGTCCGTAAGCAGTCCTTGTGACAACGGCGAGAACACGATGCATCCGGCGCCCAGCTCATTCAGCGTGTCGAGCAGTCCGCCCTCCACGTGCCGGTTGAACATCGAGTAGCTCGCCTGATGGATCAGCAGCGGGATGCCTTCGGCGGCGAGCGCCGCGGCAGCGGCACGCGTCTGCTCGGGCGAGTAGTTGGAGATGCCGGCGTACAGCGCCTTGCCCGATCGCACCGCCGTGGCGAGCGCACCCATCGTCTCCTCGATCGGTGTCTCGGGGTCGGGGCGATGGGAGTAGAAGATGTCGACGTAGTCCAGGCCGAGTCGGCCGAGGCTCTGGTCGAGGGATGCGAGCAGGTTCTTTCGCGAACCCCACTCGCCGTACGGTCCCTCCCACATCAGGTAACCGGCTTTGGTGGATACCACGATCTCGTCCCGGTACGAAGTGAAGTCCGTGGCGAAGATCCGACCGAAGTTGGTTTCGGCGGCGCCCGCGGGCGGGCCGTAGTTGTTCGCGAGGTCGAAGTGCGTCACGCCGAGGTCGAAGGCGCGGCGCAGGATGCCGCGCTGAGTGTCGAGCGAGCGCTCGTGGCCGAAATTGTGCCAGAGGCCGAGCGACAGTTC
>Ga0164242_10010188_pt1 | contig 10082 bp, 7 predicted proteins | sample OricomgcompostMG_FD_108783 | JGI IMG/M metagenome (GOLD analysis project Ga0164242, IMG submission 108783) | Miracle-Growth compost microbial communities from Emeryville, California, USA - Original compost - Miracle growth compost (MG) ... | reverse complement strand
GTCCGCCGTCTCCGGGAGCACGGCGACGAGCCCGTCTTCGACGCCATCCGAGACCAGCGCAACCTCGCTGGTCTCGGCACCATCTGGGCGGCGGAGACCTGCTTCTCGGTGGGGGTGCACCCGCTGACGCCGGTCGGGGACGTCCGCGACCTCACCAAGCTCGTCCGGATGGCGCACCTCAAGCTGAAGGAGTCGATCGGCCCGCGCCGCCCGTTCATGGCGGTCTACGGCCGGGGTCGCGCAGCGTGCCGCCGCTGTGGCACGCCGATCACGCGCCTCGAGACCCAGGACGGGCGTCCGATCTACCTCTGCCCCCACTGCCAGCCGGCGTAGCTTCTCCCGAGTCGGTGTCGTTCGTGACGAGTCGGCGTCGTTGGTGACGAGTCGGCGCCGTTCGTGACGAGTCGGCGTCAGGCGGCGGAGGCGACGACGTCGTCGCTGGCGGCGGAGCGCACTGGGATGGGGGTCGCCGGGATGGGGGTCGCCGTGATCGGCGTCGGCAGCGTGGCGGCCTCCTCGACCGCGACGGCTGCGGAGACCTCGCTGAGCACCTGGGAGAGGCGGACGTCGAGGGCCGAGCAGAGCGACGCGAGCAGCTCCGACGACGCCTCCTTCTGACCGCGCTCGATCTCCGAGATGTACCCCAGGGACACGCGGGCGTCAGCCGACAGCTCGCGAAGCGTCATGCCGCGACGCATGCGCTGAGCACGCAGGGCATCACCGAGGACACGACGGAACAACACCATGCGCACCAACCTACCTGAGGGCCCCAGATTCCCGTTGCAACTGGGAGAGAAGCTCGGCCAGCGCCTCCTCGCAGGTGGCCTCCTGGATCGCCATCCGGTCGCCCTCGAGCTTCAGGGGCACCGACCGCACGCCGCTCGGTCCGCCGATGCCCAGGAACACCGTGCCGACCGGCTTGCCCTCCTGCTCCTCCGGCCCGGCGACGCCCGTGGTGGCCAGTCCGTAGGTGGCGCCGGTGGCGGCGAGGATGCCCCACGTCATCGCCTCGGCGCACTCGGCCGACACGACGCCGTGCTCGTAGACGATGGCCTCGGGCACCCCGAGCAGCTCCTCCTTGAGCTCGGTGGCGTAGCTCACGATGCCGCCGAGGAAGGTGGCCGAGATGCCGGGCACGTCGGTGATGCGGACGGCGAGCCGCCCGCCGGTTAGCGACTCGGCGGTGGCAAGGGTGGCGCGTCGGGCGAGCAGCATCTCGTGGACCAGCAGTGCGGTGTCGCTCATGCCGCGAGCCTACGGAGATGGCGATGGCCCCCGCACCGGGGAGGTGCGGGGGCCATCGGGAGGAGCGGACTGCTACTTCACGACGGGCATCGAGAAGCGCGTCTTGATGCCGTCGGTGACGAAGGCGACCTTGCTCTTCGCGCCCTTCGGCACGGTGAACGTCAGCGTCGCGGCGCCCGCGTCGTCGACCTTCGCCGTGAACTTCTTGCCGCCGGCCGTCGCGGTGACCTGGGTGGTCTTCGCCGCGCCGATCGAGGTGATGTCGAGCCGGGTGAAGTGCACGGTGTACTTCTTGCCCGCCTTGAACTGCCGAGGCGCGTCGGTGAAGATCTGGCGCCGCCCGTACTCCGGCGACAGCGTCTTCGAGCCGACGTACTGCTGGTAGGCGGTGTTGTCGATCGCGCCGGAGTCCTTCCAGGTGCCGTTGGCCAGCGCGGTGAAGTTGTCGCCGCCCTCCCCGAGGTAGCTGTTCGTCACGACCGTGTACGTCTTGTTCGGCAGCACCTTCTTGCCGTTGATGTACGCCGCCGTCACGTGGCCGCCCTGCCACTGCTCCGCCGTCTCGCCCTCGGCCGGGACGATGTCGCCCGTCGTGACGAGCCGGACGTTGCGCGAGAGGCCGAGCTGCAGGTACGGGCGCGACGGGATGGCACCGTCGGCGGCCACCTGCCACTGCTGCTCGAACGCCTTGAGCAGATCGGAGCCCTTCACCTGGCCGTACCAGATCAGGTTGTTGAACGGCGCGGCGCTCATCACCTCGGCGACGGTGACGACGCCGTCGGTGTTGTTCGGGTTGCTCGTCGTGTCGCCCTGGTAGAAGAACTCGTCACGCAGGCCGCCGGGGTTCATCAGGCCGATGTCGGCCTTCGGGAAGCCCGGAACCGACACGTCGCGCATGGCGTCGGCGTTGAAGTGACCCATCGCCGACTCCAGCTCGCGCTGGTCGCGGCCCGTCTTCATCGCCGCGACGCTCGAGGTGTCCTTCAGCGTGAAGACGCCGTCGACCCAGTCCGCCCCGGTCGTCGAGTACGCCGTGGTGATGTCGTCGGTGATCGTGCCGGCCTTCGTGCTGCCGAAGGCATTCGCCTCGTCGACGGCGCCCGTGACGATGTCCTGCACCGTGGCGATCACCGGGTCGGAGGTGTCCGGCACGAGGCCGGCGGTCGGGACGAGCTTGGCGCCCTCGTAGGAGACCGCGACGCCGTCGGCGCCGGGGGTGACCGTCAGGTCGACCTGGCCGAGGTTGTCACCGTAGGAGCCGGTCTGGATGACCGGGCGCGTGCCGGTGCCGCCGGGCATCGGCGCGTCCCACACGTACTCCTTGTGGGTGTGGCCGGTGAAGATGACCGACACCTTCGAGCTCGTCTTCTCGACGATGTCCTTGAACGCCCCGGGCACGGCCAGCTCCTGGTCGAGCGTCGCGCCCTCCTTCGTGCCGTCGGACGCCCCCTCGTGGTACAGCGCGATGAGGACGTCGGCCTCGCCGTTGTCAGGGTCACCGTCGGTGAGCTCGCCCGCCACGCGGTTGACCGCGGCGACCGGGTCGCCGAAGGTGAGGCCCTTGATGCCGCCCGGCGACACGAGCGACGCGGTCTCCTTGGTGACGGCGCCGATGAACCCGAAGGTGATGCCGTCGACGTCGGTGGTGGCGAACTCCGGCAGCACCGGGCTCTTCGTGCCCTTCACGTAGACGTTGGCGCCGAGGTACGGGAAGTCGGCCAGACCCGCGACGCGGCCGTTGAGGTCGGCGAGCCCCTGGTCGAACTCGTGGTTGCCCACCGCCGACACGCTGACGCCGAGGGCGTTCAGCATCGCGATGGTCGGGGCGTCCTTGCTGAACGCGGAGTCGAACAGCGAGGCGCCGATGTTGTCGCCGACGCTCAGGAACAGGGTGCTGGCGTAGCCCTCGCTCGCGGCCTCGGCCTTGGCGGCCTGGACGCCCTGCGCGAGGCGGAGCGGAATCGAGCCGGCGGTGTCACCGTCGATGCGACCGTGGAAGTCGTTGATGTCGATCAGGCGCACCGTGATCGGGTCGTCGGCGTGCGCCGGCGACGCGGCGAGCACCGTCAGCGGGGCCGCCAGGGCGGCGACGCCCGCCGCGGCCACGACAGCGCGGATCTTCAGCGTTCTCAATGCTGCTCCTCAGGTTGGGTTCAGGAAGCAGCGAAGGTAGCCGGACTTGGGCGCCCGGTGGCGGCGAAACGCGTAAACAGCCGGTAAACGGTCCGCGGAGAGCAGCCGTGGGCCCGGCCCCTGAGGCACCGGGCCCACGGCTCCCCTGCTTTCCGGCCCTGCTTTCCGGCCCTGCTTTCCGGCCCTACTTTCCGGCGGGATTCGTGATGGTCAGCGTCACGTCGGTGCTGCCGGGCTGCACCGCGTCGTCGCCGGAGTAGGCGACCGTGAGCGTGTACGCGCCCCGCTTGTAGGACTTCTTCGGCAGGACGATCACGGCACTCCCGTCGGAGAGGGTCGCCGACCCGATGACGACGCCGTGGTCGAGCAGCGTCACGGTTCCGGTCGGCTGCGCGCCCGGCGCCGTGACGGTCACCGCGACTTGCGGCGCCTGCTTGGAGAAGATCGCCGTCGCCGGGGGCGCGGTGACCGTCGCGACGGCCCTGTCGCGCGGCAGGTTGAGCCCCACGACCTCCGGGTCGTGGTCGGACGCCGCCCAGGGGCTGTTCGGGTCGAACAGGTTGGTGACGTTGTAGTCGTAGCGGCTGTAGGCGTCCGCCACCGACTCCTGGGCGTTGATCTGCCAGATGTCGGCGCCGGTCACCATCGCCAGCGCGTCCGGGCTCGCCAGCACGTGGTCCAGCGATCCCTCCAGACCGTCGTAGGAGTACGAGGAGTGGCCCGGGTCGAGCTCACTGCCCAGGTCGGTGAAGCCCTGGTCGTAGAGGTACTCGAGCGGGTCCTCGTGGGTGTAGGCGTTGAAGTCGCCCACGAGGAAGACGCGGCTCGTCCCGAGCGCCTCCGCCTGGCCGTGGGCCCAGGTCCACATGTCCTGCACCTCGTGCACGCGGGTGCAGTTGAAGCCACCCTGGTCGGACGCGGGGTCGGTGTTCTCCGCGTCGCCGCCGCTGGCGCAGTCGCTGTAGAGGCCGTCCGCGTCGGCGCCCTTCGACTTCAGGTGGTTGGCCACGACCAGGAAGGCGTCGGAGTCCGGCGCGCCGGCGGCCTTGAAGCCCTGGGCCAGCGGCTCGCGGGCGATCGAGAACGGCTCGCCCTCGTCGGAGTCGCCGGTCAGCACGTGCGACGTGCCCACCAGCGCGACGTCGGCCGGCTTGTAGATGAACCCCGTGCGGATGACGTCCTGCTGCGCGATCGGCGGCAGGTCCGCGTCCGACGGCGACGGCGCGTAGGCCCAGGTGCCGTCGCCGGCGTCGGCGTTGAGCGCGTCGACGAGCTTCCGCACCGCCCAGTCGCGGTCGTGGCCGAACTTCGCAGCGTTCTCGATCTCCTCCAGCGACACGATGCTCGCGCCGAGGTGATCGATGCCGTAGACGATCTTGGCGAGCTGGCGCTCGTAGCTCTCCTCCGTCGCCGCACCGCGCGGGCCGGCGCTGCCGTCGGCGAAGGTGCAGCGGTTCGCCGAGATCGGGTGGCCCGCCCGGTCGTCGTAGGTCGTGCAGCTCGCGTCGGGGTAGGCCGCGAGGAAGTCGTCGACCGTCGTCGGGAAGAAGTTCTCGACGTTGAACGTCGCAAGCCGGACGTCGCCGCCGACGTCGCCCGGGGCGGCGTTCTGGCTGCGCATGTCGGAGAACGTCGCCACCGCCGAGCCGTCGCCGACGACCTGCGAGGTCGGCTGCAGCTTCCACAGGGAGTTGCGGTAGTCGAGGATCACCGGCTGGTGGAACGTCGCCTTCGCGCCGACGCTGACCGGCGTGCCGGGGGTCAGCCACGGCAGCGGATCGGACGAGTGCGACGTGGCCGTGTAGCTCCAGCTCGAGCCGTCGTCGAGGGTCACGCCGCGGGCGGCGTCGTCGGCCGCGGCCGCCTGAGCCTCGGGACTGCCGGGGGTTCCGACGTCGGTCGGCTGGCGCAGCGGGGTGTCGCCGGACGCCAGCCCGATCTCGCCGTAGAAGTTGGTGTCGTAGTCGTCGCTGACCGTCCAGTCGCCCTGCGGCGCGATCAGCTCGCCCTCGTGGGCCTCCTTCTGGGCGTCCGTGGCCAGGTCGCTCCACGGCTCGCTCAGTGGCGTCACCTGGCCGAGCGCGCCGACCTCGCTGACCGCGGAGGCGTTGGCGGCCGCGAGCTCGGTGAGGCCCTGGTACTCCGAGACCTTGCCGGTGACCTCGACGCTCTCACCGGTGTGCACGGCCGCGGCCGCAGCGCTGCCGAAGACGAAGACGGCGTCGGACGCGCCGGGCGTGTCCGGCTGGCCCGGCGTCTGCAGGTAGAAGCCGCTGAAGCCGCCGGTGGCGTAGTCGGCGGTGACGACGCCCTGCGTGGTCACGGTCTGTCCGGCCAGCGGAGACGTGTCGCCGGTGCCCTGGATGTCGGCGATCGACACCGCGCTCGGCGGCGGCGTGGTGCCTCCGCCCGAGCCGTCGGCTCCGCTGTTCTGCGGCGTCGGCGCGCCGACCGTGAAGTCGGCCGCGTTGCTGTCGGTGTCCGCCTCCGACGCGGCACGCGCCACCGAGGTGGCGTTGGTGGTGCCCGCGGCGGGCGCGGTGCCCTCGTACGTCGTCGTCGAGCTGCCCCAGCCGAGCATGTCGACGAGGGCGGCGTTGCCGGCGACGTCGCCGCTGCCGGTGAAGCTCGAGCCGTCGATCAGCAGCACCTGGCCGCCGGTGCCGGAGAGCGCCAGCGAGCCCGAGGCGTCCGGGGTCGGCAGGCTCGGCAGCGAGGTGTTGCTGCCCGCGGCCTCCTGCACCAGCCAGAAGCCGTGCGCCGGGACGCTGCCCGCCAGCGACTGCGTGCCGCCGACGCCGCCGGAGGCGGATCGGTACTGCAGCGACAGCCCGGAGAGGGCGATCGGCGCGGCGGTGGGGTTGTAGAGCTCGACGAAGTCGTGGGCGTAGACGGCACCGGAGTTGCCGCCACCGCCGTAGACCTCGCTGATCACGAGGCCGGTGCCTGCCGGGTTCGCCTCGGCGGCGGACACGGTGAGACCGGTGGTTGCCAGGAACACGCCGACCGCGGAAGCCACGGTCGTCAGGCGAGGAAAGGACATGGAGGTACTCCGAGAAGAGAGGGCGGGGACACCGCCTGTCTACCCGCTGTGGTCGCCGTCCACGCCCGGCGCGCGCCGTCGAACCCGGGACGATCGGGTGAACGGTGTGCGAACGTCAGCGCAGCGAGGCGCGCTGCTTCCAGACGCCGACGAAGAACTCCACGCCCGACCAGATCGTCAGCGCCACCGCGACGGTCAGCAGGCCCTCGAAGAACCAGTGCACCACCGTGCCGGAGGTGTGGAACCAGCCGGCCAGGTCGTCGTCCTGCAGCGGCAGGCAGAGCCCGCCGAGGGCGAAGCCCTGGAGCACCGTCTTGAGCTTGCCGAGGTCGCGCGCGGCGAGCACGACCTTGCTCAGCACCCCGAGCCGCAGCAGCGTGACGCTCCACTCGCGGGCCAGGACGACGATCGTCACCCACCACCAGACCTCGCCGACGATCGAGAGGGCGATGAAGGCCATGCCGGTGATCGCCTTGTCGGCGATCGGGTCGGCGATCTTGCCGAAGTCGGTGACCAGCCCGTACTTGCGTGCGAGGTCGCCGTCGATCTTGTCGGTGACCATGGCGACGAAGAAGATCAGCCAGGCCAGGATCCGCAGCCACTCGTTGTGGCCCCCGTCGGCGAGTAGCGCCCAGCCGAAGAACGGCACCGCCACGATCCGCAGCGTCGTCAGAACGTTCGGGACGTTCAGCGTGCGCGGCTTCGCAGTGGCGGTCTGGGTCACACGACGAGGGTAGTAGCGACGAGGTCGACGCCCTCGGAGGCCGTCACGACGGCGCGGACGAGGTCGCCCACCCGGACGTCGTCGGCGCCCTCGAGGCGGGTGGTGCCGTCGACCTCGGGGCCCTGATGCTCCGCGCGGCCCACGACGCCGTCCTCGAGCGACTCGACGAGAACCGAGACGGTCTCGCCGATGCGCTCCTCGGCGCGCTGGGCGTTGAGCTCCTCGACGAGCGCGCGGACGTGCGCGGCGCGGACCTGCACCTCGTCGTCGTCGAGCTTGTCGCCGAAGCCCGCCGCCTCTGTTCCCTCCTCGTCGGAGTAGCCGAAGACGCCGGTGACGTCGAGGCGCGCCTCGGTGAGGAAGTCGCAGAGGATCTCGAGGTCGTCCTCGGTCTCGCCCGGGAAGCCGACGATGACGTTCGAGCGGACGCCGGCCTCCGGCGCGTACGCGCGGACGTCGTCGAGCAGCTTGAGGAAGCTCTCGGGGTCGCCGAAGCGCTTCATCCGGCGCAGGACGGCGTTCGAGGCGTGCTGGAAGCTGAGGTCGAAGTACGGCGCCACGCCGGGCGTCGTCGCGATCGCCTGGATGAGCCCGGGGCGGGTCTCGGCGGGCTGGAGGTACGAGACGCGGACGCGCTCGATGCCGTCGACGGCCGCGAGCTCGGGCAGCAGCGCCTCGAGCAGGCGGATGTCGCCGAGATCCTTGCCGTACGAGGTCGAGTTCTCGCTGACGAGGAAGACCTCCTTGACGCCCTGGCCCGCCAGCCACCGCGCCTCGGCCACGATGTCGGTCGGCCGGCGGCTGACGAAGGAGCCGCGGAAGCTCGGGATGGCGCAGAACGTGCAGCGCCGGTCGCAGCCGCTCGCCATCTTCAGCGGCGCCCAGGGCGCGTCGTCGAGGCGGGCGCGGTATTGCGAGACGTCGGCCGCCATGCCCGGCACCGAGATCGCCGACGCGTCGCGGTCGACGGGACTGATCGGCAGCAACAGGCGCCGGTCCTGCGGCGTGTGCGCATGGTGCGCCTCGCCGTTGACGATGGCGCGCAGCTTCGCGGCGATGTCGGGGTAGTCGTCGAAGCCGAGGACGGCATCCGCCTCCGGCAGCGTGGCGGCGAGCTCCTTGCCGTACCGCTCGGCCATGCAGCCGACGGCGACGACGGCCTGCGCCTTGCCGCTGCTCTTGAGGTCGGCCGCCTCGAGCAGGGTGTCGATCGAGTCCTTCTTCGCCTGCTCGATGAAGCCGCAGGTGTTGACGACGACGGTGTCGGCCTCCGAGGGATCCGCCACGAGCGCGAATCCGCCCGAGCGGAGCCGGCCGGCGAGCTCCTCGGAGTCGACCTCGTTGCGGGTGCACCCGAGGGTCACCATCGCCACGGACAACAAGGGCTCGGTCGCTGCGTCAGACATCCCGTCGAGTATGACCGGCCGCACGGCCAGGAGCCGAACCGGCGAGCGTCACTTCTTCGAGGTCTTCGCCGGCTTCTTGGCCGTCGTGTAGACCGCCGACGCCGACTCGCCCGTGGCGCCCATCGGCGTGGCGGCGCCGTGCCCGACCGAGGCCAGCACCGAGCCGTCCGAGGTCTGCACGTGCACGGGCAGCGCGACCTTGAAGCGCTTGGTCTGCTCGAAGGCCAGGGTGCCGTCGAAGACGATCAGCCCCTTGCCGTCGGTCACCGAGACGTGGGCGCTGCCCCCGGCCGCCGTGAGCACCAGCGACGTCTTGCCGTGCGTCACCGCGGTGCTGTCGAGCTTGATGGCGGCGGTCGGCTTGGCCGCGGTGTGGTCGGTGAAGACCATCCGCCCCACCGCCCAGGCGACGATGATCGCGAGCGCCCCACCGGCGAGCACGGGCGCGCTCAGCGTCGCGGAGCCGGGCCGCCGGCGGCCCGCGCCGCTGACGTCGAGCTCGCTCGCGAAGCGGGAGACCGGGCCGGTCGGCGCGTCGGCGTAGCGGCGCTCGTAGGCCGACAGCAGGGGCTCGACCGGCACCCCCAGCACGCGGGCCAGCGTCCGCAGGTTGCCGCGAGCGTAGAAGTCGCCGCCGCAGGCGGTGAAGTCGTCGGCCTCCATCGACCGGATGACGCCGGGGCTGATCCGCGTCCGCTCGGAGAGCTCCTCGTGGGTCAGGCCGAGGTGGGTGCGCGCCACGGCGAGCCGCAGGCCGATGACGGGCACCGGCACGGTGTTCTCCGGCGCCGACGTCGTGGAGATGTAGGTGCGCGAGGTGGCGATCTCCGAGGTGTCCTCGTGGTCGGTGTCGACGGTGTCCAGATAGGCCGAGTAGTCGACCTCGAGCTGGGACGCCGACTCGACCACCGCGGTCTCGCCGTAGACCGGGTCGATCTCGACCACGGTCGCGCCGTCGGCCGCCAGCTCCGCCAGCGCCGCGGTGAGGTTCTCCCCCGCGCCGACGACGCGGGTGGTGAGCCCGAGCGGAACGGCGAACGGGACACCGTACAGACGGGTGTGCAGGTCGGCGATGCGCTGGCCCATCGGCGAGAGCGCCGCCACGCGGGCCTCCTCGTCGACCGGAAGGACGGCCAGGCGGCCGTCGCGGTACCACTCGCCCGCGGCCCGCGGCGAGTGCTCGATCTCGTCGACCTCGTGCCAGAGCAGGCCCGTCCACGTGCGGCCGATCCGGAGCCGCACGCCCTGGGCGTCGACGACGACGAGCGGCGCCCGGCCGTCCCACGCCGTCCAGAGCATCGCGCCGGCGATGACGAGCAGCACCAGGGCCAGCACCACCGCACCGCCACCGCGGAGGGCGAAGCCGAGGCCGAGCACCAGCGCCACGGCGCCGACGATGGCGGCGAGCCGGACGTTGCGGCGGATCTCGATCGTGTTCATGTCAGGCCTCTCCCTGCAGCACGGCGATCACACTGTCGAGCTCGTCCGGCTTGATCAGCACGTCGCGAGCCTTCGAGCCCTCCGAGGGGCC
>Ga0164242_10010187_pt1 | contig 10082 bp, 4 predicted proteins | sample OricomgcompostMG_FD_108783 | JGI IMG/M metagenome (GOLD analysis project Ga0164242, IMG submission 108783) | Miracle-Growth compost microbial communities from Emeryville, California, USA - Original compost - Miracle growth compost (MG) ... | reverse complement strand
TCGTAGAGCGTGCCGTCGCGCATCACCTCCGCGATCGCGCGGGCATTGTGGATGTCGGTCAGCGGATCGCGGGTCAGCACCACCAGGTCTGCGAGCTTGCCGGACTCGATACTGCCGAGATCCGATTTCCGGCCGATCGTCTCGGCCGAGCCGATCGTGGCTGCGTGGAGGATCGCCATCGGCGTCATGCCGCCTTGGGCGTGAAGCTCCATCTCGTAATGGAAGCCGATTCCCGGCGTCTCGCCATGGCTGCCGATCCCGACGAGGCCGCCCTCGGCCTGCACCTTCGCCGCATCTGCCGCGATCGACGGGAAGCGGTATTCGGTCAGCGTCCGCCACGGTCGGCGCAGCATCATCTGGTCGATGAACACGCGCGGCCACCAATACGTAATCTTCGGATCGGCGTACGGATCGTCGCGATCGATCGCCCAATCCTCGCCGGGCGGGCCGCCGTTGGTGATGTTGAGGGTGGTCGTATAGCTGGTGTGGGTAAAGTCGAGCAGCTTGAGCACGTCCTCCTGCAAGGGCGAGGCGACCAGCGCGTGCTCGTTGCCGGTATAGCCGTCGATGATTTGAGTGAGGTCGAGCTTCATCGACAGCGCGCCCTCGGTGGTCGGGTTCATGCCGAGGATGCGGCACGCCTCCGCCACCCATTCGCGCACGCGCCGGCTGCCGGTGCGATATTCCTTGATGTTGCGCAGGCGATAATCGTCGCGATAGCGGCGCATCACCGCCAGCACGTCGTCGAGCGAGGAAAAACGCTGCATCGAGAATAGCGCCACCCCCGTCTGGCGCAGCCGCGGCCCGGTCATCAGTCCGGCGTCGAGCAGGTCCTGATAGGCGAGCATGTCGATGGTCAGCGTCGAGGGATCGAAGCTGGTGGTGACGCCATAGGCCAGCTGCGCGCGCAGGCCCCAGTCCTCCAGCCCCAGCACGTCGCGGCGCACCGTGGCGATATGGTCGTGCGTGTCGATGAAGCCGGGCACGATCGTCTTGCCGGCCTCGTCGCGGATCGGCGTGCCGGGCGGGATGGAGAAGCTGCCTTGCGGGCCGACGCGCGCGAAGCGGCCGTTCTCGATCAGGATATCGGCCTTCGGGATGACCGGGTCGCCCGGCGCCATCGTCAGCACGCGCGCGCCGCGCAGGAGCAGCCGGCCGGCGGGCACGGCGCGCGGCACCTCCACCTCGGCATGATAGTCGCGCTCGCCGTTCGATGATGGATCGGCGGTCCAGTTCGGACGATCGGCGGGATTGAGCGTGATGGCGGCGAGCGGGCGGGTGTGGAAGGTCGAGCCGGTGGACCATTCGATGCTGCGGCCGTCCGCGGACCATTCGAAATAATCCGCCCCAGCTGCCGAGATGCGACGGTGGGGCAAATGCGGGTCCGACAGGTCGATCGTGCCGCCCGCGGCGGGCATCGCGACGACGTGAAGCTGCTGCGAGACCTGCGCGAGCAGCCACTTGCCGTCGGGACTGATCCGCACGTCATCGACCGGCACAGCGCCGTTCTGGAAATACCAGCCGGGACCCTTGACCAGCACCGCCGCCGTGCGCGCGCCGGTGGCGAGGTCGACCGCGTCGAGGCCGTCGTCGGCGAGGATGTAGGTCTTGCCCGCAGCGAATTGCGGGCGGCTGCCGATCATGCCGCGGGTGACGACGCGCGCGGCGCCGCCGGAGGCGGGGAACTCGACCAGTTCGGCCTGCCGTAGCTTGCCATATTCCATGTACGTGTCGAGCCGCGCCTGCTGGCCCGACCGCACCGTAAGGACGTGTCGTCCGTTAGGCGTGAATACCGGATAGGTGTAGAAGGCGGGGAGATCGGACAGCCTGACCGGCGGCGCCGAGCCGTCGACCGGCGCCGACCATATCGCGCCCGCGCCGCGCTCGCTCCAGCTGGTCCAGACAAGGCGTTTGCCGTCGGGGCTCCAGCTCGGCTGGAAAGCGGGATCGCCGCCGGGGGCGAACGGAACCGGCGGCGAATGACCGTCGAGCGGCATCAGGTAGAGCCGGCCGAGCGCCGAGAAGGCAAGCGTGCGGCCGTCGGGCGAGGCGACCGGTGCCATGATGAGCCGGGCGCGCACCGGCCCGGCTTCGGACTCGCGGATGTCCTGCCGGGTCGGGGAGCCGATCGGCAGGTCGATATGCGCCGTGAAGGGGATCGGCGTCGTCGCGCCGTCGGCGACCGCGATCCGCTCGATCGTGCCGCGCACGCTGATCAGGATCGCCTTGCCGTCGCGGGTGAAGGTGTAGCGCGGCTCGATATCCTGCCACATCGAGGCCTGGAGCTGGTCGTGCTCGATTCGGCTGGCGAGGCGGCGGTCTTCGCCGGTGACGAGGTCGCGCACGCGCAGCTCGGTCTCGCCCTCGGTCCGCGCCGCATAAGCAAGCAGCCGCCCGTCCGGCGAAATAGCGGGGCGGAAGAAGGCGCCGGGGTTGAGCGCGGTGCGCGGGGCGTCGGGCAGGGTGACGATCGTTTCGTCGTGCCCTGTCGCCAGCGTGCGGCGAATGATCGTCCAGCGATCGACGTCCTCAAAGGAGAGGCCGCCGATCCGCTGCGCGAAATAGAGGAAACGGCCGTCCGGGGAGGGCGCGGCGCCGAGCGTGCTGCGCCAGGCATCGCTCGGCTGGTCGCTTGTGTCGCGGATCGGCACCAGCAACGTCCCTGCGCCGGCGAGGTCGTAGCACCACAGCTCATAATTGTTGAGATCGGAGCGGTAGCGGCTGACGTAGAGCGCCTTGCCGTCGGCCGCCCAGGCCGGCGAGGTGAGCACGGTATCGTCGTCGCCGAACGTCACTTGCCGCGCGGCCGAGCCGTCGGGGTGCGCGATCCACAGATTGTCGGCGCCCGACGCATCGCTGACATAGGCGATCCAGCGGCCGTCGGGCGAATAGGTCGGCGCGACGTCGAACGGCAGGCCGCCGCTGATCCGTATCGCCTGTCCGCCGTCCGCGGGAATCGAATAGAGGTCGCCGAGCAGGTCGAATGCGATGCGCCGGCCGTCGGGCGACAGGTCGAGCGACATCCAGGTGCCGTGGCTGACATCGGCGACGAAGCGGCGGGTCGGTTTCAGCGGCAGCGTTTGGCCAGGCGATTGCTGCGGCCGGGCGGCATCGCGGATTGTCCTGCCCGGCGCGGCCGGCGGCGCGCCGGCTTCCTGCGCTTGGAGAGCGGGCGCGGCGAGCAGCAAGGCGAAGGCGAAGAGCCGCATCGCCCTACCGATAACCCGCCGGCAGCGGATCAGTGGCGTCAACGGGCGAATAGCGGTCGCGCAACTGCGTCTGGCAGGTGACGAGCGCTATATCGAGGCCCTGCGGCGCGCCGGGCATCGTCGTCACCACGCCAGCGAGCGCCGCTACCAGCCCCGATTGATCGCGCTTTCCTTCCCCCGACATTCAAGACAGCCGATCCTCTGCGGTGCTTGCCTCATCTGCTGCGGCGCAAGGTAAGCCCAAGCGCGCGCCCGCTCATGCGCGAACGGGTCGCTTTTCGTTGCAGCCGGGCCGATGGAGCGGTTGAGGGGTGGCTCATGTTCTGGCCCGTTCGAGACGATGATCGACCTATTGGGCCAGACACGGCGGGCAAGATGACGTTAGCTTGCTGCAACGACTGTTCGATTCGGGCGAAGGGAGCTTGATGAGCAAGGCACGCACCCGGCAATTCTGGACCAAGATCCACCGTTACCTGGGACTGGCCACGCTGCTGTTCCTGTTCCTTGCCGCGGTTACGGGCTGTTTCCTGTGCTTCGACAAGGCGGTCGACGCGGCGATCAACCCCGACCTGTTCCGCGCGAGCCGCGCCGGTCCGACGATCGACCCGACAGAGGCGGCGACCAGGCTGGAAACCGAGCGGCCCGCACTCGTCGTGCTGTCGGTCCCGCTCAACGTACCGCCGGGCCGCACGATCGAAGCGGCGGTCGCGCCGCGCGATCCGGCGGCGCCCCTGGGATACGACCAGGTATTCCTCGATCCGCACGACGGCCATGTCGTCGGCACGCGCCAGTCGGGCCCCGGCTGGGATCGCCGCCACATCGTCGAGGGGATATTCGAGTTCCATTACACGCTGCTCGCCGGCACCTGGGGCCGCTGGCTGATGGGCATCGCTGCGTTCGGATGGCTGATCGGCAACGGCGTCGGCTTTTACCTGACGCTGCCGGTCGCGGGGCCCTTCTGGCAACGGTGGAAGCCGATGTGGACGATCGACTGGTCGGCGCGCCTGCGCCGGTTGATGCTCGACCTCCATCGTGCGAGCGGCCTGTGGCTGCTGCTCGGCGCAATGGTGCTGGCCTATACATCGGTGTCGATGAACTTCTTCGACGAGGCGTTCACGCCGACGGTGCAGGCGCTCTCGCCGGCGCGCCCGTCGCCGTTCGACCGGCCCGCGCCGGGACCCGCCGAGGCGTCGCCGATCGGCTTCGCCGCGGCGCTCGACCGAGCCCTCGATCATGCGCGCGCGACGCATCTCAGCTGGCGGCCGGCCAAGGTCAGCCATCTGCCCGATCGCGACCTGTACGGCGTGATGTTCACCCGGTCGGGGGTCGAATATTATAGCGGGCTCGGCCCCGTGACCTATTATGTCGATGGCACAAGCGGCCGCTTCGTCTATGCCGACGATCCGTATCACGACAGCACCGGGCGCAAGGTCAGCCGCGCGCTCTATCCGCTGCACAGCGGCGAAGTGATCGGGCCGGTCGGCGTCGCGATCATCTTCCTGCTCGGCCTTTCGACCGCGGAAATGTGCGTCACCGGCTTTTACACCTGGTGGAAGAAGCGGCAGTCGCGGCTGGCGAGCGAGCGCGCCAAACGGCTGGCCAAGGCGGCGGCTTGAGCCGGCGGCGCTTCCTGGCCGGCGCTGCGCTGGCTGCGCTGGCGACCGGCGCGCGCGGCTGGGCGGGGTCGGCGGCCACGCGGCCGGTGCCGCCGAAGACGCCGCGCCATCCGCTGCGGATCGAGCAGCTCGGCCGCGTGCGGATCGACGATTACGCCTGGCTCAAGCCTGCCGACTGGAAGGAGGTATGGCGCGATTCTTCCGCGCTCAGCCCGACGATCCGCGCGTATCTCACCGAGGAAAATCGATACAGCCAGGCCGTCCTGGCGCCGACCGAACCGCTCCAGGCGAAGATGGTCGCCGAGATGAAGGCGCGCACCGCGCCGAGCCCGGCACCGCCTGCCGAGCTCGACGGGCCGTGGGCGTATCTCACGCGCTATGCGCCGGGCGCGCAGCATCCGCGCTATCTGCGCCGGCCACGCGACGGCGGCGCTGAAACGCTGCTGCTCGACGCCGAGGCTCGGGCCGCCGGCCATGCCTATTTCGCGGTCAGGAACCCGACGCACAGCCCCGATCAGACACTGTTCGCCTGGGCCGAGGACACCAGCGGATCGGAAAAGTTCACGATCAAGGTGAAGGATATCGCCACCGGCGCGATCCTGACCGGCGGACCGGAAAGCGCGTTCGGCGATTTCGCTTTCTCGCCCGATTCCGAGTGGTTGTTCTGGACCTGGCGCGATGCCGCCAGCCGCCCGGCGCGCATCTACCGCCGTCCCGCACGCGGCGGGCCCGACACTTTGGTTTATGAGGAGAGCGACCCCGCCTTCCTCATCGAGGTGCGACCCAGCGCCTCACGCGCCTATCTGTTCATCCGCAGCTGGAACGACGTGACCAGCGAGGTGCGCATGGTTGCCGGGACTGCGCCGACCGCGCCGCCGCTGCTCATTGCGCCGCGCCGCGCCGGCACGATCTACGACGTCGAGCATTGGCGCGGTGATTTCATCATCCGCACCAACATCGACGGCGCCGAGGATTTCAAGCTGATGCGCGCGCCGGTTTCCGCGCCGCACATGGCGAACTGGCGGCCGTGGATTGCCCATCGACCCGGCCATTTTATCATCGAGATGCACCCGTTCGCGCGGCGCTTCACCTGGATCGAGCGGATCGAGGGCAATCCGCACGTCATGGCGGCCGATGACGGCGGCGCGGCTTACGAGCCGGTCAAGTTCGACGAGGCGGCCTACCTGCTCAAGGTCCAGCCGTCGGACTATGCCGGCGACGCGCTGGTGCTGACCTACCAGTCGCCGCGAACGCCCGAGCAATGGCTCTCCTGCGATCTCGCCACCGGACGCCGCCGCGTGCTGGCCGCGCAGCAGATCCCATCGGGGTTCGATCCCGATGATTATGTCGTCAAGCGGCTGCACGCGACCGCGGCCGACGGCGCGCAGGTGCCGATCACGGTGCTGCACGCCCGCACGACGCCGCTCGACGGATCGGCGCCGCTGCTGCTGACCGGCTATGGCGCCTATGGCTACAGCTTCGAGACGGGCTTTTCGGTGCCGCTGCTGTCGCTGATCGACCGCGGCTGGGTCTGGGCGGTGGCGCATGTCCGCGGCGGGTCCGAAAAGGGCTGGCAATGGTTCGAGCAGGCGCGGCGGCTGTCGAAGAAGACCAGCTTCACCGATTTCATCTCCTGCGCCGAAGCGCTGATCGCTTCCCGTCATAGCGCGGCCAAACGCATCGTGCTGCACGGCTATTCGGCGGGCGGGCTGCTGGTCGGCGCGGCGGAGAACATGCGGCCCGACCTGTGGGGCGGCGTGATCGGGCAGGCGCCGTTCGTCGATATGCTCAACACGATGAGCGACGCGACGCATCCGCTGGTGCCGCTGACGCGGCCCGTCTGGGGCGATCCGCTGCACGATCCCAAGGCCTATGATTACATCGCGAGCTACTCGCCCTACGACAACGTTCGCGCGCAGCTCTATCCGCCGACGCTGGCGACCACCGCGATCAGCGACGACCGTGTCGGCTTCTGGGAGCCGGCCAAGTGGATCGCCAGGCTGCGCGCCTGTTCCACCAGCGGCCAGCCGATGCTGCTGCATACCGAAATGGCGGGCGGCCATCAGGGCGCGGCCGGCCGCTATGACGAACTGGCGCAAGCGGCGCGGATGTACGCCTTCGCCGTCTTTGCCTTGCGGCTGCGGCTCGAATAGAGGGGGCCGAACGCCGAATCCCGGCGTGGCCCACCCGCAATGAAAATCGATCCGATCCCGAACGAGCCTGGCGCGGTCATCGAGTAAAGTGGCCGGTGAGCAAAAAGGACGCGGATCGCGACGAATCGGCGAACAGGGGGATGGCATGGGAAATTCCAGGATCGGCACGATGAGCGGCTCGGTTCGCGCGGCCTTGCTCGCAGGGTCCATGCTCGCCCTTGCGAGCGGCGCGTGGGGGCAGACCGCCCCGGCGACGGCGGCTGAGGACGATGCGGCACAGAACCAGGGCAGCGGCGTCCAGACGACACGCAACGCGCAGGGCGACATCATCGTCCGCGCCGCCCGCTACGTTCCCGAAGGCGCGGAAACCGCGAACAAGACCAACATCCCGCTGATCGAGACGCCGCAATCGGTCTCGGTCGTCACGCGCGACCAGATCGACCTGTTGAGCTTTGTCGATACGCAGCAGGCGGTGCGCTACACCGCTGGCGCATTTGGAGAGAATTACGGGCCCGATCCGCGCTATGATTTCATGACGGTGCGCGGCTTCACGCCGCGCCAGTATATCGACGGACTTGCCGTGCCCGCGACGACGACGATCTCCTCGACCGGCGTCGATCTCTACGCCTTCCAGTCGCTCGACATCCTAAAGGGGCCGTCGTCGGCGCTCTACGGGCTCGCACCCCCGGGGGGCATCCTCAACGAGACCAGCCGCCGCCCGTCCAGCACCTTCGGCGGCGAGATCAACGCGAAATACGGCACGCACAATTTCGCCGAGATCGCCGGCACGATGACCGGTCCGGTGACGCCATGGCTCGATGCGCGTTTCACGACGCTCTATCGCGATGCCGACGGCGAGGTCGACCACACCAACACCAAGCGCCTGCTCGCCGCGCCCAGCGCGACGCTCAAGCTCGGCAGCAGCACCAAGCTGACCGGCCTGCTTTATTACCAATATGACGAGGTGCATGGCGGCACCGGCGGCTTCCTGCCGATCTACGGCACGCTGCTGCCCAATCCCAATGGCCGGATCAAGCGATCGACCAATCTCCACGATCCGCGCGACCTGTTCGAACGCCGGCAATTCGGCATCGGCTATGATTTCGAGCACCGCTTCTCGGACGCGGTGACATTCCATTCGAACACCAAGTGGAGCCACTACAGGGAAGCTACGCCGACCGGCATCTATTCGACGCCTGATTACACGAGCCCCGACGGTTTCATAAAGGTCGATCCTGCCAATCCGGACGATCCCGCCAACTTCCGGATGCTGAACCGCAGCAATTTCACTTATCGCGAGCAGGTGGCCAGCTTCGCGACCGACAACCGGCTCGACGCGACGGTCGATACCGGCGCGCTTCGCCACAAGATATTGTTGGGCGTCGATTACCGCCGCGTTCGCAACGTCGCCGCGTTCGGATTCACGGGCGTCGGGACGATCGACATCTACGATCCGGTCTATCCGTCGAGTGCGCTCACGCCGATCGGCTATCCCACGCCCTACAACAATCAGACGATCAAGCAGACCGGCATCTACGGCCAGGATCAGGTCAAGCTCGGGCAGCTGTTCGTCACGCTGGGCGGACGTTACGACTGGGTGGACGAGCGCATCCCGGCCTCGAACCTCAGGCAGAAGCAGCACAAGTTCACCTATCGCATCGGCGCGAACTATGTGACCGCATCGGGCCTTGCGCCCTATATCAGCTACGCGACGTCGTTCGAGCCGGTGATCGGCACCGATTCGGTGACGCATCAGCCGTTCAAGCCGAGTTCGGTGCGGCAGTGGGAAGGCGGCGTGAAATACGATGCGCGCGCCCTGCCGCCGGACGTCAAACTGTTCGCCACGCTCGCCGCGTTCGACATCAAGCAGACCAATTTCGTCTCGCCGCAGATCGGCATCACGCCGGTGTTCGTGACGCAGGGGGGCGCGGTCGAGGTCTACGGCGCAGAGGCCGAGCTGGTCGCGCGCATCCACGACCAGCTCGCGATCAACGCCTCGTACAGCTACAATCACAGCGAGGTGAAGTCGGCGCCCAGCGAGCCGCTCGACGTCGGCTATCCGTTGCCGACCACACCCAAGCACAAGCTGTCGCTGTTCGTCGATTATACGCTTCAGAAGGGCCCGCTCGGCGGTTTCGGCGCCGGGTTCGGTATGCGCTACAACAGCAAGAGCAGCGGCGCGCTGCCCGGCCAGTTCGCCACGCCGGTGATCTACACCGGCGAGGCGACGCTGTTCGATGCGATCATCCATTATGACGTGCCCGGCTGGCGTTTCGCGGTGAACGGCTCGAACATATTCGACAAGGCCTATGTCGCCCGCTGCGCGAGCAACAACGGCTGCGTGTACGGCGCGGGGCGACAGGTGCTGGCGACAGTGACGAAGCGGTTCTGACGCGAGCGGCGGGTCCGCTCAGTCGCCGATCGCGAAGCGGAAGCGCGAGCCGATCACCAGCGCGTTGCGCACCGCCGGGTTCCAGCCGGGATCGATGACATATTGGATGTCGGGCTGGATCGTCACGTCCTTCGCGATCCGCCGCTCCCAGGTAAGCTCGATCGCGGTCTCCGCGCGGCGCGCGCGCACCTCTTCGATCAGGCTGCGCCGTGCGGGTCCGCCGAGCATCGCATGCGCGACGGCGAGACCGACTCGTGACCGGTCGTCGCCGTGGGTCAGGCCGCCGCCGATATAAGCCGCGATCGGGTTGGCGCGCGCATCGGCGAGTCCGACCCGAAGCCAGCCGGACAGCCGGTTGCCAAGCGGTCCCTCGACCAGCGCATAGGCGCCCTGGCTGGCGACGCGCCGGCCGGCTGAACCCTGTGCCGGGAAGCGGTCGGTGTAGCGCCATGCGCCGAGCTGAACCTCGGTACTGCCGAACAGGCGCTCGACCTCGCCGACGATCAGCGCTCCCTTGGCGCCGGGCCATCGGAACACCGTCCGTCGCGGATCGGACAGGCCGCCGGCGACCGCGTCGAAAAGGCCGATCCGCGCCCGCCATGCGCCGGCGTCATAGCGTCCGATCACGGCGGTGGCCGATGCCGGAAAGATCGACGGGCCATTGACGCCGCTCTGCGAAAAATCGGGGCCGATGCCGTGCGCGCTGTTGAGG
>Ga0164242_10010186_pt1 | contig 10082 bp, 10 predicted proteins | sample OricomgcompostMG_FD_108783 | JGI IMG/M metagenome (GOLD analysis project Ga0164242, IMG submission 108783) | Miracle-Growth compost microbial communities from Emeryville, California, USA - Original compost - Miracle growth compost (MG) ... | reverse complement strand
CCTTTCTCTCATAGCCTTTTTTTCTTCTTTTTTCTTTTTCTTTGAGAATGAAGGTACGGGAGATGATTGCCACGAGTATAGAGGACTATGAACTACTAAGGATTACTGAGAGTTAGTCATGAATTTGCAACAGCCCCATTGCCCAATTCGTCCAATCTTGTGAGGCGTTTACGGGGCAAAGGCAATGTATTGCCAACTGCGACGCTGCTATCTTTTGGGGAAACGTAAAAGGAGAAGAAGGCGAAGCTCCAAGGGGAAACTCGACAAGCTACTGCTCAGAGCTAGGTAGGTACTTAGGTACTGTGTCTACCCATAGGCGCGTACGCGGACTTCCTCTAGCCGGTATTTCTAGCCCCTATGCTGAGTTTCTCTTCGCACTTCAAATCAGGGATGTTTGGTTGTATTGTGAGCGGTTGATCACTGAATCGGGGTAACCTTGATGGAATCAAGGTTCTTGTACACAACATCCGTATAGCCATCGTCCTTCGCACCGACTCCGGTAAACCACTCTGCCGCCGTGGCATTACCTCGAAGGATCCATTGAGCAAGAAGAGAACCAGCCATGCCCACTACCCCTGCGTCTTGCTCTGGGAACGTATTTATATGACCCTTTCCGTTGTTGCCCTTCCAGGCCGGAGTAGAAACTGGAAGGGCCTCATAGTCTCGCTCGGCCTAGTAACTAGTTAGAAAACCTAGAGGAAGAGCTGTAGATAATTTAACGCACTCACATTTGCGTAGGCTATATCAGTGCTTCCTCCAATAAAGTAGAAAATGGGCTTCGTGACCCTGCCCGCGACACTGTCAGTTCCAGCCTGAGTGAGCTGCCCCGAGTCGAAAATTCCAATTGATCCCACATTCTCGTTAGCCTCGTTACTGTACGCCTCGAGGCCACCACAACTCTGCCCCCAGGCAGCAATTCTGGTGGCGTCGACATGAGTGTAGTTTCCTTTTCCGGCAGCCTGTTTGATCCAGTCGATGGAGTCCGTCATCATCTTTGCAGTGGTTTGCTTTGAAATGGAGCCTCCTGTGGCCGGGCCCGAGGCGATTAGCATTACGCCGTGGGAGGCGACCTGGCCAAGGAATGCCTGGAAACCGGTTCCATCGGCGGCGCAGCCACCGTTGCCCCAAACCACTACCGGAATTGTCAAGCCGTCCGGATTCTTGGGCTGATATATGACATGATCCGGAAGGCCCGGGTCTTCGAAGTAGTACTGTTTGGGCTGTCAGCATCACTCGTGCATATGTGGTTTCATCACCACCTACAGAAGTATAAGGACCGGTGCCTCCCGTCTATATGGTGAATTAGTTTCTAGGTCCGGAGTCTTCTTTGTTGGAAGGGATAACCTACCGTCTTTGGCAAGCTTTGGCCCTGTACTGCAGCCGTACTGGATAAAAACAAGATACTGAAAATCTTCATGGTTAGCTAGAAATTGGAGCTGTCGTGTGTAATTTGGGAAGACTTATGAAAAAGTTAGGCTATTGTTCTGGCAAGCATTGCAAGGCTACTGCCATGCTTTTATCTTGTCGAACAAGGGCCGCCTACCGACTAAGGAGGACGTACTCGGCAGTCCCTCGCGGCATTCTGGTTCTTCTGAAGCCTTGTGGCACTCGTATTCCCAGAGTATCCGGCGTAGTGTTTACGGTCTTGTTTACTCTAGCGGGGAACTGTGCAACGTGAATCATATTAAGGGCAATTAATAAATGTTTAAGAATAATTCAGTACCGGACCCTTAGACAACAATTATACATAAGTAACGGGGAGCCGGAATTCTGCTGTCTAGACTTGATACCATATGGGGAGGGGGTTAAGCAATTGCAGCGGCGTGGCGACACCCATGTAGGGGTCGCGTACAAACTGGCAAGACGTCAAGTTGTAGTTAGGATGAGTATTGTGTGGACGACACGCGGATCACGGCTGTGAAGACGCGGAGGGAAGAAACATTAGGACAAAAAAGGAAACACTTGCGAAGTATTGTGTTGACGACGCACACCCTAAGTGCTCTAGACCTCGCTAGCAGTGCTCGGTGTGACACATCTCTAGAACCCTACAAGGCGGCCTGCCCCATCTTTGAGGTAGGAAGATGGGGCCGGAGGAAACGAGTAACTGACAATATGGACAAAATAGCCTTCACAAACGAGCTTGCTATTCTCTGATTCTGCTCGGTGTAAGCGCCAAATGCGTAGGCAGCCCGTAGACGAGGGTGCTGGGTTTGAGTTGGCTCGGTCGAATTATGGGGTTTGTCCCTATCCGCATTGATTCGCAATCTGCACTCAACTTCATTTATCACAACCAGGGGTGTCATTGCCTGCCCAGAATTTCATCAAGACCGGCAGAGGAATCGGCAGTCGGTTCAGTAGTGTGGGCACGGGCCGCCGTTTTGTGTCAACCCATGGTCCCTTTATCCCACCACGCTGTTCCGTAGACCCGGTAGTCAAGGTGGGTTGGTTACCAAGAGCCCAATATTATTAAACGGGTGTGATTAGGCGTACACAAGTCCTTTCATCGGATTTCTGGACACTGGGCTGGATTTGGATTTGTACGTCCTCAAGACACGCTGTAAGGACTTCGAAAACGTCTCTTCAACATTGGAAACAGTGGATAGAGTAGGAAGCGTAGTATTCCGTAATTGCTTATATTTGCCCACGAACACAACTATTCTAGCATCCCAGAATCGATGATAGACTTGACAGTGTCCCCCACGCTCTTCTCCAAAGTCGTATACTCAAGTCCCAGAACCATCCTTGATCGCCCGTTATCAAACCCGTACACGTCGTCCGGCAGGTCGTCGCTTGCAACTTGCGGCGGCAGCACACTCGCCAGATCCGGCTGCGATCTGCGGACGATGTCCGCCACACGCTTATTTGAGAAGTATCCGCCGACGACGTAGAACCGATGCCCGCCCGCCTCGGGGACGGTCAGAGCTCGTGCGTGCGCTAGCGCAACATCGCGCACGTCGACGAAGGTAAACACGGGAGCCGTGGGCGGTAGTGCGGCGCGCATCTTTCCCTGGAGCATATCCCGGATTCGGTGGTTAGATGTGTTTATGGCGTCTAGACCACCGAGGTGACGCGGGATAGGTCCGAAAGTATAAGTATTATTTATAACGACAAGGTCAAAATTTGGGCGCTCTTCTTTGACGAACTTCCATGCTGCTTTCTCAGCGAAGACCTGGACATGTATTAGTTCTCATGACTTGATAGCGTCGTAGGCGGGGATTCCGAACTTTGCTGGCTCTGTAAGTATTCCGGGGATCCATCGCTTCATCCCAGGTCACCTGTGCCCATACGGTTTCGTCGTATACTTTAGCATGGCTACCTGGGTTGACCATGGCCGCCGATGAAGATGTGATCACAATTCGCTTCACGGCTGGCGCATGCGCCTGGACTGACTTGAGTAGGCCAGTCGTACCTTTTATTGAAGGATCTAGGAAATCCTTCACCGGGTCCTGGATGTTGAAGTGGTAGGGACATGCCGTGTGGACGATATAGTCGAAAGGTGGATTTGATATCACGGCCTACCTGTGGAGTAAGCTACAGCTCTCTTGCCACCAACACACGCTATCATTGCCCGAGGGAGCCGAGAGCAGCGACTCACAGAATCGAATGCACCCTCTACGGCGATATCCGCGACTACCACGAACGATAGGCCATTTCCTCGCGCTGGATTGATAGATTCTAATATTCGGCGGCCTTTCTCTTCGGACCTCACAGAGACGACGACTTGGAAGCTGGCGGATCGTCAGTATTACCTCCTTACCTAATTACCCAGGCATGGAGGTCGTTCATTGCCATAAGCTCACCCCTCATCAAGCAGCTTGTCTAGGATATGAGAGGCGACAAAGCCACTGCCACCTGGATTTGTGATTCGTGTTATCCAAGCGCCCACGGTGGTTCGGAGATGGCGAGCTGAATTGAGAGCTTACCTGTTAGAAGGACTTTGCCCTTGACTTGTGAGCCCATTGCGACTTGGCAACCCTGTAGCTCCTGCTCTATATTAATAATCGCCGAATAGTATGGAGGTGTTTTTTTCCTGTGACCTCAAGTAAGGAGTGAAGAAACCAGGGCTCTAGAATTTGTGATGAACTAGATACCGGGGTGTGGTGACCGGACACTTCCCCAGGATTCGTCCGGAGTCCGCGAAGGTTCCCCAGTCAAGGTGGGTGCGAGCTCGACCACCTATCAAAATTCCCGCGCTTCGCCTCGCCGTTGGCTTCCTTCGACATGCAGTGCGACGCTGTAGGATCGGGATCGGCTTCACGAGCTACCGAAGCGGCCGCCTTACGAAATGATAAAGGAACCACTTCCCCTGCGTTACCAACCGCCTACGGCAACCACCTGTATATTTTGATGCTGTACTTTCAGTAAACGGGAAAATGTCTCGGGCGGGCTCCAACACACGACCACAGGTCGCCATAATCGGCGGAGGTATCACCGGCCTAGCCCTCGCGGCCGGACTACACGCGCGGAGTGTCCCTTTCATCGTGTACGAGCGTGCATCGGCTTTTCGCGATATTGGAGCGGGCATTGGCATCAGTCCGAATGCGGAGAGGGCTTTGTTCGCGCTGACCCCCGACGCCCTTGCGGCGTTCAAGAGGGTAGCAATGCCCAATGCCGAGGACTACTTTCAGTGGGTCGACGGCTACCAAAGTGACGAGGTCATCTACAGGCTATATCTTGGGAAAGGCATGTTCCAGGGGTGCCGGCGGGCGGATCTTGTGGAGGAGTTGGGGAAGTTAGTCCCCCCCGAATTTGTGAGGTTTGGCAAGCAGTGTAATGGAATTGCAGAGGAGGAAGATGGTTCTACAATTATCAACTTTAGTGACGGATCGACAGCCAGGGCTGACATAGGTATGGTATTACGACATTATCTACGGATCAAGCAACCACCCAACTAATTACCCTTGTAGTGGTCGGATGCGATGGGATTCGGTCCAGGGTTCGCCCGCTTATACTCGGGGAGGATAACCCAGCCTCATATGCAGCTTACACCAAACATTTCTGCTTCCGATCGCTCGTTCCCATGGACCGCGCACGCGCGGCAATCGGCGAGCACCGGAGCTCTACTCGGTTCATGTACAACGGTCCCGGCTGCCACGTCATCACCTACCCGGTAGGGCAGGGTACCGTGCTCAACGTCCTCGCCGTCATCACGGACCCGAAGGCTTGGCCCCACGGTACGCAGATCACGGCGCGCGGCACCAGGCAAGAGGCCGAGGCAGCCTTCGTGGGCTGGCACCCGACCGTGCGCGCCATCGTCAGCCTCTTCCCCGACGACATGGAAAAGTGGGCGCTCTTCGACATGCAAGAATCGCCCGCCTCGTCGTACTCCCGGCGCGGCGTCTGCGTCGCAGGGGACGCCGCCCACGCTTCCGGACCGCACCTCGGCGCCGGAGCGGCGTTCGGAATTGAGGATGCGCTAGCGCTGTCGTCGCTGCTGACGGCAGTCGACAAGGAGGCGCAGGAGGGCGGAGGCGGCGACTTGTCGAGGATTTGTTGTGAGGCGTTGTATGTGTACGATAAAGTGAGGCAGGAGCGGACAAAGTGGCTGGTCGGGGCGACGCGAGAGGCGTGCGATTTGTTTCATTGGCGGTACCCGGGGTGCGGTAGCGACCCTAAGAAGTTTGGGGAAGAGATCACTTTGCGGTTGCATAAGGTCTGGGAATACGATCTCGATGAGATGGTCCACGATGCACTAAGCCAGTTTGCCACTAGGTGCAAGGGATCCTCGGCGAGCTGAGGTGCCCCAGAGTAGCATCTCGTTATCGCCTAACGTGAAGGGTATTGTGCTGGAGGGCCGATGATCGGAGTGTGGTCTTCTGTCGTTGGACTTCCATCCCTTGACTTATTTGTATAGACCAGGATATGTGGCTACGTTGGTAACGAGGCGGAAAGTGCCGCATATTGCGAGACATGATAGGGATTTGAATACGTCGCCATGAGTGAATCTAGATATGGCTGTACTGAGGTAGAGGGTCTGGATTTGGCAGGGGCTGAAGGACGCATGGAACTCGGGGGGCCAGTGCAGGGGGAAGACAGTTACCAAGGTGATTGAAGAAACACGCAATTGGGATTTTGGATAAGTACAGTACATTAATCATCATGATGTCGTTTTCTCGTTATTCTAGGCTTATGTAGCGGAAACATTCTCTTGTACATGGGCGAGCGGGCTGCAACTAGAGGGCTCCCATGCCTTTCTACCAGGCATCTCTTTTGTCAGAACGCCCTCCAAGCACACGGGAATCCTCCCGTTCGGGATCACTCGCCATCAACACCTTCTCTATCCTAGTAAGTTGGCCCTGCCTGGTTGATGCTCTAGCAGCTTGTGCAGCACCACCGGTTTCACCTTCCTCCCCGCCCACGGTTAAACCATTCCGGTCGCAGAAATCCAATACGGCCTTCCAGTTAGGATCTCCCACCAGGACGTCCCTGTCTCCAATAATGATCAGCCCAAACTTGGCCCTAGTGAGCGCCACGTTCATCTTGTTGGGCATGCCGATGACCCCCCAGCCAAGCGCCTTGTCCTTTTCGACGAACCGCCGCCTCGACCGCGTCACGCAGAGGATGACGACGCCGTGCTCCAGCCCCTGGAACGCCTCGGTGGGTCCGACGTTGACCTCCCAAAGCCCGTACCTGCCACGGCGGTTGGTCTTGCGCACGCGCGCGACCTGCGCCTTGAAGGGGCTCATGATGCAGATCTCGTGCTGCTTCACGAGGCCCGAGGCCACGAGCCGGCTCGCATAGTTGCAGGCGAGCTCGGCCTCGCCAGCGTTGTACCACCCGCCGGCATCGCGCTCCAGGTCGTCCGGCGATTGGTTGTCGTGAAAAAGGACCGGCCAGCGACGGCCGCGCCAGGCGTCCCACGAAGCCAGCCGGTTGGTATCGCTTGCCTCGGGCTCGAGGGTGTCGAAGTAGAAGAGATTTGACGGCACGGCGAGGATGGCCGGGTGGGAGCGGTAGTTGCGGATCAGGTTGGTAAATGCCGGGCGCAGGATGGGCAGCATTGCCTTACTAAGGGGCGGGGGCTGCTTTCCTGTCTTGCCTCGCGCGAGTGGATGCTCGGCATACACTGGACGTGCAAACAGGCGAGCAAATAGGGATCTCTGGAGTGGTGTGGTTGGCGCCGCGGTTCGGGGTCCCAGCTGGTGCTCGTCGCCAGCCATCACGACAAGTGGCGTAAAAGCTAGTTTGGGAGCCACTGGCGGCGGCGCTACGACATAGAGCGGAACCAACGCTTCGGGCTCCTTCGCCTGGGCCGCCTCGTCGATGAGTAGGGCATCCCAGTGGAGCCTCACCTCGAGGGGCGGGGGGTCGAAAGGGTGAATGCGGCTCCGCAGGCCGTGTTCAACGGCATATAGGTCGGAGTTTGTCATGCGCCCGTACATCAACATTGATGCGTCCCGGCAGCTGGTAACAACGATTTTGTACGTCATTAAATGTGCAAATGAGGGCAGAGCAAAGATGTCGTTGGCGGTATGGCAGTAGGGGAGGAGAACGTCAGGAACCTCCATAGAAGGTCGTGTCGGGCGATTAAGTCGCAGAAGCTCATGCGGCTTCATGTGCTGCTTTAGGCGTGTGGCTAGCGTATCCGACGCGGGCTCAGAGGGCGCGCAAATGAGGATATGCGAAACTTTGTCAACGTTCCTGATCAGCTGCAGCGCAGTTTCGATCAGCGTCTTTGTTTTTCCGGTGCCAGGCGGTCCGGATATGAGGTATGGGATGACGCCGTAGTTTTGAGAGCAGATATTCTCGACGGCCTTCTTCTGCTCCCAGTTGATAGCAACGTCGAACGGTTGATCAAACTGTCCGGAGTGTAGATTAAACTGCACATCGGAGTCAGCCTCGGTCGGGAAGAGCATCGACTGGATCCAAAATTGGTTCCGTTGGGTGTCCTCCTCTGGAGAGCCTTCGGGTATGGCGTGACTGTTGTAGGTTATGTTGCCGGCGGTCGTCAAGGAGGCTTGTATCTGCGAGAGAACGTGCTCCATTGGAAGATATCGCTCTCTTGGGACTGGGAACTGGATGTTGAGTTTTAGATCCGTTTTCGTAGGTAGGGGCATGTGTTGGGGATGGCCAAGTAAGGCTTCGGAGCTCTGGATCGTAAGGCCATTCACGCGTAGAATCAACATTTCTTTGACTCGGATGACAGCGGAAACACGCGCCCAAAAGACAATCCCGGTCCAGGGCTGTGAGTGATGTGCCGTCGCTGGAGGTGGCCAGGCTTTCGTCTCAGCTGCCTCGGATAGCTTCATGAGATCCTCGGAGCGTAGCTGCCGAATCTCAACTACATCATCGTCCTCCACGTATGGGCTATTCTCCTTCAACCCCGGCACGGTGATGGTACATTGAGCTGTCCCATCAGGTTGGAACTTAACAACACCTGGATGATCATACAAGGAGTACGAAGCATTCTCCTCCTGTTGGAAACGGATCTCTTCTTCGAGGTGGTGCCGGAAGAACTGCTCGTATGTCTGAGGGACGAGGCGTGGTTCTTTGTCGTTCGCAATGGGTTCGGCGACAGGTTGTAGAGGCGGAAGAAGACTTGGATGAAGGGATTCAGTAACATAGAGGCCGAAGTTAATGTGCTTGAGAGACGGTGTCTCATATATTATACCGCCGAGCCTGTTGATTCGCTTTAGCTCGTCGGGCACGAACGGTGTTGCATAGACGTCGAACCCCCGGTCGAGCTCATCACTCGTTGCCTTCGCAGCCTGGGCCGATATGGTCCCCGTTCCCGTTTCGACAATGCTACCAGTTATCCTCTCTTCCCACTTGCTCTTCTTTCGAGGCTTTCGAGGGGTGCTGGAATCCTTTCTTGGCGGCGAGATATCCTGGTTGCTTTGGCCAATAATAGGAGCCCGGCTCTGAGGACGATCGCCGCTGATTTCCGCTTTGCGGGACGCGTCACGTGGCGGAACTGCATCAACTGAAGGCTGTCGGGCAATATTCGGACTCAGCGGTTTTTCCGTCAGTGGGTTGACGATAGGAATGGGCTTGGACCGGCCAGGCAACACGAAACGCGGGGGCGGGCGTGAATCCATGATTCTCGACGCGGTCCTGGCTCGCGGTCCTGGCTGATGAAGGGGGAAGGTTGGCGAGGTCGAGGCCAGGGAATTTGACTAGTGGTGTTGGGAGGCTGTCAAGGTGTATTCCCTTAGCGGGGCTGAATCACGCGGTCTTTGTTGCATATTTCTGCTGCTGCCTACCTGAGGTACAGAGGTCATGATCACGTCGACCAGTTGTGAATTGTCGCCCGCTGCCTCGCCCCTGATTTCCTGATTCGCCCACGGCGCTACGGTGTTGTTGGGCATCATTGGTTCCTATAAGAAACAGCGTCCAAGTTGACAGTGGATGCCATATCATTGTGGCACTGGCATCCTCTGGGTTAGACGATGTCCACTGCCACGATTGGGACTTGTGGGTGGAGATGCGCCATTTGGGAATTAAAGATGGCCATCGATTCTATTGCACTGAACGCCTTGCTAATGATTCTGCCCCTAGGGGTTTCAGAAAGGACCTTCCGCCCCCTCAAGCCACCGAGTCTAATGATTATCCCGTCTTCCTCCCGCCAACCTCGAGGGGGATAGAGAAGAGGACGATACGGTCCGCAGTGAAGTCTGGGCTTCGCTATGCCAGTCATCATGACTCTCCTACCCTCCCCTCGCGGTCGGAAATGCAATCCCATTTTCACTTAAGTCGCGATCTTGACAACCCAGGGAGACGCCCATGGCCCTAGCATTTATCGCGCTTGATTCCCTTGCATCTCATAAAAACCCGTCGCTGTGGGGAGCTCCTGTGGTGGCACCATGGTCGTCCCGGGGCTCATCTGCCCCATCCCCACGCCGTACTTGGGCACCTGCTCGTACTGCGGCGCGGGTTGCTGCCGCCGCCGCAGCAGGAGCGCGATCGTCACCGCCGACGCCAGCAGTGCGGCGCCAAGCGCGCCGCCTACGGCGCCGCCCACGACCGCTGTGTTGTCCTTGGGGCAGATGTCACTGCCGGTGGGTGCCGCGGTGACTGTGGCCGTTACCGTTGCTGTTGCATCGTCGTTGCAGACCGTCGCTGTCGCGCCCGCTCCGACCGTT
>Ga0164242_10010185_pt1 | contig 10083 bp, 11 predicted proteins | sample OricomgcompostMG_FD_108783 | JGI IMG/M metagenome (GOLD analysis project Ga0164242, IMG submission 108783) | Miracle-Growth compost microbial communities from Emeryville, California, USA - Original compost - Miracle growth compost (MG) ... | reverse complement strand
GCGCTGCCCGTGTGGCTGGCGCAGCTGGTGCGGCTGTGGCGGGAGGCACCGGGCGTCACCGCCGTGTGCTGGTCCCTCTTCCTCACCGTGCTGCTGGTGTACTACCTGACGCTGAACTGGATGCCGAGCATCCTGCAGGACGCCGGCCTCGGCGCCACCGCCTCCCTGGTCTCCGGCGCCGGCATGGCCGCGGCCGGGCTGCTCGGCGTGGTGCTCGCCGCCGCCCTGGTGGAGGCATGGGGCCGCAAGCTGGTCCTGGCGATCTCCGCGCCGGCCGCCGCCGTGCTGCTGGTGCTCGTGGCCGCCACCCTGAAGGACCCGCGCACCGCCGTGATCTGGCTCCTGGTCTTCGGCGCCGTGATCCAGGTGGCCATCCCCGTGCTCTACGCCTACGCGTCGGAGCTGTACCCCACGCACCTGCGTGCGTCCGGCTTCGGCTGGGCATCCACCATGTCCCGGCTCGGTGCCGGCGTGGGCCCGCTGATCTTCGCGGCGGTCTGGCCGCGCTTCGGCCTCACGGCCTGCTTCACGGTGGCGCTGGTGCTGGTCGTAGCGGCGATCGGCCTCATGCTCTGGCGGGCGCCCGAGACTCGCGGGGCGCAGCTGGAGTAGGCGTCCTCAGCGCGCGGCCGGGAAGGCGAGCTCGCCGGCCGCGAGCCGGGCCAGGGTCGCCACGAGCAGTTCGCGTTCGGCCTGCTTGATCCGCTCGTGCAGCTCCTCCTCGCCCTCGCCGTCCAGGATCTCGACGGCGCGCTGGGCGATGATCGGGCCCGTGTCCACGCCGGCGTCCACCCAGTGCACGGTGCAGCCGGTGACCTTGACCCCGTACGCCAGCGCGTCCCGCACGCCGTGCGCGCCGGGGAAGGCCGGCAGCAGCGCGGGGTGCGTGTTGACGGTGCGGTCGCCGAAACGCGCCAGGAACGGCGCGCCGAGGATGCGCATGAAGCCGCTGGCCAGCACCAGATCAGGGGTGTGGTGCCCGACGGCGTCCGCGAGCGCCTGGTCCCAGGCGGCGCGATCGCTGTGCTCGCCCGGGGGGACGACGAAGGTCTCCGCGCCGAACGCTGCGGCGCGGCTCAGGCCCTGCGCGTCCGCGCGGTCCGAGCCGACCGCCGTGAGCTCCACACCGGGCAGCTCGCCCGCGGTGATGGCGTCCAGGACGGCCTGCAGATTGGTCCCGGAACCGGAGACGAGGGCGGTGACACGCATGGGTGCCAGTCTATCGGCGCGGCGTGCTGCGAGCCGTGCCGCGCACGCGCCGTGACGTCGCGTGCAGGAGCCGACCACGCGGCGTCGGGCTCCGGAGGAACCGCAATGGCTCAGGAGTCCAGGACCACGTCGCGTTCGAAGAGCGGGGCCAGCAGGTAGCCGATCATCGCGCCCACGCCGATCTCCAGCGTCAGCAGGCCCGCCGTGGAGAACAGGGCGGGTCCGAAGTGCGTGAAGACGCCGATCCCCAGCGTCCCGGACGCCAGCAGGGACGCCACGAAGGAGAGGACGCCGGTCACGAGGCCCACGAAGAGGCCGAGGAGGAGCGTGGACAGGGACAGCGCCAGCCAGCGGGGGCCGAAGCGCAGCTGCATCCACTCCTCGAGGTGGTTCTCGCCCTCGCGCAGGAACCACCAGCCGGCCACGACGCCGGCGATGACGGGCAGGGCCATGACCCAGTACGCGCCGACCAGGTCGGTGGGCAGCAGCTGCAGCACGGGCAGGGAGGGCATGGGCGCGGAACTCGCCGCGAACGGGGAGAAGCGGGCCCCCTCCCCCACGTCGAAGCCGCCGCCGGAGATCCAGCTCAGCGTCCAGATGGCCGCGTTGGGCAGGTAGACGCCCTGACCGGCGGTGAGCACGGCACCGCCCACGGGACCGGGCGAGAGTGCCAGCGCGGAGTCGAGCACCTTGATCCACAGGGCGCCGCCGCGGACCAGCAGGGCCAGCGTCGCCAAGCCGAAGGCCGCGACCCAGCCGACCAGGCCGGCCCGCAGGACGGCCCACACGTAGGAGCCGGCCCAGCGCGAGTACTGGCTGGTGCGGCGCACCCAGTCGGCCGCGTTCACGCCGATGAGCCGCCCGAAGCTGCCGGCCTCCCTGCGCGCGCCGGCGATGAGCCCGATCAGGACGGTGATGAGCGGGATGAGCACGCACGCCCACCACGGCGCGCTCGCGCCGGAAGGACGGGCGGCGAGTCCGGTGGCGAAGCCGGCCACGGCGTAGATGACGGCGGCACCGGCGATGGCCTGCCAGAGCTGATCGGACCACGAGGCGCGGGCCAGTCGGCGTCCCGCCCGCCAGGCCAGCAGCAGCGGCAGCAGGGTCAGGGCGAGGGGCACGAACCAGACGGTGCCACCGTTCACGCCGAGCGGGACACCGTGCGCCACGAGCCACCACTGGGCGGCCACGGAGAGGGACTCGGCCCAGCTCTTGTCATCCCAGGCGCCGGCGAACCACGCAACCAACGCCGGGACGATGGCCACGAGCGCGCCGAGCGCCCAGGCCTGCACCGATTCCAGGGCACCCTGGCACCACAGCGGGAACGGCAGGCCCTCGCGCAGTCCCTCACGGAAGTTCGCGAAGCGCTCCTTGACCCGCGTGGTGAAGGAGGCCCGCTCGTCCTCCGCGGCCACTGCCTGCTCGTCCTCCGGCGTGGAGGACGCGTCAGGCGTGGGCGTGGGGGTCCGCGGGGTCATCTGCACTGCTTCCTCATCGGCTGGGGACGGTACGGTGGCGTGCCGTGCGGCGCGCGGGCCGCACGGTCCATGGTGCCATCCGCGGCGCCCGCAGCCGGGTCAGGACGCGCTCGTGTCAGCGATGCGACCGGCGTCAGTCCTTGGTCACCGCCAGCTTCTTCAGTGCGGAAGTCGAACCGTTGAAGCGGTCATGGTCGAAGCCGCTGGTGGAGTACTGCCACACGCTCTGGTACGCCCAGCCGGTGGGCAGTGTGCCCGGGGTGGAGGCGTAGCGGGCCAGCCACAGCGGGCTCGTGGACGCGAACGCGGTGGAGCCGACGCACGTGTTCCACCAGGAGGCCGAGGTGTAGATCACCGGGTACTTGCCCCAGCGGGCGTGGTACGTGGTGCTGAAGTCCTTGATCCAGGCGGTGAGCGCCGCCTTGCTCATCCCGTAGCAGTCCCCGCCGGAGTACGGGTTGTACTCGAGGTCCACCACGCCGGGGAGGGTCTTGCCGTCCCCCGACCAGCCGCCGCCGTGGGCGGAGAAGTAGGTGGCCTGGGCCGCCCCACTGGAGACGTTGGGCAGCGCGAAATGGTAGGCGCCACGCAGCAGCCCGGCCTTCGCGGAGCCCGTGTACTGCGCGTTGAACGTGGGGCTCGTGTAGCCGGTGCCCTCGGTCGCCTTGATCCACGTGAACTGGCGCCCGGCCTTGGCGTGGGCGGCCCAGTCCACGGTGCCGTTCCAGTGGCTCACGTCCAGCCCCTCCACGCCGGAGCTCGCGGCGAGCGGGGTCACGGCCTTCAGGCTCGCGGACTGCGGGGTCACCGCCTGTGAGCTCACGGACGGCGAGCTCGTCGGCTGCGAGGTCCCGGACTGGGTGGCAGCTTGCTTCCCGCTCGCCGACGACGCACCCTCGTGCAGGCGGATCTGGGAGCCCATCGCGTGGTCCGTGGTGCCGTCCTGCCCGGAGGAGCCCGCCGCGTCGGTCGCCGTCACCTGCCCCGCCGCGGCGGCGGGCGCCGCTTGCCCAGCGACCGGCGCCGTCGACGCAGCGCCCGCTGCCGCTTGCGCAGCGCTCGGTGCCGCCTGCGCTGGGACGGCACCGACCGCCGTCGAGCACAAGAGCGCCGCCGCCCCGATCACCGCCAGGATCGCGAGCCTGGTCCTTCTGTGGCCGCGCCGGGCGGCTGACACCGAGTTCCGCATGCCGCCACGCTATGGATCACACCGTCAGACATCAACCACTGTCACGACATGTGTCACACGCTTCGTCAGGAGTTCACGAATCAGGACTGCACGAAGCCGTCCGCCACGCTCAGCGCGGAGTCCACCACGTCCAGGGCGTCCGAGAGCAGCTGGTCATCGATGTTCATGGCCGGGACCACGTGGATGCGGTTGAAGTTGTCGAAGGGCAGCACGCCGCCGGCCTTGATGGCGGCCACCACCTGCTTCATCTCCGGGCTGGAGCCGCCGTACGCCGCCAGCGGCTCCTTGGTCTCGCGGTTGCGCACCAGCTCGATCGCCCAGAAGACGCCCACGCCGCGGACATCGCCCACGCTGGGGTGCTCCGCCTTCATCCGCTCCAGGCGCGGGCCGATCACCTCGCGGCCCAGGCGTGCGGCGTTCTGCACCATGCCCTCGTCCTGCATGGCGTTGATGGTGGCGACCGCGGCGGCCGTGGCCAGCGGGTGGCCGGAGTACGTGAGACCACCCGGGTAGGCGCGCTCACTGAACGTCTCGAAGATCGCGTCCGAGATCGCCACGCCGCCCAGCGGCACGTAGCCGGAGTTGACGCCCTTGGCGAAGGTCATGAGGTCCGGCGTCACGCCGTAGTGGTCCACGGCGAACCACTCGCCCGTGCGGCCGAAGCCGGCCATGACCTCGTCCGCGATGTAGACGATGCCGTGCTTGGCGGTCAGTTCCCGCACGCCCTGCAGGTAGCCGGGAGGCGGAGCGTAGATCCCGGCGGTGCCCGGGATCGTCTCGAGGATGACGGCGGCGATATTGCCCGGCCCCTCCAGGGTGATCATGTCCTCGAGGTGGCGCAGGGCCCGCTCGGTCTCCTCGGCCTCCGTGGTGGAGGCGAAGTAGGAGCGGTAGGTGTAGGCGGGCATGAAGTGGACCACGCCCTCCCCCGCGTTGTCGTTGGCGAAGCGGCGGGGGTCGCCCGTGATGTTCACGGCGAGCTGCGTGCCGCCGTGGTAGCTGCGGTAGGCGGAGAGGACCTTGCGGCGGCCCGTGTGCAGGCGGGCCATGCGCACGGCGTGCTCCACGGCGTCGGCGCCGCCGTTGGTGAAGAAGACGTGGTTGAGGTCCCCCGGCGTGTGCTCGGTGATGAGCCGGGCGGCCTCTGAGCGGGCCACGTTCACGTACTGCGGGGCCACGGTGCACAGCGTGGCCGCCTGCTCCTGGATCGCGGCGACGACCTTGGGGTGCTGGTGACCGATGTTGGTGTTCACGAGCATGCCGGAGAGGTCGGTGAGGCGGTTGCCCTCCCCGTCCCACACGAAGGAACCCTCGGTGCGCAGGATCGTCATGGGATCGAAGAGGGTCTGCGCCTGCCAGGAGTGGAAGACGTGCGCCCGGTCCAGCTCGTGGGCGCGGCGGCCGGCTGCCACCAGTTCGGCGTCGATGGCGTGTTCCGTGGGCACCGTCATGATTCCTCCTGCGTCTCTCGCATCTGGCGTGTCCCGCAACATGCTAGACGTGATCCCCGACACTCCCGCCACCCACGGGCGTCACAGAACACCGTGTAGCCTCCAGGACAGGGGGCGTCACCGCGCCGCCCGCACCTCATCACCAGCACCGCCGCGGTCCGCCTGACCGTGAGGAACGAGGAGAGATGGCCGTCACGGACGAGTTGGGGAGCAGCAACGACGTGGCCCCGCTGCGCAAGCTGTCCGCCCAGGGATGGAAGTACGCGTTCAGCCGCGCACTGCGTGAATTCACCCGGGACGGCTGCATGGACCTCGCTGCGGCACTGACGTACCGCGCGGTCTTCGCCATCTTCCCCGCCCTGCTGGCCATGGTCTCCATCCTCGGCCTGGTGGGCCAGGGGAAGTCCACCACGGACTTCCTCGTGAACTTCCTGAAGGAGCACCTCTCCGAGGACGTGGCGAACCTGCTGCGCGAGCCCATCCAGCAGCTGGCCTCCGGTCGCGGCGCCGGGCTCGCATTCGCCATCGGCGTGCTCGGCGCCGTGTGGACGGCCTCCAACTACGTGGTCTCCTTCGGCAAGTCCATGAACAAGATCCTGGACGTGCAGGAGGGCCGCCCCGGCCTGATCCTGCGTCCAGTCATGTACCTGATCACCCTCGGCCTGCTGGTGGGCGCCGTCCTGTGTGCCGGCATCCTCGTCTTCTCCGGCGCGGTGGCCCGCACCGTCGGGGACCTGGTCGGCCTTGGCCAGGCGTCCCTGGAGATCTGGAGCGTGGTGCGCTGGCCCGTCCTGGTGATCATCGTGGTGCTGATGATCGCCACGCTGTACTACTTCACGCCGAACGCGCGCAGGCAGGGTTCCGCACTCCTCTCGGTGGGCGCGATCGTTGCCCTGGTGGTCCTCGCCGCCGCCACGGTCGGCTTCGGCTTCTACCTCTCCAACTTCGCCAACTACAACAAGACGTACGGGTCCATCGGTGGCGTCATCGCGCTGCTGTTGTGGATCTGGATCGCGAACTCGGTGCTGCTGCTCGGCGCGGAGATCGATGCCGAGATCGAGCGCGTGCGCCAGCTGCACGCCGGCGTGGAGGCGGAGGTCGAGCTGCAGCTGCCGCGCCGCGGCACCTCGGCGTCCAGGAAGAAGGCGGAGGCGCTCTCGCGTGACATCCAGACCGGCAGGGACATCCGCTACCTGGCCAATCCGATCACGCCGGAGGAGGTCCCGCACCACTCACGGTGGCCGTGGGTGCTCGGCCTGACCGCGCTGACGGGCGTGGTCATCCAGCGCAGCCGGGTGGGGCGCACGCTGCGCGCGGTCGGCGCCGCACAACATCGCGAGGTCGCCCCAGCGCCCGACGCCGACGGCTCGGGTTCAGCGCGGGACTGAGACAGCGCGCGGGGTTAGGCTGCGGACAGGGCCCGCACCGGGCCACCGGGGGTGCACCGCCGTGGCGTGATGCCGCCCCCGCTCTGCGTCGAAAGGAAGCGGACATGGCCTCGCCGTCCACCGCACTGATCACCTCCGCCGGACTCGTCGGCGGCTACTCCACCGCCCGTGCCACGGGGAATCGTCCGCTGGGTGGCGCCGTGCTCGCTGCCGCCGGCGGCCTCGCGTTCGCCCGCTGGGCCAAGGCTGCCGGTGTGGGCCGGGCCGTGGCCCTGACGGCCGTGTACGTGGGCGCCTTCGGCGCGTCCCACCCGCTGGCCAAGAAGCTGGGTGCGTGGGAGTCCGTGTGCGTCGTGACCGCGGGGACCGCCCTGACGTCCTTCGTCTTCGGCGGCTCCAAGAAGTCCCGCGAACGCCAGGAGGCCAAGCGCGCCATCAAGTCGGCCAAGAAGGTCCTGGCCAAGTAGCCGGACCACGGTGATGTCCGGCGCTGCGGCTCCGGTTCCACCCGTGCATGACGACGGCGGCCCGTCCCCTCTTCGGGGGCGGGCCGCCGTCGTGTCCGGGCGGGCTCAGGCGGGGACGGCCTGCGTGGAGACGCGGCCGAGTGCGGCCGTGGCGTTCGCCGGGATCATCGCGTTCGTGGGACTCATCGTCCCGCACACGCTGCGCCTGGTGGTGGTCCCCTCCCACCGCTACCTGGCCCCGCTCTCCGCCCTGGGCGGCGCCGTGCTGCTGGGCGTGGCCGACATCGCCGCCCGCACCGTCATCCCCTTCGGTGACCTGCTGGTGGGCATCTTCACGGCCCTGGTCGGCGGGCCGCTGTTCCTGGTGCTGCTGCGCCGCACGCTGAAGCGATCGGGGGCCACGGCATGAGCGCCGCACTGCAGATCTCGCATGCCACAGCACAGCTGTCCGGGCACACCGTGCTCACCGAGGTGGACCTGGCCCTGCACCCCGGCACCGTCACCGTCGTGATCGGCCCCAACGGGGCGGGGAAGTCCACGCTGCTCTCCGTGGCCGCCGGGCAGCTGCGGCCGGGCTCCGGCGAGGCGAGGCTGGGCGGGAAGCCTGCCCACCGCCTGCACCACGCGCAAGCGGCCCGGATCCGCGCCGTGATGCCGCAGGAGAGCGCCGTGGCGTTCGCCTTCACGGTCCGCGAGGTCGTGGAGATGGGCCGTACGGCCTGGAAACGCCTCCCCGTGGACGACGACGCCGCGGTGCGGGACGCGCTGGCCCTGACCGAGCTGGAGCACCTGGCGGAGCGGGAGATCACCACGCTCTCCGGCGGCGAGCGCCAGAGGGCCGCCCTGGCCAGGGTGATCGCCCAGGCCACCCCGGTGCAGCCGGGATCCGTGGTGCTGCTGGATGAGCCGACCAGCGCCATGGACGTGGCCCACACCGAGTCCACGCTGCGCCTGCTGCGGGAGCTGGCCTCCCGCGGCGCCGCCGTGGGTGCCGTGGTGCATGACCTGGACGCCGCTGCGGCCTTCGCGGACCAGGTGGTGCTGCTGCAGCACGGGCGCGTGAGGGCCGCCGGTACCCCGGGCGAGGTGCTGCAGGCCGACGTGCTGAGCGAGGTCTACGGGACGCCGGTGGAGGTGCTGCACACCGGCGGGCGGCTGCGGGTCGGCCCGCTGCGCCCGGCCCGCGCGGCCTGACGTGCCCGGCCTGACCCACGCACGAGGCGACCGACTCACGGGACCCGCCCGCGCGGCGTCGGGCACCGGGGTCAGGCCAGAGGCAGGCAGACGTCCGTCAGTTGCTCCTCCTCGCTCACCTGGTCCGGCGTGGTGAGGTAGATGTTGAAGGCGTGGCCGGCGAGCGCGCCGTCCACGAGCGCCGCGAGACCCTCGTCCGTCAGGCGCGCGCCGATGAGGTCGTGTGCCTCGCTGATCTGGTCGTACGAGCCGGTCACCCGGGCCACCAGGCAGTCGCGCTCGGGGAGGTCGAGGATCTCCAGGGGCCCGTCCGCCGTGGTACCGGGCGCGACGGGGAGGAAGACCGAGAGGTCGGGGTCGGCGTCCATGAACTGGTCGTCGTGCTCGATGACCCCGCAGGGGCCGACGGGTGCGATGCCCTGAGCGGAGAGCAGGGGCATCATCCGCTGCCAGAGCTGTCCCTCGTCCGAGTAGGTGGGGACGGTGCCGCGCAGGGCGACGACGCTCATGGCGGGGATCGTGGTGCGGTTCAGGGTGATGGGCATGGTGGTCGCTCCTTCGTTGAGCAGACGGGTGATCAGGGAGAGTCGCCCCTGGGACGCGCGCAGTTCCTCGGTCAGGGTCTCGCGCTGCAGGCGCAGCGAATCGGCCCAGGCCGGGGTGCCGCGGACGGCGAGGAGGGCTCCGATGGCGGAGACGCCGAACCCGACGTCCCGCAGGGACCGGATGTCGGCCGCGTCGGCCAGCTGCGCAGGCGCGTAGCGGCGGTACCCGGTCCACGGGTCGGTCTGCGCGGGCACCAGGACGCCATGGGCGTCGTAGTGGCGCGGCATGCGCACGGACAGCCTGCTCAGGGAACTGAACTGCCCGATACTCATCAGGCGCGGGGTCTCTGTCATGGGGCCAGCCTCCGCGCTCTCACGGTGAGAGGGTCAAGGGGTCCGCCGGAACTATCAGCCCACGAGCAGGCAGAGCGGGTGACCTTCCGGGTCGCCCATGACGTACAACGGCTCGTCCGGATCGGCCGAGCGGTCCATGAGCAGCCGCGCTCCCAGGGCCTCGGCGCGGCGCCGATGGGTCGCGAGCTGCTCACCGTTGCGCACGCGGAAGTCCATGTGCAGCTGCATGGGGATCTCCTCGCTGGGCCACGTGGAGGGGGCGCAGGCCCTCCTTCTCCTGCACGGCGAGGACGCGCTCTCCCCGGTCGTCGAGGAGAACGAGTCAGTCGGCGGCGCCGTCGGCCGTCTCGCCACGGGGCTCGTCCCCGGGCCGGTAGTGCAGCCCGAGCAGCTCGCGATAGAACTCGGCCAGGCCGCGGCAGTCACGGGCGTCCAGGGCGGTGCAGCTGATCACGGGGTATGTCATCGGGGCCTCCTCGCTCCGGCGCCCACTCTATGGCGAGGCAACCGGGTGGACCAGGGAGAGGCACTTCCGGTCGAGGGCGCCCCGGGGGAGACCGGACACGGCTACGCTGGCTCGCATCTGCCGGCAACCGGCCGGCACGGACGTCCAAGAGGACGCCATGCCCGCAGCACTCCACCCCTACCTGAACTTCGCGGGGAACGCCCGCGAGGTCTTCGAATTCTATGGCGAGGTGCTGGGTGCGACCCCGCAGTTCGCGACCTTCGGCGAGTTCCACGCCGTGCCAGAGGGCGACCCGAACGCCGACAGGATCATGCATGGATCCCTCGAGGTCACCGAGCTGAT
>Ga0164242_10010184_pt1 | contig 10083 bp, 10 predicted proteins | sample OricomgcompostMG_FD_108783 | JGI IMG/M metagenome (GOLD analysis project Ga0164242, IMG submission 108783) | Miracle-Growth compost microbial communities from Emeryville, California, USA - Original compost - Miracle growth compost (MG) ... | reverse complement strand
CTGTCTGCTTGCCCGATCGTGGCGATATGAGCGATCGATATACTTGCGGCTGTTCAAAGCCCCGGTAAGTCGAGCGCATGCCCACCGTCAGCATTCTCATTCCCGCGTTTAAGCCTGACTACCTTGCAAAGACGCTGGCAAGCGCGTGTGCCCAAACCTTTGCTGATATCGAGATTCTCGTCGGCGACGACACGCCGGACGCCAGGCTGCGCGACCTCGTCGAAGGCATCGGCGACCCGCGCATCCGCTATTTTCATCACGGATTTCGGGACGGGCTGCGCAACCAGACGGCACTGTGGGCGCGCTGCAGCGGTAAGTACGTCAAGTGGCTCTATGACGACGATCTTCTGCTCGCCAACTCGGTCGAGGCCTTGGTCGCGGCGCTCGAGCTCCATCCGGAGTCGGCGCTTGCGTTTCACGAGCGCCTCGTCATCGGCCCCGACGACAAGATTCTCGATGTGCCGGCATCGCTCATTCCGGCCGGCGAGACCGCCTGCCTTTCGCGCGAGTTCCTCGTACAGCATCTGGTTGCGGACGTAAATAATTTCATCGGCGAGCCCAGCAACGTCATGTTGGTGCGCGAGCGCGTCGACATTGCGTCGATGATGACTTATCGGTCGCGCAAGTTCGCGTATCTGACCGACGTCGCGATGTATCTGAACATGGCCGAGCAAGGGCCGCTCGTCATCGTCGGCGGCTATCTCGGCTGCTTTCGCCGCCATCCTTCGCAAAACTCCAGCAACAGCGGTCCTGAGATTTCGGCCGGCTTCTACGAGTGGGAAATCATGGTGCGCGGCGAGGCCGCGGCCGGCAACCTCTCCGGGGACGCGCTGCTGAAGGCGAAGGAGCGGTTGAAGACGCACTATACGTTCGCCATCGAAAAGCGGGGTCTGACAGGCCTCGCGCGGCTTCGCGAGAACCTCGACGAGCTCGGGCAGTTGCCGCCAGCGGAGTTACCGGAATCGCCGCGCTTTCACATCGCCATCGCCCATTCGCGCGAGGCGAAACGCCTGGAGACGCCGGCCACCGCCGCGACCGCGAGGCCGGCGAAAGACAGAAAGCTGATCCGCTTCGTCTGCGCGACGCGCGGCAGCCACGAGCAGTTTTTCAGGCAGAGCGCGCTGGGCCGCTCGCTGAAGCCCTACAGCTACCTGGCCGGTCCCGAAGACGTGCAGATCAGCGTGACTGAGAACAATACACGCGGGCTGTCGGCCATCTACAACGCCGCAATCGACGCGGCGGCCACGAACCCCGCGATCCTCGTGTTCGTTCACGACGACGTGTGGCTCGGCGACTTCTTTTATCAGCAACGCATCCGCGAGGCGCTCGAACAGTTCGACGTGGTGGGCATCGCCGGCAATACGCGGCGCGTGCCTCGACAGCCGACCTGGAGTTCCACCTCGCTCGGTTTCGAGTGGGACCTCGGTTATCTCAGCGGCACCGTCGCTCATGGCAAGGGATTGCCCTATGAGAAAGTGAACGTCTATGGGCCGCCCGCCCAGGAGTGCAAGCTGCTCGACGGTCTGATGCTGATCGCTGACAGCGAAAAACTGATTGCGAACGGCGTCCGCTTCGACGAGCGCTTCGATTTCCACTTCTACGATCTGGACTTCTGCCGCCAGGCCGAACTCCGCGGCCTGAAGATGGGTACCTGGCCGCTGAGCGTGGTCCACGAAGGCACGAGTTCCTTCGGCACCGACGCCTGGCTAAAAGGTCATGCCCGCTACATGGAAAAGTACGGCGAGTAAGCCCAAAGACGACGGATGAGGCGCGCGACAAGGCCCGGCCAGCGGTAGTGCCGTGGAATTGGCGGGATTTGAGGCGCCTGATTGGGAGATCGACCCCGCGCGAGCGGCGCTACGCTCGACGGGCTGCCACTGAAGCGACGTCCGCCGACGCCAATCTACGTTGCCATGGAAGAATTCGTACCTGTTACCCAGCCGTTCCTGCCGCCGCTCGCGGACTTCATGCCGTACCTGCAGCAGATCTGGCAGAGCAAGCAGGTGACCAACGGCGGCCCGTTCCACGCTCAGCTCGAGGAGGCGCTTTGCGACTATCTCGGCGTGGAGCACCTTTCGCTGTTCTCCAACGGCACGCTCGCGCTCATCACGGCGCTGCAGGCCATGAAGGTGACTGGCGAAGTCATCACTACGCCGTTCAGCTTCGTCGCCACGACACACGCGCTGCACTGGAACGGAATCAAGCCGGTTTTCGCCGACATCGATCCGGTCAGCATGAACCTCGATCCGGGGAGAATCGAAGCCGCCATCACGCCGCACACTACAGCGATCCTGCCTGTGCATGTCTACGGCAATCCCTGCGATGTCGAAGCCATCGAGCGGATCGCAGATACCTACGCGCTGCGCGTGCTCTATGACGCGGCCCACGCCTTCGGCGTGCGCAAGGACGGCCAGTCGATCCTCCGCTTTGGCGACATGTCGGTGCTGAGCTTCCACGGCACGAAGATCTTCAATACGTTCGAGGGTGGGGCGATCGTTTGTCGCGACGCCAAAACCAAGCGCCATATCGATCACCTGAAGAATTTCGGCTTCGTCGACGAGGTGACGGTGGTGAAGCCCGGTATCAACGCGAAGATGAACGAGCTGCAGGCAGCGTTCGGTCTGCTGCACCTTCAGTACATGGACGAGATCACGCAGGCGCGCGCCCACATCGCCGCGCGCTACCGTGCGGCCTTTTCCGACGTCGACGGCCTGATTCTGCATCACATTCCCGCGTCCTGCACGCGCAACAACTCCTACTTTCCGATTCGTGTCACGGAGCGCTTTCCGGTTTCGCGCGACGAGCTGTACGCCCGGCTTCGCGCAAGAAACGTCGGCGTGCGACGTTACTTTTATCCGCTGATCAGCGAGTTTCCGAGCTATCGCGGGCTACCGTCCGCCGGTCAGGACAATCTGCCCGTTGCGAGCGAGATCTCGCAGCAGGTCCTGTGTCTTCCGATCTATCCCGCCCTCGACGCCGCCTCGCAGGATCGCGTCATCGAGACGGTGCTGGCCGCGGCCTGCGTCGAGCGGCGCCGGTTGGTCGCGACGCCATGAACGACACGCCGTTGCGACGCGGCAGGCTCGATCATGCGGGCGTCGCCTGTCACAAAAGGCCTTCGATTCAGTCGATCCGATGAAACAGACCGACCTCTATCTCAATGCCATTTCGGTGGCGCGGGGCGATCTTGTCGAGCACAACGACGCCGCGAGCCTTGGCGCGCCAGAGACGAACTTCGAACGCATCGTCAGAAAGACCGGCGTGAAGAGCCGCCCCGTTGCCGGCCGGGCGCAATACACGAGCGACCTCGCGTGCGCCGCCGCGCGCCCCTTGCTGGCGGACTGTCCGCCCGGGCAAGTCGGCACGCTGATCGTCTGCACACAGACGCCGGACCATCTGATACCCGGCGTGTCTTCGCGCCTGCACGGTCTGCTCGGCCTGCCGACGGAATGCCTGGTGATGGATATCAATCAGGGTTGCTCGGGTTTCGTGCTCGGCAGCCAGACGATCGTCGGGTTGCAGTCGACCTTCGGCTCGGACCGACGCGCGATCCTCGTCAACGCGGATACTTACTCGCGCCTGATCAGACCTGAAGATCTCGCGACCCGCGTACTGTTCGGCGACGCCGCCGCGGCGTGCCTGTTCTCCACGACTCCGGCGGGTCTGCGTTTTCGCTACGGCCGCAGTTTCGCCGATGGTTCGGGCTACGACGCGTTCGTGGCGCATAACTCCGCGCTGCGTCCAGACGGCGAATCGTCTGGCATCCACATGGACGGTGCCGCGATCCTCAACTTCGCGCTGCGGGCAGTCCCCGATGCAGTGCGCGCCGCGCTCGACGACAACGGACTGGCAGCCGCGCAGATCCGCAAGTTCGTGTTTCATCAGGCCAACAGCTTCGTCACACAGCAGTTGGCAAAAAAGATGGGGCTCAGCGCGGAACAGGTCCCGGAGAACTGCAGACACCTGGGCAATACGGTGTCGGCGTCGATTCCGATTTTGCTTGCGGAGCAGATGGCGCTCTTCGAACCCGGCGATCTCGTCATGGCCGTCGGGTTCGGCGTGGGATTGTCGTGGGGGGTGGCGCTTTTTGAATACGTCGGCGCGTAACGACGTGGGCAGAGGGCGGCGGCGGTTGCACCCGCCGCCGACTACCAAGCAATTTTTTCATTCGCGAAAAAATTCGCTACGGTCATACCTAAATCCATCAATTTTTCCGCCCGCTCCAATTCCTTTTCTCCTATGGAGTTGAGCCAGGATGCGGTCATCGTATCGTTCAAGCGGTCCTCGGCGAGTCCAGAAGCACTGCCAAACCCCTTGGCTGAGAGGGAGATCCCCTTCCATTTGACAAAATCGACGCTTGACTCCGGCATCAACCCAAACTCTTTTCTGGCAAGGCGCCAATAGCTGGAGCACGAAAGGTTCGCGTATTTTTTTGAGTGGCCAAGACCATTTCTCGCCAAAAAGGAGCGACAAATTTGTGCTTCCGGGGTGCACAACGCAAAAAAGTGGAACGGCTCATCAAGGGCTATCGCAGACAGACCGATCGACTCATCAAACGACCAATAGTTGATCAGATCCTCGGTGACGCCGAAGTGATGCTGGTCCGTTAAATGGTAGGGGACATATTTCCATGTGTCCGCACCGTGAAATAAAATTCTCTTCTTTAGGCCGACGGATGACTCACCATCGCGCCTGGCACCTGCAATCAGACTGTCAATTCCTCCGTCTTCCATATAGATGGAGGTATCGGTTCTTGATTTCATGACATAGTGGAATCCTTCCTTTCTCGCCACTTCCAAACCAGCCAACACACCTTTTTGCTGACGAATCAAATTCATCCCGCCCGGCCCGTCGTGATCCGGCATCTCGCTTTGTACGACAAAATCGACAAATTTCCGACATTTTTCCAGTAGCGTTCGGTCTTCAGTAGCCCAAGTGCTGAGAATTATTGGAGCATCCACAAATTTGTTCGAGATCCTGAGTGCCAACGGCGTATATGCTGACAACGGCCCCTGAATCACGACTGCAACATCTTTCCTGACTCTTTCCCTGGATTTTCTTTGGCCCAGCGCATTCCATAGCGTGCTGCCTCGATCCGACCAACCACCAAAGGCGCGAATCACTTTCCACTTTCCATGCTCCCTCGCTATCTGTCGATAAATATCGAACCACCAGTCGGAGAAAACAATAATCAACGTATTCGCAGGGTCTTCATTTTCAAGAGCGGACGGTGGCCTGACCTCTACGCCATGGATAATCTTTCCCCAATTTCTCTTTAGAGGATGAATCGTGTAGGCAAGCTTGAGGCCAAGACTCGGAAAGTGTTCGCTAAATAGTGGGCTCGTGGCTCCCCAGCCAATCAATCGGACTTTCTTCAAATCGAGCTCGGGGTATAAAATCAGCGCGCGATTAAGATCGGTGTCCCCGTGATCGGGAAAACCCGAGGCGTGTCCCTGCATAACTACTCCTTAAATACTGAATTTGTCACCGAGGGCGCCCGGCACCTTTACCACCACGTTGACCGCATCGGTGATGGCGGTGAAGTCGGTCACTTCCCCGGGTTCGAGCACCACGATATCCCCGGGCCCCCACTCTTTGTCCGCCATGCGCACGCGGCCTTCCAGGACGAGCGTGACCTCAGTCGCAACCTTGTGATAATGCGCGCCCTCATGGTCGCCGGCCAGATACCGCTTGACAGCCACCTCGCAGGCCTGGGTGGCAAGCGCGGTCGGCTTGAAGCCGCCCACAAACCATCCCTTCACCATCTCTGCCAAGTTCGCGCTCTTCATGCGGCATTCCCCTGCATCTCAAACTGGCTAATCTGCCGCTCCGACTTCAGCGGACGGTATTGAACAGATTCGATCCCGTGAACGCCCACCCGGCGCTGCGCCAGAATCATTTCGTTATACGTTTTGGCGATGTAGTAACGCCCGTTCACGAGGTCTGCCTTGCGTATCATGCCCTTGGCCGACTCGACGAGGTCCTGGGCGCGGGCGAACCAGAACGTACCCGTCGTGGCCAAACGGCTGATCGGGCGCCGCTGGCTGACTTCCGTCACCAATCCATCATCGTCTACCTTCGCGTACGAATAGCGCGGGTGCACCGAAGGGAAGGTAAGCAGGCCGCCGTCAAGCTGACGTTTGCGGAAATCGGTCAAGACCGGGGCGAGGTCGATGTCCACCCATTCATTGGCGCTAATCGCCAGCACTTCTTCGTCGGCCGGCAAGGTGCAGGCAGCCATCAACGCCGTGCAAGCTGAGCCCATGCTGCCATCGGCGATCGGCACGACGAGGCATGTAGGGGCGAGCAGTTTTGCCACCCGGTCAAGATGAAATTGTTCGATTTCATTTTCGCGCAAGGCAAAGATAAAGCGCGTATTGCCGATCCGTTTGGCATTCTCGACGATCCATTCCAGCAAGGGAACGCCATTGAATTCCGTCAGGCAAGCGGGATAGTTTTCTTCGCCCGCAGGATTTAGCGGAGCGCCCGCCGCCAGTACCAGCACATTGGTCACGCGTCCCATCATGCCGCCCTCGCCACTACGCCCGATTCGATTTCCGCAATACGGGCCAGGATGTTTTCCAGGTTGACCTCATCTACGCTCTTGACTACCAGCAAATGTCCGCCGCTATCGCGCGCCGCGCGGATGCCGTGGTCGTTGTCTTCCACGATCAGGCACTCTTCAGGCCTCAGGCCGAAATGACTCATGGCCTTGAGGTACATCTCCGGGTCAGGTTTGCCGGCGCTCACATCCTGATTCGACAGCATCAAGTCCAGGTACTTGTCGAGCGCGGCGCAGCGCATCATGGTTTCGATGGTGTCGCGGATGGAGTTGCTGCAAACGGCCTGCTTATACCCTTTGGCCTTGAGCACGGATAGCGCGCGCTCCTGCGCAAAGCGGGGCTTGCACCTGGTCAGAACCCATTGCATGGTATAGGTCTGTTTCATCTCGTTCAGGAAGGCGTGGAGTTCGCGCGGCAACCCCCGCTCCAACGACAGCATTTCCAGCTTCTTCCTCGTGGGCAAGCCATCGAACGTAACGAGGTGGTCGTAGCGCGAGATGGACATGCCGAAGAGGGCAAGCGCCTGATTCAGGGCTTCGTAGTGCCAGTCCCTGGCCTCGATGAGGACGCCATCCATGTCGAAGAGCACGGCGCGGATTTTGGCGCTTGTCATGGTTTCAGCCATTTCTAGCCCCTCCTAAAGGGAGAAAAAGCGCACGGCCTCTTCAGGCAGATCCGTGCACAGCGTCAGGTTGGGATGGTCGGCATGGCGCGCCAACCATTCCCAGTGGGGACGGTGATCGCGTCGGTGCAGTTCATTGGACACCACACAGACGGCTTTCTCGTCCAAAAGTCGGGATACCTGCTCGTGGCTGTACCAAGGGGACTCGAAGGCATCCAGCCACACGCCGGCGGACCGGTCCAGCCATGCGGGAACCGGCTCGACTTCGCTCATGCGCGTGTAGGCCGGGATGCCTGCCGCCAGGTAAGCCCGCATGTCGGGTACGGCCATGTCGAATACGAAGCAGTCCAGGCCGGGCCAGGCTTCCAGCGCTCTGCCGAGCGCCTGCGCCAGGCCATCGGCCTTGATGTTGAGCGCCAGGGTCAAGGGGACGCTGGCCGTGTGATGCGCCCCGGCCAGCGTCAGCATCTGCGCGAAGGTGACCTCGCCCCCGGCAGGCACGTCGTGAGAAATCACCAGTTGACCGCCCAGATCGCGTACGTCGGTCTCCGTGCCAAAACCCAGGGAGAAGGAACGCTCGAAGGCGACCTGGGTGTTTTTTTCCGAGGCGCTCTTCCAGTAGCCGCGGTGCGAGATAACCTTCATGCCTCGGCCCTCGTCGCCTGGTTTCCGACTGGCAACGTGAGAAACAGCGCCAGGTCGGCGGGGATGCCCAGGCCGTACATGCCCGCAGCTTCGGAGCCGATGTTATAAATACCAACGGCCTGGCCTTCGGCAATCAGCCGGTTGTAGGCTGGGGCCACGTAGAACTCGCCATTTACGCGCTCGTTGTCACGAATCATCGTTTCGGAAGCCCGTACGAAGTCGCTGCCACGACGGAAGTTGTAGATGCCTACCGTCGCTTCGTTGGAGATGACCTCCTTCTCGACGACCCGCGTTACCCGTTGTGCGGCATCCAGAGCGACAAATGACCACTTCGGGTCGTTTGCGCGCATCGTCATGATCAGGCCATCCAGACGTTGACGCTCCAGGGCGGTCAGATAATCATCTATATCGGCATCAATGTATTGGTCGGAATTGGCGATCATCAAGGGGACGTCGGTGTCGATCAGACCACGCGCGGCCAGCACAGTGCAGGCCGCGCCTGCGGTCAACCCATCAATGCCGATGATTGCGCACCCCGGCGCCCAGGCTGAGAGCCTGCCTTGCAGGCCATAAGCGTCGATATGTGCCCGCTGACAGACGAAGATGAAGCGGTGCGGGCAAGACGGGCGCAGGTTGTTGATCACCACTTGGATCATCGGCATGCCATTGACGGGAATCAGCGGCTTGGGATCAACAAACCCCGCCTTGGCAAAGCGGCTGCCCGCGCCAGCCATCGGAATGAGAATATTCATCTATAAAAAAACACCGTGTCCCACGGTCTTCGGTATGTCGACGCGAGCCGACCGAAAATGCGTCAACGGCTGTAATCCACAATACGGACTTCCCGTTCCAGCCGGGCCAGGCAATACGTCTTGTCGGCGAGCGGTTCGGTGCGTCTGCCAGGTTTATCGAGAATCGACTGGCGGCCGACGGCCACGCCGTCGGCCACGATCACGCCCAATCCCAGCGTGGAATGCGCGCCCAGCGTGGCGCCGGCGCCCATCTGCACGCCGTCGGCCACCCATGCCGAATTGCCGATCTGCACACCGGCACCGAGCGTTGCGCCCTGGCCGACGTGGGCGTTCATGCCGATGCGGCAGCCCGGCCCGACGATAGCGCCGGCACCGACTGCGGCGTTCTCGCTGATCTTCGCGCCGACGGCGATCACCGCGCCCGGGCATCGCAGCGCGGGCATCCGGTAGCCGCGGGTCTTGAACAGGCCCATCAGTTCGAGGCGCCGGAAATTCAGAAACTGCGGGCTCCAGGCGACAAAGGCCGTCGCCTCTTCGGGCGAGCGCAATGTGTCGAGGAAGCCGAAATCGAAGAAATGGCGCTTGTCCTGCTGCACGTCGATTGCGATCAGCTCGAGCTCGGGATCGATTTCGGCCCAGCTTTGCATCGCCCATTCGAGCAGTGCGCCACTGCCCACCACGTACTTACAGTGCATGGCGCCCCTCCATTACGTCCATGTACCAGCGCTCCACCGCGAGGTTGGTCTGCTCGAAATCGCCGAGCGTTCCACGCGGACTGTGCGGACTCATGGCGCCCTGCACCTGCTCCATGATCTCGATGTCTTCGCGCAGCACCGGTTCGGCCCCTTCGATATGGGCGAGCAGGACCGCGGCCGAAGTCGCATAAGCGTGCTTCTTGCGCGCCGTCACGTAATACACCGTCAGGTCGGTGCGACCCGCCGAGACTGGCTGGTGATGCTCGATGATGAACGCGTGTCCCCCCGAAGCCGACGCAATGTGCAGGTTCGGGAACAGTAGCCAGTTCAGATACCAGTCGCGCTCGCCATGCCGCTGCACGTTCTCATGCCATGCGTAGCGGGGCATGTCTGGAATCGGCTCGTTCTCGCCGCCGCCGCTGAAGTTGCGCAGTACCGACAGATGGCCGGCGCGGTCGGCGCTGCCGTTCTCGCGATACTGATGCAGCCACGGCAACCGCGAGTCGTCGACCGGCACCTGGAATTTCACGTGCTTGTACAGCGTGGACGAATGGACGAAACGCGGATGCAACGGGTCGCGCAGATTCTCGTAGGCGAGCTTCCAGTTGAAGCGGCCCGGGAATGTCGTGATCAGCACTTCGTCGTCGAACGCTTCGGAGGCCGCCTTGATCGAGGCTTGCACACTGGGGCCAAACTGCTCGTCGAACGGGACCGGGTTGGTGCCCACGTTGACGAAGACGAGGCCGCCGAGAACCTTCACTGGAAACTCGCGCAGCTTGAGCCGCCGGCTTTCACATTCCGGCAGG
>Ga0164242_10010183_pt1 | contig 10083 bp, 13 predicted proteins | sample OricomgcompostMG_FD_108783 | JGI IMG/M metagenome (GOLD analysis project Ga0164242, IMG submission 108783) | Miracle-Growth compost microbial communities from Emeryville, California, USA - Original compost - Miracle growth compost (MG) ... | reverse complement strand
GCATAAGTACAATGCCTCCATCCAGTACGATAAGGCTCTTTACAAAGAAGATATCCTTGGATCGATTGCTTTTGCCAGGGCCAACTCAAAGGCTGGCATCATCAGCGAAGACGAATTTCAGGCGATTGAGCGTGGTTTGCTCCAAGTGATGGAAGAATGGAAGCAGGGAACTTTCGCTATCATGCCGAATGACGAAGATGTGAGAGGCCACTCAATTCTACTCAACTTCTCGAGGCTAATACAATGGACCAGATTCATACGGCAAACGAACGTCGCTTAGGAGAGGTCATCGGCAAGGACATCGCGGGTAAGCTGCACACAGGTCGCAGCCGCAACGAGCAAGTTGTCTGTGATATGCGCATGTGGTTACGCGATCGGATCCGCGAAATCGACAGCCAACTCGTTGCATTCCTCAAAGTCATTGTCACACGTGCCGAGTCTGATGAAATGTAAGCCTAGCCCCTCCTCTGGCCAAAAGCGGCCCCCTGCTGACCGACAACCTCAGCAACTACATCATGCCTGGATACACCCACCTCCAGCGTGCCCAGCCCGTTCGCTGGGCTCAATGGCTGATGTCACACGCCGCTGCGTTCAAGCAGGATCTCGAGCGGTTGCGCCAAGTTTTCGAAAGGGTCAATATAAGCCCACTTGGTTGTGGCGCTTTGGCCGGCAATCCATTTCGAATCGATCGAAATATAATAGCTGAGGAGCTTGGGTTTAGCGGAATAACCTTGAACTCCATGAATACTTCGGCCGACCGCGATTTCCTAATCGACTTCCTGGTCTGGAACTCGATTTTCACCAACCACGTCAGCAGGTGGGCTGAGGACCTCATCATATATTCGACATCTGAGTTCAGTTTCGTGCGGCTGGCCGACGCCTATTCTACGGGTAGCTCTTTAATGCCCAATAAATTCAACGGGGACTCGTTAGAGCTTCTGCGCGGCAAGTCAGGGCGTGCTTTCGGTCAAATGGCTGGGTTAATGATGGTGAGTCCTCTTATTAACATCTCAGCCAGTTGCCTTGGCTTTGAGGGTGACCAGGAGCGTATTGAGAGTAGCGACTAACTATTCACTTGGAAGAATCTGAAAGGCTTGCCATCTTGCTATAATAAAGATCTCCAGGAAGGGTGGGAGCCTATGCTGGATTCGGTTCAGACTGTGTCGGATAGTCTAGGCATAGCCACTGGGGTCATTGCTACATTGAAGGTGCGGCCAGAGCGGATGGAGGCTGCTCTGGACAAAACGATGCTAGCCACTGATGTCGCAGAGTGGTTGGTGAGGAAGGGATGTCCGTTCAGAGAGGCTCACCACATCTCTGGACGCGTCGTTGCACAGTCTGAAAAGCTGGAAGTTTCGATGGACAAGCTGACCCTTGAGCAACTGCAAGCCATTGATTCTCGGTTCACACCAGACATTGCGGAGGCATTTGAATATGAAACGAGTGTCGAAGCGAAATCGTCCAAAGGCGGTACCAGTCGATCAAGCGTGCTAGAGCAGATCCAGGTAGTTAGGGCTATGTTAGATTAGGGGTTTGCCTGGTGCAGGATGCGACCGGAGCAAGGGAATCTGGGACGGACATCACGAATAGCACGCTTCATTATGTGGAAAAATATATGATTCAGGAGCGACGCTCTTGAATGAACCAAAAAGTTCCAAAAATGACACAATGTTATTAGAGAACTTGAACAGGACAACGGCCTGGTGAGCTGGACATGGGAGGAGTCGTTGTTGATCAATAAATGTTTAGTCTTGAAGGCATTTTTCTATGAATGGTTGAGTTCTTGAGAATCGGTAGTTAAGACGCTGACTTGTTGCTAATAGGAATATGTAGAAGATGTTTGTCTAAATGAGCCATTGCAAGCAGTAGTCACTAGCTATGTTTACTATAGCTCTTGGGATGTTTCATACAGGATCAGCTACAACCCTATCTTGTTGCCATGTCTCTTGAGAGCTTGAATGCATGAGGTGGAATTACAGATTTATCAGCCGCGTTAGTTTGCTATGCTATTACTACAAGGCGATACAAGCTTATTAGGGGGGGGATTTAAAGGGCCTTTAACATTGGAAAAGCAATACCTGTAAGTTATCTACTTGCCTAGCTTATCTTGCTTCTACAATCATTTGAGCTCTATTAAGCATATAGTTTATCTTTATTGTGTCTTGATGTCCTATGTCCTCTATTGAGAAAGAATTAAGGTAGTTAGATTGGAAACGACTTTTAGATAATGAGCATTAGCAACAGTAAATCAATTTTACAACAATAAAGATAGGGGAAGTAGAAACTATACATATTGTATATGGGGTCTAGAAACTAACCTTTGTAAGTTTGGGCCATTTTTGGCATTGCAGCAATTTTAACTGGGGTGGTAGATTGAGGCTCTTAACACTGCTATAGTTAGCAGGCCAAGCATACCCACCACACACCCATCGCACACCTACCGCACACCTACTGCATAGGTTAAAGCAGTAGTAGCACTGGCCCTCTCACGAAGAAGTAAATGGGGCAAGATTCGGGCAGTATTCTAGTCTGTTCTTATGGTGTACTTCGTCTCTGGCTTCTCAACAATGTTATAGCTCATCTCTAGACCTTCCCATATCCTCTCTCGCGGCTTTCCGTTGTTCTCGCTGTTCCTTCCTAGCCTGTCTCTGGGCTTGGACATGAATATTCTCCCACATTTGTCTCCAGGTTTTCCCATGCTCGGTCTCTACGACGTAGGCGGCCTGAATCTTAAAGGCTAGGTCCAGGTACAGCTTGCCGGTAAGGCGAGTGTCCTGCTCTACCGGCCATGCAATCACCGATTTATCCCTCGCATAACTACTGTACTTTGAAAGATCCATCATATCGGCTAATAACGTGTGGTCAGTGTTTATCGAGACGAAGCCGTCAACCCAGTCCTTCCGGTAAACTCACCTTCGCATCCGCTATCCTTGGCCACCCACAGCGGTAGAATCTCGTAGAGTGCCGCTGGCGCAAATATGAGAACCTTATCCTGATCCGGAATAACCGGAGCATCGTCACCAACCGCCACTGGTGTCGCCGGCGCCATGGCAATGCCCGACGCCTTACCGAAATCCTTCTTGGGCTTCTCAAACACGCCGAAAAGGTACCACTTGCTCTTATTAGACGCCTTGTCGCGATACTGGGCGTCTATCCAGTCCCTTACGGCGGTCGGGACATCGGCATACTCCATGATGACGATGTCGCGCCTGTCCCCGCCGGCATCAATTCCCTCCCAGCTGCCAGGGTACGGGTGCCAACCGAGAAACGTCTCCACGGCGCGTGACCACGGCGCGGGCGACTGCAAATCTCCAAGATGGTGCTGTGTCGCCTTGAAGGTTGCTTCTACCTTGCAAGGCACTTCCATATTCAGCGGATCCGACCCGTCGTACGGGAAGGGCCGCTGCCATTTGAAGGAGCTAACGACGGTAGGCCCATGATGGTGCTTAGAGCCGTGCACTGCGGCCGCTGTGAAGAGGAGGGAAGAAATGAGAGAGGTGGATCGCATCTTGGGCAAGTCACAGGGTTACGTGCTGGTTTCCGAACCTTACAGTGGGAGACTGATTCACGACAGGTATTTAGGTAAGTTTGAGAGGGTCTCATAGCAATGCTGTCCTTTTCAATTCCCGGCAGTAATTATTAATTAAGCTGAACCCGATTTCTCCGAGTGTTTGATGCCGGTATTCGATTTAGCCTGTTGTGAGTTTGTGTATAACATATGACTTATACTTTTTTTTTGATGTAGGATTGGCGATTTCTTAACTCCGATGGGGTTCGAAAGTAGTCAAAGTAATCTTATCGCAGTTGCCCAAACATTTCTAAATTATACTAAAAACTGAATTATCTCCTTGATTCCAGGGTAGAGTAAGGGAGTAATCTGATCCGATATGCTCTGAGCTGATCGGTCGACTTCCATCTGCGCACTAAGCAATACACTTTGCTGTAAGAACTCAACGTAGGCGTCATGATGCCTCCAGAATATTAAGTTGGGATCCTAGGTGTGGTTCGATCTGCCGAATATCCCTCATGCTAGCATAGGACTGCTCACATCCTCGAATTGGCGATCTCTTAACTTCATGAAGTTCGAAGGGGGTCGAATCGCCCCTGCCTGATAATTCAAACTAAGTAGCAGGAACTCATTAGGTTGAAATTCCCTTTATCAATGAGATAGTATATCGACTACCAAATTTCAAATGGCATCATCGAGCACAGTGTACGAGTTGTTCGCTGCAAAAGTTAACGAGTGAGCATAGCGACACAGCCTCGTACTAATACCCAAGTTGTCTTTAGGAGTCAACTCTGACAACAACCTTTCCAACATGAGCGCCGCTGAACAAGTACCCCAGCGCCTCCTTCGCTTGCCCAAAGTCGAAGGCTCGGTCAACTTGGGGGTGGATCTGGTGCTTGGCGTAAAAGGCACACACCTCCTCAAAGCGGTCGCGTGGCCCGTTGATAATGCCCTTGAGTGTGACGTTGCGTCGTAGTGCGAGTAGGTTGATGTTGGTCCGATCCTCCGGTGCATCCTCCTTGCCGGATACGTACCCAATGCAAGCAATCAAACCACCGAACGCCACCGCGTCGAGACTCTTTCGGAGCGTCTTGGCGCCGCCGCACTCAAGAATGATATCCGCCCCGTCGCCGCCGGTAAATTCCATGACTTTGTCCTGCCACTCGGGCGTCGTGCGGTAGTTGATGAGGTAGTCCGCGCCTAGGTCCTTGGCCTTGCGGAGCTTGTCGTCTGAAGACGAGGTAATGATCACTACGCCACAGTTATAAGCGTCATAGGAGAATGGCGGACAGACTCGGAAACCTACCCGTGGCACCACTAGCCTTCGCAATCTGCAAACCGGTGAGACTGACGCCGCCTGTGCCTTGCAGCAGGACCACCTCCCCTCGGCCCCCCGGTTGCCCAAGTGGCCTCAGTCCATTAATAGCCATCCACGCCGTTACGGCGGCGATGGGCAAGCAGCAAGCTTCTTCGTCGGTAAGGTACTCGGGCGCCCTAACGAGCCCCGTGGCAGGGAAGACGCGGTAAGTTTGCAGCACACCGTCCAGGGGCTTCCCGAGACCGGAAGCCATGTCGCGTGCACGAATTTGGCCCGTCAGGTGCGACTGGGTGAATGTCGATAACACGCGATCGCCCATCTTCCACCCGACGGCGCCATCCCCTACGGCAGCGACGGTGCCGCACATGTCGGAGCATGGGACTAGAGGCTTCGGCGGGCCGGAGCCGAGAGTTTTGTGGTGACCGTAGAGGCCCATAACAACTAAGTAAAGATATCAGCCGTCTGTAGTCCCAATTCATTTCGCAAAGCGTGGTAGAGAATGATATACCCTCAGTGTCACGGTAGTTGAGCGAAACCGTCTTGATTTTGACTAGCACTTCATCTCGTCCCGGGGTAGGGACCGGTCCGCTGGCCATGAACAGCTTCTCTAGACCATCCTGCAAAGTTTGCCATCGTTGAACTTGTACGTTGTCCATCTCGATTGCTTTACTAGATGAATTTTCCGCGTGAGAAAACAGAGGACGGCGGCGGTGATAATAGTTGGGTGGTCTTTATCATCTTCGCTTGTGGGTCGATGTGGATTCTACCATCCAACGAGGACATGCGTCAACCTCGGATGCTACGCATGACGTTGCGGAGTAATACCACTTTAGCCTCGATACACAGAACGATACTTACATTTGTCCCCGAGACAAAATACAAGGAGGGCCCTACTCATCATCCCCGCCGCCATAGCGAGTCGTAAAATTACCCGGATCTTTCTCACGTTCAGTTATAATTCCCTCACCTCAATCCCACTAATGTGATTAGGTCCGCTCAGTGTTTCCAACTTACCACGTAGCAAGGTCAGCATCGACCACCGTTGAAAATGCAAGCGATATAGGGTATGGTTTTCATCTCTCTCTCTACCACCGGAAGGCGACCAGAACAAGGTGTGGGACATAGGGGTAAGTTACCTGATGGCAAACTTCGCAGGTAAAAGAGACAGGCCTTCGAGAAGTCTTGGAAATCGATCAGAAATAGTCACAGGCTCAGTCAGGGCCAAGGAAGATTAGATATGGCAGTAATGCTTCATGTGTAGCTACGGAGTCAAACCCATGACCACAAGCTACATCCTAGAAATTCCAAAGGGTATCAGTGCTCCCAAGCCGTGCTTAAAAGCTCTTCACGATCCTCTGCCACAAGGATTGGGGCCCCAGCTCTCCTCTTGCAATCTCCTTAGCCTCTTCCACGTCTCTGCGTCTACCAGACTGGAGATCAATCTCATCTAGTCGCCAGAAGGTGGTCTTGAATATCAACTTGTACCCGAAGTATATGATGGGGAAAAGCGGGAGCAAAATATAAGCATCCACGAAATTCCCAGCATTAAACGGCGAGAGTGTTGTCCACCCCTGCACAAAAGCAAGGAATATGTTTGCCGCTAGTCCGAAGTACGCGTTCCAAGGATACGCCATAGAGACGAAGGGCAGCTCGTCCACGGTGTGCCCCTGAGCCTTCCAGGCTGAACGGAATCGGATGTGGGTGTACGAGATACCTCCCCAGACGAGGAATGTCGACACGCCGCTGAGATTGACGATATACGAGTATGCCTTGCCTGCACCCGTGCTCACGTTCATCATGCTGAGCGCGCCGCAGAGGTTCGTAAACACAATGGCGGGAATGGGGACGCCGCGTTTATCCGTCCAGCCGAGGAACTTGGGAGCTTTGCGATCCTGTGCCATGAACAACAGAGTCCGACTGCCGATGTAGATGGAGCTGTTGACGGCGCTTAGGCAAGTGACGAAGATAAAGGCATTGATCAAGTGAACGCCCCCCTCCCAGCCAGCGTTCTGGATGGCAATAGTCATGGGGCTCTTCAGCGCGCGGCTCTCGCCGCTGACAAGGCCTTCAGCGTTGGACGGGCACGTGAGCCCAAAGAACAGTGCGCTCCCCATGTACACAAAGATGATGCGCCAGAAAACCTGGCGGATCGCGAGCGGAACTGCCACGCGCGGGTTCTTGGTCTCCGTCGCGGCGACCGCAACGGACTCGACTCCGGCGTAGAACGTGCTGCAGAAGACGAAGACCGATGCTACTCCTCGAAAGCCGTCGACGAACGCGCCTGGATCGTGCCAGTATGTTGATCCCAGCGCGGGCGCGCCTGGGATTCCGCCTCCGACATATCTATAAGCCCGGTATGGTTAGTCGCTAATTACCTCCAAGGCCAAGAACTGGTTAAAAAAAGGACTTACACGAGGGAAAACAGGAAAAATGCTACAAGCCCGACGAGTTTCAGCAGGGCGAGCCAAAACTCCGCTTCTCCAAAGGTTTCAACTCCAAGAAGCTGAAAACCGAGGAAGGCGAACTGAGAAATTCCTTGTCAGCATGAAATGAGTTCCCGCCCCCGTCTCGAGCAGCCAAGGGCGTAATTGCTCACCCAAAAGATCAAAAAGTAGCCCCAAACAGGGACCTTGTCGCTCCAGAAGTAGACAATGCTAGAGATGACGTTGTACTCGTTGGAGAGCACGGCAAACCAGATGATGTAGTAGTTCCAGCCGATGGCGACTCCGAACGCCTTGTCGACGAAGCGGTCCGCCAGGGCCGTGAACGCACCACCACTAGGATAAAGCGTGGTCAACTCGCCGAGTGACTGCATGATGCTGAAGGCAATGATGCCGATAACACCGAAACCGATCAGGAGCGACGCCGGCCCGCCGGACGCGAGGGCACCACCGGCCCCGACGAGTAGGCCTGGCCCGATGATGCCGGCTAGGGCCATCATGCTGAGATGCCGGGTCTTGAGGCCGCGCTTGACGCCGCTGTGCGGGTCAATGGCGCGGAAGTCGCTCGAGTCGCCCTCCGCCTCAGAAACATAGTGCGCATCGCCGTTCTCGTCGGCGAACCCGGCACCGGTGGCCGAGTCGTCATCCTCCTTTCGCTTCGGTAACGACATCGCCCCGAAGTTACTGTTCTCGTCGTCCTCGTCGTTGTCGTCGTCGCCACGGATGAGAAGTCTCGTTTACGGCGATCGACGGCTGGGCTGAGGAAATTTCGTCGGTAGCCAAAGGCAGAGTTTGGCACCGGCGATGAGATCGACGAAGAAGAGTTCTCGAAGAGGAGACTTTTTCGGCTTTTAGTGTAAAAGCCGGTTCTACAATTGCCATCCCCCCAATTCCGGATGATCATCCTCGAATACACTAATCCAAGCAAAGCCTGGTTCCGCGATAGATGTGGATTCGCCATGGATTGCGCAATTGCTAGGGCTGGGAAAATCAAGCTTTCATTGGGCCAAGCTCTCCGGATATCGCGCCTCGGCTGAGGATAACTCGACGGTTTGTGTCATGGCTGCCAAGACGTCCTATTCCCGACTCGTCGCAGCGCCGACGAACGACTCGGTGCGCCATCTCCCAATCAAGCATGCGTTGATGCACTCCAATATGTGGTGTTATGTGGACCCGCGCTGGCGGATCCCGCGGGGACGGAGAAGAAAAGAAAGCCCATGACGGAATTCTATTCCAGTGTGGGGGTTCAGCGACCCTTGGCCCTGGCGATCCTGCATCACCACCGACTGCCATGTGACCTAGCTCCCCTGCAACTCGAGATAATACGCGAGATGAGGAGTCGGCCAGGCGATTCTTTCTTTTATGGGGCGCAGAAACATGGGAGCTGACGATTACACAAGCTGTCCAGACCAACCCACCTTGCAAGCTGAGAACTTTGGGGCGTCGAATAGCCAACCCCAAATCATACATGGGGCGTAACGACAGGGGTGAAAAAAGCAATAGACCAGAGCACGTAATCTGTAGTGGCGGTGACGAAATGCACAAGGAAAAAAAAAACTGATCAAGGAAACAAAAAGAGAATCGACCCAGGCAGGACTCGAACCTGCAACCTTTGCCACCGGAAAGCAACGCGCAGCCATTGCGCCACTGGGCCGCATGATTCATAGTAAGTTTACCCGCTATTCCACCATGTAACAGGCCGGCGACAGTGATTCGGGAGCTAACCAAACAAGCCAAATCAACACCGCTTACGCACACACCATCTTGAGTCTATCAAGTCGAGCAATCGATGGCACCTCTCCCCCGACAGTTCCGTCACAACTACCTTTGTAATATTTGCCTTGCTTTCGGCAAGCTAAAATTTCTAGGAACAAGTTTAATTGACAGGCCCTCGGCGGTCTACCTATCATCATGAGCTATCTTAGTAGTTATCTACCCGTCTTTCACACCCCCATCCTCATCCCCAGCAACTTTGAACCCATTGCGAAACATGGTGCACGTGTGCAAGCTTAGGAGGATCATGAGTTAAAGAAACTGTCAAAATGTCACGCTAATGCTAACAAGTCTATTATACATGGAACCAGACTTCTTCGCTCTTTGTCAAGAGGCCCGGCTGCCCAGTCCCCCACTACTCATGTACCCGTGTTTGCCCGAATAAGGGTAGCAATCGGCCTCTCTTGACCGTGAGCCTCCTCCACATGCTCCAAGCACTCCTTCAAAGTCTTGATAGCCTCTCCATATTCGACGCCCATACTCTTCTTCGGTTGCAGTGGTGGTGGTTTATCCCAAGCATGCTTCTCCTCTGCCACGAGGCGAACGACGATGTGTTTCTTGCGCGTGTTTAGTCTCTCGGCAAAGGTCAGCTGCTCCGGTAGCAGCATATCCCACTCGCATAGACAAAGGTGCACCGGCGGCAGCTTATCCACCAGTGCATTGGATATGAGCCCGGGCGATAGCCGCCAATCGTTGCATTCCTCGCGGGGCCGAGGAGGGTAGATATATGAAGCATCGATAATGTCCGTCAAGCTACTCGGCAGTGTCATATCTGGGCGTATGCACCGCGCCCGTTTGCGAGGCCTGCTGGTGGTGCAGTCCAGCAGCGGATAGAAGAGGGAGAAGGCGGTTATCTTGGGCACGGGCAAGTCAAGGTGGTAATCCCACTTCTCCGGATGTTGAAGCACTATCCAGCTTGCCAGTGCAAGGTTCCCGCCGGCAGAGAAACCGGAGAGAATGAGGCGGGACGGGTCGAAGTTGAACTCCTCCGCCCTCGCCACTATCTGAAGGATTGCATCGACGCAATCTTCGACAGCTTTAGG
>Ga0164242_10010182_pt1 | contig 10084 bp, 8 predicted proteins | sample OricomgcompostMG_FD_108783 | JGI IMG/M metagenome (GOLD analysis project Ga0164242, IMG submission 108783) | Miracle-Growth compost microbial communities from Emeryville, California, USA - Original compost - Miracle growth compost (MG) ... | reverse complement strand
TGGAGGGCTTCTTTTCCAGTGGGCATCCTTCCTTGTGCCGGATGCCTCGGCTCTGTAGCTCAGTTGGTAGAGCGTTCGACTGAAAATCGAAAGGTCACCGGATCGATGCCGGTCGGAGCCACTAGAAAAGCCCCCGGTCAACCGGGGGTTTTCTCGTTTCCAAGGACACTTTCGATCCTGGGAATGACTACTTTGCCCACACTTTGCCCACATCTGCAGCGGCTGCTCCGGCATCGAGTGCGGTAGCCACTGATTCCAGGTCGTCATCGAACAGGTCAGGGTGGACATCAAGAGTCATCGCCGCCGACGCGTGTCCCAGCATCCGCTGCACGGCTTTCACGTTCGCGCCGGCCGAGATCGCCAAGCTCGCGGCGGTGTGCCGAAGGTCGTGAATGGTGAGCTGAGGAAACTCCGGATCCCGCTCACGACAGGCCTCAGCAGCGACCGCGAACTGACGGCGCCGGAAGTTCCCGCTGCGCAGCACGCCGCCGTCCGGCCAGAAAATCGAAAGGTCACCGAATCACAGCTGCTATCCCGCCTGGGACATGTTCAAGTCGGCGGGAAGGATCATCATCGTGACGGAGTGGCGGGCCGCTGTTACCGGCATGATGGCCCCGTGGAGACCCACGACCCGAAGCCCCACCGCCACGACCCTGAGGCGTCGCAGGCGAACTGGATGGAGCTGTTCTTCGATCTCCTCTTCGTCGCGCTGATCGGGCAGCTCGCCGAGGGGCTGCGCACGCACGCCACGTTCACCGAGCTCGGCATCTTCGTGGCGCTGTTCGCCTCGGTGTGGTGGACGTGGGTGAACCTGACGTTCACGTCCAACATCCAGACGGGACTCTCCCGGCGGGCGATGGCCGGCTTCGTGCTGGCGGCGATGGCCGGCGTCGGGGTGCTCGCAGTGGCCGCGCCCGAGGCGGTCGGGGAGCTCGCGTGGCTGTTCGCCATCGGCAATGCCGCCGTACGTGCCGTGCTCCTGGCGCTGTGGGTGCGCCGCAGCTGGGCGACCGGCCTGGCAGCGCGCATCCGGCTGCTCACCTACAACGGCGGCACCGCCATCCTCTGGCTGGTCTCCGCGTTCCTGCCCTCCCCCGTCGACTACGTGCTGTGGGCGGTGGCCATCCTCATCGAGATCGTGCTGCTCGTCGTGACGGCGCCGAGCATGCTCGAGCGGTTCCGGAGCGTCAACGTCGACCATCTGGCCGAGCGGTTCGGCACGCTGGTGATCATCACCCTGGGTGAGTGCGTGCTGTCCATCGTGACGACGCTGTCCGATGAACCCAACCCGCTGTCCGCGGTGGTTGCGGGAATGGGTCTGGTGATCACGGCGGGGCTGGCGTGGAGCCTCTTCATCTACGGGGTCGACGCGATGCGGTCGGGCCTCGAGAAGCTCGTGACCGAGAAGGATTCGCGCGGCATCGTCGATACCTTCGCGTTTCTGCCGTTCCTGCTGGTTGCCGGCATCATGGCGCTCGCAGGAGCGCTGTCGGTCGCCATCCGCGAGCCGATGCTGACCCTGCCTCCCGCGTCGGCCGTATCCCTCGGCGCCGGCGTAGCGCTCGTCTACACGGCGAACGCGATCATCTCGGCGCGGTACGGCACGGATGCTCGCAACGTCGTACGGTGGGCGGCTCCCGCGATCATCCTGCCGGCCGCCGTCATCCCGCTCGCGCTGACCGCTCCTGCGATCTACGCGGCGGCGGGGATGACGCTGGTGCTGATCGTCATCGTGCTGCTCACCGAGACACGGGCGCGAACGACGGCGCGAACCAAGAAGTCTGCCGCCTGAGGCGACGCCCAGGCGGTCACGCCGAAAGGCCACCCGGACAGGTGGTACGCGCGAAACTGCCATCCGTTCGGCGCATGGGGCGCACCACGAGGCTGTCGACGGTATGGATCGCCTCGTTGAATCCGAATTGCGGCTCGCTCAGCTCCACGTTGGGAAGTCGGCGCAGCAGCTGTTGAAGGAGAGCCTTGATCTGAGCCCGGGCGAGCGCGGCTCCGAGGCAGTAGTGCACTCCACCCCCGCCGAAGGCGATGTGGTGATTCGGCTGACGCGTGAGATCGAGGTCGTGAGGTTCGGGGAAGAGCGTCTCGTCGCGGTTGCCGGAGCAGTAGAAGAGGGCGACCTTGTCGCCCGCCGCGAGCCGCTGTCCGTCGAGTTCGATGTCGTCCGTCGCCGTTCTCGCAAAGCTGAGCACCGGGGATCCATAACGGATGAGCTCGTCGAACGCCACGTCGAAACGGGCATCGAAGTCGGCCGACAGCCACGCGCGCTGTTCGGGAAAGCCCTGCAACGCGAGGAACGACAGCGTGGTGGCCTGCACTGTCGTGTCATCCCCCGCCGTGATGAGCAGGATCATCGTGGAGTAGATCTCGTCGTCGCTCAACGGCCGCTCATCGATGTGCCCATAAACGAGCGCCGTGATGAGGTCGTCGTGCGACTCGAGCCTGCGCTCCCGGCAGAGCCGATCGCAGAGGTCTCGTAGGTATTCGCCCTGGGCGGCGACGAATTCGGTGACGGATATGCCGGACGGATCGGCGGAGATGCGGGTGCGGACGTAGCTTCCCGCGAGCTCGACGAATCGCTCGTGTTCGGAATCGGGGACGCCGATCAGGTCGGCGATCGTGTGCAGCGGCATCTTCGAGGCGATCGCGTCGACGAAGTCGAACTCCTCCTGCATGGCCGCCCGGCCCACGATCTGTACCGCACGATGGTCGATGGCCCGCTGAAGACGAGCGATGGTGCGGGGAGTGAACGCGCTGCCGACGAGGTGCCGATAGTCCGAGTGGCGCGGCGGATCCGTCACGAGCATGTTCGCGGCGAGCCGGAAGGGAGCGGGCCGCACGCTCACCTGGCCGATCTCGGAACTGAACAGCTGGGGATGCCGACTGATGAAGGAGATCGTCTCCGCCGTGGCCGCCGCCCAGAAGCCGGCCTCTCGAAAGCGCTTGGGAAGCCCCGGCGTCTGCAGCGGTGGATGCCAACTGATCGGCGCCTGCCGACGGAGCCGGTGGAATGCTTCGTCACGGGCGCGGAAACCCTGCTGCCAGAAGTCGATCGAAGAGATGTCGACATCCGTGGTGAACGAATGCGGGGTTCTGAAGTAGGACATCTGTGTCACGGCCGGCTCTCGATTCGCCGCTTCGCGGGCGTTCAGCGGTGACGCCAGTCTGCCGCAGTGTCCAGGCGCTCGGGGCGCCTTCTCGGCGCGACGAACATAACGATGGCGCTGGAGCGGGCTTTCGGGCGCCAGAGCGACGCTCGCGATCACCCCCACGAGCCCTGGTCGAGAGCCCACGTCGGCCCCTCAGCGCGCGTGTCACACTGACACCAACGAGCGAGGAGGCGCGCGATGGACAAGATCACGGTGGAGCGGCGCGGAAACGTGGTGCTGATCGGCATCAACAGGCCTGAGCGGGACAACCGTTTCGATCCGGATGCCTACTACGGCCTGGCCTCGGCGTACTACGACTACGACAACGACCCGGAGCTGCGAGCAGCCGTCGTGTACGGCCACGGCCGTTCGCTGTCGCGCGGCATCGATGTGGATGCCTTCAACGCGCTCGCGCAGTCCGGCAAGAACTTCGAGCTGACAGAGAAGATGGAGGACCCGTTCTTCAAGACCGGCCACCTCACCAAGCCCCTCGTGTTCGTGGCACACGGCGACACCTGGAACATGGGCCACGAGCTGTTCCTCACCGCGGACATCCGCGTTGCCAGTCGCGACGTGGAGTTCGGGCAGGATGAGACCACTCACGCGCGCTTTCCGGGCGGCGGCGGCACCATCCGATTCCCGCGCGAGGCCGGGTGGGCACGGGCGATGCGCTACATCCTGACGGGCGAGCACTGGGGTGCCGACGACGCGAAGGCGATGGGCCTCGTGCAGTACGTCGAAGCCGACCGCGAGTCCGCCATCGCGCGAGGGATCGAGGTGGCTGAGCGGATCGCGGCCTGCGGGCCGCTCGGCATCCGCACGGCCCTCGAATCGGCGCACCTCGCGATCGACGACTCCGAGGCTGCGGCGTTCGCCAGGCTCGATGAGCAGTACGCCGCGCTGTACCGCACGGAGGACTTCCTCGAGGGACGCGCGGCCGAGGCAGAGGGCCGCCCGCCCGTCTACGTCGGCAGGTAGCGGCCGTCGCCGGCTCCGCGGCATCCCGCACGAAACGATTCGCTCTCAGCCGATCCTCGGTATGCTGGCCGAACGAATCGTAGCCGTCGTGGTGTGCGGGTCTCAGGAGTGCGGAAAGACGAGGCGATGGCGACCTACAAGGACATCCAGCGGGCCACCGGACTCTCGTTGGCCACGATCTCGAAGTACTTCAATGGGCGCAACGTTCTCGACGCGAATCGCGAGGCCATCGAGTCAGCGGCTCGTGAGCTGGACTTCCGGCCGAACCAGTTCGCCCGCACGCTGCGCTCGCGGCGCTCCCGCACGGTCGGGGTGCTGCTGCCTGCGCTCGACAACGACTTCCACCTCACGATCATCGCCGGTGTGGAGGAGGCGCTGCGGCCTCGCGGCATCAGCGTCATCGTGGCGGCCAGCCCTGATCCTCGCGATGAGACCGTCGACCTGCTGATGAGCAGGATGGTGGACGGCATCGTCGCGGTCACCGCACCCCACGACGTTCCCGCGCTGCGCGAGGCGGCCAAGCAGGTTCCCGTAGTGATGGTCGACTGGTACGTCGACGACATCCAGGCCGACGGCGTCTTCCTGGACAACGCGGCCGCCGGGGCGATGGGCGCGCAGCACCTCCTCGACCACGGCCACCGCCGCATCGGCCTGGTCGGCGGCGACCCCACGATCTCCTCGATGCGGCTGCGCCATCAGGGTTTCGAGCAGGCGCTGTCAGCGGATGGCGTGGACGTCGATCCGACGCTGCAGCGGCTGGTGCCGCTGACCGTCGACGCGGGGCACCAGGCCGCTCAGGAGCTGCTTGCGCTCCGCCCCCGGCCGACCGCGATCTTCACCACGAACTACGAGCTGACGCTCGGCACCGTGATCGCCCTGAACGACTCCGGTCTGCGCATCGGAAAGGACATCTCCGTCGTCGGATTCGACGGCCGCGAGCTCGCCCACGCGCTGGCGCCCAAGCTCACCGTCATCGTTCAGCCGACCAGGAGGATCGCCACGCACGCGGCCCGGCTCATTGCCGACCACATCGAGACGCATCCGGAACGACCGGAACCGACGATCGAGTACCTGCCGGCGCAGCTCATCCCCGGCGCATCCGTGGTGCGGCTCGACGAGTAGCCGCCGCGCTCCAGTGCAGACCGACCTCAACGTAGACCGCGCTCAGCGCAGTCCGATGGTGAGCAGCAGGTTGCCGTAGAGCCGTTCGTCTCCGGTGGCCACGACCACCCCGGTGTCGGGCGAACGCACCCGGTCGTAGAAGGCGAACCGCTCGACGCGCTCGATCGGAACATCCGGGCCGAGCATGCGCGCGTACTCCTCCTGCGCCGGCGCGTGCACGCCAGGCGGCGTCTGCATGAGCGTCGCCGCCTCGATGTTCACGGTCGTCAGCACGGCCTCGAGCACGGTCGTGACATCGAGCAGGCCGGGGCGCAGGTTGAGGTGGATGACGCGCGCCCCCGGTGCAGTCGCGGTCAGGTACGGGTAGTTGCCGTCGGCGATGAGGATGCCGGAGCCGTGCCCGGACGAGGCGAGGGCCTCGAGGAGCTCGGGGTGGACGAGGGGTCCGGTGATCACGCGCTCACCTCCACTGCCGTGCGGTCGGCTGCTGCGCGGTCGGCTGCTGCGCGGTCGGCCAGGTAGCCGTCCCAGCCCGGGATCGTGCCGTCGACATCCCACAGCTCCAGCCAGCTCGCCGCGCCCGGCCACAGGAACACCTGGCCTTTCACGAGCCGGTTGTTCCGCTCGGTCGACCGCAGTTCCTCGAGCTCCGCCGGGGTCAGCGGATCCTCCACGACGGCGCGCAGATTGGCGACGTACTGGCTCTCCTTGACCGAGAACGGAATCGGGATTTGACCGCGCTGAACCGCCCACTTCAGGCAGATCAGCGCGGGATGCACTCCGTGCGCCTCAGCGATCGAGACGACGACCGGATGCTCCATGTCGGAGACGTCGTCCGACGTGCGGTCGCGCTCTGGACGAGACGGCGACCCGAGCGGCGAGTACCCGACCGGCTGGATGCCGTGGTCGAGGCAGAACCGGAACAGCTCCGGCTGCTGGAAGCACGGATGCAGCTCCATCTCGTTCAGCGCGGGGGCGATGCGGGCATCCGAAAGGATGGCGGTCAGCTTGGGGATGGTCACGTTGGACGTTCCGAGGTGGCGGATGATGCCCTCGTCGACGAGGCTCTCCAGCTCGCGCCACAGGGCCATGTACTCCTCGTGGATGTACGGCCTCGCCGCCGGATCGCGGTCGGCCGCATCGGCGAACGGCGCGTGGTGGTTCGGGAACGGCCAGTGCACGAAGACGGCGTCGAGCACGTCGAGGCGCAGATCGCGAAGCGACCGGAGAACCGACTCCCGTGCCGCGCGCGGCTCGTGCGCGTTGTTCCACACCTTCGTCATGACGAACAGTTCGTCGCGAGGTACGCCGCCCGTGATCGCCTCCTCGAGCACCACACCGACCTCGGCCTCGTTCCCGTACACCGACGCGCAGTCGATGAGCCGGTATCCGGCACGGATCGCGCCGCGAACCGCAGCGGCCACCTCGTCGGCCGCGTAGTGATCGGAGCCGAAGGTCCCCATGCCGATGCCGGGCATCACGGCGCCGCTCGCCAGGCGACGGGTCGGTACGTTGTCGATCTTGTTCATGTGGTTCTCCGTTTCATTCGGAAGCGAGCGGATGCGTCGGACAGACGCGTGGCCTCGCGCCGGGGCCGTCTCCTCGACGACGTCGGCGGCGGTGCCGGTGCCCGCGCCGGTGCGGTCAGCGTGCGGTTCCGCGCTAGATGCCCAGGCCGTGGAAGAAGTCGATGCGCTTCTCGGGGGCCGCAGGCTCCAGCTCGATCCGCACGACGGCGCCCGCGGTTCCTCGGGTCTCCTGCTCGGGGAGCACGACCTCGAGGTGCGACTCGGTGCGCTCCCACTCGGGGGTCTCGCTCGAGCCGAGCACACGGACATCCACGATCGGCCGGTCGAGGAGCCGGCTCCCGGAACCGAAGCTGCGGATGCGCATGCGTCCGTCTTCCGGGCGCACCAACCCGATCGCGTACACGTACCGGTGCCCGACCTCGAGCATGGTCGTGAAGCGGATGTCCTCCTCCGTGTACACCGGCGCGACCGCGTCGGTGAATGATCCGCCGCTCGGCGACGTCGGGCCCTCGCCGAACACGGCCCAGGGCGTCGACCCGTAGATCGCCTCGCCGTGAACGGCGAGCCACTCGCCGACCGCCTCCAGCAGAGCGACCTCTTCCTCAGGGATCGTCCCGTCGGGTCGAGGCCCGATGTTCAGGAGCAGGTTGCCGTTCTTCGACACGACGTCGACGAGCTCCTGCACGAGCTCCGTCGCATCCTTGTAGTCGTGTCCCTCGACCCAGCTCCACGAGGTGCGTGACACCGACGTGTCGTTCTGCCACACATCCGAGCGGATGCCGCTCATCGTGCCGCGCTCCACGTCGAGCACCGCAGACCCCGGCGCGAACGACTCCCACTTGTAGTTGATGACGACCTCGCGTCCCCACTCGGCGGCCCGGTTGTAGTAGTACGCCGCGAGACGTCGGATGTAGGGCTCGAACGACGGCTCCTCGATGCCGGTGTCGAAGTACAGGATCTGCGGGCGATAGGAGTCGATGATCTCCACCGTGCGCAGGAGCCAGTCCTCCAGGAACCGCTCCGTCGGCGTCATCTCCTTGCGCAGCGCCGGCCCGTAGAGATCGGCGTACGCCGGGTCGCGCACATCCGAGTCGAATTCGAGGCCGCGGTTCATGAAGAACCAGTGCTCGGCCCGGTGCGTCGACGCGCCTGCGACCAGCCATGACCGGTCGACCTCCGCGAGCAGATCGCCCATCACGTCGCGTTGCGGGCCGATCTCGGTGACCTTCCAGCGGGAGCGCGCGGTGTCGTACATGGTGTAGCCGTCGTGATGCTCGGCGACCGGGACGACGAACTGCGCTCCCGCGCGCTTGAACAACGCGACCCACTCCTGCGGGTCGAAGCGCTCCATGCGGAAGTGCGGGAGGAAGTCCTTGTACCCGAAGCGGTCGTGCGGCCCGTACGTCTGCACGTGGTGCTCGAAGGTGGGCGTGCCGCGCCGGTACATGGTGCGCGGGTACCACTCGTTGCCGAACGCGGGAACCGAGAACGCTCCCCAGTGCAGGAAGATGCCGAACTTGGCGTCGCGGTACCACTGCGGAACGCGGTACCGGGACAGCGATTCCCACGTGGCGTCGTACGGGCCGTCCGCGATGACGCTGTCGACCATGGCCAGCGCTTCACGGTTGTCGGACACGTCGACGGGCGCCGGCAGCGTCGAGGGGTCAAGCGGTTCGAGGGTCATACTGCTCCGTCTGCTCGAAGGTCAACGGCCGCCGAAGGCGCCGGCGCCGATCGCGGCGACCAACTGCCTCTGGGCGAACGCGATCACGATCACCACGGGGGCGATCGTCATCACACACGCGGCCATGAGCAGCTGCCACTGCGTTCCGGTCTGGGTGGTGAATCCGGCGATTCCGATCGGGATGGTCCACTTGTCGGAGCTGTTGAGGATGATCAGCGGCCACAGGAAGCTGTTCCAGCTGCCCAGGAACGCGAAGATCGCCAGCACCGACAGAGCGGGCCGAACCAGCGGGATGATCACGCCGGTGAAGATGCGCCAGGTGGATGCCCCGTCGAGCCGGGCGGCCTCCTCCAGCTCGCCCGGGATCTGGAGCATGAACTGCCGGAGCAGGAACGCTCCGAAGGCACCGAACAGGCCGGGCAGGATGAGCGCGACCCAGGTGTCGGTGAGCCGTACCTGGTCGAAGCCGAGGAACAGCGGCACGACCGCGACCTCGCTCGGCAGCGTCAGCGTGATGACGAACAGCAGGAACACGGCGTTGCGCCCCGGGAACCGCAGTCGCGCGAAGGCGAACGCCGTGAGGGATGCCACGACGAGCGTGAGCACCGTGGAGATCGCGGCCACCAGCAGGCTGTTCAGGAGCAGGCGGCCGAAGTCGACCTGGGTCCAGGCATCCACGAAGTTGGACCAGAGCACCTTCGAGCCGATGAAGCTGATGTGGGTGCCGAACACCTCGTCCGCTGGTTTCAGCGCGGTGAAGAACGTCCAGATCAGCGGGAACGAGAACACGACGGCGAAGGCCCAGGCGACCGTACTGTTGGCGGCGATGCCGACCGGACGCATCCGTCGCCGCCATCCGGACCCGGAGGCCGCGCGCTGGTCGTCAGTCATAGTGCACCCACTTCCTCTGTCCCCAGAGCTGGAACAGGGTGAAGATCGCGATGATCACGAAGAGCACGGTGGCGATGGCCGACGCGTACCCGAGCTGGTTGTTGGTGAAGGCGGTCTGGTACAGGTACAGCATGATCGTCATCGTGCTGTTGCCAGGGCCGCCTCCGGTGATCACGTAGGCCTGCGCGAACGTCTGCCAGGCCCCGATCACGGTCAGGACGGTCGTGAAGAACAGGGCGGGGCTGACCAGGGGCAGTGTGATCGAGAAGAAGCGGCGGAACCGGCCGGCCCCGTCGATGCGCGAGGCGGCGATGACGTCGGGGCTGATCGAGTCGATTCCGGCACCGAGCACGATCATGTTGTAGCCGAACGACTGCCAGAGCGAGACGCCGATCACCGTCGCCAGGGCCCAGTTGCCGTCGCTCAGCCATGGGACTGGACCGATGCCGATGGCAGCGAGTCCCTCGTTGACGGCGCCGTCCTTCTGGAAGAGCAGCCGGAAGACCGCAGCGTTGGCGACCATGGGTGAGAGCGCCGGAATCAGGAAGATCACGCGAAGCCAGTTGCGTCCCGCGATGCGCGTCTTCAGCCACAAGGCCATGGCCATCGAGATCGCGATGTTCGCGGGCACGTACACCAGCACGAAGATCGCCGTGACGAGCACGCTGTTGAGGAACTGAGGATCGTGGAACAGCCGCACGAAGTTCTCGGTGCCCGTG
>Ga0164242_10010181_pt1 | contig 10085 bp, 4 predicted proteins | sample OricomgcompostMG_FD_108783 | JGI IMG/M metagenome (GOLD analysis project Ga0164242, IMG submission 108783) | Miracle-Growth compost microbial communities from Emeryville, California, USA - Original compost - Miracle growth compost (MG) ... | reverse complement strand
CGCGCGGAAATGGCGGTGGTGATTGCAGTGGAAAAATTAGCCAGCGATTGGCCGCTTTTGGTTTGCCGCGTGAGCGATTCCATTTTTAGCTGATGCCAATCGACGCCCAGCAGCGAATCTCCCAGACGAATGGCGTGATCGAGAAAAGTGAAAGGACGACATTTTTGCATCGTCACCAGCCACAACGAAAGCCGCGCCATTTCCACCGCCAGCGGATCGCAATCCACACCATACAAACAGCGTTCGGCAATAAGCCGCCGCGCCAAAACCATGCGTTCTTCATCATCGGTGGGAAGCGGCAATTCCTCCGGCAATCCCAACGCCGGTTCGGCGTATGGCGCGACGAGAAGTAGCTTTGATTCCCTCTCCCTGGCAGGGAGAGGGTTAGGGTGAGGGTCGCTAACTTTGGCAAAAGTACTTTTCCCCTCACCCCAGCCCTCTCCCCGAAGGGGCGAGGGAGACGCGTTCGCAATATTCCGATCCCACGCTTCCACCAATTTCTCTGACAGATAACGGCAGCTTTGCACCAGCACCGAGGCGCTGCCGCAGGCGAGATCGCAGATTTTCAAATCCAGAATCTCGCGCGGCGTAATCAATGTTTCGGGTGACGCGGCCACGCCATCGGCAAGGCCGCGATACAGCAGCGGGTCCAACGTGTGTTGCACCAGCGGCTCGGTGAGCGCGCGCGTGGTGTAATGCGTTCCCGTGCTGCGGCGGCTGTCGGTTTGTGTGACAAAAAGTGCGCCGGTGGGAACCACGACCAGGCGATCAAAAGAATCGCGCCGCACCAGATTGGCAAACGGCAACACGCGTTCATAGAGTTCCGCATCGCCGCCGCACGCCGCCAGCAAAGCATCGTTATGCTCAAATTTTTCCGACAGTTCACGTTCAATTGCTTTAGCGTTGCGGCCAGTTTCCTCGGTCAGGAATTTGATGAACTTTTTGGAATCGGCGGATTCTGTTTCCAATGTGGAAAGTGCGATTTCGGGTTCTTTGCCACTCGCGCCATCCAGCGAAAGGTACGGCTCTTCCGCGCGCCGCGCAGTGTGATCGAGCAGACCTTCATAAACGTGGCCAATCTGTTCGATGTCCAACGCGCGAAACGACAACACGCGGCTTTGCGATCCGCCGACCGGAACTTTGACCTTGAGAACCTGCAACGCCTCCAATAGATGCAACACGGTGCGATTGTCAATCCGTGGTGGATTGGCGGAAGTACTTTTCCAGCTCGTGCCCGCGTCGCGGCCTTCCAGCCAGGGCCATCGGTCAGGATCAAACAGCGCGCCGCCATAAGCGGGAAAGCGCAAATCATCATGTGCCGCACCGCCATGAATCAAGCGAAAAGTGGAAAGCAAACGATCCCAGGCGTCGTAATAATATCCCAGGTTTTCCTCTCCATGCTGGTCGGCGAATTCGTGTAATTCGGCGCGCATACTGGAAACGGAATAATTCGTTTCGTAAATTTCGGAATCACTTTGCAGCAGCAATTTGTTTTCCTCGGCACAGAATAAAAACACCAGCCGCATCATCACAGCAAGCGAACCCTCATAAATGTTGGACGGCGAAACCTTTGCCAACAGTGCGCGATGGCTATCCGCATCAACAGCATCAAAGCGAGCCACCAACACTTCCAGCGCTCGCCGCACTTGCTGACCTAATTCATCGGTGACTTCCTGCTGATTATCCAGCGATTCGGCAAAAAGTCCTTCCAGCGTTTCTTTGTCGGAAACGCCGAAAAAACGTTCCATACCAAGGAGCGCCGTGAAAGCGCGCCATGTGATCTTTTCGTCGAGCCACAGCGACGCATACCAGGAAGCATATGTGGTTGCCTGCCCGCGCGGAGCATGAACCAGCATCCAATGCTCGCCGTTGGTGACAATGCCCAGTTTCACATCCGTTCCGCGTAACATGTCAGCCATGCGCGCGGCAGGTGAGGCTTTCCAATTACGGCTATCGATGGGCTTTTCTAAATTCTGATCGGATGGATAGAATTGCACCAGCATTCGCGCTTTCTCGCCATCGTCGGTGTCCTTTAGTACCCAATCCGGAATCAGTGTTTCGGCGGCGGTGTCGATCCGCACGTGAAATTTTGTGGGGACATCGTGCGCTTCGCGCAGGTAATCGGATGAAAGTTCTAAACCGGTCGAAAGAATATAACGAATCCAGGCGCGATGAATGGCAGGATCGGAATTATCGCTTTGACGATTGATCTCCCATTCTTCAAATGCCAAACGCAATTGAGAGCGTGAACCAGCAGTTTCGGTGGGTAAACCCTGCGGAAATACTTTCAGCAAAACCGGCAGTGAAAGAAACGGCCCGGAAACTTCAATCAGAGAAAGCCACTCGTTGTGATGTTGTGCGATGGACATATTTTAATTCAATAATAGATAAAAAATTTATGCTAAGCGCTGTGGAACCAAAAAACTGACAGCGGCAGGGAAAAGACGAGGCTGCGGATTCTCATATCGTTTTTCGACTGCGGCAAGTTCTCGTTCTCGTTCCTGCGGCAACGCTTCCAAGCGCGCGCGCAAAGCATCATGATTGCGTCGACGCTGATCCACTTCTTCGTCCGACCACAGTGCTAATTGCTCGGGTTCAGTTTCGTCTAACTCTGCACGAATACCCTTTTCTAATTCACCCAGGATCAACTTGATATCCGTCAATTCTTTTTCTTTGCGCTCATCCAGGAATTTTTGCAAGTTACGCGTCCGTTCTCGCATGCGGGCATTCAACGCCGTCAGCAACGGCTTTTCCCATTGCTCCCATTTGTCCAAAAGTACTTTCGTCGTTGCGTCGGGCGCGCTTTCCTGCATCTGACCCTCCAGCGCTGTCTTCGTTTGTCCTACGTTCATTGGCACAAAACGGCCTTCCTGCAAAGAGCCGCCAGCAGTAATAATTTCTTCATGCAAACGCGCGTTGTCACCGCCCAACACCACGATTCGTCCGTGTGCGACTAAGGCTGGATCTTTAAGAGCGGCGTCCTTGACCAGACGGGCCGTGAATCGTTGCAATTTGGATGTATCGTTGCCCCACATTTCCGCGCGCAATAAACGCAAACACATGCGAACCAAACGATGATTAAGATGCGCCAGAACAACATCGTCGCGCCCTTCAGCCAGATTTGCTCTGAATACAATGGGACGCTGTTTGTGCGTGTAAGGATGAGCCAAGCCGATCAAACAATCTGACCAGGAACCTCCTAACGCTGGAACGTGGAATGCGTGCCCTTCCAGGCCGGGCACATTAGCTGGCTTGAGAGCAGGCTGATTATTGAGTTCGAGCGCAGTTTGCACGGCATGCAAAATAGTGTCTTCCGACAAATCAAGCGCACGCTCAGAATCCTGCAATTGGTCAAACAATTTCTGGAGACGCGCTTTCAAATCACGATTGACAGCCAACATCCTTTTCACGGGCGCAGCTTTCGATTCTTCTTGCGTGGTGTCAATGCGATTGCGTTTGCCTTGCATAGCCTCTTCAACTTGCGAGGCTAACACCGGGCCAACACTTCCTAAATCGTCACGGATTTGTTCCACCTTCTGCGCGGCGCGGAACAGAAATTCGAGATCGCCATCCAGGCTACCTGCATCGACATCCTTGCCCATATCAGAGGTGCTTTTCTTAAATCCTGCACTGACGAAATGGTAGATATCCACCTGGCTTTGGCGTTGGCCATGTCGATCCACGCGGCCATTGCGTTGTTCCATGCGATTGGGATTCCAGGGAATCTCATAATGAATCAATCGCGAGCAGTGATTTTGTAAGTTGATGCCTTCGGATGCAGCATCGGTCGCCAACAAAATGCGAATCGGCGCATCAGCAGGATCAGCCTGGAAAGCAGTTTTAATTTTCTCGCGCTCTTCCGGATCCATGCCTCCATAGATGAGTTCCATCTTGCCGTTCTTTGTCCAACCAGCCGCTGACAACAAATTAAACAACCACTTTTGGGTAGCGCGATATTCTGTGAAAATGATGACACGATTATCGTTGCCCGTGAGATGTTCATTAAGCCAATCTAATAATGCGTGCAACTTGGAATCGCCAGCGCCAGATGCACGCTCTGCCCAGCGTTCCAACTCGTTTAACAACTTATTCTCTTCTGGCGACGGCGGATGGAAGAAATTGCCCGCTTCCGTGGTGGCATCTTCTTCTGCCTGCTCAAAATCATCGTCCGAATCAAAAGTATCTTCACTATCCTCTATTTGGCGCTTTAAAATATTAGGGGTAGCACGCTTGCGATTTTCGATCCCCGATTTACCTGCCAATGTTTGCCGGTGTTTTTGTAGGGTATCTAAAAATGCTTGTGGCGATGAGAAAAGACGCTTCTTGAGCAACTTCATCACAAACTGTGTTGCCATCTGTTCCGTGCCCTTAGCATTTGTGCGACGCGATTCTGCATATTTATTGAGTAGCGAATGTGCATTTCTTTCTTCAGTGGAATGTTCCACTTCTATGGCTTCGAGCGAACGTTGCGCAAAGCGAGGAGTGCCATCCCATTTCGTGAAAAGTGCTGGATCGCTCTTTAATCGGCGAATCATAATTGCTGCCAATTGCCCCGGATCAGGGTCGACACCACGCGCAAAACGTTGGTTGTCGAGCAATTCTAATAGAGATGTGAAACTTTCCTTATGGCCATTGTGCGGCGTGGCGGAAAGAAATAATTTATGCTCAAAATGAGGGGCAAGCTCGCGTATGGTGGAAGTGCGTTGAGAATCAATGGAGAAATGAATACCACCCGATGGCGCTACATTGTGGGCTTCATCGACTATCAACAAATCCCGCCGACGGGGATACGCACTTTCACCGGGGCCAGGCAATGTTTCGCGAAACAATCGTAATGGCCGTTCGCGCTTCAAAAAATCAATGGACGTTATCAGGCGGGGAAAATGTGCCCACGGATTGACATGCAAGCCGCGTTCTCGCCGCAAAAAACGGAACATATCGGAATTGACAATGCGGAACTCGAGACCGAACTTATCGCGCATTTCGGTTTGCCATTGTATTTGTATATCGGCAGGGCAAACGATGAGGCAATTGCGCGCGCGATTGCGAAGAAACAATTCCTGCACCACCAATCCTGCTTCGATGGTTTTGCCTAATCCGACGTCATCGGCAATCAACAAATTGACGCGTGGCATCCGCAACGCCCGGGCGATTGGATCGAGCTGATAATCCTGAATGTCAATACCGGAACGAAAGGGTGCTTGTAACTCGTCGGTATCGGCAGATGAAATCGTTCCCCAGCGAACAGCGTGCATGAAGGCATCAAAACGTCTCGGAGAGTCAAAAATCGGATCACCCGTTTCAGATTTTCCGGGGCGTGGCATCTCGACGAGATCATTTACAGTCGCACCCGGCTCAATTTCCCAAACTATTTGACGCTCATGCCCTTGGGCGTCGTCCTCAACAGAAGACAGTGACACAAGATGATATTTCTCGAAAGCAATGAGCTGACGCGCTAATACATCGGGCAGAAGAGTGTCTAAAGGCTGCCGCGCTGAACGTACATCTTGCACGACATAAGGTCGACGACGAACGGAAACAATTTGTCCTACCGAAGGTAAATTTTGCATTTTTGGTTGAATTGATTATACATCCAGCTGCAATTGCTGGTTCTCGGCAAGCTCTTCTTTCGTTTTTCCCACCGGTATAATAAGTACTTCACCATGAGTTGCGACGGGGCAAAGTTGAAGCTGCCTTGAAACTGATCGTAGATTTCAGCGATATGAATGCGTTCAATCAATTCGTCCGCTTCATGATGCATTGAATAGCGTCCACACATAATATTCACCCACAAAGGATCTTTTCACAAAAGTATTTTAAGCGCAATAATTGCGGTACCTCCTCGCGAGGATGGGAAGTGGCAGCGCGTTGGTTTTCACCCGGATGCTTTGCTGCACCAGTTCGATTTATCTTGGCGGGTCGAGTACAGATTTTTTCGAGAGGTCAAAGACGCGTTATTAGAATGCTGCGATAGCTATTGCCTGCCAACTTACCCGAATCTTCTACTGTTCCTTCGTTTTTTAATTGCGGCGCGCGTAGAGCACGTTCAACATTCTTGGCGACGTAGGTCTCGAGTAATATGCCCTCTGTGATATCATTTTAGTTTTGGATGAATAATAACGGATAGTCGTAGAAACGATATGAAAGTGCGATTCGCTTAGCTTTCAAGCTTTTTTTGCATCAAGAATCATATCTGATAAAAGTCGTATTAAAGATTAAGGCAGATCAATGCAAACTTTCGCTTCTAAATAGCGTTATTATGTGGTAACCCGCTCAAGAGCTTGTAAGCCGTTTTCATCGCGCTGCCCTAGCCAGAGACTACACGTTCCTATGATGAGCAAAAAGAGTGCACCTTGATGAGAAATCGTGCCATCAAACATTTCAGTCATCATTGCGCGGTCGCGTAGTGAGGGACACGGGTGTGGTTCAGGATGGGTATGCCATTCGCCAAAGTAATTTATTTCGCCTTTGGATTCTTGCCAGACTGTCTTGATGATATGTTGCGCGCGAAGTGAATCGCGCTCAAAAAAATATCGTCCAGATTTATCACCTTGACCGGGTGTACTTGCAATTTCGATCACGCTGCGACCTGGCCACATGCGTCCTAAAAGTATTCCTCCAGCTTCGTTGCGATTACCAAATTGGCGATACGCTGTCACGATTTTGATAAGGCTTTCGGTGAGGATTACAGCGCGATTCATTGCAGAATTAGATTCCTGCAATGAATCGCGTGGAAGTTGATAAATAAGCGTCATAACATTGTGTCTAATGAACATTAAGAACGAGCGCCGCAAACGGGGCAATTCAGGTCGCGGTGAAGTGGAACAAGTCGTGTTTCAAAAGGTTTCATGTCCCAATCATCCTTAATCAAAATGCCAGCCTCATTTGCAATCGTCAAATCGCCGCACCAGCTCCAAACACAGCTTTTTGTCTCTGTCGGAGGTTGGATAAGGAACCGCCCTAATGCTGCAATGAATGCCATAAGGTCAACGCCGCCATAAAGAACATGGGTTGTCTGACATCCTGCTTCACGTCGCGATAATTCGGTAGGTGATTTGATAAGGCGGCACTTGGGTAATTTCTCCTCATCCAATGCGCATTCAAAGCATGCGCTGCTGTCGGGAGGCAGCCAAATCGCATGGCCAGCTAACCCCATCGGCTCAATCCAAATGAAACATAACGGATGATCGAAATTTTCCGGGTTAGCTAATGCCAAACGATTCAATCGTTGTTCAATCGGTAACTCGCCGATAGCTATTAGCGAAAGCGACGAATCCCGTAAAACAGCAGGAGATCCGCGTAGTACTTCCAAAATATTTCGTCCTTCAACCTGTCGGTGCAGATGTGGAAACTGCTTGCCGATTTCAGTTGAGACTGCCAGTGCCTTGTTAGTTCCCACATGCGTCACTGGGCAAAGATGACGTGCAACGTTTTCATAGTTCAGGGTTTGAGGGTCGAAAAACCGTAACGCTTTCACGCTTCCAGAACGCGCCAAAGCCTGTGACGTCAAACTGCCCAGTGAACCGCAACCGATGATATTTACGGTGTGTTCCAGACGCAATAGAGGATTTCCGACTGTTCGGGCTTGCAAACGCTCGGCATCGATGCGCACAACTGTCATGCGACGCAGCGGTTTATTAGCATGAAGCTGCTTTAATTCGTGTTTGACTGCTTCCTTGCCACAGCGGAAACCAGGAATGATACCTGAATGTAAGCGCATCTTGCCTTTCCGCCCTGATGTTCGGTGTAGGAAACTCGGATGCTGCCATGCACCTAAAGCGCGCGCATTCGTACGATTTTGCGTATCATTCCTGATATGGCTTCTGACGCTAAACAAAACTGGCGTAGGACGTGGATGTTTAGCAAGGAAAGTTACAAGGGGGCCGAGTTGCTCCGGCGCGGACTCTCGCAATCGCTTCCACAGTTCGCCATTTGTCTTTGGAAAAGGAGGATTGCCAATAGTTTCAAAGGGCAAGTAAAGTGCGGCACGACGACTAGATAATTTTCTATTTGTCGCTTCGGCCCAGCGGGTGGCTTGCTCATTCTCGTCGGCAAATAGCCAATTTTCGACGCCTTCTACATCAAAAACAACAACTTCACGTATGGCATCATCGACGGTGACCAATGACAGAGCTATGCCATCACAATCTTCAATCCAATAAGCGGTGAACTCTTCATCGAACTCACTATAGTTTTCCTTGCTTTGTCCGTCGCACAGAATTTTCTGTGCCTGCTCGATAACGGTACAAACGATATCACCCGGATGCGCATCAATATTTTGCGTAATTTCGTTTGCATCAAAAGTGCAAATGAAACGATTAGAATCAAGATGTGGAATTGTTCTAATATTAGCTTTTGCCCTGTGCGTCAAGAAAATTTGCGGTAGTTTGTCGGGAAAAATGTGAGGAATGGCAATCAACAACTCTTGAATTCCAAGCCCAGCGTCAGTTGTGATTTTCCAAACCTCGCGCCACTTTTGGAGTAAAGTCGTTGCGTTTTCGTTGCGACCATTGCGACCGGGAAAATCAGGTGATGAAACTGGTAACACATCAAGCAAAAAACGTGACGCGACCAACCGCCGGGCACGATTGGTCGCATTCTGATAGTACTCGTCTAATGAGAAAAGGGACATAAATACAGAATTGCCTCAAGCCGAACGCGCAGAGCCAGTAGGAATCATGGTTGGCACCGAAGTTTTGATAGCGACTCCACCCGAAGAACTTCCGCTTTCCGGTAGATCCCGCACTTCAGGAAAACGCTCACCCAAGAGCTTACGCCAAATGCCTGAAGCGGTGGAACGGTCTTCTTCATCCAAAGCGTCTTGCCCCCTATCTCGCAAATTCTTCAATTGCTCCAAAAAATTCTGGCGTTGCTCGTCTGTCCAATTTTGGGTCAAATCTTCGTACGGTTTTACGGGCTTGTAAATGTAGCGGGAATACTCCACGTGTGTGACTATTTTTTGCACAGTTCGGACAAGGGCTTCATCGTCGTACACGTGTGCACAAAATTGTTCGGAAGCCAATATGGTCAAGGCCAGGCCGCTGGCTATTTTAGCGCCACCTCCTTTGTAATCACGCCAGCCTTTGAGATAACGCACGATTGGCTTGAGTTGCGTACCTTTCTCCAGGACTTGTTTGTTGAACCATTCGGTAAACGCACGTGGGTCGCTTTCATAGGGATTTTTGCCTTTTTCGAAGAGCATCGGCACCGCGTTCGCATTCATTGCGTAAATGGGCAGATCGATGTGATAATCGTCAGCGTAACGCACACGTACACAACGTGACTTGTCCGTGGGCGGTTCGCTAGTCGCATACTCCACTGCATCTACGATCCAGCAATGAACAGTCTCGGCGGTCGGCCATTGGTTTTGATCAGTTCCCAAACCTTGTAGATACACACCGTCGTCAATATCGTATTCACCTACCAACGGATTGAGATTAGTGTGCATAGAATAGGAGCCTTGTCCATGAAACCTTGGAATTTCACGTTTCAATACTTCTTGAAAATGTTTTTTGATGCGATCTCGATTCGCATTGCGTGAATCTTTTAATTTAGTCCGCTTGGCCGATGTTAATCGAATTTTTTCCAAATATTCCTTAAACTCATCGTGCATGTTAGCCATACAATTCTCCTTTGCCGCTTTAGAAAACGGGCTTTGGTTTAATTTTAGGTGCTGTTTGCTCAAAGAAACTGGTAATCTCTTCACGAGCCTTATATTGATGCCCGGTGTCAATACCCAATTGGATTAGGGTTTCAATTGCCTGCTTTGTGGCGACGTCCAACGCGATGGCTTGCGCTTGCGCAGTAGAAAGAGGGGCAAGGGTGATGCGTTCGACTTCAGCTTCAATACAAAATGCCTGGCGCAGAAAACTCACATAGTGCTGGGTCGCTTTTTGTTGCGCTTCGCCTGCAGCTTCGACCATTTCAGAAACAAATTGATGCCCCCACTTAGCGTAAGTACCGCCTGCCATACGCCCGCTGACACCCGAAGAACAGCCGAGAGATAATACTCGAATACTTCTGTAGGGTTTGCCTGGCCCGGCGAAAAATCGCAACGCTTCGGTCACTCCGATCAAAGTCGGGTT
>Ga0164242_10010180_pt1 | contig 10085 bp, 10 predicted proteins | sample OricomgcompostMG_FD_108783 | JGI IMG/M metagenome (GOLD analysis project Ga0164242, IMG submission 108783) | Miracle-Growth compost microbial communities from Emeryville, California, USA - Original compost - Miracle growth compost (MG) ... | reverse complement strand
CCGCCCCCCACTACGCCAACACTTCGCCAGGAGGTTGTGCATTTGGATAGATGCGTTCGCGGCGCGAAAGCTACCGGCTCATTAGCTCCCGGAGAGAGAGAGAGAGAGAGGCCACTTCATCTGCGGAGCTCAAGCGAACTTCATGGCATCGCCACCCGCTCTCCCCGGTATATATAGGTCGTTGATCTCCCCCGACCTGAACTCTGTCTTGGCTCTCCTCCCTCCTCCCTCTCTCTCTTCCATCTTTCTCTTCCATCTTCATTCCCGGTGCACCTAGCCAAACATATCTATCACCACTCTAGCATCAAGCCTAGTAGTCCAGCGTTTTCTCATCGTGCATCCATTGTGCCATACATTCTCCCATCCGTCCTCCGTCTACCTACCTTGAGATACCCCCCCATTAAACATTCATCATGTCTAACCTGCCATCCGAGCCCGAGTTCGAGCAGGCCTACAAAGGTGAATAATGCATGTGTGCTCCCTTGCGAGGAGGAACCTCTTAGCTCACTATGACGATTTCCAGAGCTTGTGGCCGCTCTTGAGAACAGTTCGCTGTTTGAGAAGCACCCGGAGTACCGGACCGCCCTAAAGGTGGTTTCCGTGCCAGAGCGCATTATCCAGTTCCGTGTGGCATGGGAGACCGACAACGGCGAGATCGAGGTCAACCGCGGCTACCGTGTGCAATTCAACTCGGCACTTGGCCCCTACAAGGGAGGCCTGAGACTTCACCCCACAGTCAATCTCTCCATGTAAGTTGGGAAAAATCCCCGCCCTAGAAAAAATATTACCACACAGGCGGAAACGTGAGGAGAAATGAGGAGAAGCCCAGTTTGACTGACGTGTTTTTTCCCTCCGCGCGCAGCCTCAAGTTCCTTGGATTCGAGCAGATCTTCAAGAATGCGCTCACCGGCCAGAATATGGGCGGTGGCAAGGGTGGGGCCGACTTCGACCCTAAGGGCAAGTCTGACGCCGAGATCCGGCGATTCTGCGTGGCGTTCATGAGAGAGCTGGCCAGACACATCGGCGCCAACACTGACGTCCCTGCTGGAGACATTGGCGTGTCCGGCCGCGAGATCGGCTTCATGTTCGGCACCTACCGTAAGGAGAGGAACCTGTTTGAGGGTGTCCTGACCGGCAAGGGCCTCAGCTGGGGTGGAAGCCTTATCCGACCGGGTAAGTTTTGCTGCTTCCCTCTTTTTTTTTTGCCCCTCTATAAACCCCCGCTGCCGAGACAAATCTCAAGCGACCCCAAAAAAATGTTCTAGCAGCGGGAATTTATTATCGGGTGGTTGGGATTTTTTTTGCAGTTGGGGATTTGTTTGCTAATTCCGGTGTTTTCTGCAGAGGCTACTGGCTACGGTCTTGTCTACTACGTCGGGCACATGCTCGACTACGCCGGTGCCGGCGGCTGGTCCGGCAAGCGCGTGGCCATCTCCGGATCGGGCAACGTCGCGCAATACGCGGCGCTCAAGTGCATCGAGCTCGGCGCGACGGTGGTGTCGCTGTCCGACTCGGCGGGTTCGCTGGTCGCCCAGGGCGAGCACGTCATCACGCCCGAGGACATCGAGGCCATCGCCGAGATCAAGGTCAAGCGCCAGCCGCTCAGCACCTACAAGTGCGGGGACAAGTTCAAGTACCTCCCCGACGCGCGCCCGTGGCTGCACGTCGGCAAGGTCGACGTCGCCCTGCCGTCCGCGACCCAGAACGAGGTCAGCAAGGAGGAGGCCGAGGCGCTGGTCGCGTGCGGCGCCCGCTTCATCGCCGAGGGCTCCAACATGGGCTGCACCCAGGAGGCCATCGACGTCTTCGAGGCGCACCGCAAGGCCAACAAGCGCGACGCCATGTGGTACGCGCCGGGCAAGGCCGCCAACTGCGGCGGCGTCGCCGTGTCCGGGCTCGAGATGGCCCAGAACAGCCAGCGCCTGACCTGGACCTCGGAGGAGGTCGACGAGAAGCTCAAGGGCGTCATGAAGAACGCCTTCCTCAACGGCCTCAAGACCGCCATGGCCTACGTCGACACCGCCGAGGACGAGCTGCCCAGCCTGATGGCCGGCAGCAACATCGCCGGCTTCATCAAGGTCGTCGAGGCCATGCGCGACCAGGGAGACTGGTGGGCCAGCCCCAACGCCGCCTAAATTTCGCAAAACAAAACATGCCCTTTTTTTTGCGTAAAACGGCGAGGTTATAGATGATATGATGACGATGCCGAGTCCGTGGTGGTCCCATAGGGGGACCTGCTATTCCCCCCCTTCGAGGAAAGAAGAGAGGGTGTGGGAAACAGATGCAGAGAAACCACGGCTCGAGCGGCCGGGAATGGGTGGGCGTAGGCTTGAGCTTTTTGGGGGCGTCGATCGGATTTTTACCCAGGTCCTTCCCACCTCTCCTCTTATCTATTCTGACAAGAGAGAGCGGGTTCTCAAATGTGTCGATTGGTCGTTTTGGGCGGGAGGAAGCGTAAGCAGGCCGCGAAAAGAGAAGGGGGGTGAGCGGTGCCGAGGAGGAACGGCAGCCCAAGCGGATATCAAGCAGCAACCACCACCACCACCTCCTGCGAAAGGAGAGACAAGCCAGTGCTGTTTGGGTCCGCCCCCCCTTTCTGGTCTCCCGCCCGGCCAATTGAGGAGCGATTAGTTCAGGAGATCTCAAATATACCATGATGATGATGATGATGATACTTCTGTTTTCCGCCCCCTGCACCAATATTGTGTCGTTTAGAATAGCCGCTTGTCTTTAGCATTTCCAAACAAAAAATATATATTTATCTGTGCATATACCTTTTTTTATTTAGTGTTGTTACACTGCGTGCTCGGAAATGCTGCTAGACGGAGCCGGCAGAAGGCATTCATACACCCTCAGGGGCCGACGTGCAGCGACGAGGTGGTGTCATGTCAATCCCCTCGTAGAGAATATTAGCCGCCAACAGGATCATAATGGGGGCCAGGCAGATATTGAATCCCTCCCCACATGCATCCCGACGACTTGGGTGTCTGGGACGAGGGGGGCTGTCAGCCGATGCCGCCAAGCGCGACTAGAGAAGGGGCATCTGCAAGTTCCCGAGTTCAGCCTCCCTCGAGTCGAGGGTGTGGGCAAGCCGAGGCAACTGATGAAGCGCTGTTGCCTGTTCCTTCTGCTCAAGAGAGGACCCGGAGCTGTGACGTGATGGAAAGGGTAAAGCTGACCACCAGGTCGTCCTAAATAGGGTCCATGTTTCGGCTTGGTGACACAACTGGGTGAGCCGACTGAACATGGCACTACATTGCTGAGTACCGGCCTCCGCCGTACTATCACGTAGTAGGTAGGTGGTAACTCTGTTTCGTTGGTCAGGTCACCAACACCGACACTGTGGGCACGAGGAATTCCGTGATCTGCTTCAGCTCGCACCGCCCCAATCGAACCCCTGCACAAGCGCCAATCACCCCCTCGGCCCCGCGAGACTCAGCCTTATCATAACCCACACCACCATTGGGGAAACAGAATTAGATTGGAATGTCTCAATAGACAACGTTGTAATACCCCGTCCGGGCCCTGGACTTGTGCGGTGTATTGGAGTCCGGCGACGGAAGACGATTCGCACTTGAGGGTAGTGAGGTGTTGCACAAGGGGCTGCGGACCTTGAGTTGGAGAAGGTGGCGGAATGTGAGACCGGATAGGGGCGGCGGGAGGTCAACATGTTTTTTCCCGGCGTACCTACGTACAACTGCATACCTACTTTGTAATTTGTACCTGTCCCAGACCCTGAACGCCCTGAATGCATGTCTCGGGCACGCTTAGGCAGTGTGTGCATTGTACATATCCCGTACATCCACGCTGCGTTGTGGCAACCGTCGTGCGCAATCTCACATACGCACATAGTCATCTTCAAGAGTATCCAATCCCCAACAGACGCACCGTTTCTATCCGCATGTTCCCCTCTGCATTCACCGGCAAGACCGGCCACCCCGCCCCGGCGACGGCGAGGATGACACCAACGATCAGCAAGGAGCGCCGTTTGAGGGTGAAGCCCGAGAGAAAGCGGCCCTGGGATTTGCGGCTGGCTTTCCTCTTGAGGGAGGGCTGTTCTCGTTCCTCGTCCAATGAGAAGCCTAGCCATGTAGATGAGGTGGGCCGGGGGGGGGGAGGACGCCCACCTAAAATACCACATTTGACGATGGGGCGACGGCTGAGGCGTTTGTCGCTAGCACGTGTTAGTCTCCCCTGCGCAGCCCCAGGCTTGCCTTATCCCAGAAGCGACGGCGGGACGATCCAGGCCCATGACGGCCCATGGCGTGCGTTTGCCAATGGGGGTGGAGAGGATCATCCTAGATTGGGGTTCGTATGTTCCAAATGACCTCCCAAACATGATAGTTCTATCGACTCCCGACGGTGCGCCACTGCAACGCTAGAGACTACCAGAACGTACTTACGGATTAGCACGAGAATAGTTGGAAATATCGAATGGGGGTCCGGCGAGGATGCAACACCAGTGGCAGCCACGCACACCCTCTTTGGTCGGCGATGGCCGGGTTTGGCAGACAAGTACGGATAATATTGGGGATCCAATGGGTTTCTCCTGGGCGGGCGCGCGCTCTCGGCGTGCGAGGCTTGCGTCAATACCGGTTCCCCCCATGTTCGGCTAACTCGACTTCATCCGTATCGGTCTCGTCAATGGGCGGTCCGTCCCCCCTCCATAACCCCATAATCCCATGTCCATGCCCCCAGTTAGACTTAGAGTTAGTAACTGGGCCAATCGCGGCTGTTCGCCCAGCCATAATTACATGCGATAGCGCGATTGAGTATTATTTTGGCTCGGGCGCAGCCTCAACCCACGAGGGAACCTGGCGAATCGGAATGGCATGTTCATCAGTGGCTGCGGTCAGCGGCAGTATACCAAATCTCCTCTTTTTTTACGTTGTTACGATTACTGCTGACAAGGGCAACAACCCACCACACCTGCCTTAGCTGTGGAGGCTATCGCCCATGTCCGCTCGTACATACACCCGCCCCGTCGGTTCGGACGCTTTTGGATCAATGCCGAGCAACCCTGGGAGAAGTCCTTTCCTGTAGGGCTGCCGATCCGCGATCACTTTTAGGTCACCTCACTTTGGATAGGTATTTGAGGGTAAACCGCTAGCATGGGTCAGGTCAACCTTTGTCGATTTAAACATCCCCTACCTTCCCACCCCCTCCCCACACCATTCATCCTTCTCGTCAATATCCGTATTGCTGCTCGGTTCCTTTCTCATACCAAATAACACGAACAAGAGCAGTGTTGTTGACTTCCTCCTTTCCTTCACCTTCTGCAAGCTACGCGTCTTTGCCTTTTGCTGCTTTTCTCCCGCCCGCCTCCTATCCCCATTGCCCGGTTACTTTCCTAAAACTATTCCCTCCCATATCGACAAACAGGGAATGCCCCTGGACCTTTCCTTGACTGCCGTGCCGAATAAAATTTTTATATCGCGACGGAAGCCGTCCACCACACCTTCCAATGGCGCCGCTCTTGGCCGAGCACGTAGCCCCGCAGACGGTTAACGGGCTCCTCTCCCCGCCCCTGACGCCCGGTAAACACAACGGTCGCGACCTACTCACAAACAGCGCCGATTCCGACCACAGCGACGACTCTACCGGGCCGAGTGATGGCTATCCGCCGCCGCCAGAAGTGCCTCGAGTGGAACGGGAACCACTCCTCAACGGCGTCCAGAACGGCGAATCCAACCTTCGCCAGAGGAGATCGCGGCCCTCCGCCACCACCGCCAACACCACCTCCTCGCTCGGCATCCCCACCCTTAGCAGTCACACGCGTAGCAGGTCGCGCAGCCGCAGCCGCTCGCGCTTCCGCGGCCAGGCCGACTCGGACGCCGGGTCGCGCGCCGCCGACGGGTTCCCGCGCATCTCGCGGCCCGTCGAGCTGATGCGCAACAGCTACGACTGCGTCGTCATCGGGTCCGGCTACGGCGGCGGCATCGCCGCCTCGCGGATGGCGCGTTCCGGCCTGTCCGTGTGCCTGCTCGAGCGCGGCCGCGAGAAGTGGCCCGGCGAGTACCCGACCGGCACGGGGGACGCGCTGTCCGAGCTGCACTGCTCCGGTGCCTTTGCTCCGTACTCGCTCAAGGGGAAGATGGTCGATGGGTCGAACCCCACGGGGATGTACCACCTGATCTTTGGCAAGGGCCAGAACGCCGTGGTCTGTAATGGTAAGTCTAGCACTAGCCGAGATCCGCACGACACCCAAACACGATTCATCTCGTGGGATATAAGGCTGACAAAATCTCAAAAGGTCTCGGTGGCACAAGCTTGATCAACGCCAATGTTTTCATGGAGGCTGATGACCAGACACTCGGCATGAATATGTGGCCCCCTGAAATAAGGGACGATGTTGAGGGCTTCAAGAAATGTAAGTTCATTCATCCAGCACTTTGAGCGACAGCACTTGCTGGCCCAGCAGGTGAAGTGACTTCCCAAAGTCGAGAAAATCAGCGCAATAATCTCGCACTCCAGGCAAAGTTTTAAGAAAAGATATCGCTAATACTTAAACCCCGTGATGAAGACTACCAGAAGGTGGAGGCGGTCCTTGACCCCCAAGAATACCCCGACGACTGGCCCGAGCTGAAGAAGCTCGAGGTGCTCAAGAAGCAAGCCAAGTCCCTCGGCCTCAGCGAGAACTTCAAAAAGGTACGCCAGACAACGCGGTTCAAGAACGGCCCCAACAGCTGCGGCGTCGAGATGTCGCCGTCGACCATGACCGGCCAAGACGCCACTGGCGTCAACGATGGCTCCAAGACCACCACCCTCGTCACCTACCTCGCCGACGCCTGGAACTGGGGCGCCGAGATGTTCTGCGAGTGCGAGGTCCGCCACGTCGAGAAGGCCAAGGACCGCGAGGGGTACATCATCTACTTTGCCTGGCACGGCCGGAACAGGGGCGCCTTCAAGGCGAACCTCCACGGCGACCTCATGTGGGTGCACGCCAAGGAGGCCGTCTTCTTCGGCGCCGGTTCCATCGGCACGACCGAGATCTTGCTTCGGAGCAAGGCTATGGGCCTTGGCATGAGCGACCAGGTTGGCCTGAATATGAGCGGCAACGGTGATATCCTGGCATTTGGGTGAGTCGCGTCCGCCCCGGAAACCCTGTGTGCCCTTTATCGTATTCCTGCTGACAGCAAGATCCAAAAGATACAACACAGACGAGGACGTTAACGGAATTGGCCGGAGTAATCCGTCGCCTTATAGTCCGGTCGGCCCCACTATCAATGGTGTGATCGACTGCAGAGGCCTGACCGATAACCCCTTGGACGGCTTCGTGATCGAGGAGGGTGCAGTGCCAGAGGCACTATCCCATTTCCTTCAGATCATGCTGGACCTTATGCCCGGTAGCAAGAAGCCGAAATACGAGGGCATCATCGATAAGTCCCAGGCGGCACTTGCTCGCTACGGAAGTCGCCTCTTTGGCCCTTACTTCCCACGGGGTGCCATTGAGAAGACGCAGGTTTACCTGGTCATGTCTCATGATAGTGAGTCGACCGATCCCTATTCATCCCGTCTATACCTCATGCTGACACATTCTATAGGCAACCAGGCCATCTTGACTCTACAGGATGATAAGCCAGTGCTCGAGTTCCTCGGTGTTGGTCGAAGCGGCCACGTTAAGAAACTGAATGAGCTACTTGCAAAGGCTACAGAGGCTGTCGGTGGCACGCTTGTGCAAAACCCCTTCTTTGCACTTATGGGGCAACAACAAGTGACGGTTCATCCCATTGGGTAAGGAAGAGGCCCCCCCGCCCCCCCCCGGGGCCCTGCATCCGTCGTATAGATCTTAAATCCGCTGACAGAATCGCAAACACAGTGGCGCGCATATGGCTAGAGATGGTACCGGTGCGACCGGTGTGGTCAACCACGCCGGCGAGATATTCTCAGGCCACGGGAGCGAAACCCACAAGGGCCTTATCGTGACAGACGGTGCCGTCGTGCCAGTCGCTCTCGGCGCCAACCCGCTCGCGACCATTTCGGCCCTTGCCGAGCGCTCCCTTGAGCACTACGCCATTCGGAACGGGTTGGTGGTCAGCGAAGAGAAGAACGACATCCTCGACCTCTTTGGCGAGCCCCAGCATATTCCTGAGGCCTTCCAAGAGTTCGAAGGCGTCGAGACGGACGACGAGAGCCATAGCATCATAACCGCGACCGACACCATCGACAGAGCGATGGCGGTCAAGGCCAGCGGATTTGGCTTCACCGAAGTCATGTCCGGCTATATCCATTATGACGAGCTCATGAAGGAGGACGAGCGTGACGTATACGAACTCGCACACCGCACTGCCAAAAGGCTATGCGAGAGCGCCAGGTTCTTCCTCAGTGTCCAAGCGTACAATACCAAGGCTATCGTGAACGAGGCCCAGCACCGGGGCATGTTGACGGGGACTTTTGTCTGCCCGACGATCCCCGGATCTCCCTTCATGGTACAGCGAGGAGAGTTTAACCTCTTCATCCTCAACCAAAAGGCACCTGGCACCCGCAACCTAACCTACGATTTCGACATGACTGGGGTTAACGGCAAGAAGCTCCACTTCCACGGGTACAAGGTTGTGGACTCATCCGTTGCGCTATCCCCCGCTGGTCTGTGGCGGTCGACCACCACGCTGTATGTGACAATTAGCGCGCATGTGCCGGGCATGACCGACGACCTCGAAGACGAGGAGGCGTGGCGCCAAGGCAGGGTCCTGGCGAAAGGAATCATGCAGATCCAGCCAGCCGACTTCCTTTCCGAGATCATGACCATGAGCCCTACTGGTAGCAGCCTCCTACGCAAGGCCATGGGCGCCGCCAGTTTCCTGACCTTCTTCACGCGGAGGTCTCTGTCGCTTTTCCTCGCTCCCTTCAACGCGCTGCAATACCCCAGCCAGTCGTATAGCGGTTACATCAACAACACGGAACCGGATCGGACGGTTACCATCCACGCCAGCGATGGCGTGTGCACGCGGATGCTTATCTGGGAGCCAACCTCGTACCCGGGCAACGACAAGGCGAACATCAAGAACCTGTTCATGATCCCAGGCGCCGCAGTAGACCACCAGATCTACGCCCTGCCGACCATCCCCTTCAACGCGGTCAACTACTTCACGCGCGCCGGCTACCGCGTCTTCATAACCGTCCACCGCATCGGCCAGCTGGTGATCGCCGAGAACCTGTACACGACGTACGACGCGCGCCTCGACATCAAGGCCTGCCTCGAGAGCATCCGCAAGGAGTACGGCCCGCACAAGGTCTACACCATCGCGCACTGCATGGGCAGCGTCGCCTTCAGCGCGGGCCTCCTCGACGGCACCATCCCGTCCGACTGGATCCTCGGCGTCAGCTGCAGCCAGGTGTTCATGAATCCGGTCTGGAACACGACCAACCTGATCAAGATCATGGCCAGCCCCGTGCCCATGGACAAGCTCTACACCGCCCTCGACGGCACGTGGTTCAACTGCAGCACCTCCCCCGGCGACGGCCTCGTGCAGCGCGCCATCAACCAGCTCCTGCGCTTCTGGCCCGACGAGCGCCGCGAGCTGTGCAGCAACGCCGCGTGCCACCGCACCAGCTTCGTCTTCGGCCGCTGCTGGAACCACCGCAACCTCAACGAGGCCACGCACCGCCAGATCGACCGCTTCTTCGGCGGCGTCAACATGCGCCTGCTGCACCTGCTGATGCGCCAGGGCGTCGACGGCAACGTCATGTCCAACGCCCCGGACTACGAGGTCCTCACCACCGACGCAAACGTCGAGAGGCTGCGCGGGGTGCCGTTCCTGCTGTTCGTGGGCCGTGACAACGCCGTGCTGTCGGGCGAGGCGACGGAGCGCACTTTCGAGATCCTCAACGATCGGTTCGGCGCCGATGCTGGCACCGGGTCGGACGAGGTCGAGTATAGGCGCCGCGTCGTGCCGGGGTACGGTCACCTCGACTGCTGGATGGGGCGGAACGCGTGGAAGGACGTCTATCCTTTCGTCAGGGAGGAGGTGGACCGCGTGACGAGGGGCGAGTCGTATCGCTTCGAGGAACCGGACGACAAGTTCAAGAAGATGCTGGACAGTGGCGAGTTGGTATACTGATGTCGCCCCCGCGCGTTCGTGAGT
>Ga0164242_10010179_pt1 | contig 10086 bp, 11 predicted proteins | sample OricomgcompostMG_FD_108783 | JGI IMG/M metagenome (GOLD analysis project Ga0164242, IMG submission 108783) | Miracle-Growth compost microbial communities from Emeryville, California, USA - Original compost - Miracle growth compost (MG) ... | reverse complement strand
TTCCGCCGCTGAACGCAGTACCGCGCTTCCGACCGGCGATGCCCCGACCGACATCACCGGTTGGAATATCCCCCGAACGGGGGACAATTGACACCGATGCGAGAGCCAGCGGGGGACGACCAGCTGATCGCTCTGGTGCGCCGGGCGCAGTCCGGCGACACCGGTGCCGTCGGTGAGGTCATCCGCGGGCTCCGCACCCGCATCTTCAGATACGCACTCGCCCGACTGGGGCGCCGAGAGGAGGCGGAGGACGTGACGCAGGAAGCCTGCCTGGCCCTGGCATCCGCACTGCCCGGCTTCGACCCCGACGCGGGCCGCTTCACGTCGTTCGTGTTCGGCATCGCGTCGAACAAGGTGCTCATGTCGCAGCGCGCCCGCGGGCGCCGACCCGAGGTCCCGGTCGCCGAGCTGCCGGACGAGCGCGCCGACGAGCCGGGCCCCGCCGAACTCGTCGAGCGCGACGACACGCTGCGGCACCTGCTCGACCGCCTCGACGAGCTGCCCGACCGGCACCGCGACGTCCTGCTGCTGCGCGTCGTCGCGGGCTTGAGCGCGGACGAGGTCGGCGACGCCCTCGGCGTCAGCTCGGCGAACGTGCGCGTGATCCAGCACCGGGCGCTCGCGAGCCTGCGCGTCAGGCTCGGCGGGGGCTCCGAGCCGCCGGAAGGGGGCGCAGGATGACGCGGCCCGACGACATCGAGGGCGTCGAGGACGACGATCGGCTGCTCGACGCGATCGCCGCAGGCGCTGAGCCCGGGCCGCACGCCGATGCCGCGTCCGCGCTGCTCGCCGACATCGTCGCCGCGGTGGACGCGGAGCACCCCGGCGGCGCGACCGGTCCGGGCGGCGGCGGCTCGCGCCGCGCCGTCTGGGGGATCACCCTCGGCGTGGCGGTCCTCGTGGCGGCAGGCGGCGGCCTCAGTGCGGCGGCGCACACCGGCGCGCCCGCTCCTGCGCAGTCGATCACGGCATCGGCCCGAGGGCCGCTCGTCGACGGCGGGTCGCCGCCGTCCGCCCGCCTCGATCCGTCGGCGCCGGGCGCCGCGGGCCGCGACGACGGGGTCTCGGGCGCGACGGGCACCGAGGGGGCGGCGGATGCCGGAGCCGCCGGCCCCGGGGCGGGGACCCGCTGGCGCACGCTCCCGCCGCGGCAGTCGGCGGCTGTGGCATCCGGCCCGCCCGCAGCCTCGTCCTGGTCGGAGCCGGCCGTCTGGCAGCGCGCGCCGCGGATCGGCGACGCAGCCGACCCGGCCTCGCTCCGCCTCGCCGCGGACGTGCCGGCGACTGCCCCGACGGCCTCGCCGACGCCGGACCGCTCCGCCGCGCCGACCGCACCCGCGCCGACCGCCGAGCCGGCGCGGCACGGCGCTGCCGCGCACCATCCGCCCGGGTCCCCGAGGCCCGGCATGACGAGCGGCGGGGCCGGCGGCACCGGTGCCCGAAGCGCGCAGCCGGCCGCAGGCGGTCGGGCGGGCACCGCCGCGACGACGCCGCACCAGGTGCCGCCGCAGTCGCACGCGCCGCTGCCGAGCCGGCGCGCATCGACTCCGCCGACGGCGCGCATCCCCGAGTTCTCCTACGGCGCGGAGCCGCACCGCCGCTGACCCGGCCGCCGCGTACGGCAGAATCGGCGGGTGGGCGGGGAACTGGCGCGCGAACTCAGCGCGATCGTGAGCTTGGTGCTCCTCGGCCTCACCTACGGCTTCAGCCCGCCCCTCTACGGCGTGACGCTGCATCTGCTCGCGCGCGGCGGAAGCCCGCGCCGCTCGATCATCTTCCTGACCTTCGGCATGGCGCTCAGCGCGACCGTGCTGCTGCTCGCGTTCCGCACCTTCGACCCGTCGACCCTCGTCGACGAGCTGCGCGGGCGCTTCGAGCACCTGCTCGTGCAGTCGGTCGTCGACTTCACGGCGGGCGGCATCCTGATCGTCGCGGGCCTCGTGTTCGCGTGGTTTGCGCGGCATCCGCGCCCGCGGCGGGCACGGCCGCGCGAGCAGGTGCGCGACGAGCACCCGCAGAGCATGATCGGCGTCGGCTTCGCGAACACCGCGATCGGCTTCGTGCCGCCCATCACGATGTACGTCACCGGCCGCGTGATCGCGGGGGTGACATCGCATCTCACGCTGCAGGTCGCCGGCTTCGCGTGGTTCCTGTTCTTCGTCGTCGCACCGTATCTGGCGGCGGGCTGGGTCTGGCGGCGGATGCCCCGCGTGGGCACCCGCATCAACCGCGCCTACGCGCGGCTCCTGAAGCGCGATCTGCGCCCGCTCATCGTCTGGGCGACGCTCATCGCGGGCTTCGCGTTCGTCGCGCTCGGCCTCGCGACCACGCTCATCCGGCTCGGCGGCTAGGGCATCCGCACCGCCCCTGCCACTCTGGTGTGATGACCGAAGTCATCATCGTGCTCGTCGCCGCGTTCGCGGTGATCGCCGCCGCGACGGTCTACGGCCCGCGGCTCGGCGTCGCGGCGCCGCTCGTGCTGGTGGGGGTGGGCGTCGGCGCGAGCTTCCTGCCCGTCTTCGCGCACACGCACATCGAGCCGGACCTGATCCTGATGGGCGTCCTGCCGCCCTTGCTGTACTCGTCGGCTGTGTCGATGCCTGCGATGAACTTCCGGCGCGAGTTCGGCGCCATCAGCGGGCTGTCGGTGCTGCTCGTCATCGCGACGTCGCTGGTGCTCGGGCTGTTCTTCATGCTCGTGATCCCGCAGCTGGGCTTCGCCTGGGGGGTGGCGCTCGGCGCGATCGTGAGCCCGACGGATGCCGTCGCCACGTCGATCATCAAGCAGACCTCCGTCTCGAAGCGCGTCGTGGCCGTGCTCGACGGCGAGAGCCTGCTCAACGACGCGACCGCCCTCGTCCTGCTGCGCACGGCGATCGTGGCGACGGCCGCCGCCTTCTCGTTCTGGGGCGCGCTCGGCTCGTTCGCCTACTCGGTGGCGATCGCCATCGCGATCGGCTGGCTCGCCGGCTGGCTCAATCTGATCATTCGCAAGCATGTGTCGGATCCGACCGTCAACACCGTCATCTCCTTCGCCGTGCCGTTCCTGGCCTCCCTGCCGGCCGAGCTGCTGCAGGCCTCCGGGCTCGTCGCCGCCGTCGTGGCGGGCCTCGTGACCGGCATCCGGGCACCGCGCATGTTCTCGCCGGCCGTCCGCCTCTCCGACAACCAGAACTGGCGCACGGTCGAGCTCGTCCTCGAGGGCGTGGTGTTCCTGACGATGGGCGTTCAGATCCGAGAGATCGTGATCAACGTCGTCGAGAAGGAGAACGACGGCATCGTCACCGCGATCTGGGTGGCGCTCGTCGCGCTCGCCCTGACGGTGCTCGTGCGGGCCGCCTACGTCGCGCCGCTGTTCGGCGTGCTCGCGCGGCGCAGGCGCCGCAACGAGCAGATGCACGAGCGGCTCACGACGATGCAGGAGCGCATCCAGACACCCGAGGGCAAGGACGCCGCGCTCGAGCGGTTCCGCAGCAGCCGGCCCGGGCGGGGGAGCGAGCCGCGCGGCGGACGCCTGTTCGGCGCGGAACGGCAGCTCGAGCGCTTCGCGAGCCGGGTGTCGTCGATGCTCGCCGACATCGAGTACTTCCGCCGCGAGCAGCTCGGCTGGCGCGAAGGCACCGCCGTGGTGTGGGCGGGCATGCGCGGCGCGGTCACGGTCGCGGCCGCGCAGACGCTGCCCGGCAACACGCCCCATCGCGCGATGCTCGTGCTGATCGCCTTCGCCGTGGCGGCGGCGTCGCTGCTGATCCAGGGCGGCACGATCGGCCCGGTGCTGCGGCTCGTGGCGCCGAAGACCGACCCGGCCGCGGCGGCGCGGCAGCAGAAGGAGGAGATCGCCGCGATCTTCGAGCTGCTGCGCGAGCACGCCGCCGCAGTGCCGGGCCGGCCCGACATGAGCGGCGAGCGCACGCCCGAGCTGTTCGCGCAGGCGAGCCGCTACCGGCTGGCCGTGATCGCCGCGCAGCGCTCGGCGCTGCTCGACGCGCGCGATAACGGCACGTTCGATGCGGATGTCCTGGCTGACGCCCTCGCGAACCTCGACGCCGAGGAGATCGCGATCGCTCTGCGCGGCAAGCTCGCGGGGCCGGCGACGGCCGAGGGTGTGACCGCGGGGGAGTAGCGGCGCGGCATCCGCACGAAGAAAACGGCCGCAGGCGGGGAAGACCCCGGCCTGCGGCCGTCGTGTGTCTGCCCTCATGCGTGAGGGCGGAGCGCCTTAGAGCGGGCGGATGTTCGCCGCCTGCAGGCCCTTCTGGCCGCGCTCAGTGTCGAACTCGACCTTCTGGCCCTCTTCGAGGTTGCGGTAGCCGTTGCCGGTGATCGCGGAGAAGTGAGCGAAGACGTCGGCGGAGCCGTCGTCGGGAGCGATGAAGCCGAAGCCCTTTTCGGAGTTGAACCATTTGACGGTGCCGGTGGCCATAACGTCGTCTTTCTTTTTTCATTTCCCGGGCAGTGAATGCAGCCCGGTGTGCCGCGGCCGGAGCCGCGAACGGTGGGTGGTCTTGATGCAGCGGGCCTGCGTTGGCCGCGCTTGGTGGTGAAACTCGGGGACGCTATGCGCGTCGGTACTGGGCGATGACGGGGCAGGCGAAGGGGTCCCTCGCATGCAATCCGACTCTATTGAGATAGGCGATGACAATGCCATAGGACTTCGTCAACGTGGTCTCAGCGTACGGGATACCTGTGTCTGCGCAGTGATCCTTTACGACACGACGCGCCGCAGCGAGGTGCGGACGGGCCATGCTCGGGAACAGGTGGTGCTCGATCTGGTAGTTCAGACCCCCGAAGAGCATGGTCGCCCACCAGCCGCCGGTGATGTTGCGCGAGGTCCGGACCTGCTTCGAGAAGAAGTCGAGCTTGACGTGCGCCGGGATGATCGGCATGCCCTTGTGGTTCGGCGCGAACGAGGCGCCCATGTAGATGCCGAACACCGCGAGCTGCACGCCGATGAAGGCGCCGGCGATGCCCGGGGGCAGGAATGTGAAGAGCAGGCCGAGGTAGATGCCGAAGCGCACGGCGATGAGCACGATCTCGACGCGACGGTGCTTGACCGGCTCGCGGCGCACGAGCAGCTTGAACGAAGTCCAGTGCAGGTTGACGCCCTCGAGGGTGAGCAGCGGGAAGAACAGGTAGCCCTGGCGGCGTGTGATCCACGCGAGGAGGCCCTTCGCCTTGGCGGCGTCCTCTTCGAGGAACGAGATCGTGTCGACGGCGATGTCCGGGTCCTTGTCGACCTGGTTGGGGTTCGCGTGGTGGCGCGAGTGCTTGTTGACCCACCAGGCGTAGCTCATGCCGATCACGAAGGTGCCGAGGAAGCGGCCGAGGCGGTCGTTGGCCGTGCCCGAGCTGAGGATCTGCTTGTGCGCGGCCTCGTGGGCGAGGAAGGCGAACTGCGTGAGGATCAGCCCCAGCACGCCCGCGAGGATCAGCTGGAACCAGCTGTGGCCCATCAGCACCATGCCGACGATGTCCCCGGCCATCGCGCCCAGCAGCACGGCCATCAGGCCGAAGTAGAAGCCGCGGCGGCGTTCGAGTAGCCCGAGTGCCTTCACCTCGCGCGAGACGGCGGTGTACGACGCCGTGGGGGAGACGGTGTCGCCGTCGCGCGTCGTCGTGGCGCGGATGGCGCCGAGCCGGCCCTCGAGCAGGGCGGCCGACGAGATCGGCGCCGCGGAGGGGACCGCGACTTCGGCAGGAATGAAGGTGGATAGGGCTGTGGCCACGTGGCCCCCGTCCGATCAGCGGCCCTGGGGCCGTATGCACACAACAGGCAAATCGCCGATTGCTGCTTCGAAGGTACCCGGGATCGAGGTCGCGAAACCGGTAGAAGCCTGGCAAAAAGCCCGGATATATGCGATTTTCGGAATATGACGGGGCGGGAGGGCCGCGGTTCAACGCCTGCGCGTCGGGCGCACCGAGAGCATCTCGATCGTGCCGCGTTCGGGCAGGTCGACGGCCAGGCGCACCGCATCCGCGACGTCCTCCGGCTGCAGGACCACGCCGAGGTCGTAGTCGAGGCCGCTCTTCGCGACGAGCGCGCGCTGCATGTCCGAGTCGGTCGGGCCGGGGTGGATGCTCGAGACGCGCACCCCGTTCGCGCGCTCCTCCTCGCGCAGGGTGTCGGCGAGGGCCCGCACCGCGAACTTCGAGGCCGAGTAGGCGCCGCCGCCCGGGCTCGTGAACAGGCCGGACCCGCTGTTGACGACGACGACGAGGCCGCGCGCGGCGCGCAGCGCGGGGAGGGCGAGCCGGGTCAGATCGGCCACGGCGAAGACGTTGGTCGCGAACACCGCTTCCCACACGGAGCGCTCGGTGTCGGCGATGCGGCCGCCCTGCTCGACCCCGGCCGAGTGGACGAGCACGTCCAGGCGTGCGGGCAGGGGCGGCAGGGCGCCCGCGGCGAGATCGCCTGCGAACGGCTCGGCGGACGGCAGCGCCGCGGCGACCGCAGCCGCGGCATCCGCATCGCGCCCGCCCACCAGCACATGGTGGGTGCGCCCGAGCTCGATCGCGATCGCGCGGCCGATGCCCCGGGTCGCCCCCGTCACGAGGGCGATGGGGCGGGGTGCGGATGCCTGCGCGTCGGTCATGCGTCCGAGGCTAGGGCGTGTCCGGCGGTTCCGTGTAAGCGCCGTGTAAGAGCCGTGCGGGAACCTGGACACACCGAACCTATGAGGGGGAACTCCGCATGAGCCAGAAGATCGCACTCGTCACCGGCGCCGGGCGCGCCCAGGGCCTCGGCGTCGCCACCGCGCGCGCCCTCGCCGAGCAGGGCTTCCACGTCATCGTCACGGCGCGCACCGCCGAGCAGGCGGAGGCGCAGGCGGCGGCGCTCGCGGGCGAGGGCCACAGCGTCGAGGCGCTGCAGCTCGATCTCGGCGATGCGGATGCCTTCCCTGCGGTCGCCGCGAAGATCGCTGCCGACCACGGGCGTCTCGACGCGCTCGTCAACAACGCGAGCGTGTTCCCCGACATGAACACGGACACCGCGCTCGAAGCCTCGTCGGCCGACATCCAGGCGGCCTTCGACGTCGACGTGATCGGCCCGTGGGCGCTGACCAACGCCCTGCGCGAGCTGCTCGTCGCAGCACCCGCCGCCCGCGTCGTCAACCTGTCCAGCGGCGCCTTCTGGCAGGTGGCCGGACTCGCCGAGGAGCCGGGCGACGTCGGCGCCCCGGCCTACTCGCTGGCGAAGTACACGGTCAACGCGCTGTCGCAGATGCTCGGCGCGGCGTTCCGCGACACGAACGTGATCGTCAACGCCGTCGACCCGGGCCGCGTCGACACCCACCCCGAGCTCGGCACCGACGACGAGGACGTGCCCCCGGCCGAGGCCGCGAAGTGGATCGCCTGGGCGGCGACGCTGCCCGCCGGCTCGCCGAGCGGTGCCGTCTTCGCCGACGGCGAGCGCATCGGCTGAGTCCGAGCGGCTCGGAGTGCTTCCGGAGAGGGCGGGCGGCGGGGCATCCGCCGCCCGCGCCGCTCGTCAGAGCGAGCCGAGGCGATAGCCCCTGCCGCGCACCGTCACCACGACGCTCGGCTCGGTCTTCTTGCGCAGGTAGTGCACGTAGGTGTCGACCGTGCCGAGCCCGTCGGCGGGGGAGAAGACCGCCGAGAGGATCTGCTGCCTGCTGAACGTGCGCGACGGGTTCTCGACGAGCAGCGTGAGCAGCTCGCTCTCCTTCGGGGTCAGCGCCACCGGCCCGATGTACGGCGACTCGATGATCCGCTCGCTCGGGAAGAAGCTCCACTCACCGACCGGCATCGCCGAGAAGTCGACCGAGTAGTCGCGCCGCAGCGCGCGCAGCCGCGCGAGCAGCTCGTCGAACTCGAAGGGCTTCACGACGTAGTCGTTGGCGCCGGAGTCGAGCCCCTCGACCCGGTCGGCGGTCGCGCCGAGCGCGGTCAGCATGACGATGGGCGTGCGGATGCGGGCGCGCCGGACGCCCTGCACGACCTGCACCCCGTCGAGGCCGGGCAGGCGCCGGTCGACGATCATGACGTCGAACTCCTCGTCGAGCGCAGTGCGCAGCGCGGCCGCCCCGTCCGCGCGGTGGGTGACGTCGTAGGTCTCGCCGAGGTACTCGACCATGATCGGCGCGAGGCGCTCGTCGTCTTCGACGAGCAGCAGCCGGGGCATCCGCATGCCGCCCATCATCGACCACCCGCCTGCGCCGCGTCCTCGCCGCCGTCGCCGCGCGGCAGCGTGAGCCGGAAGGTCGTGCCCTCGGACGACGTCGCCGCGACCTCGACGTCGCCCCCGTGGCGCACGGCGAGGTCGCGCACGAGCGCGAGCCCGATGCCGAAGCCGCTGTGCCGCGGCAGGCCGGCCTCGTCGTCGGCATCCGCGTGCACGAAGCGGTCGAAGACGCGGGCGGCGGCGGTGCCGCGGATGCCGGGCCCGTGGTCCTGCACCTCGATCACGACCGCGCCCCGGTCGCCGCGCACCGCGACCGCGACGGTGCCGCCGTCGTAGCTGTGCCCGATCGCGTTGTCCAGCAGAGCGAGCACGCAGCGCCGCAGCGCGGTCGGCCCCATGCGCACGCCGAGGCCGGCGGCGCCGTCGATCCTGATGCGGATGCCGCGCCGCTCGGCCAGCAGGGCGAGGTCCCCGGCGACCTCGGCTGCCACGGCCCGCGCATCCGGGGTGTCGCCCTCGAGGCGGTCGGCGCGCGGGTCCGCGATGGCGAGCAGCTCGTCGACGATGTCGATGAGCGCCTTCGCGTCATGGCGCACGGCGGCGAGGTCCTCCGCGGTCGTCGGGCGCGTCGTCTGCCGGTGCTGCAGGGTCTGGATGCGCGCGTCGAGCACGGCGAGCGGTGTGCGCAGCTCATGCGAGGCGTCCGCGACGAACGCGCGCTGGATGCTCAGCGCCCGGCCGAGCGGCCGCACCGCGTTGCGCGCGATGAGCCAGCTCGCGGCGGCGGCGAGCACGATCGTGACGATGCCGATCAGCACGAGCGACACGACCGCCTCGCGGGTGTCGACGAAGGCCTCGCCGGTCGCGCGCGACTGCGCCTCGGCGATCTCCTTCGCCTGCGACTGGAACACGAGCGCGCCGATCGCGAGCGCGATGATCATCACGACGATCGCGCAGCTCGCCAGGGTGATCTGCCGGGTGATCGACCACGCGGCGCGGCGGACGGCCTGGCCGTCGGCGTCGTCCGGCGACCCGAAGCCCTCGAGGCGGCGGAAGCCGAAGCGCCTGCGGATCTCGTCGAACATCTGCCGAGACTCTCACGCGAGCTATAAGAAACGTCAGAAGATCGGGGCCGATACCCTCGTGAAATGAGCGTCGTGATCCCCGCATCCGCAGTCCTCCTCGACATGGACGGGACGCTCGTCGACTCGTCCGCCGTCGTCGAGCGGATCTGGGGAGACTGGGCCCTTGCGCACGGCCTGACCCCCGCCGAGGTCTACCCGGTCGTGCACGGCCGACAGGGCTGGCAGAGCATGGAGATCCTGCTTCCGGAGCGCGACGTCGAGACCAACCACCGCGAGAACCGCGAACTGCTCGCGCGCGAGACCGTCGAGGTCGAGGGCATCGTCGAGATCCGGGGCGCGGGCGTGCTGCTGACCGCTCTCGCGGGGCATCCGCACGCGCTCGTCACCTCCGCCTCGCAGGCGCTCGCCGACGCGCGCATGACGGCTGCCGGGCTGCGGATGCCCGAGGCCGCGATCACGGCCGAATCGGTGACCGCGAGCAAGCCCCACCCCGAGGGCTTCCTCGCGGGCGCGGCCCTGCTCGGCGTCGAACCCGCGGACTGCGTCGCCTTCGAGGACTCGCACGCGGGGGTCGCGGCGGCCAAGGCGGCGGGCATGCGCGTGGTCGGCGTCGGTGCGGATGCCGCGGGCCATGGCGCCGACTGGACGGTCGCCGATCTCGCCGGCGTCCGCGTCGTCGCGCGCGGGTCGGGCCTGTCGATCGAGCTCGCCGAGGTTCTCTGAGCCTCGGCCGGCGGGCGCCTGTTACCGTTGACCCGTCCGTGCCGATTGCGAGGAGGTGAGCCCCGGTGAACAAAGACGAATTCGGGTGCTCCTCGTCGCATGCGCGGGTGACGGGCTGAGCTAGAGCCTTCGGGA
>Ga0164242_10010178_pt1 | contig 10087 bp, 10 predicted proteins | sample OricomgcompostMG_FD_108783 | JGI IMG/M metagenome (GOLD analysis project Ga0164242, IMG submission 108783) | Miracle-Growth compost microbial communities from Emeryville, California, USA - Original compost - Miracle growth compost (MG) ... | reverse complement strand
GGAACAGGCCGGCAAATCGGTCTGCATCATCGGCAATACGGTCAAAACCAATCTCTATCCGAACGATCCGCCGGTCGGCACCCAATTGCGCGTCGGCAACGTGAGCTGCGAGGTGATCGGCCTCCTTGCCACGCGCGGCCAGAGCGGCATCGGCGGCGATCAGGACAATACGGTGATCATGCCGTACAAGACCGTCCAGCGCCGCTTCACCGGCAACCGCAACGTCCAGCTCATCATGGTGGCGGTCGATCCGCGCTACGACAGCACCACCACGCAGGACGCGATCAGCCGGCTGCTGCGCGAACGCCGGAACATCACCGGCAACAAGGCGGACGATTTTTCCATCCTCGATACCAAGCAGATTTCCGACGCGCTGGGCAACGCGACCGCGCAACTCACGATGGTGGTGACGGCGGTGGCGGCGATCTCCCTGGTGGTCGGCGGCATCGGCATCATGAATATCATGCTCGTTTCCGTGACCGAGCGCACGCGAGAGATCGGCATCCGTCTCGCCATCGGCGCGGTTGCGCGCGAGGTGCTGCTGCAATTCCTGGTCGAAGCGGTCGTGCTCGCATCGCTCGGCGGGCTGGCCGGCCTGCTGATCGCTTTCATCGCGTGCTTCGGCCTATCGATCCCGATGAAGATGCCGTTCGTGTGGGAGCCGCGCATCAATTTGATCGCGTTCGCCATATCGGCGGCGATCGGGGTGGTGTTCGGCTATTTCCCCGCCCGCCGCGCGGCCGCGCTCAACCCGATTGACGCGCTCCGCCACGAATGACGCGCTAAAGGGGGCAGCCCCTGGCCAGCTTGCGCCGCCGAACCCCCGTGACAGGACGGCCTTGATCGGTAATAGATAGAGTCAACGAAACAAGCAGGGGAGGAACGGGGGATGGCCATTGACCGCGCCCTAGGCGGGTGCCGCCGGCGCATGCCCCGGCCCGTTGCCCCGCGCGCCCTGCGGAGGTTGGCCGGCCCGCGCCTCCTCGCCGCGCAACCCGTTTCCTTCACGAACTGGCAGGTGCTTCCATGCTGAAACCTATCCTTGGTGCGGCCGTCGGCTGCGGCCTTTTCCTCGCGGCGACGCCCGCCTTCGCCCAGATGCAATGCAGCCGGGCCGATCTCCAGAAGATCGCGGACGATTACATCACGGCGCAGACCGTGGGGAACGTGAGCAAGCTGCCGCTCGGTGAATGGGTGCAATATACCGAGCAGATGGATCCGTCCGCGAGCATGTCGACCGGCATGATCTCCAAGCCCGAAAAGATCGATTTCCACCGCAGCCTGCTCGATACCAAGAGCTGCCAGACCTTTACGGAGGCGGTCATCACCGATCCGGCGCACCCTTACGTGCTCGGCACGGCGCTGCAGGCGCGCGGCGGGCAGGTACATGCGATCGATACGCTGGTGACCGACAAGGACGACTGGCTTTTCAATGCGGACAACACGCTGAAATATTCCAAGGCGGAGAATTGGGGCGAGATACCGGAGGCCGACCGGGATACGCGCGATACCATCATCGCCGCCGCCAACGCCTATCTGGACGCTTTCAACGACAAGAACGTGGTCGTGCCGTGGGGCACCCCCTGCGCGCGGCTCGAGGGCGGGCTTTATACCGGCAAGGGCGCGCCTGGCGTGGCGACTCCGCAGGATAGCTGCAATGTCGGGGTGCCGAGCGATACCAAGCTGGTCGATCGCCGCTACAGCGGCGACGAGCCGCACGGCGCGGTCGCGGTGCTGCTGACGTTCGGCAAGAGCGAACTGCCCGATGCGCATATCTTCCGCATCGAGAAAGGCAAAATCCGCTACGTCCACACGATCACGGTGTGCAAGACGTTCAACTGCGGCTTCAAGGTTCCCCCCCAGCTGGCGCAGGAAGCCGCCGCCAAGTAGCTTTCGTCCTTTGGGCGCGGACGCGGTGCCGCGTCCGAAGCGCTCCATATCGGCCCTTCTTCCTGTCGATCGTCATGCTCGTGCCGGTCATTCGTGACATGCGGACTGATCGCAACGGGTGGAACGCGGCCGTCGGGCGAACTAGGCTTCGCAGCCATGCTGGAGTCGCTGGGATCCGACCTGTGGTTTGCGGATGGCGGGATCGTCCCGTTCAAAGGCTTCGCTTATCCGACGCGGATGGTCGTCGTACGCCTGGCCGACGGCGGGCTCTGGCTATGGTCGCCAGTCGAGAAGACGCCGCCGCTTGAAGACGAAGTTCGGGCCCTGGGCCCGGTCAGGCACATCGTCAGCCCCAACAGGCTGCACTACCTGTTTCTCAAGGAGTGGCAGGCCGCCTTCCCGGACGCCAAATTGTGGGCGACGGCGGCGACAGTGGCCAAGTGCGACGATCTTCATTTTGCAGGGGCGCTGGCCGATGATCCGCCGCCCGATTGGGAAGGGCAGATCGACCAATTCTATTTCACCAACTCCCCGTTCGTGGACGAACTGATTTTCTTTCATCGCGCCTCCGGCACCGCCATCATCGCCGATCTGTCGCAAACCTTCAGCGAGGCGTTCCTTAAGCGGCACTGGCCGTGGTGGATGCGGCCCATCGCGAGGATTTCGAAAATGATCGAGGGCTGGGGTTATCCGCCACCCGATTATCGGATCAGCTTCCGCCGCCGTGCCGGGGCACGGCCCAAGCTCCGTGCGCTGATCGCCAAACACCCCAGGCACGTCGTCGTGGCGCACGGTGAGATCGTCACTACCGAAGGCGAGGCCTTTCTGCGGCGCGCCTTTTCGTGGCTGCTTCGATGAGGCACTATCCGCAATTGGGCGCGGATTGCGGCGTCTTACGCGACGCGGTCAGCGATTCCCCCCGTGCGGAGCGCACGCAAAGCGGCGGGCTTGCCCGGGCCGGCAATCGCTCGACGGCCTCTCGATTGGAAGGCAGTGACCCATGAGACGCGATTGGCCGGTGCTCGACTATGCCCAGTGGCGCGACACGGCGCTTACCCTGCAGCTGTGGACCCAGATTGTCGGCAAGATCCGGCTCGCCCTGGCGCCCTGGCGCAATCATGGCTGGCAGGTCCCGCTCTACGTTACAGCCCGCGGTCTCGGCACCTCGGCCATACCGGCCGGTGCGGAGTTGATCGATATCGAGTTCGACTTTGTGGACCACCGGCTCTTGTGCCGCAGCAGCAACGGCAAGGCGCGGCACATCGTCCTTCAACCGATGACGGTGGCCGCATTCTATGGCGCCGTTATGGAGGCGGTGGCGGCCATCGGCGTCAAGGTCCGCATCAATCTGCTGCCCAATGAAGTGGCCGATCCAATCGCCTTCGACAAGGATACGCTTCACGCCAGCTATGATGGAGCAGCCGCCCACCGTTTCTGGCGGGCATTGGTCCAGGTGGAACATGTGTTCACGCGTTTCCAATCCTGTTTCCTCGGCAAGGTGAGCCCCGTGCACTTCTTCTGGGGCAGCTTCGATCTTGCGGTGACCCGCTTTTCCGGCAGAACCGCGCCGCGCCATCCGGGGGGCGTGCCGGGCCTTCCCGATGATGTTACGCGCGAGGCTTACTCGCATGAGGTCAGCAGTGCCGGCTTCTGGCCGGGTAGCGACGGCTACCCGCAGCCGGCTTTCTATTCCTACGCCTATCCCGAGCCCCCCGGTTATCGCGCGGCGTCTGTCCCGGCTGGTGCAAGTTTCGACGAACGGCTGGGAGAGTTCGTGCTCCCTTATGCCGCGGTTCGCGAGGCGGCCGATCCCGACGGGCTGCTCCTTGCTTTTCTTTCGACCACATATGCGGCGGCGGCGGATCTCGGCGGCTGGGACCGGGCGGCGCTGGAATGCCCGATGGGCAACCCGGGAATTCCACGCGCGGTGTGACCGCCGCTTCAGCCTCCTCAAAGTGGGCCCATGCTGGCGATGCGGCGCGTCGGCAAAGTCGCGCCCGCACCGTTGTCATGCCGGCGCAGCGCGCATACATAGAAGCTCGCATCAAGAGTTGGGCCGACGTCCAACGCCAACCTGCCGATCCGGGCAAGGTGGCACTCCCGCAAGGGAGGATGTGGCCGCGCCGGCAACCAAACGGATGAAGCCACATGCGTCGATCCCCGCTGGAGGAGGAACGACGCACCATGCCGATCACGATCCCCGACGATCTGCCCGCCCGCCGGACATTGCTGGCGGAGGGCGTCATCGTGATGGGCGAGGCCGATGCCGTGCGGCAGGACGTGCGGCCGCTCAATATCGGCCTGCTCAACCTGATGCCCAACAAGATCGACACCGAAACGCAGCTTGCGCGGCTGCTCGGCGCGACGCCGCTCCAGATCGAGCTGACATTAGTGCGGCTGACCGATCATGTCGCGCGCCACACCTCGCCCGATCATATGGCCGCATTCTACCGGCCGTGGGCCGACGTCCGCGACGAACGGTTCGACGGCTTCATCATCACCGGCGCCCCGGTCGAGCATCTGCCCTATGAGGAAGTGCGCTACTGGCCCGAACTGCGCCGCATCCTCGATTGGACGCAGACACACGTCCATCGCAGCTTCACCATCTGCTGGGCAGCGCAGGCGGCCGTCTCCCACTTCCATGGCGTGCCCAAGCATGCATTGCCGCACAAGGCGTTCGGCCTGTTCGCGCAGCGCAATCGGGTGCCGTCCTCCCCCTACCTGCGCGGCTTTTCGGACGAGTTCTGCGTGCCGGTATCGCGCTGGAGCGAGGTGCGCGCGGCCGACATTCGGCAAGAAAGCGGGCTGCGGGTGCTGGCGGACAGCGCCGAGACGGGGCTCTGCCTCCTCGACGATCCCCGTCATCGATCGCTGCATATGTTCAACCATGTCGAATATGACACGACGACGCTGGCGGAGGAGTATGCGCGCGACCGGGACGGCGCGCTGCCCGCAAACTATTTCCCCGGCGATGATCCCGCCCGATCCGTGGTAAATCGATGGCGCAGCCACGCGCATCTGCTGTTCGCCAACTGGATCACGGAAATCTACCGCACCACGCCGTTCGACCGCGCGCAAATCGGTCGCCGACAGGCGGACCCCTGAAGCCCGCCTACCGTGTCGAACGTTACGCCGCGATCGGAAAGCGCAGCATGCGGTCCCTCACCGGCACCAGCGCCTGGGCGGGCCACCCGACGGCTTCCACGATCGCCGGATCATCGGCATCCATTCCGCCGGTAAGCGCGCCGAACGCCGGCAGGATCAGCTTGCGGCCGCTGGCGACGAAGCATCGCCGCGCCAGCCGCCGCCCACGCACGCTGATCCGCAATTTGGGATGGAAATGGCCGGACAGTTCGGGCCGCGTCTCGTGCGGAACGGCTTCGTGGCGCAGGACCAGCCCGTCCACTTCCGCCTCCGCCGCCACCTGCCCGCCGCAATGATCGATCAGGCCGGCGTCATGATTGCCGGTGATCCACGTCCAGCGCGTCATGCCCGTCAGCGTGGTCAGCCGCGCGCGCGCCGCGTCGGGCAGGCGCGCGCAACCCTCGGCATCGTGAAAACTATCCCCCAGACACCAGATTTCGCGCGCGTCCGTCGCCGCCTGAAGCGCCGCCACCTCTGCCAACGTCGCGAGCGAGTCATAAGGCGGCAGCATCTGTCCGCCGCGTGCATACCAGCTCGCCTTTTCGAGATGCAGATCGGCGAGCAGCAGCGCCGAGCGGGCAGGCCAGTAGAGCGCGCCGGAGCCGATCGCCGCCAGCGCGACACCACAGAACGAAAAGCGAACCATGGCCCGCTCATAGGATCGGGCGGGGGGCGCGCGCAACCGCCCCTTGCACCGATCGCCTCGTCCTCGCCCTGATATTTCCGGCACATCTTTCCTTTTTTTGCGGTTACCGCTAAGGCGACGCGGTTTTTTAAGCAGCACTAAGCTTCGAGGACTTCGCTTGGCGAAAGAAGAATTGTTGGAAATGCGCGGTCAGGTGGTTGAGCTTCTGCCCAATGCCATGTTCCGCGTGAAGCTTGAGAATGATCACGAGATTCTCGGCCATACCGCTGGCAAGATGCGTAAGAACCGCATCCGCGTGCTGGTTGGCGATGAGGTGCTGGTCGAGCTGACGCCCTATGACCTCACCAAGGGACGCATTACCTACCGTTTCAAGTGACCGGCCCGCGCGCCGGCCTTCCGTCCGCCCATTCATGCGCCTGATCCTCGCTTCCGCCAGCCCCCGCCGGCTTGATCTGCTCGCGCGGATGGGGGTGGATGTAGCCGCCGTCGATCCCGCCGACATCGACGAAACCCCTCTCCAGGGCGAGCTGCCCGCAGTCTATGCCCGTCGCATCGCCGCCGCCAAGGCGGCAGCGGTGGCGCCACGCCACCCCGGCGCGATCATTCTTTCCGCCGATACGGTCGTTGCCGCCGGGCGGCGCATCCTTCCCAAGGCCGCGGATGACGCGGAAGTCCGCGCCTGCCTCGCCCTGCTCTGCGGCCGCCGCCATCGCGTGCTGAGCGCGGTGACGGTGGTGGATGGCGCGGGGCTGGCCCGCCATCGCCTCTCCACCAGCGTCGTCACGTTTGGGCCGCTCTCCAGCGCCACGATCCATGCCTATGCCGCCTCGGGCGAGGGCATCGGCAAGGCGGGCGGCTATGCCATACAGGGACGGGCCGAGGCGTTCGTCCGCTTCCTTGCGGGCAGCCATTCGGGCGTCGTCGGCCTGCCCTTGTTCGAAACGCGCGCCCTGCTCACCGCCGCGGGATACCCGCTTGCCTGAATGGCTTTACGAGGCCGGCATCGGCGAATGCCGCGCCGCGTTGGTCGAAGACGGGCGCCTGATCGAGATGGCGATCGAGCGCGACGATGATCCGCCCCGCGCCGGCACGGTGCTCCCCGCGCGGCTCTCCGCACGCGCGGATGGCTCCGGGCGCGGCCAGGCTGTGCTGGAGGACGGCACCCTCGCCCAGTTCACGCCTGTTCCTGCCGGCCTGACCGAAGGCGCGCGCCTGCTGGTCGAGATCATTCGCGAGACATTGCCCGAGGGCGGCACGACCAAGCCGATGCGCGTCCGCGCGGCCGCGCCGGATCAGGGGGTAACGCAGGGCCCCGACCTCCTTGCCCGAATCGCGGCATCCGGCATCGCGGTGCACCGGCCCGGCCCCGGCGCGGATCTGCTGGAGGCCCACGGCTGGTCCGAGGCGCTGGAGGAGGCGGCGGGCGGCGTCGTCGCGCGTAGGGACGTGATGCTCCGCATCGCGCTCACCCCCGCGATGACGCTGATCGACGTCGATGGAAACGGGCCGGCGCGTGATCTCGCCATCGCAGGGGCGCGGGAAGCCGGTGAGGCGATCCGCCGATTCGGGATTGCGGGCTCGATCGGTATCGACTTGCCGACCCTTACCGGCAAAGCCGATCGACTGGCCGCTGCGGCTGCGCTCGATGCGGCTTTGCCCCAGCCGTTCGAGCGCACGGCGGTCAACGGATTCGGCTTTCTCCAGATCGTCCGCCGCCGCGTTCGCCCGTCGTTGATGGAGCGCCTTGCCGCCGATCCCGTCGCCGCCGCGGCGCTGGCACTGTTGCGCAGGGGCGAGCGCGCCGCCGGCCACGGTGCACTCACGCTCTCCGCCGCACCGCCCGTGATCGCCCGCCTCGCCGCGCGGCCCGACTGGATCGATGCGCTGGCGGCGCGTGCTGGCGCTTCCGTCACCTTGCGGGATATGCCCCGCCTCGCCATATCCGCAGGCGATGCCAGCCGCGCTTTCCCCTGATCGGTCCCGAGGCCGCGCCGTCTGCCCCGTCTGCCGCAAGCCGGCTGTGGCGCCGCACATTCCATTCTGCAGCCAGGGATGCCGCGATCGCGATCTTCTGCAGTGGCTTTCGGACGGCTATCGCATCCCGGGCCCGCCGGTTGACGAGACGGATAGCGATTTGCGACCCGACGGGCTGGACAGCTAAGCCGGACGCCCTCTATAGGCCCCGCTCCAGCCTACCTGCCCAGGTAGCTCAGTTGGTAGAGCACGTGACTGAAAATCACGGTGTCGGCGGTTCGATCCCGTCCCTGGGCACCATTATTTTGTCGCAAGACATTGTAATTGCGTACGAATATTGGGAAGTCGCTCGCGGCGTTCCCACATTGTTGCCCTCAAATTGATCTGATTGGCCGCGAAGACTTGCGGCCAATGGCGTTGGCAAGTCACTTAACTGCACTGGTGACTGGGCGTTCGCTCATGACCTGACGGGGTCGAATTCCGCTGTCGATATAATCGGTTTTAAGCTGCTCCGGGTCGCTTCGAGGCGCTATGATAGCGCCGACCCCGGCCGGCTTGTCCGCCGGCAACGTTGGCGGTGGCGTGCGGATTGAGGGGGCCAGCGTCAGGGCGCTGGCTTCTGGCAAAAACCAATAGCAGGGTTGCATCGCTCCCGAGGCAAACTTGACTTGTAGGACACGACGATTCAGGGTGGGTTGGAGCGGCGGCTCGGGAACACCCGGGCCGTCGATTGATTCTGCGGTTATCCGCATCCAAGTGGGATGGAATGTGACGCCGATTAGGCCCAAGTTTTCCAATCCTCCGCTCATTGAACGAGCGATCGGCGTTGCTTTTGATCCGCTCCCCTCGTTCTCCATTGGTGATTACGGGCTATTTTGGTCAGAACTGATCGGCGAATTTCCGCTGTCGGAAGCGATGGAACCCGTGTCCGTCGAGGTTGAGCAGTTTAGTGAGTTCCGCCCGGCCCAAGCTAGTTTCCAGATCGTCCCCGCCAGCGTCCTGCCACGCGCTGGCTTTCGCAATCCCGCGACAGGAGAATTGATCCAAGTTCAGCCGAACCGGTTCGGCTTCAACTGGATCAAGACGGGCGTGGATCACCAGTATCCGCACTCTGAGGCCACCTTTGAGCGATTTTTCCACCTGCTGGAGCGGTTCGCTGGTTTCGTCGAGCGGCGTGGCTATGGGCCGCTATCCTTCGTTCAGTGCGAACTGACCAACGTGAATGTGATCCCGGTCGCGGACGTCGGGGAGAGTTTTGTCGATATTGCGACGGTCATTCGGATGCCGCGAATGGAAATCTCCTGCGCTGAGTTACGGCTTGAGAATCAGCTGATAGGGGCCAAGCATGCCATCTTGGATGATGGCGGTAATCCGATCGGCCGAGTCCATAGCCTTGGCCAACCCACGCTCCGGGTGGAGGGTGATGAACAGGTTTATAGGCTCGACATCGTCGCCCGAGGCGCCCCGATTGGAGCCGGGGTGGATGGTCTGAAACGGTTCTACGAGTTCGCGGTGACGGCCTTGAATGGCGTTTTCCTCGGCAGCGTCACACAAGCCGGTCGAAAGTTCTGGGGGGAGCATCATGGCTAGCGCGGCATATCGTCCTGATCTCACGCTCACGCCGTTCAGACACTTTTATACGCTGGCCGAACCCGGGATGCTGGCCGACAGCCTTTTCGAACGGCGGTCTCTCGATTTTGACGACCGGATCATCGAGGAAGCGGATGCGGCAGTGCCAAAGGTTATCCCTCTCGGTGACCGAATGGCGTTCGAAGCAGCTGTCTCGCAGTGGTTCGACGACACCCTCTTTGATTCTCTGCCGGGTGATATGAAGGAGCACGCCAGCTTTGCGACGATAGTCCGAGATGGCGAACGCGTGGTGCCGCTTATAGCAGCGCACTTGCGGCTGAAGCCGAGCTTTCTTTTCTTGGCCCTTGAGGAAATCACGGGCGCCGACCCCGTGCCGGAAGAGGCACTTGGCAACCTCAGGGCGACCGTGGACGCGTGGCTGCGATGGCTTCGAACCTGATCGCTGCCCAAAAAATTATAGAGGTTTTTCCGGGTCTCCAAACCACACCGTTTACGATCACTAGCCAACCCACTGACGAATATAACTGTATCGCGTGGGCCGCTGGCGACGATGGAAACTTCTGGTGGCCGGGGCGCTTCTGGCCAAAAGATGTGCCCCCGGCCGAGACCCGGCTGGCATTTGTCAGGGCGTTCGCGACCCGCGGCTATACCGTGTGCGGAAACGCCGATCTCGAAGAGGGTTTCGAAAAAATATGCCTCTACGAGAAACTCGGAAAGCCGAAGCACGCTGCCCGTCAACTCCCCGATGGCATGTGGAGCAGTAAGCTCGGGCGAGCGCATGACATCTCCCACACACTCGATGGATTAGCGGGAAAGCAATACGGAAAGCCTGCCCTGTATTTT
>Ga0164242_10010177_pt1 | contig 10088 bp, 8 predicted proteins | sample OricomgcompostMG_FD_108783 | JGI IMG/M metagenome (GOLD analysis project Ga0164242, IMG submission 108783) | Miracle-Growth compost microbial communities from Emeryville, California, USA - Original compost - Miracle growth compost (MG) ... | reverse complement strand
GGTCACCCAGGGGTACGCCGCCAGTCCGGTGCCGCACGAGAGCCCGGCCACCAGCCACAGCAGGAACCGACGGGTCCGGGCGCCGGCACCGACCTTCACGGGCATCGCGGGCGCACCCCAGTCGTCGAACCCGTCGGTGCCGCGTTCCGGGTCCGGCCTCGTTGCCTCCTCGTCACTGAAGATGGAGAGCGGGCGGGTGAGACCCGGGGCGTCCTGGCCGAGTACGCCGCCCGCGGCGGCCGGCGCGGTGCCGGTCACCGGGTGAGGCGCGGCGGGATCGTGGAGGCAGTCGAGCAGCCGGCCCAGTGCTGGTCGGCGGCGCGGCTCCGGGTCGAGCGCCGCGGCGAGGACGGTGCGCAGGTCGTCGGGCACGCCGTCGAGGTCGAACTGCCCGCGCCGGGCGCGGTCCATGATCGCCATCGACGGTCCGGTGCCGAACGGGGGCCGGCCGGTCGCGGCGTACGCCACCGTCGCCGCCCAGCTGTGGACGTCCGTCGCGGGGGTGGCGTCCTCGCCGTGCAGGATCTCCGGCGGGAGGTAGCCCGGCGTGCCGAGCAACCATCCGGTGTGAGTGATCTTCGGGTCGTCGGCGACGCGGGCGAGGCCGAAGTCGATGAGGACCGGGGTCCGGCCCTCCATGATGACATTGGACGGCTTCACATCGCGGTGCAGGACGCCGGCGTCGTGGCAGGCCGCGATGCCCTCGGCGAGGCAGCGCGCGAACCAGCGCAGATCGGCACCCCCGATCGGCCCCTCCTCCGCGACCTCGTCGTGGAGCGAGAGTCCCGGGACGTAGCGGGTTGCGACATAGGGCACCGGCCCCCACGGGTCGGCGTCGACGATCTCGGCGATCCACCGGCTGCGGACCCGCTCCAGCGACGACACCTCCCGGGCCAGCCGAGCGCGGCCCTCCTCGTCGCCGACGATCTGGGGTCGCAAGATCTTGAGCGCCACCCGCTCCCCGGTCCGCTCGTTGCGGGCCAGGTGGACGACGCCCATGCCGCCCTCGCCGAGCGGCGCCTGGAGGGTGTAGTCGCCCACGGTCGTCGGACCGTCGGAGACCTTCCGTCGCGGCGCTGTCGTCACGCCACGAGGCTACCTGCTGCCCCCGCCGAGTCGGCGCTACTGCACCGACCCAGCACGCCGAGTCGGCGCTACTGCACACTCGCAGTGTGCGCAAGCGCCGACTCGACGACCCACCGACGCACACAAGCGCCGACTCGGCGGCGTACGGCGAGACACTTGCGCCGACTCGCGGTCAGACGATGCGACGCATCCAACCGAAGGAGTCCTCGGCGCGGCCGAACTGGATGTCGACGAGCTGGCGGCGCAGGGTCTCGCCGACGGTGCCGGCGGGGAGCGAGGGCAGCGACCCGCCCTCCCAGACCAGCTCGCCGACCGGGGTGACGACCGCAGCCGTGCCGCAGGCGAAGATCTCGGTGATCTCGCCCGAGGCGACGCCGGCACGCCACTCGTCGATCGCGAACTTCCGCTCCTCGACGCGGTGGCCGAGCTTGCCCGCCAGCTCGATGATCGAGGCACGGGTGATCCCCTCGAGGATCGTCCCGGTCTCGGGGGTGACGATCCGGCCGTCGGCGTAGACGAAGTAGAGGTTCATCCCGCCGAGCTCCTCGACGTAGGTGCCCTCGGTGGCGTCGAGGAAGACGACCTGGTCGCAACCGTGTGCGTACGCCTGCTCCTGGGCGATGAGCGAGGAGGCGTAGTTGCCGCCCGTCTTGGCCGCACCCATGCCGCCGCGGCCGGCGCGGGTGTAGTCCTCCGAGAGCCAGATCCGAACCGGCTTCACCCCGCCCTTGAAGTAGGAGCCGGCAGGCGATGCGATGACCATGTAGGTGACATGATGCGCCGCGCGTACGCCGAGGAACGGCTCGGAGGCGAACATGAACGGCCGCAGGTAGAGGCTCTTCTCCGAGCCCTCGACTGACTCCGGCACCCACCGCTGATCGACCTTGACCAGCTCGAACACCGACTGCACGAAGTCCTCCACCTCGAGCACCGGGAGCGCGAGCCGCTGGCTCGAGCGGGCCATCCGCATCGCGTTGGCCTCGGGTCGGAAGGCCCACACCGAGCCATCGGCGTGGCGGTAGGCCTTCATCCCCTCGAAGATCTCCTGCGCGTAGTGCAGGACGGAGGTGGCGGGGTCGAGGCTCAGCGGCCCGTAGGGCTCGATGCGGGCATCGTGCCAGCCCTTCTCGGGCGTCCACTCCACGCGGAACATATGGTCGGTGAAGTACTTGCCGAAGCCCGGGTCGGCCAGGATCTCCGCAAGACGTGCGTCGCTGGCCGGGTTGGACGAGAGCTTCGTGGTGATCTCCATGGGATCAACCTAGACCTTCCTGCGCAGAAGCTTCAGCCGAGACGGGCGGCGATAGCGTCGCCGATCTCGGCAGTACGTCGGGGACCGCCGCCCTGGCGGGAGGACAGGTCGGCGAGCACGGCGGCGTCGATCCGCTCCGCGGCGTCGGTGTGGCCGAGGTGGTCCAGCAGCAGCGCAGCCGAGGAGATCGCCGCCGTCGGGTCCGCCTTCTGCTGGCCGGCGATGTCGGGCGCGGATCCGTGGACAGGCTCGAACATCGAGGGCGCGGTGCGGTCGGGATTGACGTTGCCGGAGGCCGCGAGGCCGATACCCCCGGTGATCGCGGCGGCGAGGTCGGTGACGATGTCGCCGAAGAGGTTGTCGGTGACGATCACGTCGAACCGGCCCGGGTCGGTGGTCAGGAAGATCATGGCGGCGTCGATGTGGATGTAGTCGACGGCGACCTCGGGATACTCCTTCGCGACCTCCTGCGTCAGTCGCCACCACAACGAGCCGGCGTTGACGAGCACGTTGGTCTTGTGGACGAGCGTCAGCTTCTTGCGCGGGCGACGCTGCGCGCGGGCGAACGCGTCCCGCACGACGCGCTCGACGCCGTACGCGGTGTTGACCGAGACCTCGGTGGCGATCTCGGCCGGCGTACCGACGCGCAGAGCCCCGCCGTTGCCCGTGTAGGGGCCCTCGGTGCCCTCGCGTACGACGACGAAGTCCACCTCGCCAGGCTCGGCCAACGGCGAGGTGACGCCCGGATAGAGCTTCGAGGGGCGCAGGTTGACGTAGTGGTCCAGCTCGAAACGGAGCTTGAGCAACAGGCCGCGCTCGAGGATGCCCGGCGGAAGGTTCGGGTCGTTGGGCTTGCCCCCGACTGCGCCGAGCAGGATCGCGTCGTGCTCCTTGATCTCCGCGAGCACCGACTCCGGCAGCACCTCACCGGTGCGCAGGTAGCGCTCCGCGCCGAGGTCGTACGTCGTCTGCTCGAACTTCACCGGTGATGCGGCCTCGAGGACCTTGAGCGCCTCCGCGGTCACCTCCGGTCCGATGCCGTCGCCGGGGATCACTGCGAGCTTGAGGCTGCCATGGGTCGGGGTGTCGGTCATGCCCCCAACCTAGTTGTCGTCGGGGCGCTGGCCGCCGTTGTCCCGCAGGTCGAGCGCGCGCTGCACCGCCTCGGCACTGTAGGGGTTCTCCGGGTCGTGGCGGGCGGGCCCCCACTCGGGGTACATGTCGTACATCGACATCGATCTCTCCTGGCCTTCATCGCGACGGAAACGGGGATGAGAAGCCTGGAACGTGGGAACCACGAAGCGCCACCGCAACGGGGTGGCCTCTCGCACAGCTACTGCTGTCGGGCCCCGTCGCGGCGGATGGCTACGAGGAGAATGTTCCGCATGATGCGAATACGGTACGGCGTGTCCTCCTCCCGCGGGGACGCATCGGCCGATCCGTCCGCGATGCGAGACGTCCATCCGCGAGTGGAGACCGGCCTGCGGTCTGACCGAGACTGGACCCCATGAGCGCCCCGCCAGAGCTGCCGGAGATCGTGACGCGCGCGTTCGACGTGTCCCGTCGCGCCGGCTATGTGTCCTTCTGCCGCAACGAGACCGGACGGCTGCTCGCGACCCTGGCCGCTACCCGCGGCGGCACGATGGCGGAGTTCGGCACCGGATGCGGCGTCGGGACGGCCTGGCTCCGCTCCGGAGTTCGCGGCGATGCGGCGCGCATCGTCACCGCGGAGCTGGACCAGGCGCTGGCGACCTCGGCCGCGGAGATCTTCCGCGACGACCCCCAGGTGGAGGTCGTCGCCGCGGACTGGAACACGCTGCGCGACCGGGGCCCGTTCTCGCTGCTCTTCCTCGACGCCGAGACCCCCGGCGAGGTCACGGTCGACAAGATCGTGGACCTGGTGGAGGAGGGCGGCATCGTCGTCCTCGACGACCTCACGCCATCCCAGGTGTGGCCCCCGTTGGTCCACGGCCGGGTCGACTCGCTGCGCGAGCAGTGGCTGACCGACGAGCGCTTCACCACCGTCGAGGTGATGGTCGCCGCGGACACCTCGGTCCTGCTCGCGACCCGCCGCTGACCGGCTCGGGATGCGGGACGGCGGCGACGGAGCCCGCATTCCGCGATCCCGCCTGAGTAGAGTCCGATCGGTGACTGTCGCTCGGAACACCACGCCTCCCGACCGCGCCGCCGACGCCTCCGTCGCCGCCCGGCTCGACCGGCTGCCGATCACACGGACCCACCTCGTCGTCACCGTGGTGATCGGACTCGGACTCTTCTTCGACGCCTATGAGAACTTCCTCGCCGCGACGATCTCCGCGGTCCTCAAGGCCGAGCTGTCCTTGAGCCAGAACGGGCTCAGCCTGCTGCTCGGCTCGGCGTTCGTCGGCCAGTTCCTCGGGGCGCTCCTGATGGGTCGCCTCGCGGACCGGGTGGGCCGCAAGCCGGCGTTCATGGTCAACCTGGCGATCTACTCGCTCTTCTCGCTGCTCGGCGCGTTCAGCCCGAATGCCGCATTTCTGGTCGTCACCCGCTTCTTCGCCGGAATCGGGATCGGCGCCGAGTACGCGCTCGCCGACTCCTATCTCTCCGACCTGATGCCGAGCAGGGTCCGCGGCCGGTTCATCTCCTGGGCCTACACCCTCTCCTTCCTCGGTGTCCCCGCGGTCGGGCTCCTCGCCCGCTGGCTGGTGCCGCTCTCCCCTGGCGGCATCGCGGGCTGGCGGATCCTGTTCGTGCTCGGTGCCCTCGGTTCGTTCGTCATCTGGGTGGTACGCCGCCGGCTACCCGAGTCGGCGCGCTGGCTGGAACTGCAGGGGCGACAGCAGGAGGCCGAGACCCTGGTCGCGGCGATGGAGGACGAGGCCCGAGCCGCGGGCCACAGCCTGGCCGATCCGGATCCCACCGTCCGGCCCCGGCGGGTGGCGTCGCTCCCGGTCTCCAGCCTCTTCCACCGGACCTACGTGCGCCGTACGTCGATGCTGTGGATCCTCAGCGCGCTCGAGGTCTTCGGCTACTACGGCTTCGGGACGCTCGCCCCGCTCGTGCTCACCGGCAAGGGCTTCGACGTCGTGGAGGCCCTCGGCTTCGTGGCCGCGACCTACGCCGGCTACCCGATCGGCTCGCTGCTGGCGGTGCCGATCGTCGAGCGCCTGGAGCGCAAGTGGCTCGTGGCGGGGAGCGCCCTGCTGATGGCGGTCTTCGGCGTCGGCTTCGGGCTCACCGAGACCCCAGCGCTGATCGTCGTCTTCGGCCTCGCGTACACGATGGTGAGCAACGTCTTCTCCAACGCCTACCACGTCTATCTCTCGGAGTCCTACCCCACTCCGATCAGGGCGACGGCCGCTGGCGCGGCGTACTCGCTGTCCAAGATCGTGACCGGCGCCATGCCGTTCGTCCTGCTCCCGGTGCTGACCGACCGGGGCGCTGGCACCGTCTTCGGTGTCGTCGCCAGCGCGATGGCCCTGCTCGCCCTGGACGTCGCGATCCTCGGTGGACGGTCCACGGGCCGGTCCGCCGACGCAGCCGACATCGCCGCGGCTAGGTGAAGAGGCCCTCGGCGAGGTAGTGCCCAGGCTTGGGCGCCGGCGGGATCGCGAAGATCCCGGAGCCGACATGGGAGATGTACTCGTTGAGGAGGTCCGAGCCGCCCAGCTTGGTCTGCAGCCGGATGAAGTGACCGGGGTCGTTCTGGTAGCAGATGAAGAGCAGGCCGGCATCGAGGTGGCCGAGGTCGTTGATCCCGTCGGTGTAGTTGTAGGGCCGTCGCAGGATCTTGATGCCGTTGTTGTTCTCGTGTGCCGCCAGCGCGATGTGCGAGGTCGCGGGGATGACGGGGCGGCCGTCCTTCTTCTCGTCGAACCGCGGCGTGTCGAACTCGCTGCGTCCGGTGAGCGGAGCACCCTCCTGCTTCGTCCGACCGAAGACGTTCTCCTGGTCCGAGATCCGATCGGCGTCCCAGGTCTCGATGTTCATCTCGATCTTGCGGACGACCTGGTAGGTGCCACCGCGCATCCACGCCTGGTTCTCGGAGCCACCGACCCAGACGAACCGATCGAAGTCGGCGGCGTCCTTGATGTTGCGGGTGCCGTCCTTGAACCCCATCAGATTGCGGGGCGTCTGCTGACCCTTGCCGGCCGAGGCACGCCCGAAGCCCATCACCGTCCACCGAGTGGTCACCGTGCCGCGCCCCATCCGAGCCAGGTCGCGGATGGCGTGGTAGGCGACCTGCGGGTCGTCGGCGCAGGCCTGGAGGGAGAGGTCCCCACCGGTGAGCTCGGGCTTCAGCGCATCGCTGGGCAGCGCGGGCAGGTCGGCGAGGAGCGTGGGCTTCTTCGCGGCCAGGCCGAAGCGCTCGTCGAAGACGCCGGGCCCGAGACCGACGGTCACCGTCAGCGAGCTGGGCTGCAGGCCGTAGGCCTCTCCGGTGTCGTCGGCGACCGCGTCGGCGCGGTCGGGCTCGACCGCACCGACCGGCTGGCCGGCCATCAGCTGAGCGATCCCGGCCGACCACCGGGCGAGCAGGACCTGGAGGTCCTGGGTGGTCACCTCGCCCAGGTCGAAGGTCATGTAGACGCAGTAGCGCTGCGGCTCGGTCTGGATCCCGGCCTGGTGCGTACCGGTGTAGAAGTCGTAGCTGCGATCCAGGTCGACGACGTCGCCGCCGCTCTCGCTCGCCGAGGAGGCAGAGGCCCGTCCACCGGCGAAGCCTGCCGCCGCACCGATCACCAGGCCGGTGCCGGCGCCCGCCCCGGCGAGCAGCCTTCGTCGAGAGAATCCTCGACGGCCGGCGGGTGGCTCGCCCGCGGCCGACCGCGGATCCGACGTGGGTACGTCGCTCATCCGGCAGTCGCCACCTTCTCGGCGATGCTGGCCAGCGGGTCCTGGAGAGCCTGGACGGTCTGGCTCAGCTTGTTGGCGTCGGTCTTCTTCAACTGGGGCGTGTAGCGCTCGTAGCCGCCCAGCGCCTGGGCGTCGCGGTAACCGTCGAGCATCCTGTCGACGGCCGCGAAGCGCTGGGTGATCTGCTTGGTGAGACCCGGATCGATCTTGGTCAGGCCCGGCTTGAGAGAGGCGAAGGATTCCTCGGCGCCCTCGACGTTGGCCGCGAAGTCGACGAGATCGATGTGGCTGTACTTCTCCTCCTCGCCGCTGATCTTGTTGGTCTGGACCTCCTCGAGCAGTCCGGCCGCACCGTTGGCGAGATCCTCGGGCTTGTAGGTCAGGCTCTTGGAGAGCTTGGCCAGGCTCTGCACGTTCCTGGTCAGCTCGGCGGCGAGCTTCTTGGTCGAGGGCGTGATCGCCTTGCGGGCGAACAGGTCCCGCTCGACCGCGTGGAAGCCGTGCCAGCCGACCTTGGGGTCGAGGTTGGAGGCCCGCATGTCGATGAGGTAGTCCAGGTTGCCGGCGTTGTCGGTCGGCTTGTGCCCGGGGAGGACGAATCCCTCGACATCGGATTCGATCTTCTCGTAGAAGGGGCGGGCCAGGGCGTACTTCTCCTGCGCCGCCGCGACGTCCCCGGAGTCCACGGCACGCTGGAGGTTCTTCACCGCCGTCACCATGGCGTTGACCTGGGTGCTGACGTACGTCGCGTAGCTCTTCGTGCCCTGGGCCAGCAATGTCGCCGCCGAGCCGGTCGGCGTCGGCGCCGCCTTCCCCGTCACGGTGAAGTCGACGTCCTCGTCGCTGGCCCCGGGGCAGTAGATGGTGTAGTTGCCGCCCCCCAGCGTGAGCGTGAAGCTCGTCGACGGCAGGCCCGGCGCGAGGTTCTCTCGCTCGCCGAGGATCTTCTGGTCGCTCTGCAGCTCGACCTCGGTGATCGCGGTCGCGCTCTTGTTGTCGATGGTGAAGGTCACCGGCCCGGCATCCACCTTGGTGGTGTCGACCTGGCACTCATCGCCGTTGCTTCCGCTGGCGAGGCTGATGGTGACCCGCGAGGCGCCCGATCCCTTGGCGGAGGAGCTGTCGCTCTTCGAGCCCGATCCGCTGCCGCAGGCCGCGAGGGCGGCAAGGGAGACGACCGCGATCGCGGCCAACACAGGGCTCCTACGCAAGGGAGTCGGCATGGGTGGTTCCTTCCGGTTCAGGCACCTGCGTCGCCTCGGTGCGCGCAGGGTCGTGGTCGTTCGCCCGGGCGGCGCTGAGCCGGTGTCGACGGGCGGAGATCAGGAGCAGTGCGGCGAGGACGAGCAGCACGACCGGAAGCCAGTGCTTCCAGAGCATGCGGTCCTGAGCGGCCGTGTCGGCGGTCGCCAGCCGACCCGAGAGATTGGCCACGTAGGCCTGGTCGACGCGCCAGGCGGGACTGTTGACGGTGAAGGTCCGGGGGCTGTCGAGTCCGCCGCCGGAGATGGTGAGCACGAGATCGCCGGAGGAGACGGCGTCGACCAGGCCGCCGTCGCGGGTGAGCACCCGCAGGCCGGTGTGATCGGCCCAGCTCGCGGCGTACGGGCCTGGAGCGGTGGCGACGCTGAGACCGACCGGGATGCGCTGGCCGGTGTAGGTGAGCAGCTGGTCGAGGCCGAGTCGCGCCGGCAGCCGACCGGCGGCGCGCGTCGCCGTCCAGCTGGTGTCGGCCCCCTCGTCGCTGGTCGTGCCCGATCGGGTCAGCGAGAAGGTCTGTCCGCGTGCAGTGAGCGTCGCGGCGTCACCCTTGACCGAGATCGCCGCCGTACCACCGCCTGCCAGCGGCGCCTGCCGGGGTACGTCGACGGAGGGCTGCGGCACGAACGCGAACAGCGCGACCGCGGCGACCACCGCCGCGCCCGCGCCGAGGACGCGCAGTCGCTGGGCGAGCGCCGGCCCGGGGCGGAACCGCGCTGGGCAGTAGGCGATCACGAGCATCGGGACGAGGTAGCCGAACCACGCCAGCACCTCGATGACGCGCGGGTCGGCATTGAGGCCGAACACACCTCCGCTGATCGCCGAGAACACCGAGCGCGCGATCCGCACCGGCCAGACGTCGTCACCGCCACCGGCCTGGACCCATGGCAGGGAGACCGTCCGGCCCTGGCCGACGCTCACCCAGCCGGCCTCGTGGGCGGTGCGGAAGGCGTTCATCACCAGGCCGGCAGCCACCAGGATCAAGAAGATGCCGGTGATGTTGAAGAACCGGTGGAGGTTGAGTCGTACGCCGCCGGCGTAGATGCCGATGCCGAGCCCGACTGCGACAAGGATGCCGATGATGGCACCGACCAGAGCGCCGAGGCCGCTGCTGGCCCCCTGGATCGTGGCGAGCAAGAACACCGAGGTCTCAAAGCCCTCGCGAAGCACGGCGAGGAAGGCCATGATCGCGAGTGCGGTGGTGGTGCCCTCTCGCAGGGCCGAGGCGGCGGCCTGCTCGAGCTCCTTCTTCATGGTGCGCGCGTGCGTGCGCATCCACAGGATCATTCCGGTCACGAAGAAGACCGCGATGGCACCGATGACCGTCTCCATGCCCTCCTGCTGCGACTGCGGCAGGCCCTGCTCGATCACCTTCAGCACGATGCCGACCGCGATGCTCAGCGCCACCCCGGCACCGACACCGGCCCACATGCCCCGCAGCGAAGCCCCGTTGCGCCTGAGGAAGGTCGCGACGATCGAGACGATCAGCGCGGCTTCCAGGCCCTCACGCAGGCCGATGACGAAGGTCGGGAGACTGAAGAGCACGGTGGTCGATTCAGGTCAGGGAAGCTCATCGCTCCCGGCGGTCAGGACTTAGGCGACCCTATCTTAGGTGAGCCTATCCGACCATACTGTGCGACCATCTTTTCCC
>Ga0164242_10010176_pt1 | contig 10088 bp, 9 predicted proteins | sample OricomgcompostMG_FD_108783 | JGI IMG/M metagenome (GOLD analysis project Ga0164242, IMG submission 108783) | Miracle-Growth compost microbial communities from Emeryville, California, USA - Original compost - Miracle growth compost (MG) ... | reverse complement strand
GATTGCGCGTCACGTGACGTCGAGGCGCCCCATCATGCCCAGGTCCTCATGCTCCAGGATGTGGCAATGGAACATGCGAATGCCCTTCCGGGACTGCATGATGCGGATGCGCACGGTTTCCCCGGGCTTCAGGTTGACCGTGTCGTACCAGGCCCGGAAAGGCTCCGCCGTTCGCTTCCCGCGCAATTCGCGTTCGAGCACCGCGAATTGCGTGCCATGCACATGAAAGGGATGATCCATGTCGGAGTCATTGACGATCTGCCAGTCCTCCCAGACTCCCGCCCGGCTGGACAGGTCTACCCGATGCATGTCGAAGGCCTTGCCGTTCAGCAGGAATTCCATGCCCGAGTGGTCCGCCGTCACGGACGAGCCGTGGCCTTCGGCCATCATTTCCATGGACATCGACTCGCTCATGACGACACGCTTGTGTGCCGCGGCCCGAGGCAGTTCGGGGAATACGCGCAACGACTGCGGCACCGGCACGCCCCCATCGTGTTCGACCGCGCCGAAATCCACCCGCATCAAATCCGCGGCCGGCGTCACCGCCGCGCCACCCATTTTCCCCCGATCATAGGCCTCGGCCCGAAACCGCGCGGTGTGCCGGCCGCTGGCGGTCACCAGCAACTCCACGCGCTGGGCCGGAGCAAGCAGGACTTCCCGCAAGCCGGGCCGGAGGCGCTCGATACGCCCTCCATCCGTGCCCAGCAATGAAAAGCGATGTCCGGGCAGTGCAAGGCGCAGGTACCTGGCATTCGTGGCATTGAGGATACGCCAGCGCTCCCGGCCACCGGCGTGGAAAGACAGTGTCGGTTGATTCAGGCCGTTGACCAGGGCGAACTGCCCCTCGCGGCCATTCATCCAGTCCATCATGTCGTTGCCCGGGATCCGCCCGTCCGCCGTCAGACGCAGGTCCGTCACAACAAGAAGGCGCTCCGGAATGGCGGCGAGCGCATCGTCTCGGGGGCGGACGATGATCGGCCCGGCAAGGCCTCGATATACCTGCTCGCCCGACAACCCGTGCGGATGCGGATGGTACCAATACAGCCCTTCGACAGTATCCGGAAGCCTGAACCGGTATGTCCGGGTACCCCCGGGCGCCACAGCCCCGGAGGGATTCCCGTCCTGGTCGGGCGGCACCGGCAGGCCGTGCCAGTGAATGGTCGTGGGTTGATCAAGCCGGTTCTCGAGCGTGATCTCGACCTCGTCCCCGGCGTGCAGCGCTATCAAGGGGCCGGGCATCTGTCCGTTGTATGTCCAAGCCTCGGTAGTGACGCCGGGAATGAGTTCAACGCGAGTTGGGGCCGCAACCAGCCGGGCCTTGAATTTTCCGGGCTCGGTGGCTTCGTTGCGCAGCGAAACGGGCGCGGCGAAGGGGTGCCCCATGGGAATGGCATCATGAGGTGCAAGCGGCTGCCCGCCCCGGCCCGACGCCTTCATGGAGCCCATGTCGTGCATGCCCTTCATGCCATCCATATGATCCATGCCGCGCATTCCATGCATGGACTTCATGCCTTCCATGGCAGACGCAGGCAGAGTCCTGGCTGCCAGGGCCAGGCCGGTCGCGCCGGCAAGACGGGTCAGGAAATGTCTGCGATGCATGCTTTCTTCCGTTGTCTTCATGTCGATGAGGGCCCATGTTGCTGGTGTACGAGGCAGCCTGATCAGGCAGCTTAAGCCTTCCAACGATGGCAATGTCAAGACGGGCGATGGCGGCAGACACGAAAAAGCCCGCCATGCCGGGGGCATGCGGGCTTTGACCCTGGGACAGCAGGCTGTCGCAGGCGAATTCCTGGCGGCAAGGGGGGAGCCACATTACAGGTTACAGGCCGCATGAATAAACGATCTACGAGAAGCCTGCATTTCATGTACCCCCATAAATACCCCCAGACATGCAGTGCTGGGACTGCTTTTGGCTGATTATTGCTCAGGCTGACCCTGGCGCTCACTCACTCGCCAAAACCTCAATAGCCGTACAGGAAAGAGAAGTTCTTTACCGATCCGTAACAAAAGATGTATAAAAAGCGACGGCAAGAGAGATGTGGGCGAGGTTGGCTTTCTTATGCCACCTGTGTCGCTTAAATAGCCAATATTTTGGCTATCAATCACATTGAAACATTAGCAATTATCTATTTTTATAAAAACCAGATTCAATCATAATGTTCGATACAGTCTATGCAACACGATTCATCCGGCCCATAGCAACGGGCAAAACGAAACCGAATCTTATCGAGTGTGAGCGCGAGGACGGCTCTGTCGTTGAGGCAGTCGTGAAATCGTCCGCCATGACCATACAGGGCACAAAAGAGCTTGCTATCGAAGCGATCTGCGGAATGTTGGGACGTGATCTAGGTCTGCCGGTGCCCGAGTTCTTTATGGTTGAAGTGAGTGATGAATTTATATCACTGATTCCCGACATACAGCTCAAAGGTGCGTTTGAAAAAGGCGACAAATTCGCATTCGGATCGATGGCACTTCCCCAAGGGTTTACGATATGGGGAAGGGATCAAGAGGTTCCAGACAGTCTATGCGAAGTGGCTGCCGAAATATTCACCTTTGATGCCATCATCGTGAACGGCGACCGTCGCCCCGACAACCCCAATTGCCTCTTCTCCGGATCGCAGGTTGCAATTATCGACCATGAACTTTGTTTCAGCATCGAGTTGTTTTGGATAGAGCCATGGTTACCAGGAGGTTTTTCTACGCGGTCATCAACGGAAACGCATATCTTTGCTAAACCGCGAATAACAAGGTGCCCACAGAATCTGGATAGGTTCGAGGCAGCATGGAGCGTCGTAACCGCGGAGAGGGTCGACGACTACATCAATGCTTTACCGCCATCGTGGGTATTGGATCATGACGAACAGAAACGTATCAAAGAACTGCTGCTTAACGCTAAAGCAAACATGCATGCGATCATTGAGCAGTCGTTAGGAGTGCTGAGATGAAGCGCCACAGTTACACCTATAGTACGCTGCGCTACATACACGACATAGCCACACAAGAATTTTTCACAGTTGGGGTGGCTGTTTTTTCCAATGAGCAGCGAGTCTTGAAATTCCGCTTTCGCCGGAACCCTGGGCTGGCGGGAGAAGTGCTCAATTCTGCCACGCTGAAGAATTTCAGGGCATTGATGCGAACAGTTCTATCCAGATCGAAAGATATCTCGAGGGCATTTGACGGGAACCTACTACCGCAAAATAAACACTCGACGCTAGAAGAGTATCTGCTGGACTTTTTCCCGAAGGATGACAGTGCACTCCAATGGAGCGAAACGCGACATGGGCTATCATCCGACGTCTCTGCAATAGCAGACCACCTTTTTATCCGATACTGTTCCAAGTACGATAGAGTGAAGACAAATGGTGGAATCACGGACAAAGACGCGCTAAGTAGGTTTCACAATAAGTTGACAGCACGGCGTATGGACACGTATTTCTCTGAGAAGTCGATACAGGGGAAAAATGACGAAGTTAAGTTTCATTTCGCGTGGAAAAACGGAATTTGGCATTGCATTGAGCCCGTCTCATTCGACCTCTCTGACGAAGAGGCTATTCGTGACAAGGCACACAAGCGTGTAGGGGCGATAGTAGGGGTACGCGATACTTCTGAAGCGTTCGCCGTTTACTATGTCCTCACCCCGCCTGCGAACCCGAACTTGACTGAGGCGTTTACAAAAGCAAGCGGTATTTTAGCGAACGCTCCGATATCAGAAATCGAGGTATACCAAGAAGGAAATGAAGCCTCGTTACTCGATAAGCTCAAAAACCAAATCACGGCCGAGAATGCATTGTCAACAAATCAGCATGGTTAACCTATAGATGGCAGGGCGCGAACTAAACGGCGTTCTTCCCAATTTTTGCAACCGCCCATCGAGGCGGTTCTTCATTCCGTAGCCGCCTTATCAACCGTGGACTGGGTGTGCCCGCTCCCGACTGCGCGGCTCGATCCGCAACCGTATCTAATCCGGTAACGTTACCGGATTTGGGCTTGCCCACAGCTCGCGCCGTTGCATTCCAGGCACACCACGGCAATCTGCACGCCGCAAAGCGATTCCCCGGCACGTTGGCGAATCGCCAATCAATTGCTGGCCTGGCCGGGCATCGCCACCGCATTGCTTCCCCATCAACATCCGGCAAGCAGCCCACAAAGAAGTGCCGGCCCATGCTGCAGCATCATCCCCTGGCAATCAGTCCAACATTCAACCAAAGGCGATCTGGTTGACGCCACGGCACGCCTGGTGCCTTTTCATGCTTTCCGGCAAGGCCGCTGGACATGGCAATTGCAAGTGCTGAAACAGGGGCTCGCAACCTTAACATCTTGTGTTTACATGAAGATCCGCCATCTAACATTAAAGCCACCCCAAGTGGTGGCCGACGGAGAAAACACCCTGTGCGGGGCCGGCATTAAAAAAACCCCCGAAGGGGCCAAATGGTAGCGGGCATGAAGGGGCTTCAACCAAGAACCCCGGCACCATACGTCCCCTAGGACGGCACGACGTGCCCCCCGGCAGAAAACGCCGCCCTTCAAGGCATTGTGTGTCGCTCTAAAAGTGCCGAATATGGGATCATTAAACGGTACCAGATTCGGTACTGCTTAGAGTGGAAGCTGTGCCGTTTTTGGTACTGCTATGTAGTGCTGTTTTTGGTACTGCTTCTGGCGCGGCGCCCTGGTCGAACCCGCTCCCAGGCAAAACGATCCGCCAGCACCTCATTGACGCAGCCTATTTTCTTGCCGGCTTCCTCGGCCTCTGGAGACAAGTCCGACCCGAACAAGAAATCCATCGTGGTGGAAGGAGGGGCGGCGTTTCACCGCCCTTCCATAGCTGCACTATAGGCCGATCAGGCCGCCACGGCGTATGCGGCCCGCCGCCCGAGTCGGTCCGCGTGGGCCGCCATGAAGATCCGGCTGATCTCCGGCAGCAGATCCCGGCGAAAGCGCCTGCACAGATCAGCCGCCACGCTCTGGCTGATCCAGTAGTTGGACGTCCTCGTGAAGGTCCCTTTCGAGTGGTCGAGGTGGATCACCTCGTTGCGGTTCCAGCAGTTGCCGATCTCCCAGCTATACGGATGGGTGGCAATCTGGTTGATTAACTCGAACTCGACCCACACGTTCGGCACCCCCATCCAGGCGGCCAGCTCCCTGCTGTGGATTACCTGATGGCCACGCCAGCCGCTGCTGAATGGCTCAGGCGGGTCTTGTGCTTCGCACTCGGCACCGAAGTCGATTACTGGCTCCATGGCATCGGATTGGCAGGTAATTTGCTCTTCGATCATGACACCACCTCACCCTTGCTGTCGGGTAATGCCAAGACCTGGAGCGTATGCTTCTCCGCGCCCCCGTGGCGAGACTTGGCCAGGCGCCGCCCGATTGCCAAAATCAGGGGTTCGTACAAGCATAGCGGATGGCTGTTCGGCTGTTCGACCTCCCACGCCAAATGAGCAATGATTTCATCTAGGCTCGGCCATTTCGAAACATCGATGTCTGCCCTGCTGATGCCGGTTTCTTTACTCATGACACATCTCCTTTGTGATGGCCAGATCAAGCATGGCCTGTATGTCCTCCGGACGGTTATCCCACTCATGGCTTTCGACCAACTTGGTAAAATCTGCAAGCGGTATTTGCTCGCACTGCCCATCTGGGCCGAACACTTGGCAGGTGACCCGGCCCGCATCTTTGGTGTACCCGTGCAATCGCCAAGCGCCGGGGATGGTCGGCTTGGCGGGAACGAACCCGCCGGCAATGATGGTTGCTACTTCACACGCAAAGGCACCGTTGAAAGCGGCACTCCTGCGCAACTCAAATGGTAGTGCTGCGCAGTGACGCTCGCGGGCCTGATCGCGCCAGGCGACAAGCGTGAGTGTTGGTGTACCAGCAAACCACTGTCGCGCAGCTTTACGGGCTGCCCGCTCGGTTTGTGGGAATGGTGTGATGTGCGCGGATTGCGCAGCGACTGGGACTATGGCTATATCGCAATCTCTTGTGCTGTCCGCTCTCATCACGCCACCCCATGCATGTGGCGTCCGTACTTCTCGAAATATGCCCGGTAGTACTTGATTTCTCGGGCCAACAAAGTCGGATCGATATCCGGCCCCACGTAGGCAGCTTTGCGCTTTGAATACAGCATGTAAGCAGGCACATGCCGGTACTGGCCGGTTTCCAATGGCGTGTGCTTGTACTTGGCCCGGGGAATCACGCGATCGAGCATTTCAATGTCACGCTCGATTGCCTCGGCATTCTTGCGCCCTGCCTCTGTCAACGGCAAGGGCTCACCCGGGCGCACACGCTCCCAGGCGAAGCGATCGGCCAGCACCTCATTGGCCATGGCGAGCTTGTGCCGTAGGGCCGTAAGATTCGGGCCGTCCTTGGCGAAGAGATCGAAGGGGTGAAAGTTATCCCGGAAGTGCCCGATTTCATGCCAGACGATGAATGAGTAGATCTCACTATTGCGAAGCACCGACCAGTCACACTCTGGCCGCCGTCTTCCCGCGGCCCGCACCGCTCCGGTACTCAGTTGGTCGACCAAATACACATAGGCACGCTCCCTATACCTCTGGTCAGGCAAGGTCACGTCCTCGAGGGTGGGCAGCGCCCAGTAATTGACACGCCCCCAATCGCCTTCCATGTCCTTCACAGATGTCAGGTTCAGGGGCTTGCCTGCGTGTTCCTTGCACAGATCGGCCAATTCCCGATACTGGGCTTGACTCAGTTGGATGGTGGTATCGGTGTGGGTACGGGTGATGAGGTGCGCAGAACGCGCGGGTATGGGTAAAGCAGCCATGAGAGGCCTCCGTAAGCGGTCGAACCGCCCGCATCGTCGCCAAACGATGGTGGGCAGCAAATGGCAGGGTTGGCGAACCGGCGCTTACGAGTACCGGCATACCCGAAGGTATCCCCGCCACTGCCACCCATGGGAGACATGGCTTGCAAATGAAAAACCGCCATGGGCGGCGGTTCATTCGCCGTAAGCTACGCAGGTCGCCAAACCCGGTCCGCGTTGTTTCGCGGGCACTAGTATTGTGCAGGAATCGAGCCTATCCGGCAAGAGAATTTGAGACAGATTGATGGCAAAGTTTCGCTGATTCAGCCATCTTATCCAGGTAGTCGCCCAGCGCTCGCACATCCACGTATCGGTTATGCCCCTCCCTATAGGACGGAACGGGGAAGGTACCGTCGCTGATCTGATTGCGCACAGTCCCCGCGTTCAACCCCAGTTCATGCGCCGCCTCAGCCACGGTCAGACGCACACGGTCGTACTTCATGTATAGCATTGTCGCTGCGTTAGCCATCAGTTCCTCCCGATCATTGCTAAACCTTCCTGAGCGCGGGTTCGTGTCAAGATGAATAAGCATCGCCCACCACAGGTTCCAGCATATACTTACACTATCACTACGTAACCGTGGGCTGACAATGCAAGAAAGCCCCGGCTGTTGGTGGCAGCACGGGGCTTTCGTTTCTGGAGAAGAAGATGAGAAAAGTTCAGAGCAACAATTGGCCATCAGAACCCGCGGGCCAATGGGAGGGGCTATGGATCTGCACCAAGTTTTTGCTGGGAGCCGCATTGTTCATAGGTGGATGGGCCTTTGTTGTCGTGTCGGTGCTACGCATGCTGGGTATCATTCACTGACGTACGCGGAGCAGCCCCCGCGCGAGCTCGGCGCCAGTTGGTTGTGCAATTGCAGGAGCAAGTAAACCACGTTGAACAGACGGCGTAATTGCCCCAAGCAACCCGCCTAGCATTTCAGGGGGCGCAACGTCCCTTGCAAGATATTCGACCGCCCTGGGGCTCGTCATCAACCTCGCCAACAAGTTCGCCCCCACCGGTGCAGCCGCAGCAGCAAGTGCCCCTCCCGCATGACCAGCCATCAACGATGTCAGGCCGCTACTCGCTAGCGCCAGTCCCGCCAACGCCCCACTTGTGCCGGACGGATTTGCAAACACCTTCGATCCTTCCCGAATATTCGAAGCCACGGTAGCCAGATCCGACAGATCGCCCAACAACCCAGGCTGACCCGCCCGGCCGAATAACGTTTCCCGTGCCTGCGGCGAGAGCTTGTTCCAGTTCGTGAGGTACGTAGCCGGCGAGAATACCTCTCCCACCGCATCCTGGTTACCGGCCGTTGCCCGCCCCATACGAGCCAGCACCGCGGCAGCAAGATCCCGGCGGTTTTCCTTGGGGATGGCGCTGATCACGCGCCGCAGGACCGTGTCGCCGTCTGCCGTACCGGCCATAGCGGCTTGGAAGACCTTTTCAGGGGCATCTTTGCCAATGACGCCAGAGAGTTGCTCCAGACGCGCCATTTGCGATTTTGTGAACTGATTGGCCCAGTTCCAGGCTTGTGCCGACTGCGGCCCGGCGGCTGTTGCAGCATCGCCTAGATCATCACTCAGTGCTGCATACAGCGCACGCCATTTATCGCGGGGCACGTCGCTGGTGAAGTTGGCGTTGTCGATTTCATTGCCCACCAGCGTACGTAGCTTCTTGATGGACTCGTAGGGAAGCGTGTTGATCTTGCGTGCCGGCCGGGCGCCGTAGGATGTGGTGCTGCCCAGATCAGAACCTAGCGCACGTTCAATGCCCTGGATGCGGCCATTCTTGAACATGGCTGAGAGTGCGGGGGCGCCCTCGATATCCGAATTTAGTGCGGCCAGGGCAGCTTTAGTGCGATCGACTCGAACCGGAGCTTGCGCGGGCAGATATTTATCCAGGGTGTCGTAGAGCTTGCCTTGCAAATCCTTGATGCCAGCCTTGAAGTTTTGCAAGCCACCGGCAACCGACTCACCAGCCTCTATGGCGCCCGCATTATTCGACAAGCCATTGACCAGTTGCCTGACGCGGTCGGATATTTCGCCAGCCTGCTGCGTGGCCTTCTTGGCTATGACGCCAGCACCGCCAGGGGCGTGTGACAGTGTGCTTTCGACAGCCCGCGCCAAGCGCCCCTGCGTGGCCTGCCCAACTGTCGGAGTAGTACCGGCCAACTGAAAGGCGCGGATGGTGTTGAGCATAGCTGGGCGATTTGCCTCCCCCGCACCCAGCGCACCGCGCACCAGCGCCGGCACCGTCGTCGTGGCAGCCGTGGGCGCCATGCCTGCCAACAGCGCTGCGGCGAGCTGGCCTCTATGCCCATACCCCGCCTCGCGCGCAAGGGCACCGCCCGCCGAGCCCGTAGCTGCAGTACCGAGTTGCGCACCGAAGTTATCACTCAGCGCCGTGGCCAGGCGTCTGGTCCATGGGCTGACAAACCGGGTAGCGCGCTGCGCCAAGGCGGCGGGCATCGCCGTACCAGCCATGGCAGTGGCCACATCCTGCGCTACCCGCTCAGTGCCGTTTTGCGGCTTCGGCAATCCGAGCCAATCGGAAGTGGCAGTTGCATCGGCCAGCGGAATATGGGTGCCAGCCAGATAGTTGACGGCATCGGCCCCGCCGTTCCAGATCATATTCGGCAGACCGGTCACGCCCGCCAAGGCAGCGCGGCCCGTCAGCCCTACCTGGCGCCCCAGTTGCTGACCAAAGGATGCCGATTGCTGCGGTGACGCGGGGGGCGGCTGGTCATAGTGCAAGGTGACAGAGTCGCCATTCTTGGCGGTGTACGTCACGTTTTCCTGATTCGGCTGTGGGCTGTTCGATTTCGCCCAGTTACCCTGCGAGAACGTCTGTGCCGCTTGCGCCCACGGATCAGAGGCATCCCCGCCGTCAGGTGCGGTATCGTGCCAGGCGTTCCCTGGCTGTCCAAACTGCTTTGCGGCCTGAGCCCAGGGGTCATTACCCTGAGGCAACTCCCCGGCCTGGGCAGAAGGAAGAACGGCCGCTGCGACCTTGTCCAGAAAGCCGGGAATACCTCGGACGGTATCAGTCGCCCCCACAACCTTTGTGGCATAGTCGGGATCTTCTGCATACCCGCCGCTCTTGAGCGCGTCAGCGAATTTCTGCGCATCGCTGCCCGCCCCAACAGCCGAAGGGTACTTGCGCTCGATCAGATTGGTGTAGTGGTTGGCGAAGGCATCGGGGTTTGAGAACGTGCGGTAATGATCTGTCGACCCGGTCATGTTGTCCGTTGCCGATACGCCTGCTCCTGAGAAATCCTTGATGT
>Ga0164242_10010175_pt1 | contig 10089 bp, 6 predicted proteins | sample OricomgcompostMG_FD_108783 | JGI IMG/M metagenome (GOLD analysis project Ga0164242, IMG submission 108783) | Miracle-Growth compost microbial communities from Emeryville, California, USA - Original compost - Miracle growth compost (MG) ... | reverse complement strand
GCCGCGCAGAACGAGATGCGCATGGAGGACAAGCGGGGGATCGAGCATGTTCATCTGACGACGCCGTTTCAGACCAGTGAGCTGAACCTCGGGCATATGGTCGATGGCGAGCGCAGGGAGCGGGGGCAGGGGGCGGAGCTGCGTACGGACGGGCATGCGGCGGTGCGTGGGGGGAAGGGGGTGTACCTGTCGGCGGATGCGCAGCCGGCGGCCGGTGGCCGGCAACTCGATACGCAGCCGGCGCGGGGGCGGCTCGAACAGGCGTTGCAGCAGATGGAGTCGCTGGCCGAGGCAGCAAAGGCGGCAGAGGCGATTGCAGCGGACTACGAGAAACAGAAGGCGCTGCTCGAGAATACGTTGGGGGAGTTGAGAAGGGAAGGAATCCTGGTGAGTGCGCCGGCAGGCATCGGCGTGGTGTCCGGAGAGCATCTGCAGCTGACGGCCGGCCGGAACCTGATCGCGACGGCGGGGGGCAATGCCGATGTTGGCGTGATCAAGCGGTTTACGGTGGCGGCCGGGGAAGCGATCTCGATGTTCGCGCAGAAGATGGGCATGAAGCTGTTAGCGGCGAAGGGGAAAGTGGAGATCCAGGCGCAGGGCGACGAGATGGCACTGGCCGCGCTCAGGGACGTGAGCATCACCAGCACCAACGGCAAGCTCGTACTGAGTGCGGCGAAGGAGGTGTGGATCGGCGCGGGCGGATCGTACATCCGCATCAGTGGAGAGCGTATCGAGAACGGCACTCCGGGTGACATTCTGGAAAAGTGTGCGTTCTGGGGGAAGCAAGGGCCAACGAGCGTGCAACAGCAACGCCAGACATTCTTCGATAGCCAAAAAGAACGGAAGTTTAGTCAACAGCTTCGCGTTGACGACGCACTGTACAAACACTCAGGAAGCAGTGCGCCGGCGACATATCGGTTCATCGATGAAACTGGAACGTTGATCGGCGCCGGTACGCTGGATCTAGCCGGACAGACCTTGCGCGCCTTTACTGATTCGCCGCAGAAAATCAAGGCTGTGGTGGACCTCCGCGAAGGTCAGTGGACTGCGTTGACATACCGGAATCCGTTCGAATTTCGCAACGACACGTTGGACGACCCTCATGTAGCGGTATTCGACTATGAGGATCACGATGCAAGCGACAACGAACCGTTGGAAGCATCGGTCGCTAGCATGCGCATCGATAAGGATAACTAGTAGATGAAGTACTGGACAGCGAGCCTACTCCCGGTTCTGGCAGTCACGCTCAGCATGACGGCGAGATCGGCGCCAGCCGACGACATCCCGCTTGGAATCTCCGAAGGATTCATAGCCTCGTCGATCGACCGCGTGGCGCCGGAAAAATACTGCGTGAGCGGACGGGTCCTCGACGATACGGGGTCCACCCAAACGGCTTTGGTGATGCTGGTCGACATCAGCCTCGAACGCGTGGTATGGAAGACGGGCCTCTCACCTCAGCGTTCCAATGTCGGCAACTACGCATTGCGCTGCGCGAGCGGTCACGATGCGTATTATGTGTTGACGCAAGAGCAGACCCACACCGAAGAGAGTCTCAACCAGACTAGCGTGGTGCTCAACAAGCTCGGACCGGATGGCAAGCTGCTGCAGCGACAGCCAATCGGCGCAGGATTCGACGAATGGTCCTACCTGCTCGATGTGGAGGGAGACAGGATCGCGGTTGCAGGGGGCGTCAACAGCGCGCTCCGGCGCGAAGGTACATTCAGTACGTTCGTGGCTCGCTTTGACTCGCAGTTGGCGCGTACCGGCTTGATTCAAATGGATTCGGGCGCGTTTTGGACCGGTACGCGAGCCATGCTGTCCGGAAGCCAGCTGCGGGTCGCCGGGCGGTTCTTCCCGAACGGGAATGGCCCGGCGGGTGACGGACTCTCGTTTGCCGTGTCTCGAATTGATCTCGACAAGAAGCGGTACCTGTCGTCGACTTACGTTTCACCTCCGGATGAGCGCGGCAACGCGTCGGTGTTCGGCAACGACGGCACCGCGTATTACGTTGCCACGACGCCGACGCAGCTTGCGGTTGTCGTCGTTTCCCCTGCCGGCAACGTGATTCAGAAATTCACCGCATCCAAGGTAGTCTGCGATCTTACGGCGATCGGGGTGAGAGGAACGACGATCGATGTAATCGGTAAGACCTGTGACAACGCAGAGGCAAGCACGCTGGCAGAGATCAATCTGTCGACCGAACGTGCCACCTTGAAACGTCGTATTGCGGGCGACGTGAGCATTGCCCGTTTCGAAGGGGACACCAGGGTGAGCGTGGCCGGCACGAGTGACCGCGGCTTCGTGCTGCTTCGCGACGCTCAGTGAGGACGCGCACCATGACATATACGACCGAGGACAAGATCGCCTTCGTGAAAAGCTTGTATTGCCCGGCACGGCAGGTCGCAGCGGAAACCGGATGCTCATGGGAACTGATTCTCGCGCAGGCGGCGCAGGAAACCGGTTGGGGCGAAAAGGTGCTGCCCGGCACCAACAACATTTTCAACATCAAGGCGGATGCGAGGTGGAACGGTGAGTCAAAGGTGTTCCATGTATGGGAGATTGTGAACGGCAAAAAGGTATGGGTCGATGATCCGTTTCGCGTGTATCCGGGCGTGCTCGACAGCTTGCGGGATCGTCACAGGTTTCTCGCCGGAAACCCGCGCTATGCCAGGGCCGGCCTTTTCGACCCGGGAGTGAAGGGCGACCTGGTTAAAGAGGCGGAAGCATTGAAGCGAGCGGGTTACGCTACCGACGAAGAATATGCGAAGCGCCTTCAGGAGGTCTACAACGGCAGGACGATGCAGCGCGCAATCGCCGCCGCAAAGGCGGACGGTTGCAAAGGGAGCCTACCGACGATCGACCTGCGCGTGCTGGACGCCGCAAGGGTGCCAATGGCGAACGCGAAGCTAAAGGTGACTCAAGGCACGAGAACGATCGAGTTCACGACAGACGCGGATGGCCGTGCGCAGATTCAGGCGGCGGACCCGGGCGGGGCTGTGGTGGCGCGGGTATGGTCGGAGCACGAACGGCAATGGGTGGCTGTGTCGGCTGGCAACGGGACGGTCGAACCCGCTATCCCAATGACCATGGTGACGTTGATCGCGCCGACAATTACCGTCACGACGTCGACCGATCTCCACGAAAATTCGAAGATGCCGCCGGCACAGAACACGCCGCCCGGTGCGTCGACCACCCCAGCCGGCGAAGCGAAGCACGGAACCTACAGCGTCAGGAAAGGCGATACGCTGAGCCGTATCGCGAAAGCCCATTCAGTCAGCTACGTTGCGCTCGCGCAGTTGAACGGCATTGCGTCGCCGTATTACATCTACCCCGGGCAGCTCATCAAGATACCGCCTGGCAAGAGCGACCTGGCCTCGTCTGCTGCGAAACCCGGCAGCAAGGTCGACGTCATTCGTTCCCTTAACGAGGAAGATCACCCGCACACCGAACTGATGTCCGGTAAACACACTCCCTGGATGGAAATCGCGGAGGGCGAGTTCAGGGCCGGCGTCCGGCGGCGTGGCGGGAAGCACCCCGATCAGCACATTCTTGAATATTTCGCGGCAACTTCAACTGGTCGGCAAAAGACCGATTCGCTGGCGTACTGCGCTGCGTTCGCCAACTGGTGTTTGACGCGGGCTGGATACAAAGGCAGTAACAGCGCGATGGCCGTCTCGTTCGCCAACTGGGGCCGCGCGACGCGGGGTAACAAGCCGGCCTACGGCGCCGTGGCATTAGTGCGATTCCCCACCGGCGCGCATCACGTCACGTTCGTTACCGGAAAAGCGAGAGCGGATGGCTCGCGGATTGCCACGCTGGGCGGAAATCAGGGCCATGCGCATGAGGTTAGTCATAGTTCCCTGCCGGCGGCGTGGGTCGTGCAATACCGACTCCCGAGCGACTATCTTGAGATGGATGAGGATTACCAGCTGAAAATCGCCGCCGTTGATGGCGCGGAGATGACCGCCGCTTCGACGCGCTGACATCGCGTGAACCCACAGGCAATCGACATCGCGTGACGACATGAACAAAAAACTTTTTTCGATGGTGCTACTGGCAATGCTCGTTGCTGTCCCGGTAATGGCAGATGCTTTCGGAACCACCACGCTTAGAGCGTATGGCGGCCAGCCGTATGTGCCGGTCACGTCGCCCTATACGGCGACGCTTTCGCTTAGCGAAGGCGAAAACGATGCGCAAGGCAGGCGCGTGCTTGCGTACCGTATGGAGCTGAGTTCATCGACCTGTCATTCGACGCTGCAAGGAAAGGCCACATTTCTGTCGAAGACCGGCGGACAACAGGTCGATTCCGCCTTTTTGCTCAATGGCGATGTCGTGAAGACCAATGTCTTCAGGGATAGGGGAACGGACGGTGACGTGACGATAACTTTGGACATTGAATCGAAAGCGCCGCGGTACGCCGGTGTCGAAATCAGGCCTGCACGAATTGTCGATGGGGGGTGTATTGGGGCAGAAGATGTTGGTTTCGATTTTTTCTGACGTGCAGCACCTGACACGGAGAACTCAATGGACCTGATCCGCCTCGGCGACGCGACTGATCATGGCGGAAAGGTGATCAGCGCGTCATCAACGATGAATTTCGACGGACGGTTCGTCGCCCGTAAGGGCGACAGGGTGTCGTGCCCGCTACACGACATTAGCCCCAATCTCATCATCGACGGCGATGAATCGATGATGGACGATGGAGTGCCGATCGCCCGGCACGGCCATCGAGCCGCGTGCGGCTGTCACCTGATTTCGAGTCTCATCTGAGAACGATATGCCGGTGATTCTTCCGTCCGAAGCGCTGGATGGCGCTGCTCCCGAACCGCCTCGACCGATCGTGTGGCTCGGCGTGTTCGTGGTCTTCATGATCGCTTTCGTCGTTGCCGCGCTCCTCACCTGGCCGAAAGGCGAGCCGACCGGTTCTGCATGGTTCTGGATTCGCCTGCTGGGCCTTCCCGCTTTGGCGTGGTGCGTGGTGTTCGGGTTGCGCCTGCACTATTACGACGACGAAACCGCGCGGCGGGAAGCAAGAATGGAACTCCGGCGGCAGGAGAGAAACAAGGCGATTGAGTTCGCGAGCGAGCCTTTGGCGGTGCTTGGGCATGCGTTTTTGAGTGCGGCGGGAGAAGCGAGTTTGTCGGAGCATGTTCTCAACGGAAATACGCTGCTTAGCGCACGAAAGGCTACCGCAGGCAACGACGCTATCCGGCACACCGTCCTGAATAGCGACGAAGGCGCGACCTTGCTGGATCGGTATCGGTGGTGCTTCGAGAAATTGCTGGAACAGATGAGTGAGACCCTCGATGCGGTCCCGTACGACATACCGCTTGCAGTAGGTCTGCACGTGCCTGCCGGGGAACAACAGGCAGACATCGTGGCGGCCTGGTCGGACTGCTGGAAGTCGAAGCGATTGCGCGATGCGGCGGCGGAACTGATTCAGACAGAGCAGGGCGTCATGATGGTCGATGAGTGGCTCGACATCTGGGGCGGCCCCTCGCTGGAGAAGTTCATGCTTTTGGTCTCCGTGCAACTGCATGCAGCACCCCCGCCTGGAAGCGGCGAAGCCGCCGTGGCGTTGCTGCTTGGTTGGGCTCCGCTAGCCGAGCGTCGGGGCGTGCCGTCGCTTGCGCTATTGCATCGGCCGATTGTGGCCGACGTGGCCGAGCCGCGCGAAGGAATATCGAAGGCGCTGTTGTGGGGAAGAGCTCAGGCGAAGCGGATCAACGACCTGTGGCAGGCAGCACTGGAGCGCGAGGACAAGACGACGCTGCTCGAATGTGCATCCGGCCTGTCGTTGGGGCTATCCCAGACGTCCGGGCTTCCGGGCGTCCACGACATCGATACGGTGATCGGCGATGCCGGTGTTTGTAGTGGATGGCTCGCCATCGGCCTCGGTGCCGCGCAGGCGTCCAGCGCTGGCACGCCGCAGTTGATTGCCTGGCGCGAAGGGTCGCTGCGCATTGCCGTGGTACAGCCCGTTATACAAGAAGAAGTGGAAGCTACGGCATGAGTATCGGCAGAGTTTCGGGCTACTGGATGGTGGTCATCGGCATGACGGCGGGGGCCGCGATCCTTGCGCATTTCGGCGGGAAGGATCTGCATGTGCCATCCTGGCTAGGACCCGAGAGAATCGTATTAGCTGGGCTATGTCTTCTGGTGTTTCGTGCACCGCTGATGGCTGCCTGGCGGTTCGTCGAGCGACATGCGCCTGGCCGGTCGGCAGACCGTCACGACCGTGATCCGAAGGCGCGCGTCGGAGCCCAGCAAAAGGACGGATCTGTCGACCTCAATGCGAATCGTCGTGACAGCCTGAAAGAGTCGCTCCACACCCGCCACGGCCTCCGCTGGCGCTACCGCGACCGCTGGATCCTGCTAACCGGCGACGAGCCCCTGGTCACGCGCCTCGCACCGGGCCTCGCCACCACCGGCTACGCGATTCTCGACAACACGGTCCTGCTCTACGCGAACCAAACCCGCGATAAACTCGACACCGCCTGGCTCGACCAGATCCGCCGCCTGCGCCGCCGCCGACCTGTCGACGCCATCGTCGCCGTCACCGGCAACCGCGCGATCATCAAAGGCGCGCCGACCACACCCGCATTCGACACCGACGACATCGCCCAACGCCTCGCGCGCCACGCCCGCGCGCTGCGCTGGGCCGCGCCGGTGTATCTGGTCAATGTGACGGACTTCGGCAGCGAGCCATCGTCGTCCGACGAACCGATCGGCTTCACCTGGTCCACCCCGCGTGCCGATGCCGATCAAATCGCAACCTCACTGCAGAACCTGGCCGCCGATCTGGCGGACGCGGGTGTCGAGCGTCTTGCGGGCGACAAAAAAGACCGATACCCGGCCGAACTGTCGAAGCATGTAGGCGCGTTGCGCGGCGAACTGTCGAAACTGGTGATGCGGACTGGCCAGTCAGGCTACCTGCGCCACGCGGTACATGGCCTGATGTTCGCCGAACTCTACAAGAAGCGCGAACAGCAAGCTTCTTCGAGCGACAAAAACGAGAACAAGAACGAAATCGCGGAACACCCCGAGCCGTCGCCACAACGCACCATCTGGCGAACCGTCTCGAACCACAGCCGCCAGCTCCACGGCGGCCACGTCGGTTTCTCGCTCTCCGTCGCCGCCGCATGGACCAGCGTAGCGCTCATCGCATTGTGGAGCGCCGGCATGATGACATCGGGCTTTGCGAACCACGCGTCGATCAATTCCGCGTCGCGCACGCTCGCGCAACTCACCGATACCTCCGACCCCACCCGCGCCGCCCAGGCTCTCGACACGCTCGACGCCCAGCTAGATACGCTCGAAATCCGCCGGCACGACGGCGCGCCGTGGTACACCCGCTTCGGCCTGAACCGCGACACCGCGCTTTACGCCGCGCTATGGCCGGCCCATGTCGACGCGAGCGCGCGCCTGCTGGTGGCGCCGATCCGCGCGCGTTTGGAGGACCGCCTGCGGCAGCTAGAGTCGCTATCGGATATCGAGATCGCGAGCGGCGGCGCCGATCAGGTAAAGGCGGCGTACGCGACGCTCAAAACCTACCTGATGCTCGCGCGCCCCGAACACGCGGACGCTGCTTTCCTCACGCCTCAACTGCTCGACACCGGCAGCCCCGCGCGCCCGGTCAACTCGCCGTTGACCGAAGGCGGCTGGCTGGACCTGCGCCGCCGCCTGATCACGTTCTTCGCGGCGCATCTGGGCCGGCGCGTAGACGGCACGAATCCGCCGCCCGCGATCATTCCCGACGCCGCGCTCGTGTCGTCCACCCGCCAGACGGTGATCAGCGTGATCGGCCTGCAGAATTCCACCGACGCCCTGTACCAGCAGATCCTCGACGAAGCCCGACCGAAATATCCGCCGGTGTCGCTCGCGGGCCTGCTCGGCAACACGGCGCAGTCCGGCTCGACAGCGAGCGTCGGCAGCCGGGGCCTCTTCGGCACCGCGTCCACCGTACCGGGCGTGTTCACGCGTGAGGCGTGGGACGAACGCATCTCGAAGGCGATCGACGAAGCCAGCACCGCCCGCGGTGTCGCCGGGGACTGGGTGCTGTCGGACGCGCGCGCGCAGTCGCAGGACACGTCGGCGCTCAAGGCGGAACTGCGCCGGCGCTACTTCGACGACTACGCGCGCGCATGGGAGCAATTCCTGAACACGCTGCGCTGGCAGCCGGCCACGAGCCTGTCGGGCACGGTCGATCAGCTCACATTGCTGTCCGATCCGCAGCGCTCGCCGCTCGTCGCGTTGATGAAGGCGGTCGTCTGGCAGGCGGACGCCGGGGCGGCCACGCAGTCCCTATCCGACTCGCTGATCAGCAAGGCCAAACAGCTGACCGGCACCGACGAAAAGAACCCGTCGAAAAAGGCGTCGACCGTTGCCGAAGCGCCGCTTGCGGCCGCTTTCGCTCCTGTGCTTCGGCTCGCGGGCGGCGACGCGGGCAATGCTGGCGACGGTCGAGCGGGCGCCGTGATGGCCACCGGCGATCTGAGTCTGCCGCGTTATATCGAGCGCGTGAGCGCGATGCGTCTGAAGCTGCAGCAGATCATGCTGGCGCCCGACCCGAACGCGACCTCCCGCGTGGCGGCGCAGGCGGTGCTGCAAGGCCGTGCTTCCGACATCGCCGACAGCCGCGAATACGGCAGCCGCGTGGCCGCGAGTCTCGGCCAGCAATGGGCGGGCTTCGGCGAGCTGTTCGAGGCGCCGCTCGAGCAGACGTGGCGGGTCGTGCTGCAGCCGGCGGCCGCGAGCCTGAACGAGACATGGCGCAACGCGATCGTCGCGGACTGGGACCGAACGTTCGGCGGACGCTATCCATTCGCCGATTCGGACAACGATGCGTCGTTGCCGGAAATGGCCCGCTTCATGCGGCCCGACGCGGGCGTGATCGCGCAGTTCATGGCGTCGCAACTGGCCGGCATTGTCGAACGCCAGGGCGATCGCTGGGTGCCGGTACAGGGCACCGGGCGCGGCGGCCTGACGCTCGACGGGGACTTCCTGTCCACGATCAATCGTTTGATGCGCGTGTCGACGGTGCTGTTTCCGACCGGCGATGCGCAGGTGCGTTTCGATCTGCGCGGCGTGCCGACGCCCGGCATCACCGATACACGGCTCATCCTGAACGGGCACGCATTGGGTTACTTCAACCAGAAGGAGGAATGGGTGCCGTTCGTCTGGCCGGATGCGTCGCTCGACGGCCGCTCGCATATCGAATGGCAAAGCGAGGAGAGCGGCCTGCGTTCGTCGCTCGACGCGCAGGGGCGGTTCGGACCGATTCGTCTGCTGGAGAAGGCCCGCGTGGAGCAGCAGGACAACGCCCGCTATCTGCTGAGCTGGACCCCGGATCAGAGCAGCGGCATCGCGCTGCGTGCGCAGCTGCGCAGCGAGGCGGGCGGCGGTCCGCTCGACGTATTGGCGCTGCGCCACTTTGCGCTGCCGGCGCGCGTGTTTGCCGTCAGTGGCCGTGCCGGTGGTGCCGCGAGCGCGCAGCCGGGGCCGCCGCCGCTGCCTGCTGCGGCGGTCGCCGCCGCGAAGAACGCGGCCGTTTCGCTGCCGCAGAGCGCAGTTCCCGGAGTGCAGTAAATGTTGACGAGTCTTCTGAAGGCCCTCTTTCCATCGCGGGACCCGGAACAACTGGTGCGCGAGCGCTTCGATACATGGGACGCGTGGCTGCAGCCGCTGCCGGGCGACGGCGGCGCGGATGACGGTTCGCAGCACGGCGTCGGCCGCGATCCGGGCTATGAAGATGCTTTTTTCGCGCTGAAAGACGAAGCCGCGAAGCTGAGCGGCATCGACGAAGCGCTGATCGTCGGCGTGTGCGAGCAGTTGCTCCGCAACGTCGGCAAGGACCTGCGCGTGGCCGGCTACTACGCGTTCGCGCGGCTGCGTCAGCAAGGGCCGGCAGGCTTCGCCCAGGGGCTCGAACTGATTGCGGCACTGGTGGACCGCTTCGGCGAAGCGTTGTTGCCCGCGCGGCCCGAAGCAAAGAAAGGCGCGCTCGAATGGCTTGCGGCGACCCGGATGATCGAGTTGCTCGCGTCCCATGCCGAGTTCCCGGCCGCCGACCTGGAGCGCGCGGTCGCG
>Ga0164242_10010173_pt1 | contig 10089 bp, 9 predicted proteins | sample OricomgcompostMG_FD_108783 | JGI IMG/M metagenome (GOLD analysis project Ga0164242, IMG submission 108783) | Miracle-Growth compost microbial communities from Emeryville, California, USA - Original compost - Miracle growth compost (MG) ... | reverse complement strand
TCCTCGCTCTGGAACACCGCGATGCCGAGCTTCGCGTCGATGGCGAACGCGTCGTTCTCGGGCATGGCCTCCGTGGCGCGGATCGTCTGCAGGATCGCCTGCACCGCCAGCGGACCGTTCGCGGCGATCTGGTCGGCCAGTTCCAGCGCCTTGTCCAGCGCGGTGCCGTCCGGCACGACGTGACCGATGAGGCCGATCTCCTTGGCCTCGGCGGCGCGGATGTGGCGTCCGGTCAGCAGCAGGTCGGCCGCGATCGTGTACGGGATCTGGCGGACGAGGCGGACGGCCGAGCCGCCCAGCGGGAACAGCCCCCAGCGCGGCTCGCTGACGCCGAAGCGGGCGCTCTCGCCGGCGACCCGGATGTCGGTGGCCTGCAGGATCTCGGTGCCGCCGGCGATGGCCGGCCCCTCGACGGCCGCGATGAGCGGCTTGGACAGCCGGCGCCCCTTGAGCAGCGACTCGATGCGGGACAGGTCCATGGAGCCGGCGTTGTCGCCCGGGTGCGAGGCCGTCATCGCCTTCAGGTCCGCGCCGGCGCAGAACGCGCCGCCTGCACCGGTCAGGATCGCGGCGCGGATCTCCGGGTCCGAGTCGACCTCGTTCCAGGCCTGGGTCATGCGCGCCAGCATCGGCCCGGACAGCGCGTTCTTCGCCTCCGGCCGGTTCATCGTCACGATGAGGACGTGGCCTCGCTTCTCGACGAGGCAGTGCTGATCATCCGGTGTAACCGTCGACATCGCCGCGCAATCCTCTCGTGTAGGTCTTGCACGAAACGATAACAGGTTCTAGTTTTTCCGCATGGCCTACAACATCGCGGACCTCTTCGAGCACGCCGTCGACGCATTCCCGGACCGCAAGGCGGTGGCCTGTGGCGAGCAAGAACGCACGTTCGCCGAGTTGGACGCCCGGGCCAACCAGCTCGCGCACCACCTCGCGGCACACGGCGTGGGCACCGGCTCGCACGTCGGCCTGTGCATGCGCAACCGCATCGAGGCGATCGAGGCCATGCTCGCGGTGTACAAGCTGCGCGCGGTACTGATCAACATCAACTTCCGTTACACCGCGACCGAGATCCGGTACGTCCTCGACAACGCCGATGTGGTGGCCGTGCTGCACGAGCGCCAGTTCGCGCCCGCGATCGATGAGGCCGTTCCGGGCACGCAGGTGCAGCACGTCGTGAGCGTCGACGACGGCAGCGGCGCGACGTTCGCCGGCGTCGACTTCGAGACCGCGCTGGCCGAGGGCAAGCCCGACCGCGACTTCGAGGAGCGCTCCGGCGACGACCTGTACATCCTCTACACCGGCGGGACGACCGGTCAGCCCAAGGGCGTGATGTGGCGGCACGAGGACGTCTGGCGCACCCTCGGCGGCGGCGTCAACTTCGTGACCGGCGAGCCGCTCGAGAACGAATGGGCGCAGTCGGAGATGGGCAAGATCACCGGCGGCCTCACCCGGCTCGCGCTCGCCCCGCTCATCCACGGCAACGCGCAGTGGGCCGCGCTGATGGCGCTGTTCGCCGGCGACCCGGTCGTGCTGCTGCCGCACTTCGACGCGCACGAGGCATGGAAGGCCGTCGAGAAGCACAAGGTCAACGTCATCGTGCTGATCGGCGACGCGATGGCGCGTCCGATCATCGAGGCGTACCGCGACAAGCAGTACGACGCGTCCAGCGTGTTCGCCGTGTCCAGCAGCGCCGCGCTGTTCAGCCAGTCCGTCAAGAACCAGTACCTGGAGCTGCTGCCCAACGCGGTGATCACCGACGCGATCGGCTCGTCCGAGACGGGCTTCATGGGCATCGGCATGATCACCAAGGACAGCGAGCAGGGAGTCGGTGGCCCGCGCGTGAACGCGAGCAGCGACTGCATCGTCGTCGACGAGGACAACCGGCCGATCCCGCCCGGTTCGGAGCAGATCGGTCTGCTCGCGCGCGGCGGCTACGTCCCGCTCGGTTACTACAAGGACCCGGAGAAGACCGCGCGCCTGTTCATCGAGGTCGACGGCAAGCGCTACACGGTGCCCGGCGACTTCGCGCGGCACGAGGCCGACGGCACGATCACCTTGCTCGGTCGCGGCAACACGTGCGTGAACACCGGTGGCGAGAAGGTGTTCCCGGAGGAGGTCGAGGAGGCGCTGATCTCGCACCCGGACGTGTTCGACGTGCTGGTCATCGGGGTCCCCGACGAGCGGCTCGGCCAGCGCGTCGCCGCAGTCGTCGAGCCCCGTCCCGGAACGTCCCCGACCTTCGAGGAACTCAGCGCCCACGCACGCACCACGATCGCGGGCTACAAGGTGCCCAAGAGCATCTGGTTCGTCGACAAGGTGCACCGCCTGGCGACCGGCAAGGCCGACTACCGCTGGGCCAAGGAGTACGCGACCGATCACCCGGAAGAGGACGCATGCGCACAGCCATCTGCGACCAGCTAGGCATCCAGTACCCGATCTTCGGCTTCACCCCGTCCGAGCACGTCGCCGCGGCGATCAGCCGCGCCGGCGGCATGGGCGTGCTCGGCTGCGTCCGCTTCAACGACGCGGAGGAGTTGGACGCCGTCCTGTCGTGGATGGACGAGAACACCGACGGCAAGCCGTACGGCGTCGACATCGTGATGCCTGCCAAGGTGCCGACCGAGGGAACCGCGACCGACCTGTCGCAGTACATCCCGGAGGGCCACAAGCAGTTCGTGCAGGAGACGCTGCGCAAGCTGGGTGTGCCGCCGCTGCCGGGGGACGGTGAGCCCGGCGCGGACGGCGTGCTCGGCTGGTTGCACTCCGTCGCGCGCTCGCACGTGGACGTCGCCCTCAAGCACCCGATCAAGCTGATCGCGAATGCGCTCGGCTCGCCGCCGAAGGACGTCATCGACGAGGCGCACGCGGCCGGCGTCCCGGTCGCGGCGCTCGCGGGCAAGGCCAAGCACGCCCGCTCGCACGTCGACAACGGCGTGGACATCGTCATCGCGCAGGGCACCGAGGCCGGCGGGCACACCGGCGAGATCGCGACCATGGTGCTGGTGCCCGAGATCGTCGACGCCGTCGGCGACGACGCGTACGTGCTCGCGGCGGGCGGCATCGGTTCGGGGCGCCAGATCGCCGCCGCGCTCGCCCTCGGTGCCGGCGGGGTGTGGATGGGGTCGTACTGGCTGACCACCTCCGAATACACGCTCGGCGCGGGCGACACGATGAAGCAGGCGCTCGTCGCGGCCGGCTCGGACCAGACCGTCCGGGCGCGCGTCTACAGCGGCAAGCCGGCGCGGCTGCTGAAGTCCCGGTGGACGGACGCCTGGGCCGAGCCCGGTGCGCCCGAGCCGCTGCCGATGCCGCTGCAGAACCTGCTGGTCAGCGAGGCGCACCAGCGCATCATGAACGCCGGCGACCCGTCCGTGGTGGCGATGCCGGTCGGCCAGATCGTCGGCCGCATGAACGCGGTCCGTCCCGTCGCCGAGTTGGTCTCGGAGCTGGTCACCGAGTTCGACGAGGCGTTGACGCGGCTCGACAAGACCCGATGACCGCAGCGGTGCCGGACGTTCTGTCGCCGGCGAAGCTGGGGCCGGTGCAACTGCGCAACCGGGTCATCAAGGCGGCGACCTACGAGGGACGCAACCGCAAGAGCCTGGTCACCGACGAGCTGATCGAGTTCCACCGGCGCGTCGCGGCCGGGGGCGCCGGCATGACCACGGTCGCCTACTGCGCCGTCAGCCCCGAGGGACGCACCGAGCGCAAGCAGTTGTACTGGCGCCCCGAGGCGTTGCCCGGGCTGCGCCGGCTGACCGACGCGGTGCATGCCGAGGGTGCCGCGGTCTCGGCGCAGATCGGTCACGCCGGGCCGGTGGCCGACGCCAAGAGCAACCGCCTGCCCAGCATCGCCCCCGTGCGCAGCTTCCAGCCGATGAGCATGACGTTCAACAAGGCCGCGACGGCCGAGGACATCGCGCGCATCACCGCCGATCACGCGAACGCCGCGCGAATGGCCATCGAGGCCGGATTCGACGCGGTCGAGATCCACTTCGGTCACAACTACCTGGTCAGCTCGTTCTTCAGCCCGCGACTGAACAAGCGCAAGGACACCTACGGCGGCAGCCTGGAGAACCGCGCGCGCTTCGCCCGCGAGATCGCGCGCGCGGTGCGCGACGCCGTCGGCGATCGCATCGCCGTGCTCGCGAAGCTGAACATGGACGACGGGGTGCGTGGCGGCCTGCAGCTGCCCGAGGCGACGCAGATCGCGCAGTGGCTCGACGCGGACGGGTCGCTGGACGCGCTGGAGCTCACCGCAGGCAGTTCGCTGAAGAACCCGATGTACCTGTTCAAGGGGCCCGCGCCGATCAAGGACTTCGCGGCCGCGATGCCGCAGCCGCTGCGCGCCGGCATCCGCGTCTTCGGGCGGGCGGTGTTCCACGACTACCCGTACCAGGACGGCTACCTGCTCGAGGACGCCAAGACGGTCCGCGCCACCGTGAAGCTGCCCATGATCTACCTCGGTGGCGTGACCGATCGGGCCGTCATGGACAAGGCGATGGACGCGGGCTTCCAGTTCGTCGCCATGGCCCGGGCGCTGCTGATGGAGCCCGACCTGATCAACCGCATCCAGGCCGACGCCGCCGTCACCTCGCGGTGCATCCACTGCAACAGGTGCATGCCGACGATCTACAGCGGCTCGCGCTGTGTGCTCGTCCAGCCTTAGCTAGCGTTGGGTGCGTGCTCGCACCGGACCAGCTCGTCGGCGAATGGACGATCGAACGCGAGGTCAGTGACCTGCGTGCGGGCGTCACCGGCAAATACGCCGGCATCCTCCGCGTGAGCGCGGACGACGCCGGCTACCGCTGGGACGAGTCGGGGACGCTGCACTGGGGCGACTACACCGGCGCCGCCGAACGCCACCTACTGCTCCGGCGGCACGAGGGCGACTGGTGGATGTGCTTCGCCGACGGTCGGCTGTTCCACCCGTGGCAGGTCGGCGGCGAGGTGGTCCACCCGTGCGTCGCGGACGTCTACCGCGGCCGCATCGAGCCGGGTGGCAGCGACGAGTTCATGCTCACCTGGGACGTCACCGGACCGCACAAGCGCCAACTGATCGTGAGCCGGATGAGGCGCGTTCAGGCGCCGGCGGCATCGGCTACGAGCACGCCCTCGATGCCGACCAGCCGCGCGAATGCGCGAACGGCCGGTGGCAGCGCGGCGAGCGCCTCCGCGCCGGTGAGCACCCGCGGCTCGGTCAGTACGTAGCGGCGGCGCCGATGCGTCAGCGCGCCACCGTGCGCGGCGAGCAGGTTGCGCACCCAGTCGCTGCGCAGCCCGTACCCGATCGTCATCGCGAATCCGCCCGGCCGGCGGAACACCAGCACCGGGGTGCGGTACGTGCGCCCGGATTTGCGTCCGGTGTGCTCGACGATGCCGTGCAGCGGGATCACGCCCGCCCAGCGCCGCTGGATCGGGTTCGTGACGTGCCGGTTGAACCGGGCCAGCGCGCGCGGCAGGTGCATGACCTCAGCCTAGGAGGAGGTGAACCTGCCGGTGACCGTGTGGGCGCGCTCCGCGGAACGCGCCCCGGGATCAGGCGGGCGTCTCTGCGAGCTCGCGGCCGAGGCGGCGCAGCTGGTCGGTGGCGCTGCCGAGGGTGAACTCGTTGCGCTTGGCCGCCACGAAGTACCGGTGCAGCGCTCCGTCGGTGTCGATGCCGGTGCCGCCGTGGACGTGCACCGCGGTGTGCGCGACGCGGTGGCCGGCGTCCGCGGCCCAGAACTTCGCCGTCGCGATCTCGGTCGGGCACGGCAGCGGCTGCGCGATCCGCCAGGCGGCTTCCCACATCGTCAGGCGCACGGCCTCGACGTCGATGTACCCGTCGGCGAGTCGCTGCGCCACCGCCTGGAAGCTGCCGATCGGGCGGCCGAACTGCTGACGCTCGCGGGCGTACTCCGCGGTCAGCTCCAGTGCACGCTCGAGCACACCGAGTTGCAGGGCACAGCGCGCCACCGTCGCGCGCGCGACCAGCCAGTGGACGACGTCCGCGCCGGGTACCAGCCGGTCCTCGCCCAGCTGCACGCCGGCCAGGTCGAGTGTCGCTTCGACGTCGCCGTCCACGATGCGCTGCGCCTCGAGCAGGACACCGCCGTCGGACGGCAGGACGACGAACAGCTTGACGCCCTCGGCGGTCGTGGCCGGGACGAGGAACGCGTCGGCCACCGTCGCGAACGGCACGACCGCCTTGGCGCCGGTGACCTGCCATCCGGAGTCGGTGCGCTGCGCCCGGGTCGTCGGCCGTTCGGGATCGTCGTTGAGGTCCTCCGTCAGCGCAGCCGTCAATACCAGCGCGCCGGATGCGGCGGGCGTCGCCCATGCGGTCCGCTGTGCGTCGGTGCCGAAGTAGGCGAGCGCGGCCGCGGAGACGGTGCTCGTCAGGTAGGGAACCGGGGCGACGGCACGGCCGAGCTCGATCAGCACGCTGCACTGCTCGAGGAAGTCGAGGCCCCCGCCACCGACCGTCTCCGGCAGCGCGGCCGCGAGCACCCCGGCGTCCGCGAGTGCACGCCACAGGTCGCGGTCGAAGTGCGCGCCGTCGGCCTCGACCTGCTTGAGCCGCTCCTGGGTGAGCCGGTCGGTGGCGATCCGGCGGACCAGGCCCGCCAGCTCCCGCTGCTCCTCGGAAAGGGTGAAGTCCATCGTCTCGTCTCCCTCAGCGTCCGCTGGCCGGCAGGCGCAGGCCGACGCCCGCGATGATGTCGCGCTGTACCTCGTTGGTGCCGCCGCCGAAGGTCAGGATCAGCGAGGCGCGCGCCATGCGCTCGATCCGCCCGGCGAGGACGGCGGCGGGCGAACCCATCCGCACGTAGCCGTTGGCGCCGAGCACCTCGCCGAGCAGGCGGTACGCCTCGGTGGCGAACTCGGTGCCGAAGACCTTGGTCGCCGAGGCGTCCGCGGGGCCGAAGTCCGAGCCCGACGCGATCTGCCAGTTCTTCAGCCGCAGGAACTGCACCTTCGCGTGCACCCGGGCCAGGTGGACCTGAACCCACTCCTGGTCGATCACGCGCCGTCCGTCCGCGAGCTTGGTCTGCTGCGCCCACTCGCGCACCTCGCGCAGCGCGTTCATGATCGGCGCGGCCGAGGTCAGCGCGACCCGCTCGTGGTTGAGCTGGTTGGTGATCAGTGCCCAGCCCTTGTTCTCCTCGCCCACCACGTTCGTGACGGGCACGCGCACGTCCGAGTAGTACGTGGCGCTGGTGGACGGTCCGGACACCGTGTGCACGGGCGTGTACGAGAAGCCCGTCGAGTCCGTCGGGACGATCAGGATCGACAGCCCCTTGTGTCGCTGGGCCTCCGGGTCCGTCCGGCAGGCCAGCCACACGTAGTCGGCGTACTGGATGAGGCTGGTCCACATCTTCTGGCCGTTGACGACGTACTCGTCCCCGTCGCGCACCGCCCGCGTGCGCAGCGACGCGAGATCGGTGCCGGCGTCCGGCTCGGAGTAGCCGATCGCGAAGTGCAGTTCGCCGGACGCGATCTTCGGCAGGTAGAACGCCTTCTGCTCCGGCGTGCCGAACCGCATGATCGTCGGGCCGACGGTGTTGATGGTCAGGAAGGGGACCGGAGCGCCCGCGATGGCCGCCTCGTCGGTGAAGATCAGCTGTTCGAGCGCGGAGCCGCCGCGGCCGCCGAACTCCTGCGGCCAGCCGAGGGTGAGCCAGCCGTCCCGGCCCATCTGCCGGACGACCTCCTTGTACACCTCGCCGTCCCCGTAGTCGCCGCCGGTGGCCAGCGCGGCGCGCCGTTCCGGGGTCATCAGGGTGCTGAAATAGCTGCGCAGCTCGCGACGCAGCTGCTCGTGCCCGGGGGAGTAGCTGATGAACATGCCCGCTCCTGGATGCGACGCTCGTAGGTGGAACGCGTTCTAGTGACTGTAGCGGCGGGGCGGCCCGGACGTCGATAGGCCAGGCATGAAATCGGGGTTCGGTGCATGGCGTGTGGTCATTGCCACGATCTAGAACCCGTTCTATCATCGCTCCTCAACGCGGCGAATCGGGCACGCATGGCGGACGCCAGCCAGTGACCTGGCCGCGAGTGAATCGTTGTCCCTTGTTAGATCTGCGTCACACCGCCGGGACAGCCACGGCGGGTGACGCGGACGGGCCGTTGGAGGCAGGCGCAGATGGAGATCAGGGTCGACCGGGTCCTGTGCGAGGCGAACGCGGTGTGCTGCGGTCTGGCGCCGCAGGTGTTCGAGCTGGACGACGACGAGAACCTGATGATCCTCGTGCCGAACACGGACGACCTCGCGCCGGAGCAGTTGCAGCGCGCCGAGAAGGCGATCGAGCGCTGCCCGAAGAACGCGCTCAGCATGGTGAGCGTCGATGCCTGAGCAGGGCCACGCCGGCCGGGCCCAGCTGTCGCTGGAGGGCAGGGTCGCGATCGTGACCGGCGCGGGCGCCGGTCTGGGACGGGCCGAAGCCGTCGCGCTCGCCCGGGCGGGCGCGTCCGTCGTGGTGAACGACATGGCACGCAGCGACGTGATCGACGAGATCGAGAGCCTCGGCGGCAAGGCCCTGTTCGTCGAGGGCGACGTGGCCGAGCGGTCGACCGCCGACGCCCTGACGAGTGCCGCGGTCGAGCACTTCGGCGGGTTGCACGTCGTCGTCAACAACGCCGGGGTCACGCGGGACCGAATGCTGTTCAACATGTCCGACGAGGAGTGGGACACGGTCATCCGCGTGCACCTGCGCGGACACTTTCTGCTCTCGCGCAACGCCGCCGCCTACTGGCGCGCGCAGTTCAAGGCCACCGGTGAGCCGGTGTACGCGCGCATCGTGAACACCTCGTCCGAGGCCGGCCTCACCGGGTCCGAAGGGCAGCCGAACTACGCCTCGGCCAAGGCCGGTATCGCGGCACTGACCGTCTCGACCGCCCGCGCGCTCGGCCGGATGGGTGTCCGCGCGAACGCGATCTGCCCCCGCGCCCGCACCGCGATGACGCAGGGCGTCTTCGGTGATGCGCCGGAGGGCTCGATCGATCCGCTGTCGGTGGAGCACGTGGCGCCGCTGGTCGCCTACCTCGCCTCGCCGGCCGCGGACACGATCAGCGGCCAGGTGTTCGTCGTCTATGGCGGAATGGTCGCGTTGATGGCACCACCGCGGGTGGAGCAGCGGTTCGACACCGGCGCAAACACCTGGACGCTGGCCGAGCTCGATGGGACGCTCGGCAAGTACTTCGAACACCGCGACCCAGATAGCACGTTTGCCTGCACCGAGGTGCTCTCGCTGTCATGAGCACCGCAACCAAGGAGACTCACGTGATCCGTCGTCGTCGGCCGATAGTCATCGCCACCGCCGCAGCATGCGCCATGCTGCTGGCAGCGTGCGGCTCCGCGGTTCCGCCCAAGCAGTTCGTCGACGCCCAGGGCGTGCTCGCCGGCGGCCAGGTCGAGGGCGCCCAGACCGGGACCGGCGGAACCGGGACCGGCGGCACGGATGTCGGCACCAACGGCGGTGCGACCACCGGCACCGGGACAGGGACCACGACCGGCGGAGGCTCCACCGGGGGCGGCAGCACCGGTGGTGGCTCGACCGGCGGAGGCTCCACCGGAGGCGGCAGCACCGGTGGTGGCTCGACCGGCGGAGGCTCGACCGGCGGCGGCTCACACTCCGGCGGTGGTAGCACGGGCGGTGGCTCGAAGGCCGGCGGCCCGGTGTCGAACGTGAAGGCGGGCAGCTGCGCCGGCTTCAAGAACACCACCGGCATCACGGACACGACGATCACGCTGGCCAACGTCGCCGACATCAGCGGTCCGGTGCCCAACCTGTTCAAGTCGGTGCAGAACGCGTCGGCGGCCTACGCGGCCTACTTCAACTCGACGTCCAGCATCTGTGGACGGAAGCTCAAGATCCTGCCGCTGGACAGCGGGACCAGCGAGAACGTCGACCAGCAGGCGGACACCACGGCGTGCAGCAGCGCGTTCGCCGAGGTCGGCTCGATGGGCGCCTTCGACGCGGGTGGCGCCGACACCGTCGCCAAGTGCGGCATCCCCGACCTGCGCACCGCATCCACCGAGACGGCCCGCTGGAAGTCCCCGGTCTCGTACGGCGTGTACTCGCTGGCGGTCCCCGAGGTGCC
>Ga0164242_10010172_pt1 | contig 10089 bp, 19 predicted proteins | sample OricomgcompostMG_FD_108783 | JGI IMG/M metagenome (GOLD analysis project Ga0164242, IMG submission 108783) | Miracle-Growth compost microbial communities from Emeryville, California, USA - Original compost - Miracle growth compost (MG) ... | reverse complement strand
GTGTTGGCGATACGTGAGGTCGGCGGCCAGACGACGAACACGACGACGCGCAGCCGGTCGGCTGAACTCGTCTACGCATAAGAATTCTGACCTGCGGCCCCGTCTACTCCGGTAGGCGGGGCCGCACCTTATTTCTGGTCCCGTTCGTTCTCCACGTGGTGTACGAGCAGGTCCCAGTCACCCCACCCGATCGTGCACGCCTGCGGACGCCCGTCACGCGTCACCACGATCGTCACACCATCCTCAACGACCGTGACGCTCAGGCCACGCTCACCGACTGCCGCATCCCGGCGTGCTGACGTTTGGGTGAAGTGAAGCCAACCCGGATCATCACGCATGTAGAACAGGCTCGCACGTGGGATATTGCGACGCCAAGATGTGCGTATCTAATCGTTCGGTCCACCTTGTGCCCAGCAGCTGCCACCTAGCGAATCGTCGTTCCCCGGCGTCGTCACGAGGACCTTGGAGACATCGGTCGGCGCAACCGACTTCTCGATGAACGTATGTGAGTTCTCGCCAGCGGGGATCGTGAACGAGTCCGATACCGTGACCCCACTCGTCTCGGTGATTTGTACCGTCACGGGTGTTATGCCGTCGACGTCTTGGACCGTCACCCACAGTGGACCGTTTGCGCCCGTCCAATTTGCGACCAGCGACGAGCAAGATGGGTAAGGCGCCGCGGTGCTGCTCGCTCCCAGCGCGGGATACTCCGTGAATGATGGCATCGGTACAGATGTGGTCGCAGCTTTCGCGTGCGTGGAAGAGGGCGTGCTCGCGTGTGCGGAACAGGCCGCGAGGAACGAAACCGCGACACACGCTAGGGCCGTAACGACGAGACGTCTCATGGCGTCACCATACCGCGGTATAGAAAACTGCTGCGGATCATGATCTGAGGCATGATGCTCGCGTGGATGACGAATTGACGCGGGCGCTTCGTCGGCTGATCCGTGAAGAAGTCGATGCGGCGATCGCGCTCGTACTGCGCGACTGGACACCGCCCACGCAGTGCGCGCCCCAAGCGCCGGCGTCGGAATGGCTGTCGACGACGGAAGCGGCCCGGTACCTCGGCATCAAGGTGTCGACGCTCCGTAACCTGATCCACGCCGGGGATGGGCCGGAGTATCGCAAATTCGGGCGCCTGAATCGGTTTCGCATTGCTGATCTTGACCGCTATATCCAGGAACGGCTGACGGAGCCGGAGCGCGGCTCAGCGTGACTTCGTTTTGGCTGCAATCCATTCAGATCAAGGCGTCTCGACGCGTGACAATCAGACGAATATGGGCCGGAATATCAACGGAAGACAGCCGCAAGTCCCTGGGCGCCTGAGCAATCGGGGGGTTCGAGTCCCTCCAGGGGCACCTGAGGCGTCGGGCGGCACGGTAAGTGTTTCCAAGGGGTGCGGCGCTATCCGGTAGCTCGTCGCCGAGCGTGTGACTGCATTTTGGCTACATTCGCATCGGGACGGCGGCGTCGATCTGCGCATCGAGTGCAGCTGCGACACCGTCGAGATCGTCATCAAACAGGTCCGCGTAGATGTCGAGCGTCAGTGCAGCGCTCTTGTGCCCGAGCATCCGTTGCAGCACCTTCACGTTCGCGCCCGCACTGACGGCGAGGCTCGCTGCCGTGTGCTTCAAGTCGTGGGGTGTGAGACGTTCAAGCCGCGCCTTCGCGAGTGCCGTCAGAAACCATGAGCTGCGCCCCTCGCTCGTGTCCGGCCGCATAAGAAAGCCTCCGTGGCGTCCCGGGAACACGAGATCGTCGGGCCCCTTGTCTCGGCTCTGCTCTTCGAGCAGCCTGCGCAGCGCGACCGGGAACGGGACCGTGCGTTTCTCCCAGCTTTTCGGCGGCCCCGTGTGGATGACACCCTCAACCTCGGTTGCCGTCCGGTCGATGGAGAGCCGGCGGCGCACGATGTTCACGTCGCGGACGCGCAGTGCGACCGCCTCACCCCACCGGATGCCGGTGTATGCGAGTGTCAGCAGCAGTGTCTTGCGCGTCGCATCCGGTGCTGCATCCGCGAGACGCCACACCTGTTCGTGTGTGAGGTAACGGCGCGGCTTCTGCGACTTCTTCCGCGGTAGGTTCGACGCTCCGCGAGCCGGATTCTTCGGGATTCGTTCATCCCGCACGGCACCATCAAGGATGCCGGCCAGGACGCCGACGGCACGCAGCACGACCGACGCTGACCGTGGTTTCCCGTTCAGACCTGTGCGCACCCGGTTCGTTTTCGCGACGCCTTCACCGAGTTCGCGAATCCATGTCTCTACGGCTGACGGGCGCACGACGCCGATCTGCGTTGTACCCCACCTGGGCTGCACGTAGACGCGCCATGACGTCTCGAGCGGTGCGTATGCGGACGGTTTCAGTGCCTTCTTCTTGTTGCGTAGCCAGTCGTCGCCGAGTTCGCCGATAGTGATCTTCGCGGCCTGAGGATCGAAGTAGGTGCCGGTCGCTTTCTTCACGGCAACGGTCGAGAGGAACAGGTTCGCGTCGCGTTTCGTTTTGAAGCCGCGCTTCGATGTCGGCGAACCATCCGGCTTTCGGTACTGGACGCGGTACCGCTTGCCTGCGCTGGTCTGGTACTCGGTTGGCTCCGCCATCATGCGCTCCGGAACTGCCATTGACCGAAGCCCATCTTGGGACGTCGGTAGGTTGCGTCGCCGATGCGCGACAGGCAGTGCGTCGTGTACGCAGTCACGATTCGTTCCGTCACGTCGAGTTCCTCCGCGATGTCGGTGATCGAGAGCCCAATGCTTTCGAGGCGCGCGTACGCGCCGGGGGCGATCAGCAGAAGCGCCGCGTATGTGTCCGCCTGCCGCTCCTGCTTCGCGCCGTCGCACGTGTGGCCGTGGTGTGCGTGCCCGAGTTCGTGCGCGACCACTGATCGTCGCTCGGCTGGCGTTAACCGCATGTCGAAGTAGATGCGCGATTCAGACGGTGACCAAAGACCGAGCTTCGGAGCCGGTAGGTACACGCCATGAACTTGGAGTCCCATGCTTCCCGCGAGGCGGACCAGTTCATGCACAGAGACTCCTTTCGGGGTCGACTATTCGGCGTATGGTTGGTCGCCCTTGCGGGTGCCCTCCATCGCGGCTAGTTCGACGTTTCGTTTCGTTGGGTCGTCAGTCGGGTCGGCCGACCACTCCTCAGCATCGAGATCTTGTCTGGCGCCACCGACACCCTGACCATCGTCTAGGTTCCGACCCGATATCTCGTCGCGGAGTCGCGCGATGCCCCCATATGTAGACATCGCTTCGCGGAGCACTTCGCCTGGATCGACGCCTATCGCGGCGCAGTAGAGCTCGAACCGTTCGATGGTCATCGGAGCGGATCCTGCCAGTGTGTTTCGCACGGTGCCGACGGGTTCGCCAGCCGATTCTGCGAGGTCGGCCTGTGTCATGCCGCGCTTCGTGTATTCGCCACGGAGGACGCGTCCGACGACGCGGCCGTATTCGCGCTGTATTCGCTTCCCGGTCTTCGTCATGGCATCGATCCTAGGAGATCACGTGCGCATATGTAGAAAAAAGATCGGTTCAACGCTTGACGGGTCTGCATATGCATGTCTAAGGTGGGCATATGTCAAACAGAAGATCAGCAACCGACCTGGTCCGGGCTGCGCGCGCGAAGGCGTTGACGCTCCCGAGAGAGAGCGCCGAGACAGTCAACGAGGCCGCTTCCCGAGTGGAAGAAGGCCCGCAGTCCGCAACCGTCGCGGACGTGGCTGTGCTCGGCGCTCTTCTCGTCCGTGACCCAATCGACATCTATGGAGCACTCAGATGATCGAAACCTCTGAGACGCAGTCCGAAGAGCCGGACCCGTATCTCAGCCCTCGGGGTGTCTGCGAACTCATCCCCGGCATGACGGTGCGAACCCTCGCGGACATGCGTTATCGCCGCGTCGGGCCGAAGTACTCGAAGCCCGGGTACAAGAGCGTCGTCTACCGCAAGAGCGACGTGCTCGCGTGGCTCAGACGCCGCGAAGTCATCACTGCCGACTGACCCAAAGAAGAAAGCCCCCGGAGGCAACCGGGGGCCATAGCGAGAGGCAACCAAGATGCCCATCACCACCAGAAGATTACCGGACGCACCCCGACCGGCGCGTGGTCGTGTCGTCGCTTTCGCGCCGCGACCGAACCCGGAACCACCCGCACCGTCCGCACCGGCAGCGCAGTCGACGCGTCGCTCCGCTCAGGTGATCGACCTCACCGCATACTTCGCGCCGGTGACCAACCTCATGGAGAAGGCGGCATGAACGCACTGAACCTGTTCCAATACGCGGACCACTCCGTGCGCACCGTCGTCATCGAAGGCGAACCGTGGTTCGTTCTGGCCGACCTGTGCAAGGTCCTCGAAATCAAGAACCCGAGCGCCGTCGTCGCGAGGCTGGATGACACGTCCGTGAATACCCTCACTCTGACCGAGGGTATTCGTGGCAACCCGAACGTCACCATCGTCGACGAGTCCGGCATGTACGAAGTCGTGATCCGGTCAGACAAACCGCAGGCGGCGCAGTTCCGGTGGTGGATAACGCACGAGGTGCTCCCGACGCTCCGTAAGACGGGCACCTACACGATGGCTGCAGCGCTCCCGCAGTCCTACGCCGACGCGCTCCGTGAACTCGCGGCGACGGTCGAGCAGCGTGAAGCGCTCGCAGAGAAAGTCGCGCAGGACGCACCGAAGGTCCTGTTCGCGGACGCCGTGTCCACATCGGACACCGCGATCCTCGTCGGCGACCTCGCCAAGATCCTCCGCGGCAACGGCATCGAGATCGGCGCGAACCGCCTCTTCGCCACGCTCCGCAAGGACGGCTACCTGATCAGCCGCAACGGCTCCGACTGGAACATGCCGACTCAGCGGTCGATGGAACTCGGCCTGTTCCGCATCAAGGAAACGGCCGTCACGCATGCTGACGGGCACGTGACCGTGTCCCGCACCCCGAAGGTCACCGGGAAAGGGCAGACGTACTTCGTCAGCAGATACACCAGACCGCTCACTTCGTCCATGACAACCCTTGCGGAGGCTTCCTGATGATGCGTTCGTTTGATTTCGTGTTCCCGGGCACCCCGAATCTTCCGTCGAATATTCACGCGACGACGCCGGAGATCACGGCGACGGCGCAGTTCATCCGTTCTCACTTCACGGATGCTGCGGATGGTCTGCTGAGTGTTCTCGGCATTCAGGCTTCCGAGTCGGCCATCGTCTCGCCCCTCGGCGGTGGTCAGGCGGCCGGCGGTAGTGACGCCCCTGCGCTTCCGTCGGTCGCCGCCCGGGAAGAGGTGGCGGCATGACGGATATGCTGCGCGGCCTGAACGGGCATCTTCAGCGCACGGGGCAGACGATGGACGCGATCGTGGGCATCACGAACCCGGGGAAGACGGCCGCGGACCTGCCACCGAAACCGACCGACTTGTGCCTGCTGACGGAGACGGAGTTCTCAGACTTCGTGGAGCGACTCTCGGGCATCACCGAGAACGTGGGCGCGGGCCCCGGCACGTACTTCGACACGTTCTACGACATTCAAGACGACCTCGGCACGCTCGTGACCGACATGCGCAACCTGTTCGAAGAAGCCGGTGTCCGATGAGACGTCCAACGCCGCCGATCGGGGACCGCCAGACCGACGGCCAGGAGCCGCGTCGGGTGATCATCCCGGGACCGGTTGCCGCGTTCGGTGCGTTCGTGCTCGGCGTCGTCGCGGTTATCACGTTCGTGATTGGCGTGTTCGCGCCCAACCAGCACTTCGTCCTCGCGGGTCTGATCCTCGTGCTCGCGTTCTTCGTTGTCGCGTTCCACGTCGGCGAGAACGACTTCAGACACCGCCGCTGACCGCGACCCCACCCACTTTCAACCTCACTTTGAAGGACACCACCATGCCGTTGAAGATCATCGCGCTCCAGGCCGAAAACTATAAGCGTCTGCGAGCCGTCACCATCCGCCCGAACCCAGACGACCGTACCGTCGTCGTCAGTGGCCGCAACGCGGCCGGGAAAACGTCCGTACTCGACGCGATCTGGGCAGCGTTCGCGGGCGGGGAAGCGTCCCGTGCGACGGCTCAGCCGATCCGTGACGGGGAGGACACGGCGTACGTGTCCGTCGACCTGGGCGAGTACGTCGTCACACGCCGGTGGACGAAGGATGATGCCGGGTCGTTGACCGTGCAGGCGAAGGACGGCGCCAAGTATTCGTCACCGCAGAAGCTTCTCGACGAACTCTTGGGGAGGCGTTCGTTCGACCCGTACGCGTTCCTCAGCTTGGATGCGAAGAAGCAGGTCGGGGTGCTGCTGGAGGTTCTCGGCGATGACCTGACTATCGACCCGGCGACCGTGGACGCGGAACGTCGCGGCATCTTCGACACTCGCACCGATACCGGCCGGGAGGTCAAGAAGCTGGAAGGGCAGTTGGCCGGCTACCCGCTGCCGGATGCCAGCCTGCCGCGGGAGGAGGTGTCGGCGGCGGCGGTGCTCGCAGAGGAGGACGCGGCGCGGGCGCACAACGCGGCGCACGACATCGAGATAGATCGGCTCGCGCATTGTGAGTCGGAAGTTGAACGGTGCGAGCGTGACGCGCAACTCGCCCAGGTCGCGTTGAACCATGCGCGGGTCGCGTTGGATGCGGCGGAACTCGCGCTGTCGCGGCAGCGCGAAAAGGTCATGGCACTGCCGAAGCGCATCGACACGGCCGCGATCCGCGAGAAGCTCGCGACCGTTGAGCAGACGAACGCGCGGATCCGGCAGGAGCAGCACCGGCGGGCGGTCGCGGAGGAACTCTCCGACCGGAAACAGGAAGTCGCCCAGCTGACGTTGCGTCTGCGGGAGATCGACGAGAAGAAGTCGACCGCGCTCGCGGCGGCAACATCGAAGCTGCCCGTGCCGGGCATCAACATCGACGAGTCCGGTCTCACGTTCCGAGGTATCCCGTTCTCGCAGGCGTCGCATGCGGAGCAGTTGCGGGTCGCTACCGCCCTGTCGATGGCGTTCCACCCGGAGTTGCGGGTGCTGCGCATCGACAACGGCGAATCACTTGATGCGGAGTCGCTGGGCATCATCGAGGACCTCGCCCGGGAGAACGACTACCAGGTGTGGGTGTCTCGGGTGAGCGACGGCCCGGGCGCAGGCATCTTCATCGAGGAAGGCGCGGTGCGCGCATGAGCGACCTCAACATGGACGTCCGTCCGGGCCGCGGCGCCCGTGTCGCGACGGAAGCGCCCGCCGACTTCACGTGGACGAACGTCGACGCCGAAGGCTCCCAGTTCTCCCGCGACCCGTCGCTGCGTGACGGGTTCACGTACCGGGCTGTGCAACGCCGCCCGCAACCCGCGCACCGGGCACCCGTGTTCGCGTTCCGGGGGAGGAGGGCCTGATGCTCCGCAAGAAGAAGATCGTGCCGCCCGGGCCCGGTGACATGACCGTTGTCGGGTGGGCTGAACAGCACACCATCAACTGCGGCTGCAAGTCGACGGTCGCCGACCACATCAACGCGATGATCGCAGTCGCAACACTCGCCGGCATGGTCCACGAAGTGTTCACCGTGCAGCAGGGCCCCGATGGCCGCCACTCGATCGTGTTCACGATGCGGTCGCTGCCCGAATGGGAACGCTTCAACACGCGAGTCAACGTTGCCGCGGTGCTCGCCATGGTCGGAATGGAGGACCTGTGATGGCCACCCCGTTCGACATGGTCCCGGACAGCGAATGCCAGTGCGACGTCGACTACCTGTGCGACGCGCACGCCGCGCTCCTCGAGCAGGAGGCCGCGTATTGGGTGCCGCGTCTGGCGGCCAGGATCACCGCCATCGTGGAGGAAGAGCCGGACGATGACCCGGACCTGACCCGGGCGCGAATCGAGGCGTCGTCATGACCTGGCAGGAACGGATCCTCGACGACGGCACCGACCGTGCGCACTGGTTGCATGCCCGGGAAACGGTGATCGGTGCGTCCGACGCGCAGATGCTCGCCCGCCCCGAATCGGTGGACAAGTACCTGGCCGCGAAGCTGTCGCACGGCCAATTCGACGGCAACGAGTACACGGAGTCGGGGCACCGGTGGGAGCCGATGATGCTGGCGTGGGCGGGGATCGAAGCGAACAAGGCGCTGATCCACTCCCCGGGGGAGTCGGGGTTCGCTGCAACCCCGGATGGCATCACCGTGCTTCCGTCCGGTGCCCTGCAGGGTGCGGAATGCAAAGCGAAGCACGGGAAAGTCGTCACCGGCCCGTCGCTACAGGAGTGGCGGCAGCTGGCGTGGCAGTTCCTGTGCGTGCCCGAGTTCACGTGCATCGAGTTCATGTGGGTGGAACTCATCGACGGCGAGATCCGCAAGGGGCGCGGCGGCCAGCCGGCGTCGATCACCGTCACCCCGTCGCATCCAATGATCCGGAAAGTGACCCCGCAGATCCGGCCCATCGCTGTAGAGCTTCTCGCGCGGCTCCGAGTCGCGCACTCATATGAAAGGAACGTCGCATGAGCAACGAGATCACCACACTTCCCGGCAACGGGGACGTGTCGTCCTGGTCGGACGCGGAGAAAGCGATCGTCGAGGCTGCCGGGCTGGTGTTCACGTACACGTACGGGGACCGTCAGGGGCAACGCGAACCGGCACCGCGCCCGGTTGTGGAGAAGTTCCTGTCCCTGGCACGCCGGACAGGGCTCGACCCGTTGGCACGGCAGATCTACTGCATCGGCCGCCTGTCGAAGGGTCGCGTCGAATGGTCGATCCAGACCGGTATTGACGGGTTCCGGGTCGTCGCGGACCGGTCGAAGAAGTACGCCGGGCAGGACCCGGTCCAGTGGTTGACGAAGGACGGGCAGTGGGTGGACGTGTTCGTGCCGTCGCTGCACGGCGATCACCCTTTGGCGGCGCGGGCGACCGTGTACCGGTCGGATTGGTCGCGCCCGATGGTCGCTGTCGCAGAGTGGGGGGCGTACGCGCAGACGAAGCGTGACGGGTCCCTGAACGACATGTGGACGCGGCAGGGGCCCGGCCAGTTGGCGAAGTGCGCAGAAGCGCTCGTGCTGCGTAAAGCGTTCCCGCAGGACCTGTCCGGCATCTACACGGGCGACGAGATGGGCGCCGTGGAGGTGGACGAGTCGCAGGTGACGCCGGCCCGCGACTGGAAGGGCATGATCGCGGCCGCTCCCACGCACGACGAGGTTGAGGACATCCTCGACCGGTGTGATGACGCGGGCGAGATGACGGACGGTATCCGCACGGCGGCGTTGACCCGGCACGGGATGCTCGGCCGTGGTGAGGACGTCGTGGACGCCGACGTCGTGGAGACGCCCGACGGGACCGGTGAGCCGACGGTTGCCGGGAAGATCGGCCGCGACAACGGCCGCCCGGCGACGATCTTCACACCGCCGGAGGACCTGATGGATGAGGCGGAGTACGACCGCATCACGGCGGCCGAGTTCGCTGCAGCACAGTCACGCGGGGAGGCGTGATGTCCGCACCCAGAAACGAAACAGACCAGAAAGGCGAACCATCCGTGAGCATCACCGCATTCAAGGGCTTCGATAAGGATCTCCGTTGCCGGGGGTTCCAGTACGAAGAGGGTAAGACGTACGAGCAGGATCGCGCCGCGGTGATGTGCGCGACCGGGTTCCACGCGGTGACGTTGCCGCTGGACGCGTTCACGTACTACGCGCCCATCGGCTCCCGGTTCCACGCGGTGGAACTCGACGGCGTCACCGAGAAGTCGACCGGGGATTCGAAGGTCGCGGGCCGGAAGATCACTATCGGCGCATCGTTGGGCGTCCCTGGCATTGTGCGGGCGCACGTTGAGGCGGTCTTCGATCTGGTGAAGAAGCCGTCAAAGACTGTGAAGGCGACGACCGGGGACTACGCGCACGCGGCGACGACCGGGGACTCCGCGCACGCGGCGACGACCGGGGACTCCGCGAACGCGGCGACGACCGGGGACTACGCGAACGCTGCGACGACCGGGGACTACGCGCACGCGGCGACGACCGGGCGCTACGCGAACGCTGCGACGACCGGGTACTCCGCGCACGCTGCGACGACCGGGCGCTCCGCGCACGCGGCGACGACCGGGGACTCCGCGAACGCGGCGACGACCGGGCGCTACGCGAACGC
>Ga0164242_10010171_pt1 | contig 10090 bp, 8 predicted proteins | sample OricomgcompostMG_FD_108783 | JGI IMG/M metagenome (GOLD analysis project Ga0164242, IMG submission 108783) | Miracle-Growth compost microbial communities from Emeryville, California, USA - Original compost - Miracle growth compost (MG) ... | reverse complement strand
TGCCGCCGGCGCCGCCCTGGCCGCCCGCGCCGCCATTGCCGCCATAGCCGTAGCCATAGCCGCTGCCGCCATTGGCGGTGAGGGTGGGATTGACCGAGATGGTCGGGTTCTGCGTCTGGCTGTTGGTCGAATTGCCGCTGTCGCGAACGCTGCCGCCGGTGCCGCCGGTGGCGTTGTTCTTGTTGGTGTTGGTGGCGTCGCCCGAGCCGCCGGTGGCGGTGTTGTCGCCGGTCTTGTTCGAATTGTTGGCCGAATTGTCCACCGAGATGTCGATCGGCGTTTTCGAGCCGCCCGAGCCGCTGTCCGAGCCCGAATTGTAGTTGTTCTGGGTCTGGGTCTGGGTCGGTGTGTAGGTGTTGGTCGGCGTGTAGGTGTTCGTCGGCGTGTAGGTGTTGGTGGGCGTGTAGGTATCGGTGTTGGTGCCCGTGACCGTGCCGGTGGTGGTCTGGGTGCCAGTCTGGGTCTGCAGGTTGGTGCCGCCCGTGGCCGTGCCGCCGGTGGTGTTGGCGGTGGCGTGGTTGTCGGAATTGCCGCCATAGCCGTTGCCGCCATAACCATAGCCGCCCGCGCCGCCTTCGCCGCCGGCGCCGCCGGCCGCGATGTTGGTGCCGCCCGTGCCGGTGCCGCCCGTGGCGGTCGAGGAACCGCCATAGCCGTTGCCGCTGTCCTTGACGCTGCCGCCTTCGGTCTTGACGTCCACGTCGCTGCCATAGGACGTGCCGCCGCCGCCGCCATAGCCGACGCCGCCTTCCGAGCTGGAGGTCGAGCTGCCGCCGGTGGCGCCGATCACCGTGATGTTGGTGGTGCCGCCGGTGTTGGTGGCCGTCCCGGTGCCGGTGGCGGAGTTGGAATTCCAGTTCGAGATCTTGTTCGAGAGGTTGTTGATGGCCTCTGCCAGGGCGGTCGCGGACGAATCCGACGACGAATAATTGTTGTTGGTCGTCGAGTTGTTGTTGGAGTTGTTGTTCGAGTTATTGTTGGAATTGTTGTTGTTATTATTGTTATTGTTATTGTTGTTATTGTTGTTGCTGCCGCCGCCACCGCCATGGCCGCCGCCACCACTGCCGCCCTTGTTGATATTGATTTCCTTGTTGATGACGATGCTTTTCGAGATATCGATGTTCTTGGAAGCATCGATATTCTTGGTGATCGTGATCGGCTTGTAGATTTCGATATTCTTGGAGGCGTCGATCGGCTTGTTGATCGTGATGTTCTTGGAGGCGTCGATCGACTTGTTGATCGTCACCGGCTTGTAGATCGCGATGTTCTTCGAGGCGTCGATATTGTTGGTGACGTTCACATTCTTGTTGAACGTCACCGGCTTGTAGATCTGGATATTCTTCGACGCGTCGATGTTCTTCACGACGCTGGTGTTGTTGTTGAAGATCACCGGTTTGTTGACGGTGATGTTCTTCGAGGCGTCGATATATTTGTTGTAGCTATTCTCGACATTGTGGTTCAGCGTCACCGGCTTGTTGATGACGATGTTGCGCGAATTGTCGATGTGCTTCGAGGCATCGATATTGTAGCTGTTCTCGACCTTGCGGTTGAAGGTGATCGGCCGGCTGACGCTGACGGCGTGCGCGCCGTCGTTGCGGCTGGGCGTCTGGGTGCTGAGGCCGCTCCGGGCATTGTGGTTGAACGTCACCGGCTTGGTGACGGCGACGCCGCCATGGGCGCCGTCGATGCCGCTGGTCACGTCCAGCTTGCGATTGAACTGCACCGGACGCGAGGCGGACAGCGGATGCTGGGCCGTTCCGCTATTGCCCTGGCCGCCGAAACTGCGGCCGGGGCGGGTGACGTTCAGCGTGCGGGGCACGCTGCCCGCCGCCTCGCCGCTTTCCACGGCCTGCGGGCGCACCACATTGAGCCGGCTGTTGTTGGGGCGATAGGCGTTCACCGGGCCGCGATTGACGTTGCTTTCGCCCATGCTGTTGACGCCGCTGGGGCGCTGCACATTGAGGCCGCCGCTGAACAGGCTGCGCCGGATTGTCTCGCCGCCGCTCTGGGTATTGATGTTGCCCTGGACGTTTTGCGGGTGCGCCACCGTGAAGCCGCCGCTGCTGCGCACGCCGAAATTGCCGCTGACGGGGGGAACCGCCACCGGGCCGACCATCTGCGGGTGCTGCACCCGGGGCATCTGCAGGTCGCAATCCAGGCCATTGCCGCCAAGGCCGGCGCTGAAGGGCTTGCCCCATGTGCCGGTATGAGATGTCCCGGCATGGGCCACGCCGTTCGCTTCCGCAGTCTGCGGAAAGACCGCAAGGCCGGCGGTAGCCAGCGAAGAGGTCAGGAACATCAAGCGCTTGAACGACATTTTGCGGTACTCCTGTGCCATCTGGGGCATGAATGGACGTGACCGTCGCTTCACGAACCGTGCCACCGGGGGCGTGGCGGATGGGACAAGCGTCCCGTTTTGGAACAGTCCTGTTCCAAGGGGCGGGACGATAGAAAGCGGTTGATGGACGCGCCGTCGGGGGCCGGTACGGCGGGGCGGGAATGCGTGACGTTACCCCGTCCCCACGCACCGCCCTGCGCGCTTATCTTCTTATGACAGGCGTGAGAGCGCCGTTAACGATCTCGGTTAACCAGAAGTATCCATGGCGGCGCGCCGGGCCCGCCGATGGCACGGCTTCTGCTCTGTCCCCCGCATCGGAGCCGCGCGACGTTCGATTACGACGCAGCGCGGCCCCTCGAAAAGGAAACGACGGGGCCATGAAGCACAAGAATTCGCACCTGCTGGTGGGATATTGGAGCCGTTTGCGCAAGGGCCGCGAGGTCCCGGACCAGACCGATATCGATCCGCGCGCCATCAAGCGCCTGCTCTCCTATACATTCATTCTGGATTGCGAAAATCCCGGACGTCCCGTTTACCGTCTTGCCGGCACGGCCTTGTGCGAACGTTTCGGCTTTGAATTGAAAGGCACCGGCTTTCTCGCCCATTGGGAAGCCCAGTCGGGCCTGTCGCTGTCGCCCCTGCTGCGCCAGGCGCTGAAGCTGCGCCAGCCGGTCTGCATCAGTTCCGTCGCCGCCACCGCCGACAATGGCATGGTCGAGCTGGAAACCATCCTCACCCCCGTCAGCTTCAATGGCGGCGAACCGGCCCGCTTCTTCGGCCTGGTGCAGATGCTGTCGGACCCCACGCCGCTTTTGGGGCGCGTCATCGCCTATGAGCGGATGGTCTCCTCCGAACTGATCGAGGAAGGCGAGCCGCTGCCGCACTATGACCGCGACGAGCCGCCGCCGCCCCCGCCGCCGCCGCAGTTTCTGCGCGCCCATCCCAAGGCGCCCTATCTCAAGCTGGTGGTGTCCCAGGAAAGTCCGGCTTTTCTGAATTTCGGCGCCGGCGACCTGTTGCAGTCCGTCATGGACATGGTGCGCCACTGGCGTGCCGCCAATCCCGGCGACCGCACGGCCTAGCCGGGCCGGTTCAGGGGATGGTTTCGTTCAGGACCGGCGCCTGGTTGCTCTGCTGACTCTGCGATTGCATGGCGCGGGTGGCGGAGCGGTCGGTGGGATCGTTGTGCAGGATATCGGTCTCGATCCGCGCGTCCCGGTTCTTCTGTTGCAGGTAGGGAATCTCGTAAGCCTCGATCTTGGCGCGATAGGCCTCGAAGGCGTCATTGTCCTCCGGCAGGCGCTTGTCGCAGCGGTCGGGCGCGATATGCGCCGTTTCCTGGCACCAGAGGTCGAAATTCATCGGCTGGACATCGAAATTGCCCCGCCCGATCTGCGCGCCGGCGCTGCCGCAGCACAGCAGCAGGACGGCAGTTAAGGCGGCGCGCGAAGCCATCTGGACCATAACGTCACCTTATTCCGAAGGTTGCACGCCGCCTAGTGCCGCTGGCCGCAAAACGCGACAGGCGCCTTTCGGCGCCTGTCGCAATCTTTACCCTTCCGCCTGCCATTACGGCTTGAGGTCGATCACCGTGCGGCGGTTCTTGGCTTCCTTGACGCCGTCGCCGGTCTGGACCGCCAGGTCGGTCTCGCCCACGCCCGAAGCCTGGATGGCGGCGCGGCGGGCGCCCATATCGACCAGGGCTTCGGTCACGACATTGGCGCGGTGGACCGAAAGGCGCTGGTTGTAGTCGGCGGGGCCCGAGGTGTCGGTATGGCCGACCACGGTGATATGGCTCTGCCCGCCGGCGCGAGCGGTGTTGATGACGTTGGTCAGCACCGTCAGGTCTTCGGCCGTCAGGGTCCAGGAGTCGAAGTCGAAATAGACGGTGAAGTCGGTGGTGGAAGCCGGGGGCACCGGCGCGGTGGCGACCGGGGCGGGGGGCGGCGCCGTCACCGGCGGCGAGGCGGGCATGGGCGCCGGCGCGGGGCGGACCGCCACTTCCAGCGCGGGCAGCGAGGTATCGAGCTGGGTCTTGCAGGCGGCGGCGTTGGCGGCGCCGGCCGGGACCATGCCGAACAGCACCCAGCAGTCATAGTCGGACTGGGCGCGGGCGGCCTGCTCGGGGAATTTGTCCTTGCCCGCGGCCAGGGCGCTGGCCAGCCGGTCATGGATCGACGTGACGGCGGGCGTGGAGGCGGCCTCGATTGCGGGCTCCTGGCCGGCATTGGCCAGGTCGGCCTTGGCCTGGAAGGCGCGGGTCAGCATGTCGTTGGGCGACTCGCTCCAGTCGAACAGGTCGGTGATGGGAGCGAAAAAGTCGTCGTCTTCCGGGGTGGGCAGGGCCGAGGCCTGGCCCGCCAGGTCGGTATAGGCGCTGGCCAGTCCTTGCGTGAAAGGCGAACCCGAAGCGCCCAGGTCCGTGGTGGAATCGCCGAAAAGGTCCGAACAGGCGGACAGGGCGATGACCGCGCCGCCCAGCATGGCAAGTGCGGCAAGGCGGGAAGCAGAAAAACGCATGGCGAAATCCCCCACGGACGCGGGGGGCCCGGCCCCGCCGCTTGGTTAGCTAAGGTTTCCTATAGCCCGCCGCCAAGCGCCGAAAAAGCCCGAAGGGCCGGGGTGCGCCGAAACGACAGACGAGGGCCAGGCCGCGCCGCGCCCGGAAAAGCGCGCAATCTGGCCCGATCAGCCCAATTTCTTGACGGCTATTGCAGCTCGGTAACGTCCTGTTGAGGCTGTTGCCGTAAAACGGCCGGCAGCCGCTTCTTCCAGAGGAGCCAGCCTTGCAGGGCCTGGCGTTTGCCATGAAGGATGCCGAACCCGTCATCGCCCGGGCGCAGGCCGAACGCCGCCGCTACCGGCGGGTGCCGGTTGATCTGCCGGGACGGCTGTTCATGCCGGCCGACGGCCGCGAAGCGCGCTGCACCATCGTCGATCTTTCGCCCGGCGGCGCCGCCATCCGCTGCGGCCTGGCGCCCGAGGCCGGGGCCGCCGTAGTGGTCTATGTCGACGGCTTTGGCCGCTTCGAGGGCGTGGTCGCCCGCCCCGGCGGCGCCGTCAGCTTCGGCGTCGCCTTCCATTGCACCGCCAGCAAGCGCGAGCGCACCGCCGAGCAGCTCACGCTGTTTCTCAACAAGTCGCTGGTGGACGAAACCGTGCTGCGCCGGCACGAGCGCTCCAGCCAGAAGGGCTTCGCCAAATTCACCCGCGCCGACGGCCAGGTGGTGCAATGCGAGGTGATGGATATCTCGGTCGGCGGCGTCTCGCTCAAGACCGAGATCAAGCCGCCGATCGGCGAATTCGTGCTGATCGCCCAGGTCGCCGGCCGCATCGTCCGCCACCATGAACAGGGCGTCGGCATCGAGTTCGTGGGCCGCGAAAACCACGCGGCCGAGCCGGCGCAGCATCTGGGCCTGGTCAGGCTTTAAGATTTTTATTGAACCCCCTCCGCCTTTCGCTGGCCCGCGGCGCGGAACGCGCCGCATTGATAGGCAAGAGGGCGGCGCGCTTCGCGCGCCTGGCCAGCTACGGGCACCTCCCCCTTTGGATGGTTCGCAAAGCTGGGCGCTTTGCTCACCGCGCACAAGGGGGAGGCGGGGCTTTGCCCTAGCGGATGGTCGCGCTGCGTCGGTACGCTGCCGCTTCCGACCGCTGCAGCGCTCGAGCGCGAATGTCATCCCGGCACCTGTGCGATGGCCGCGCGGATGCGCCGCTTCAGGGCACGCACACGCCGCTTGAGCGTGGACAGGCTGGGGACAGGCTTGGCCGCGTTGCGGTTGCCGTTGGGGGCGCCGCAGCGCCAGTTGGGCTTTTTGCCAGGCAAAGCCTGCGCCGTTGTTTGTCCGTTTTCACCACCCCCTTCCCCCTCTCTCCCACACAGGATGTTGGATAGCGTGGGGATAGGGGCGGGTTTGCGATGCGGCGCGGTCTTCTTCATCCCGCGCATTCTACCGCACGGCGAAGACGTGGGGATAAGTTGTAATCCGCCGGAAAGAATTGACCCGCTAGCGGCCGCGATGGCGCAGCGCCTCGATCAGCAGCGCGAAAGCGGGCGATTGCTGGCGGCGGCTGGGGTAATAAAGATGAAAGCCCGGAAAGGGCGCGCACCAGTCGGACAGCACGCGCAGCAGCCGTCCCGCGCGCACATGCGCCAGGACGCGATCCTCGGGCACGAAGGCCAGCCCGAAACCATCCAGCGCCGCCTTCAGGCACAAGCCGCCATTGTTGAAGGTCAATGGCCCATCGACGCGGACCTTCAGTTCGCGCCTCTCCTTCTCGAACTCCCAGGCATAGAGGCCGCCGCTGGTGGTGAAACGCAGATTGATGCAGGCGTGGCCATCGAGATCGTGCGGCGTCCGGGGCTTCCTGCGCGCCGCGAAATAGCCCGGGCTTCCCACCACCGCCATGCGCATCGGCGGCCCCACGGGAACGGCGATCATGTCGCGCGCGACCTGCTCGCCCAGCCGCACCCCGGCGTCATAGCGGCCGGCGACGATATCGGTGAAGCCGTGCTCGACGGTCAGTTCGACCTTGATGTCGGGATAGCCGGATAGAAAGCCCGCCAGCTTGGGCCACAGCACCGTTTCCGCCGCGTGCTCGGAAGTGTTGATGCGGATGGTGCCGGCCGGTTTTTTCGCGCAAGGCGGTGAGCGCCGTCAGGCGTTCCGCGATATCGTCCAGCGCCGGCCGCAGGGTTTCGATCAGCCGCTCGCCCGCCTCGGTGGGGGCGACGCTGCGGGTCGTGCGGGTGAGAAGGCGAAGCCCGAGCCCGGCTTCCAGCCGCTTCAGCGTATGGCTGAGGGCGGACTGGGACGTTCCCAGCTTCGCGGCGGCGCGGGTGAAGCTGCGGGCTTCGGCCACCGCCAGGAAGGCCGCCAGATCGCCCAGGTCTTCCCGCTTCATTCATGAGCCATGGATATAAGTCCATGCCGACTTTAGCGGCTAATCGCTGGACCGCCCAGGCCCTATTTTCCACACCGAAGATGGAGTGCCGCCATGACCGACCAGCCCGCCTCGCCCAATCCTTTCGCCGATATCGCCCCGGCGCTCGCCGGCTACACCGACAATGTGCTGTTCGGCGATGTCTGGACGCGCCCCGGCCTTTCGCCGCGCGACCGCAGCCTGGTGACGGTTTCATGCCTGGTCTCGGAATACCGCATCAACGAATTGCCGTTTCACCTGAAGCGAGCGCTGGAAAACGGCGTCACGCGCGATGAACTGATCGAAACGATCACGCACCTGGCTTTCTACGCCGGCTGGCCGTCCGCCAGTTCGGGGCTGACGGCGGCACGGCGCGTTTTTGAAGAAACCAAGGCTTAAGGAGCGAATATGCAAAAGCGCACACTCGGGAAAAACGGTCTGGAGGTTTCCTGCCTGGGGCTGGGCTGCATGGGCCTCAGCTTCGGCCTGGGACCGCCGGCCGAGAAAGCCGACGGCATCCGGCTGATCCGCGCCGCGGTGGAGAAAGGCGTCACTTTTTTCGATACCGCGGAAGTCTATGGCCCCTTCACCAACGAGGAACTGGTGGGCGAAGCCCTGGCGCCGTTCCGCAAGGATGTGGCGATCGCCACCAAGTTCGGCTTCGACACCGCCCGGCCGGGAATGGCGCTGAACAGCCGCCCCGAAAACATCCGGGCCGTGGCCGAAGCCTCGCTCAGGCGGCTTCGCACCGAAGTGATCGACCTGTTCTACCAGCACCGCGTCGATCCGGCGGTGCCGATTGAAGATGTCGCCGGAACGGTCAAGGAGCTGATCGCCGAAGGCAAGGTGAAGCATTTCGGCCTGTCGGAAGCCGGCGTCCGCACCATCCGCCGCGCCCATGCCGTGCAGCCGGTCGCCGCCCTGCAAAGCGAATATTCGCTGTGGTGGCGCGAACCGGAAACGGAGATCATCCCGGCGCTGGAGGAGCTTGGCATCGGCCTGGTGCCTTTCAGCCCGCTGGGCAAGGGCTTCCTCACCGGCAAGATCGACGACACCACAAGCTTCGACAAAAGCGATTTCCGCAGTGTCGTGCCCCGCTTCACGCAAGAGGCCCGCAAGGCGAACCAGGCGGTCGTCGATCTGCTGGGCAAGATCGCGGCGGCCAAGGACGCGACCCCGGCGCAGATCGCGCTGGCCTGGCTCCTGGCGCAGAAGCCCTGGATCGTGCCCATTCCGGGCACCACGAAACCGCACCGGCTGGAGGAAAATATCGGGGCGGCGCAGGTCGAACTGTCGGCGCAGGCATTGCAGGAGATCGACAGCGCCGTGGCGGCCCTGAGCGTTCAAGGCGCGCGCTATCCCGAACATCTCCAGCAACTGGTGGGACGCTGAAAGGGGTCAGGCCAGGTTCTGGATCTGGCTGGCGGCCAGCAACAGCTTGGCGACACTGAGTTCGCCGGCGCTTTCGATCGCCTCCAGGAATCCGTGCATGCGCGCCAGCGCCTCGCGGTTGGCCCGGCTCCAGGCTTCCAGCGCATCGGTCTCGCCCGAGGCCAGCAATTTCTCGGTGAGATTGCGCTGGGCGCTCGCCAGATCGTCCAGCAGGCGGCGCACCGCCAGCCGGTCCCAATGTTCGGGCAGGTTGAGCTTGGCCGAAAGGCCGCGCAGCCGCGCCAGGCCCAGCCGCTCGCCCACCGCGCCGTAAAGCGCGGCGGCACGGGCGGGATCGGCCTTGGCCTGCGCCGCCAGGCGGACAATGTCGGGCGCCGCCGCCAGCAGCGGCAGCAGCGCCACCGCGTCGGCGATGTCGGCGGGCAACGTTGAAGGCGGGCCTTCCGGCGCGGCCAAGGCCAGCGTGGCGCGCAAGGCATCGACGCCGCCGCGATACAGCGCGATGGCGGCGGCGATGTCGGTCTGCCGGGCGGCCAGGAACCAGGGCGTCACCCGTTGCAGATGGGCGGCGATGGCGGCATAGGCCGCGATCTGGTCTTCGGCCTTCGCCGTTCCGTCCGTGGCGTCGATACGGGCCTTGAGCGCCGACAGGCCGAAGGCGCCGTCGGCGATGACGAAGGCGCGCGCGATCGTCGCGGCGCCGCGCCCCGACAATTCCTTCATCCGCAGCACGAAGAACGGCCCGGCCAGGTTGACCAGCCGGTTGGTGAGGACGGTGGAGACGATCTCGGTCTTGAGCCGGTGGCGGTCGGGCTCGCCGGGGAAGGCCGCGACCGCCGCTGCGGGGAAATAGCCGATCAGCAGATCGCGCAGGGCCGGATCGGCGGGAAGATCGCTCGCCAGCAGTTCGGCGTCGAGATCGAGCTTGGCATAGGCCAGCAGCACCGCCAGTTCGGGCCGGGTGAGCCCCTTGCCGTCAAGCTCCAGCTTCTTCATCTCGGCGTTGGAGGGCAGGAATTCCACCGCTCGGTCCAGACGCCCGCGTGTTTCCAGATCGACGATCAGGCGCAAGGCGGCGTCGGCGTCCAGCACGCCATTATGCTCGGCCACCGACAGGGCCAGGGTCTGGTCGTAATTGTCGGCCAGCACATGATGCGCCACATCGTCGGTCATGGCCGCCAGCAGGGCATCGCGCTTGTCGTCGTCGAGTTCGCCGCGGCGGGCGGGGCCGGAGAGCAGGATTTTCAGATTCACTTCATGGTCGGAGGTATCGACGCCGGCCGAATTGTCCACCGCGTCGGTGTCGATGCGTGACCCCGCCCGCGCCGCCTCGACGCGGCCCAATTGCGTCACGCCCAGATTGGCGCCTTCGCCCACCACCAGGGCGCGGACTTCGGCGCCATCGATGCGCACCGCGTCGTTGGCGCGGTCGCCGGC
>Ga0164242_10010170_pt1 | contig 10091 bp, 17 predicted proteins | sample OricomgcompostMG_FD_108783 | JGI IMG/M metagenome (GOLD analysis project Ga0164242, IMG submission 108783) | Miracle-Growth compost microbial communities from Emeryville, California, USA - Original compost - Miracle growth compost (MG) ... | reverse complement strand
CGCTTGGGTAGCAAGAAGGGAAGGTCTAAGGATGAAGCCCGTTCGATGGCTAGCAAAGGAGCTTCGAGTGCGCCAATGTCGGATTGGGCTTTGCGACGGGGAGACGGTGAAGGAGGACGACTCCAGGTAGCTTCTTCAAATGCTATTCAAATGCTAGACGATGGGTAGGAAGAAGAGCGCAGAGGAAAGCTCGTCGTCATGGCGTGTGGAGCGCAACGCTAGTGATGGGATCAAGAAGCAAGCATATCGGTATTAGACGAGACGGGACGGGGTAGCAGAAAGCAGAATCTGCCCGCTTTCCCTCGTTCGTTCGCGCTTCTATCCTGGTCCCTTCCCGGCGGCAGGCGGCAGTGCCACACTTTTGGAGGAGAGTCGGGCGGTGGGCGGGCTGCTAGTCGCTGTGTTCGGCAAGCTGCTTTCTGAGCAAGTGGGTGTGGGAGCGCTTCCTTGCGACGAATGGGCGAGGGGGCTGGAGTGGTCTCGCGGTTCAGCCAACGAGGAGTGCCTCCCTTGATGCAGGCGGCACAGCAGGAAACATAAGAACCACAGCGGTAGTGCTGCGCTGTATCGGTAGCGAGGAGTCCGCGGCGAGAGCGAGAAGCGTACGCGGATAGGCGCTCAGGAACAGGGATGCTTGCTCGAAGAATGATTCCTCTCGGGTGTCAATCAGGCGCTGGAGCTTGTTTTTTTTTGCAGATGTTGTGCTCGTCGTCAGCGCTTTGTTATCACCCACCGATCATCCTGGCTCTGGGACCCGGACTGTTGCGCCCATCCTTCTCCACCAGAGGTCGGCTTGCCGACCAGGATCAGCCAGCCCACCCGCTTCGCAGGTACCGGGTAGGTACAGATTAAGTGGCAGTCAGGACTGTCCGCACTAGACCCGTTGGAGTGTAGTGCAGAATATGGAGGAGCCCACCGCCGTACCCTACGACAAGTATCATCGTGTTCAAGACAGCTTGGAAGCTTTGAATACGGAGGCATTTCCTATAGATCCTCGCCTTCCTCATTGCCAGGGTGTGTGAGAGGAGTGGTCTGTTGGACAAAATGTCTGTCATCTTCTTCAGGGTCTTTTCTCAGGGTCGTTTCTCAAGAACGCGCCTGACACTCAATTGAGTTTGTTCCCTTCCCCCCACTTTGGTCCTACAACACCCAAGACACAGACCACCGGGCAGGTACCTCGCATGTACTTGGCCGGGCAGCCCATGCCCCGTTTGGCGGAGTGGGGCCGTGTGCGCCGCCATTCAGCGTGCAATTCCAGCCTTCTCCAAGCGCCCAGACAATGGCGAACCGCGGTCATACTGCGTGCTGACTGGTCAGAATCACACTATTGGCCCATCCCGTGAAACACACCTCGCAATGGGGGAGAAGAGGGGGGAAAGGCCCGGACAAGCCAGCAACGTTTGTCCCAGCCCCTTCCATTCAGTGGCGCTCTGGTGGTCGTGCCACGCCTGATGGTGCGAGGTTCCTTGTGGAGGAGCCACAGTGGGCATTTGCCAGGCAATGGATCCGTACCTTTTCGTATTTCAACAAGGACCCCCACCGTTCTGTGCCCGGTTTCTGTCCGCGATCGTGGTTTGGCTTGTCTAGATGGTTCGAGACGACGAATTGGAATTCTTGCTAATTATTGAATATCTTTATGGTTGACCCAAGGTACGTAAGCGAACCGAATAGATCCATAACCTCTGCAATGGAGACGTTGGCGAAAGAAACGGCTTGACCTTGATCAAGCTCGTTGCGCAATTCCATATAAATCCTTCAGTCCTGTTGTCATGGTTAGAAAAACGCCAAACTCCTTGAAAATGCGGCAGTATATCCCGGAACTATGCTTCGGGATCCCAAAGCTGCGGACTTCGATGCTGACTTTGATGGCCACCTACGGCCAGCTCTCCCCCTCCCCCCAAAACGCACACCCCCCTCTTACTCTCTCTTATCTCGTCAGGCGCGTCACATGACCGCGCAATTGTTGGACGCCCCCTGATTGCACTGCTCGTAGTACCCAGCATCCTCCTCACTAACGCCCTCGACGACGTTGTGGTTCCTCACAAGCCCATTGATCACCAGCTTCTGCTCCCCTTGGCCATGCCACCACCTAAGCCGCTGGATGAGCACCACCTCCTCGTCGTCACTGCTAATCTCCCACTTGCCCGAGCTGACCTCCACCGTGCACGCGTCCTTAGGGAAGTGGTACTCGGGCAGGAATACCACCGTCGGCCCGTCCTCCTCGGCTACCTTGGGCGCTTGGAGAGTCAGCGAGAACTGGCACTTGCGGAGGTCGAAGTTGTAGTTCTTGATCGTGCCCGCTACCGCCTCGGGCGCCGGCCGGACGTATGCTTCGGCTGCGCGGTAGCCCGGCGCGTTGGTTAGCTCCGGCGACGCGCGGGGCTGTTCCGACGAGATGGATGGGTTTGTCAGCGACTCCTTGAGATTGGCCGGCGTTACGCTGCCGTCTTCGTCGGCTGGCCTCTTGGCCGACAGTGATGCAGTTTTCAGGAGGCTGGACGTTGACTGGTTGGGGTCGGGTGTCCGGGGGACAGGCGAGATGGGAAGGGGCTTGTCGTCCACTGAAATTATGGACAAGTCCTCTCCGTTCCATTGGTCACCGCGTTCATGGTCATTCTAGACTCTGGTCAGTAACTAGGATGGAACACAGGGCAGTACCATCTCGGGACGGGTCTTACCGTTGCCATATATACCCACAGGGAATATCCCTCCAATCCTGACGCCTCGACGGCGAAATGGTTGGCATCCATAGCCGCTGACTGGCTCGTGTAGTCGCCCGTCTTGTACGCATGCTTGTCGTCCATGTCGTACGGGATCCCAAACTCGGTCATGACACAGGGGTGGTTGCCCAGATAATCTAGCCCCTCCTGTCTCATCGCAGCATGTTGGTCCCTGAAGCAGTTCCGGATGGCGGTCTCGCCCAACTTGATCCCGAAGGCCGGATGATAGTATCGCCCGCGGAGGATACCAATGACGTCGACATTCCACGTCCGATTCCACTTCTTTGTCATGAGCGTGATCCCATCATACCAATGTGGCGCGTAGACGAGGTTATTCTCGTCGTCTGCAGTTCCCTTGATCTTGGGCGGAAGCTCCATCGTAGGCCCCTGAAGCAGCATTATTGCGTCCTTATGATACGCTCGGACCGCCTCTCGCTGCATTCGATACAACTCCATAAGATGGTGGCTTGTGAAATAGGGGTAGTCGATGGTTTTGCCCGTTTGGGGATGCTTTGCAAAGTAGTCCTTTCGGAGGAGGGTGTCGGTAGATGGATCCCAGACGCCGTGTTGCGCCCAGATACACTCGCCCAACTTCCACCCCGGATCTCTCTTATAGCCATACCGCGATTCGTCGTAATCGGCGGGCAACCAGGCAATCTCGCCGTGTGGGTCAATCAGTTCCCTCCCCATTTTGTACGGGCCCAGGCCGCCCATCTCCCAGGTGTCGACTTCAACAGCTCTCCCAGACCCCGTGAGGATGGTTTGCCATATGGTCGGGCACGTGCCCTTTTTCAAGGCTTGCTCCTTGGGTATGACGCTGATGTCCTCGTAGCCAATCATCCCTTTGTTGGGCTCGTTCAGGCTCTCCCATCCGAAAACGACTTCGTTCTCGATGTCGCCAGCCTCGTGCATGCGCATGGCCAGGTGGCCTAGGGCTCGGATGAAATGCCCCTGTAGATAATCCTGGATATTGATGCCGTCGATGATGCATTTCGGTGCGAAATCTTTGCCACCGAAAAAGAGAGCGAACATGGTTGCGGCTGCGAGCCGATAGTAGTTTGTCGACCAGATCATTTTCGGGAACTTTTCGGGCTCGGGGTAAGTGTTGTGCACGATGGCAGCTCCAGTGGATGCGAAGCTCTGCGGGTTGAGGCCGCAGGCGTACAGAGTCCACATCGGAGCTCCAGAGCCGCCGCAGAATCGAGACCACTTGAGAGTTGAGAGGGATGGTTAGCGAGGAGAACTAAGCCCGGGAGGGCAGGTACGGCGTGGCTTACGACATCCTGATGGGGATCCATGTATACGTGGAAGCCATATCCCTTGGCCAGCCGAAGGATATCGATCGTGTGCTGGATCCACGTCTCGTCGTAGATGCCGGGGCCGGCAGCCTCGATTGCCTCCCAAGTGAAGACATAGCGTATGCTATTGTAGCCGTATCGTTTTAATCGCGAGAAATGCAGGTCTGCGTCTTCCTTTGGGAACGGCCTGGCGTGGAACTTGACATCGTCGCCGTCAAAGAAGTCCTCGGCGATGTGCGACGGTTGATCTGGCCGGCTCGGGTGTTTGGCATCTCCGGCGACATTGATGCCTCGCAGCACTATCTGGCGCCCTTGGCCGTCGCGAAACTTGCCGCCTTCGATCTTCAGGCGAAGGGACGACATTATCAACGTTTCTAAAGCCTCGAGTTGGTCGTGGAAGCGTCGGGGCGCATACGAGGGAGCCCGATGATAGTCGGCGGCAGGCTCGGGGGGCGTGAAGGTCGGTGGTGTACGAAGGGATATGATTCGAGTTTATTGGGGGGGCGAAGCAACGGAGTTTAGGAAGTTGCAGAAGGACGAAAAGTAGACAGCTATACGAGCGACTTGAAAAACGATAAGCTGCTCTTCCCTCCTTAAGTAGTAAAAGGGAGGGCGAGGGGTTGAAGGTTATAATAAACCTCCATTCATGCTTTCGATGTTAGCCTTGATTTCCCCATTTCTACTCACCAGTCGAGCTCCAACACCCGATGACAAGGCTCCCTTGCCGGACCCTGGTGATTTGGTGACGATCTGCTTCCTTATTGGATGGCCCCTCGTATGCCGGCAAAACCTCGTGAAAGCCTCGGCTGATTTCCACAAATCAATTTAGCCCCTCCGCCTTCCCCTGTCCAAACTGGGCCGGCCAATGCTTGGAGATGGTGGCTTACCTAACCAAGGTGCTTAACGCGTCTCGACGCGTTCTGCGATTTGCGTATCCGTACTCTGATCATGAGCCTTCTGCTTGAACACGCAAATATCCAAGCTCGATCGACCTTCACCCGTTGTACCGCACTAGTTATACCCTATTTGCTCACTGCTGAATCAGAAACCCTCTTTACGCCGAGTCCAAGATGGAGGAACCAACCACAACAACTGATGACAACCAGCACACACAGGCAGCAACTGGCGACAGCCCTGCCACGGTCGAAGGTGACGTCCCAATGGCGGACGCGGGCGCCGGGTCCGAACCTCAACCCCCGGAGTCAAGTGAAATAAAGAAAGAAGTTAAGCTGGAGGACTTATTTGCCGACGCAGCAGACGAATACGGCGACGAAGATTTCCCCAGCTCTGGTGAGAGTGGTGTAGCAACCCCAACCAGCTCCCAAGACACACCGTCTCCTCCTGGGTAAGATCTGATACCCCGTGAACTGGGCATCCTGTTGACTCTCCTGCAGCGAATTGGGTGCAGCCCCCAGAGGATACGACCCCGAGATTATGCGAAGCTTCTACCAGCGCTTATTCCCATGGCGTTACCTTTTCCAATGGCTCAACCACAGCCCGACCCCAACATCTGATTTCTGGAACCGTGAATTTGCCTTCACGCTCCAAAACGATGCCTACCTGCGATATCAGTCCTTCCGATCCTCCGACCTGTCAGTTTGCCCCCTCCCAGCCGTTATCTCCCTACCTCCCTAAACTGAGATTTATTCTAGACTTCGCAAGAACGTGTTACAACGCATGCCCTCGAGATTCGAGATTGGACCCGTCTATAATACCAATCCTCGTGACCGGAAGACATTACGGAATTCGTCCACTTTCAAACCTCTGGCGAAGGAGTTGTGTTTCGATATCGACTTGACAGATTACGACGACATCCGGACGTGCTGCAAGAAAGCAATTATCTGTAACAAGTGCTGGCAGTTCATGACAATGGCTATCAAGGTAGTCGACGTTGCCCTACGGGAGGACCTCGGGTTCAAGCACATCATGTGGGTCTACTCCGGACGGAGAGGAGTCCACGCCTGGGTATGCGATAAGAAAGCCCGGACGATGGATGACCAGAAGCGGAGAGCCATTGCTGGCTACCTCGAGGTCATCCGAGGTGGTGCCCAGAGCGGCAAGAAGGTGAACTTGCGGAGACCGCTTCATCCGCACTTGTCGTATGTGCCCGCCCTCACCCATCGACACCCCTGATACTAGCGCTAACAATCCAAAGGCGGAGTCTTGATATCCTCAAAACACACTTCCAGGACGATGTTCTCGATGTTCAAAATCCGTGGGGATCCTCCGAGCAAGCAGAGAAGCTTTTGCAGCTCCTCCCCGACAGGCAGCTAAACGATTCCTTGCGAAAGAAGTGGGATTCAGCCCCAGGACGCTCGTCGGCCTCGAAATGGGCCGATATTGACGCTGTTGCAAAAACAGGAGCTAGCAAGAACCTGGACTCGAAGGCGCTCCTCGAGGCGAAACAGGACATTGTGTTGGAATACACCTACCCTCGCCTGGATATCGATGTCAGCAAGAAGTTGAACCATCTGCTGAAAAGCCCCTTCGTAGTCCATCCCGGAACTGGTAGGGTCTGCGTTCCCATCGACACCAAGTCATTAGAGAATTTCGATCCCTTTGGAGTGCCTACGGTCCAAGGTTTGCTGCAGGAAATTGATTCGTGGAAAGAGGTAGAGGAGGAGAGCACGGGAAAGCCCACATCGGACTGGGAGAAGACAAGTCTCAAGCCCTATGTCGAACAATTTCGGTCATTTGTTCTAGGCTTGATGAGGGATGAACGAGATGTCAATCTGAAGCGGGAACACGATGAAACTGCCGACGCTATGGAATTTTAGGGAGGATCTTCGCAACTGTATTTTTTTTCTTTCTGGGGATAGGGGGCACTCATGGGGGTATTTTGGGCCAGTAGGATACATGTGATAATGAAGCCATTCACGATCTTAGCACGACCTTGGATATGAACAACCTCGAAGCTCATTGGTGCGCATCCTCGAGATCGACTCCCTGCTTGGTAAAGGGTAAATAAGGTCGTATTGAGAAAGCTGTTTGTCCCCGCAATGATCGACTTCTCCAATCCGGGGCAATTTATCCCATCGCATTGTCCCGGCCACGACTGCGACTACTCTCTCTCCAGACCCCCTCGGGGACGATGAAGACCGAACAAGACCCAGGCGGCTCGGGGAAACCTGGAATCCATCTATCAGTCTCCAATTTCTCCACGACGTAATGGGAAATGAGAGACGTCTTCCCCTCAGGCTAATTCAGCTATAAGAGGGCAAGTAAGCCGCTCCTCCGTCCCGTGGGTAAGTAGAAGCTGGTTTGCACTCCACGCTGGGATTTTCTGTCTGCACTCTGTGATGTTACTCCGTTCGTCTCTCCTCGGCTTCGTCGCCGCCGTCTCCGCAGTTCCAAGTGGACACGGAGGAAGAGCCGCCTGCGAGGTTCCGACCTTCTCAAACAAGGTCATCTTCGTGCCCCCGAGCAACTACACCGATCCGCGGGTTCTATACCCCCGCACCGTCGAGCTCCGGGATGGCACCCTCCTCGCCACTTGGGAGAACTACTCCCCCGAGCCGCCGGCGGTCTACTTCCCCATCTATCAGAGCACGGATGCTGGTGCATCGTGGAAGGAGATCTCCAAGATCAACGACCAGGTCAATGGCTGGGGTCTTCGCTATCAGCCGTTCTTATACGAGCTGCCCGAGGACTTTGGCAGCTACCCGGCGGGTACTGTCCTCGCGTCGGGGAATAGCATCCCAACGGACCTGAGTCTGTCCAAGATCGACGTCTATGCCAGCACCGACAAGGGGTTGACCTGGGAGTTCGTCAGCAATGTCGCCTCCGGTGGTCGAGCCGTCCCTAACAATGGGGAGACGCCCGTATGGGAGCCGTTTATCATGTGAGTGCGGTCACGTAGAGCGAAAGATCTAAGATAACTAGCGGGATTCGGTGTTGACTCTTTGCCATAGGCTCTACAAAGACCAGCTTGTCCTCTATTACTCGGACCAAGGAGACCCGAAGCACGGCCAGAAACTCGTGCACAAAACCACCCGCGACCTCAAGACCTGGGACGCGGCCGTCGACGACGTCGCTTACGCCGAATACACCGCGCGGCCTGGCATGACGACCGTGGTACAACTGCCCAACGGCAAGTACCTAATGACGTACGAGTACGGCGGCGGGCCGGGATTCTCCAGCTACAAATTCCCGCTGTACTACCGGATCAGCGATAACCCGCTCAAGTTCAACGAGAGCCCCGGCCAGGCCGTCAAGGTCTCGGGGGTCAGCCCCGAGGGCTCCCCATACGTGACGTGGTCTAGTGTCGGAGGCAAGGATGGGAGCATCATCGTGTCGACGGGGACAAACAAGCAGATCTTTGTGAACCGCGCCCTGGGAGATGCGTCCAAGTGGGAGGTATACGACGTCCCAGAGCCGGTGGCATACACTAGGCATCTGAGGGTGCTTGATCAGGACCCGTCGAGATTGCTGATTATGGGTGCAGGGCATTTGCCGCCCAGCACGACAAACAAGGTCACTATGAGCATAATCGACCTAACAGGGCTGCTGAAGGGCTGATGGGAAGCCAGTTGGCCGGTTGCTATAGATAGTGAGGCGGATGGATATTCATCGCCTCGCATGCCCTTTCCCGCGCAATAGCTCGGTTGATTTGTACACAGTATCTCAATTGTTTGGTATCTAAACGCCTCCCTTGAACTCCGCCACATGCAGGTATGACTTGCTACTTGAAATCAGGGGTTTCCGGGCTCGTCCGTCGCAACGGTCTCCGCACCCTCTTGAACAACGTTGATATCCACCTTGTCCTCCTGCCCATCCTGGGGAGCCTGGTCGCCATTGGCGTCTGCCTCGGAGCCCTGACCCTCGGGGCTATGCCCCTTCAATACGCCGCCTTTCCTTTTTGGAATGACGCCCAGGAACGCTTCCCCCCAGTCGCCGCACTCGAGCCATTTTGCCATTATCTCCACGACCTGGTTAGTGGTCAGGACGAAGCGACTCTGCATAGCCATGTACTCTCCGATCGGCAATTTGGCTGTCCGGACTTTCATCTCCCTCGCTCGCTTATAGCACAACCCCTTCTCCCGATTCCGATCCACGAGGCCGCCGATGACGTAGCTAGTGTAAGGCTCGAGCTTCTCGAGAGTATATGGGGATTCCGAGGTGAGGTACACAATAGATTTGTCCACATCTTCTGGCTCGGGTTCTGGGATTGGAGTCGGATCCGCTGGATCCCGGACGGGGGCCGCTAGGGCAGGCTGGTCACCGTCTGTCCGTAGCACATCGTACATCTCACCGCCCTTGGGGCCGGCCATAAGCTCGGATGCCTGCTTAGCCGCCGTACGGAAATCCTCCTCGAGAAAGTACGCGCCATTCCAGTGCTTATGGCTGTTGCCCAGGACCGTCTCGAACCTCGTCTTCATCTTCCCCCCGAACGAGCTGACGAAGAGGTGAGCCTGGTGCTTGGCAATCCGGTTCTGCGAGTAGGACCGAACAACCTGGGACGAAAGCGACACGATCTCCGTATCGAGCATGTACTTCTCGAAGTCGCAATCAAGGATAAACGTGATGGGCGCGGGGTTGGGTGTGAACTTCCGGGGCTTCTCGGCCTGCTTCTCGGCCTTCAAGACCTCTTCGGGGTCCAAACCTGCTGCCTTGGCGGCGGCAACCTTTTCCTCCCTCTCTGCCCGTTTCTTCGCCCTGAACTCTTGTTTCTTCTCCTTCCGAATGCGTTTGCGGTCCTCCCTCCGCTCTTCAAACTCTGCTTGGCGTTTTAATTTTTTGAGCTGGTTTTTGGATATCGGTTTGCTGGATTCCGCATCGCCGGCAGCCACACCTCCCTTCTCTGCCTGTGTTGACGCCGCCGCAACATCATTGACTCGGGTGCCGTTGGTGTCGTCGGTCTCTGGCGCTTGAGGGGCACTTGAATTGGTGATGGACTGGTCGCTAGAACTCGGGTTTTGAGGGACACTGTCGGGAATTATTGGCTCACCCATGCCAATTGACGTACTCTCCGCGTTATCGCCCTCCATGGTCGTCGTTCAAGCTGTCGAGTTGTAGCTTTGGAGACTCGGAAATGGTGGGGGTGCTTCGAGTCTTTTTCTTCCCTTTTTTTTTT
>Ga0164242_10010169_pt1 | contig 10091 bp, 8 predicted proteins | sample OricomgcompostMG_FD_108783 | JGI IMG/M metagenome (GOLD analysis project Ga0164242, IMG submission 108783) | Miracle-Growth compost microbial communities from Emeryville, California, USA - Original compost - Miracle growth compost (MG) ... | reverse complement strand
TCGTTCACGAGATGGCGCATGCGGGCCGCCTGCTGCTCCATCATGTCGAAATAGCGCTGCCGCTCGGCCTCGGCCAGCGGCAGTTCGCGGATCGTTTCGAGGAAGCCCGACAGCACGGTGAGCGGCGTCTTCAGTTCGTGCGACACGTTCGCGACGAAGTCGCGCCGCATCGCGTCGGTGCGTTCGAGCTCGGTGATGTCCTGCGACAGCACGAGCTTGCGGTTCTCGCCGTAAGGAAACACCTGCACCGACAGCACGTTCTGCCGCTTGTCGCCCGTCCCGCGCATGACCAGCATTTCGTCGTAGCGATGCGAATTCAGATAGCGGACGAACTCGGGACGACGCACGAGATGGGTGATGTGCTGACGCAGATCGCGCTTCGCATCGAGCCCGAAGTGGACTTCGGAAATCGCGTTGCACCACTCGATCTGATCGTGATCGTCGAGCATCGCGACGCCGTTCGGCGATGCCTGGATGGCTTGAATGAAGCGCGAATGCTGCTGCTCGACCTGGCGCACCTGCGCGTGCCAGCGCTTCGCGAGCTTATGCAGGCGGTAGTAAATTTCGCCCCAGGCGCCCGGCGCGCTCGGCACTTCGCCGTAGACCGGCGCATCGAGCAGGCGCCACAACCGCTGCGTGTGGAATGTGCCGAGCAGGCTCTGCGCGAGCAGCGCGACCACGGCCACCGACAGCGCCAGTCTCGTGCCGAAGATCGCGCCGATCACCGCGCAGACAACAGCCAGCAGCGCGATCGAAACCAGGGAACGCGCCCAGATGATATTCATGTTCGAGCGATCGAAAAAGGACTGTTCGCGCTGCGGCGCCCGGGTCGCGACGACACCCGCGAGCGCACGCTTACGTGGTCTTACGCGCTCTTCGCGAGCCGATAGCCGCTGCCGCGCACGGTTTCGATCATAGCATCGCAGCCGGCGGGCTTGAGCGCCGCGCGAAGCCGCTTGATATGCACGTCGACCGTGCGTTCCTCGACGAATACGTGGTCGCCCCAGACCTGGTCGAGCAGTTGCGTGCGGCTGTGCACGCGCTCCGGGTGCGTCATGAAGAAGTGCAGCAGCCGGAATTCGGTCGGGCCGAGATCGAGCTTGATCTCGCTGCCCTCCGCATGCGCGGCGACACGATGCGTCGCCGGGTCGAGCTTGAGACCGTTGATCGCGACGACGTCTTCGGTCAGCTGCGGCGCGCGGCGGCGCAGCACCGCCTTGATCCGCGCCATCAGTTCCTTCGGCGAAAACGGCTTCGTCACGTAGTCGTCCGCGCCGAGTTCGAGGCCGAGCACCTTGTCCTGCTCGTCGCCGCGCGCGGTCAGCATGATGATCGGAATGTGCTTCGTGCGCTCGTTGTTGCGCAGGTCGCGTGCGAACGCGACGCCAGACTTGCCCGGCAGCATCCAGTCGAGCAGGATCAGATCGGGCAGCACGTCGCTGATCAGGCTCTGCGCCTGCTCCGCGTTGTACGCGCGGATCGGGCAGTGGCCGGCGTGCTGGAGGTTAACGGAAATCAGCTCGGAAATCGCGGGCTCATCTTCGATGACGAGAATGCTGCTGGGCATCGGCACCTCTGGGACCTTTTTTCTGAACGAAATTAACTGAGCGCTTCGCGTTCGAGCGCGTCGCGCGACTTGTGCCGCACGTCGGTGCCCTTCACGATGTAGATAATGAATTCAGCGATGTTCTTCGCGTGGTCGCCGATCCGCTCGATCGCCTTCGCGATGAACAGGAAGTCGAGCCCCGCAGAAATCGTGCGCGGGTCTTCCATCATGTACGTGACCAGCTTGCGCACGAACGCGCGGAATTCCTCGTCGATCGCCTTGTCGTCGCGCACGATCTGCGCGGCGGCCACGGTGTCGAGGCGCGCGAACGCGTCGAGCGCGCGGCGCAGGATCGTCACCGCCATCTCGCCGGACACCTTGATCTCCGCGATGTTGACCGTGCGCAGCGTGCCGTCGTCCATCAAGCGCTTCACGCGCTTCGCGATCTTCTCCGCTTCGTCGCCGGCGCGCTCGAGGTTGGTGATCGTCTTCGAGATCGCGAGCAACAGCCGCAGGTCGCGCGCGGCCGGCTGGCGGCGCGCGATGATGTTGCTGCATTCCTCGTCGATTTCCACTTCCATCGTGTTCAGACGCTCTTCCGTCACGATCACGCGCTCGGCGGCTTCGGTGTCGAATTCGTTCAACGCCTGCATCGCGGCGACGATCTGCGATTCGACGAGACCGCCCATTTCGAGAACCTTCGACGAAATGAGGTTCAGGTCGGCGTCGAACTGGCTGGACAAATGCTTGTCGGACATGTGAGTCTCCGTGGTGCCGTTTAACCGAAGCGGCCGGTGATGTAGTCCTCGGTTTCCTTGCGGACCGGCTTGATGAAGATCTTCTCGGTGTCGCCGAATTCGATCAGTTCTCCGAGGTACATGTACGCAGTGTAGTCCGAGCAACGTGCGGCCTGCTGCATGTTGTGCGTGACGATCACGACCGTGTAGTCGCTCTTCAATTCCGCGATCAATTCTTCGATGCGGCCGGTGGAGATCGGGTCGAGCGCCGAGCACGGTTCGTCGAGCAGCAGCACTTCCGGACGAATCGCGATGCCGCGCGCAATGCACAGGCGCTGCTGCTGGCCGCCCGACAGCCCGTAGCCGCTCTGGCCGAGCTTGTCTTTCACTTCGTTCCACAGCGCGGCCTTCGTCAGCGCCCATTCGACGCGGTCGTCCATCTCGGAGCGCGACAGCGTTTCGAACATCTTCACGCCGAACGCGATGTTGTCGTAGATCGACATCGGGAACGGCGTCGGCTTCTGGAACACCATGCCGACGCGCGCGCGCAACAGCGAGATGTCACGGTTGTACGTGAGCAGGTTCTCGCCGTCCATCACGATCTCGCCTTCCGCGCGCTGCTCCGGATAGAGCGCATACATCTTGTTGAACGTGCGCAGCAGCGTGGACTTGCCGCAGCCCGAAGGTCCGATGAACGCGGTCACCTTGCCTTCGGGAATCTGCAGGTTGATGTTCTTCAGCGCGTGGTACTTGCCGTAGAAGAAGTTCAGGTTCTTCACTTCGATCTTCGGCGCGCCGAGCGCCGCCGCCGGAGTCGATTGCGAACCCTGGGCGGGGACCTGACCAGTCGGCGCGGATGCGGCCGCACCGGTCGTGTTGAGGTGACTCTCTGCCATGTTCATTGGTGAGTTCCGCCGTTACTTGTTCGAAAAGACCGAACGCGCGAGGATATTGAGCCCCAGCACGCTCAGCGTGATCAGGAATACGCCGGCCCATGCCAGCGACTGCCACTGCGCGAACGGGCTCATCGCGAACTGGAAGATCGTGACCGGCAGGTTCGCCATCGGCTGATTCATGTTCCAAGAGAAGAACTGGTTCGACAGCGCCGTGAAGAGGAGCGGCGCGGTCTCGCCGGCGATCCGCGCGACCGCGAGCAGCACGCCGGTCATGATGCCGGCCACCGACGCTTTCAGCGTGATCGCCATCACCATCTTCCACTTCGGCGTGCCGAGCGCGAACGCCGCTTCGCGCAGCGCGTTCGGCACCAGCTTCAGCATGTTCTCGGTCGTGCGGATCACGATCGGAATCTGCAGCAGCGCGAGCGCCATCATGCCGGCCCAGCCGCTGAAATGCCCGAGCTTCGCGACGACGATCGCATAGACGAACAGGCCGATCACGATCGACGGCGCCGACAGCAGAATGTCGTTGATGAAGCGCGTGAGGCCAGCGAGCCACGACTTCTGCCCGTATTCGGCGAGATACACGCCCGCGAGAATGCCGATCGGCGTGCCGACCAGCGTCGCGGTCGCGACCATCATCAGACTGCCGACGATCGCGTTCGCGAGACCGCCGCCATCGGCATTCGGCGGCGGCGTGGACTGCGTGAACAACTGCACCGACAGGCCGCTGATGCCGAGGTCGAGCGTCGTGTACAGAATCCACACGAGCCACACGAGGCCGAACACCATCGCGGCGAGCGACAGCGCGAGTGCGATGCCGTTCGTCACGCGCCGGCGGCCTTGCAGCCGGGCGCGCATCGCTTCGAGCTTCGGGCCGTAAATCGCGCCCGGAATCTTCAGGGTCGGCTCGTTCATCGCGCACCCTCCGACTTCTCAAGACGCAGCAGCATCAGCTTCGAGATCGACAACACGATGAACGTGATCACGAACAGGATCAGGCCCAGCTCCATCAGCGCGGCCGTGTGAAGGCCCGGGCCCGCTTCCGCGAACTCGTTCGCGAGCGCGGACGTGATGCTGTTGCCCGGAGAGAACAGCGAGACGTTGTCGAGCAGATTGGTATTGCCGATCACGAACGTGACCGCCATCGTTTCGCCGAGCGCGCGGCCGAGGCCGAGCATCACGCCGCCGATCACGCCGGACTTCGTGAACGGCAGCACGATGCGCCACATCACTTCCCACGTCGTGCAGCCGATGCCGTACGCGGATTCCTTCAGCAGCACCGGCGTGACTTCGAACACGTCGCGCATCACCGACGAGATATACGGAATGATCATGATCGCGAGGATCACGCCCGCGCACAGCATGCCGATGCCGATCGGCGGCCCGGCGACGAGCGCGCCGACAAACGGAATGCCGCCGAGCACTGCCTGCAGCGGCTTCTGGAACCACTGCGCGAAGATCGGCGCGAACACGAGCAGGCCCCACATGCCGAACACGATCGACGGGATCGCGGCAAGCAGTTCGATCGCGATGCCGAGCGGCCGGCGCAGCCACGCGGGCGACAGTTCAGTGAGGAAAAGCGCGATGCCGAAGCTGACCGGCACCGCGATGACGAGAGCGATGATCGACGTGGCGATCGTGCCGTAGATCGGCACCAGCGCGCCGAACTGATCGCTTGGCGGATCCCATTCTGAGGTCCACAGGAACGCGAGGCCGAACTTCTGGATCGACGGCATCGACGCGATGATCAGGGAGACGATGATGCCGCCGAGCAGCACCAGCGTGACGATGGCGGCGAGGCGCGCGAGACTGCCGAAGATGATGTCGCCGGCCGGGCTCGGGGCCTTGAGCTGCGAGGCGCCGCCTGGCGGGTTCGACACGAGCGGGACGTCGGACATGATGACCTGTATTCCGTTGGCTGCGCGACGGGGTGCCGCGCAACGGGGTACGGCTAATGCAACGCCGCCCGGCCCTGACCGACTGACCTGGCCAGGAAGCGGGCGGCACATCGGCTGCGGGCCGCACGCAACAATGCGGCAACGGCCCTCGATGCATGCGGCTAGCGGCCGGTATTACTCGGCTGCGATCGCCTTGCCGCTCGTGTCCTTCACCTTCGCGGCCCATTGCGACTTGATCTCGGTGACGACCGAAGCCGGCAGCGAAATGTAGTCGAGACTGTCAGCGGCCGCCGTGCCGTTCTTGAACGCCCAGTCGAAGAACTTCAGCGTTTCCTTACCCTGCTCCGGCTTGTCCTGTGCCGTATGCAGCAGCACGAAGGTCGCGCCGACCACCGGCCATGCCTTCTTGCCCGGCTCGTTCGTCAGGATCTGGTAGAACGACTGCTTCCAGTTCGCGCCGGCGGCAGCGGCCTTGAACGTATCGGTTTCCGGCTGAACGACGGCGCCCGACGCATTCTTCATCGCAGTGTAGGTCATGTGGTTTTGCTTCGCGTACGCCCATTCGACGTAGCCGATCGCGCCCGGCAGACGCTGCACGAAGGCCGCGACGCCGTCGTTGCCCTTGCCGCCCGTGCCGGTCGGCCATGCGACGGTCGTGCCTTCGCCGATCTTCGACTTCCACTCCGGGCTCACCTTCGACAGGTAGTCGGTCCAGATGAACGTCGTGCCCGAACCGTCCGCGCGGCGGACGACGGCGATGTCGAGGTCAGGCAGCTTCACGCCCGGGTTCAGCGCGGCGATCTCCGGATCGTTCCACTTCTTGACCTTGCCGAGGTAGATGTCGCCGAGCACCGGGCCCGACAACACCAGTTGGCCCGGCTTCAGGCCCGGCACGTTGATCGCCGGCACCACGCCGCCGACCACCGTCGGGAACTGGAACAGGCCGTCCTTGGCCAGCTCGTCGTCCTTCAGCGGCGCGTCCGAGCCCGCGAAATCGACGGTCTTCGCGATGATCTGCTTGATCCCGCCTGCCGAACCGATACCTTGATAGTTCACCTTGCCGCCACCGGACTTTTGATAGGCGTCCGCCCATTTCGTGTAGATCGGTGCTGCGAAGGTGCTGCCCGCGCCGGTGATGTCTGTTGCGTGGGCAGCAATCGCGAAGAGTGCGCCAGCAACGCCAGCAAGCGCGGTTTGCATCAATTTCATGTAGCCTCCAATGTGTGAGCGGGGTGAATGACACCGCGAAGCATAGGGACCGTTTGTGACGACGCCGTGACAATCCGTGAAACCGGCGTGACAGTCACATTACAACTGAAAGGAAGCGGGGCGGGGTGTTGCGGCGGAGGAAGGCCCGCGGGCGGCGAGCCCCGCAGGAAACGCGGCAGCGCGGCGGCCGCGCGGGAAGCCGAAACTCTCACTTCAGAGCGCAGCGATGCGATCTTTTGCCCGGCCAGCGAGTCGCAAGCGAGCGTCGCGACGGCCGCCACGCGGGTCGATGCAGGACGGATCAGGCGATCGACTGCCGCACGCAGGCGGCGATCGTTTCGGCATGATGCACCGCGTCGGACTCGTCGCGCGCCTCGACCATCACGCGCAGCACCGGCTCCGTTCCCGACGCGCGAATCAGCACACGCCCGCGACCGTCGAGCGCCGCCTCGGCCTGCCTGATCGCCGTCTGGATCTTGTCGTTGCTCTTCCAGTCCGCGCCCTGCGCGATCCGCACGTTGATCAACTTCTGCGGGAACAGCGTCACGCCTTCGAGCAGCTCCGCGAGCGTGCGGCCGCTGCGCTTCATCGCGGCGAGCACCAGCAGCGCCGACACGATGCCGTCGCCGGTCGTATGCCGGTCGAGCGACAGGATGTGGCCCGAGCCCTCGGCGCCGAGCTGCCAGCCGTTCTCGCGCAGCTTCTCCAGCACATAGCGGTCGCCGACCGACGCGCGCACGAACTGCGTGCCGAGGCGGTTGATCGCCTGCTCGACGGCGAGGTTCGTCATCAGCGTGCCGACCGCGCCTTCGACCTTGCCCTCCGTGTGGATGCGGTCTTTCACCAGCACGTACAGCAGCTCGTCGCCGTTATACAGGCGCCCCTTCGCGTCGACGACCTGCAGGCGGTCCGCGTCGCCGTCGAGCGCAATGCCGATGTCCGCATGGTTCGCGCGCACCGCGCGAACCAGCGCGTCCGGCGCCGTCGCACCGACGCCGTCGTTGATGTTGAAGCCATTCGGCGACGTGCCGATCCGGATCACGTCGGCGCCCAGTTCGTGGAACACGTGAGGCGCGATGTCATAGGCGGCGCCGTTCGCGCAGTCGACGGCGATCTTCATCCCGCGCAGGTTGTACGCCTGTGGGAACGTGCTCTTGCAGAACTCGATGTAGCGGCCGCCCGCGTCGTGCAGGCGTCGCGCCTTGCCGAGCTCCTCGGGCGGCGAGCACTGCAGCGGCTGATCGAGCAGCGTTTCGATCTGCGTTTCGATCTCGTCCGGCAGCTTGTTGCCGTCCGCCGAGAAGAACTTGATCCCGTTGTCGTAGTACGGATTGTGCGACGCGCTGATCACGATGCCCGCCGCGAGCCGCAGCGCGCGGGTCAGGTACGCGATGCCGGGGGTGGAAATCGGCCCGGCGAGCATCACGTCGATACCCGCCGACGACAGGCCCGCCTGCAGCGCGGCCTCCAGCATGTAACCGGAAATGCGCGTGTCCTTGCCGATCAGCACAGCCGGCCGCGGCCCCCCCGTGTCCGACACCGCGCCCGCCAGCACCTTGCCGGCCGCGTAGCCGAGGCGCAGCACGAAATCCGGCGTGATCGGCGCCTCGCCGACCTTGCCGCGCACCCCATCCGTTCCGAAATAACGACGTCCCATTGCTTACCCCTTCTTTCTCTGTTCATGTTGGCGGGCTCCCCGCCAGTGCTGCCATTCGCCGGCGTTTGCGGCGCCGCTCACGCGCGCTCTGCGTCGCGCACGGCGGCCCATACCTTGAGCGCATCGACGCTCGGCGCAACGTCGTGCACGCGAATGATCGCCGCGCCGCGTTCGGCCGCGCATACCGCGGCGGCAACGCTCGCCGCGACGCGCTCGGGCGCCTTGCGGCCGACCAGCCTGCCGACCATCGACTTGCGCGAGATGCCAACGAGTATCGGATAGGATGGCACCGCTTTTGGCGCGGTGTCGGCCAGATGCGCGAGCAGCGCGTAGTTGTGCTCGATGACCGACTTGCCGAAGCCGAAGCCCGGGTCCACGCTGATCCTGGCCTTCGCGACGCCCGCCGTTTGCAACGCCGCGACGCGCTCTTCGAGGAACTGCCGCACGTCCGCGACGACGTCGTCGTATTCGGGCTCCACGGCCTGCATCGTCCGCGGCGAGCCGAGCATGTGCATCGCGCAGAGCCCGCAGCAAGCGTCACGCACCGCGTCGATCGCGCCGGGCATCCGGAACGCCCACACGTCGTTGATCAAGTCCGCGCCGGCGTCGATCGCGGCGCGCATCACCTCGGGCTTGTAGGTGTCGACGGACAGCGGCACGTTCAGGTCGCGCAGGCGCTCGACGAGCGGAATCACGCGCTCCAGTTCCGCGTCGAGCGGCACAGGCTCGACGCCCGGACGCGTCGACTCGCCGCCGATATCGATGATGTCGGCGCCTTCGCGCAGCATCTCGTCGGCGTGACGCAACGCGTCGTCGCGGGAAAGAAAGCGGCCGCCGTCCGAGAACGAATTGGGCGTCGCGTTCAGGATGCCCATCACGAGCGGACGCTCGAAGCTCAACGTGAAGCGGCCGCACTGAAGCGGCTCGGGAAGCGGACTGGCGGGGGCGGAAGGGTCGTGCACGTCGATCGGATCAGCGGGGTGTTCCACAAAGCAAACGGGCCGATGTGCTAACACACCGGCCCGCAACGCAACGCAAACTTTGCTCAGGCTGGCGCCGTGGCGCTCCCGGGCTTGACTTCACCCGCGCTGCCGCCCGACGACGACGCGTCGCTGGCCGGCGGCGCGCTCTTCGGCGAGCGCGGCGGCCGGCCGGCCATGATGTCGTTGATCTGGTCGGCGTCGATCGTTTCCCACTCCATCAGCGCGGCGGTCATCGCCTCGACCTTGTCGCGGTTCTCCTCGAGCAGACGTCGCGCGAGATTGTACTGATCGTCGAGCACGCGGCGGATTTCCGCGTCGACCTTCTGCTGCGTCGCCTCGGAGATCGTGCGCGTGAAGCCACGGCCGAACGGGCTTTGTTCGTTCTCGTCGTCGACATAGACCATCGGTCCGAGCGCGTCGGTCATGCCGAAGCGCGCGACCATCGCGCGGGCCGTCTGCGTCGCCTTGTTGAAGTCGTCCGACGCACCCGTGCTGAGCAGATTCAGGAACAGTTCTTCCGCGACACGGCCGCCGAACAGGATCGCAAGACGGTCGAGCAGATAGTCCTTCGAATACGTTTCGTTGTCATGCTCCGGCAACTGCCACGTGACGCCGAGCGCACGGCCGCGCGGAATGATCGTGACCTTGTGCACCGGATCGGCCTTCGGCAGCAGCTTCGCGATCACCGCATGGCCCGACTCATGGTAGGCGGTCGCGCGCTTCGCTTCCTCGCGGATCACGGCCGACTTGCGCTCCGGACCCATGAAGATCTTGTCCTTCGCGTCCTCGAAATCGTTCATTTCGACGATGCGCTTGCCGCGACGCGCGGCGAACAACGCCGCTTCGTTCACGAGGTTCGCGAGGTCCGCGCCGGAGAAGCCCGGCGTGCCGCGCGCGATCACCGCCGCGTCGACATCGTTCGAAATCGGCACCTTGCGCAGGTGCACCTTCATGATCTGCTCGCGGCCGCGAATGTCGGGCAGGCCGACATACACCTGCCGGTCGAAACGGCCCGGACGCAGCAGCGCCTTGTCGAGCACGTCGGAGCGGTTCGTTGCGGCGATCACGATGACGCCCGAGTTCGCCTCGAAACCGTCCATTTCGACGAGCATCTGGTTCAGCGTCTGCTCGCGCTCGTCGTTACCGCCGCCCATGCCGGCGC
>Ga0164242_10010168_pt1 | contig 10091 bp, 12 predicted proteins | sample OricomgcompostMG_FD_108783 | JGI IMG/M metagenome (GOLD analysis project Ga0164242, IMG submission 108783) | Miracle-Growth compost microbial communities from Emeryville, California, USA - Original compost - Miracle growth compost (MG) ... | reverse complement strand
TACGCAACGGCCGATGATTCGTTCGTCGTCTGGAACAAGGGCAAGGACGTGCTGGTGATGCGCGATAACAGCATGGACCTCGACTATACGAATTGCACGCAGCAATAAAAAGCGGCATGGAACCGAATGCGCCCATTCTCGACGTACAAGATATTGATATATTCTATGGCCCGCAGCATGCAGTGGACCAGGTGAGCTTCTCGATATCCCGTGGGGAAATCTTCGGTCTCCTTGGCCCGAACGGTGCAGGGAAGACGAGCACGCTAAGTGCTATTGAAGGGTTGCTTACGCCGGATTCCGGAACGGTGCGCATCGCCGGCCATGACATCCGCGAGAATCCTGCGCATGCGAAAGCGAACATGGGCGTGCAGCTGCAATCAACGAGCTTCCACGCTGACTTGACGGTGCGCGAGATCATACGGCTCTATGCCGGTCTCTACGGAGTTCCCACGCCGCCTGGGATGGTCGAAGGTCTTTTGAAGGAAATACAACTCGAGGATGCGCGCGGCAAGCGCTATGGCCAACTCTCCGGCGGGCAGCAGCAGCGCGTTTCGCTCGTCATCGCGACGATACATGATCCGGAACTGTTGCTCTTGGATGAGCCGACGACCGGCCTTGACCCGCAGTCGCGTCGGCAATTATGGGACCGTATAGAGCGGATACGGAAGTCGGGCCGTGCAGTCCTCCTCACGACTCATTCCATGGAAGAGGCAGAGGCGGTTTGCGACCGTATCGCCATCATCGATCATGGGAAGATAATCGCGACCGATACGCCAGAAGGGCTTATCGCGACGCATGCCCAGGATCCGCGCGTGAAGGCGGTCTCTCGTGGCCCGCGCGTCACGCTTGAGGACGTATTTATTGGACTTACCGGCAGCGAACTGCGCGGATAATAGCTACTCATATGGAATCTATTGAACTGGCAACGCCCACCCGACTCCAGGTATTCCGCGCGCTCTTCAAAGCCGACCTACGCATTCAATGGCGCAACCGCCGCGCATCGCTCATGACGTTGCTCGTGCCTATCATTATCCTGGTTTCGTGGTCTGGCATCGTGGCGATGCTCGGCGGTCCTTCGGTCATGTCGTCCTGCATCACCATCGGTCTCATCGCGGTCGGCCTCATGGGATACGCGAACTCGACTGCCCGCGCCCGCGAGAAAGGCATCTTCCAACGCCTGCGCGTGACGCCGGCAGGTACGTTCGAGATAATGGCGAGCCGTATCGCCGTGCAGCTTCTGCAGATGCTCGTGATGGCAGTCGTGCTTTTCATAGCTGCGTATTTCATCGACCATATTACGCTTTCTGTCGGCGGGTACGTGCTCGGTACGTTTGCCTCCATGCTGTGCGGCGCGGTCTTCCTTGCGCTCGGTTTGGCGCTTGTCGGCCTCATCAGTAATGCGGAAACGGTGAACTCGATCGGCCGACTCGTATATATCGCGCTTGTCGTGGTCGGCGCCATCGGGGAGCTTGGTGTACTGGGCTCGATGGCGAAAAATATCGTGTTGTGGTCGCCCTATGGCTCCGTAAAAGTGCTGCTGCTCGCGTCGATGCAGCCTTCGGCGTGGGATATGACGGCAACATTCGCGCTGCTCGTGTCAGCGGCATACTGTATAGTATTTGCCGCTATCGGCATACGGTGGTTCAAGTGGAGCGCAGAGTAGGGTGCACCGCGTTGACCAAATAAGAATATGTAAACAAAAGGTGGCCTCCTTTGGAGGCCACCTTACGCGTGCGGTCGTTGGTACCGTCGAAATGCAATGCCGATAAGTCCTTCGCCTGGCCGCTCATAGTGGATATGCGCGGTAAAACGTTTGCCGATGAGTACTTTCTCGAACCAGTCTTTATCGCCTTCATGCATCCGGTCGTACGGAAGGCCGCAGACAGGAAACCAGCCAGGGCGCATATCTTCTGTTTCTTCAGGATACTGCTCGGTCAGCTCGGCGCGGTATACGTGCACGATCTGCATTTTTCTTCCGCCGGCGTAGCAGTGGAGCACTGCTACGTGCCGGAGCATGCCTGCTAATATGCGAAGCCGCAGCTCTTCCCACGATTCGCGGATGAGGCACGCTTCCGGCGATTCTTGATATTCACATTTGCCGCCAGGGCCATTGAAAAGGCCTTTTCCAATTTCGCCCGTCTTCTTCTCGCCCAAGAGGACAAGATCGGCGCGCGTGAATATGCCGAGCGTAGCTAGGCGTGGCGCGTTCATGTTTCCTCCTTTCAAAGAATGAGGGTCGGATCCGCTATAAGCGTACGCTGCGTACGGGGAGTGTCAATTGACAGGCAATTTCAGCAGCGTGAGGAACTTCTCTCGTTCATTACCCTCTATTGCGCGCGCCTCGCCTCCCTTAAGCGTGCCGAGCTTGATGTTCATGATGCGGGTGCGCTTAAGGTCGACGACTTCGTTATGCATCGCCGAGACCATGCGTCGCACCTGATGCTTCTTTCCTTCGGTAAGGATGATTGAGAACGACTTCTCGCCATTAACGCGCACCTTAGCAGGCTTGGTCCGATAGCCCTCGATATCGACGCCTGCTTCCATGTGCTTCGCGAAGCTGTCGCGTAGCGGCAGCTTGGTATGTACTACGTATTCCTTGTCGTGCTCTGCATCCGGATTAAGGAGCCGGTCGGTTATGCGACCGTCGTTCGTGAGGATGATGAGGCCATGAGAGTCCTTATCGAGCCTGCCAACGGGGAAGAGATTGAATTCTCGAAGATCGGGCGGCAGCGTTGCGCCAATGTCCTTTTCGTCGAGACCGGGGGAATGAGTGATGATGCCGCGGGGCTTGTAATAGGCGAAATACGCGCGCGGTGCAGTCGCACGCCTTCCTTTCGTCACTTCTACCGTATCTTCTCCAGACACTTTCATGCCGAGCTGCGCTTTCTTTCCGTTCACCAGTACCTTTCCTGCGCTAATAAGCGTATCTGCATCTCGGCGCGTCGCTATGCCGGCGTGCGCCAAGTATTTATTGAGACGCATTTCTTCCATCCACGTAGTATAGCGCGCTTTGCCGCTTAGCCTTGTTTCTTGTCTGTCACTCACCGAGACTTCATACGTCTCTTTATATGGTAGTGGAGTGAACATTACTCGCACGTAACAACATTTCTATGCTACGCAGTATCAAATACGATCTCATTATCGCCATTCCGGCACTCATGCTTGCCAGTGTGCTTGGCGCATTCACCATCGCGCACTCCTAATCGCTTGTTGAGTATGCGCATGGCGTTGACGGACACACAGAAGCTGCTCTCTCTTTCAACGCGTAATTTTATATTGGGCGGCATCGTGGCGGCGCTTATCTGCGCCGCCCCTGTCGTAAGCGCATATTCGGACGTGCCAGTGACCCAGACATATAATTCAGCTGACGCACAGGTGCTGAGCGCGCTTGATGGTATCGCATCATCCTCTCCTATAGTCATTACTCATGACGACATCATTCGTTCGGACCGGAATTCGATCAATCGTCGTGACGTGGACACGCAAGCTGAGCTTGTCGCGTACGTGCGGGCACTCATGGCCTCGGATGCCGATATAGAGCGCACCGAACTTGGCATGCATTACGTTTCCATGACATATAAATCTCGTGTCCGCGTGCAATACATAGGCATGCATGCTCTTGAACGGGAGGTGCGCATCAGCGATGACGGGACTATATCAGTGACAAAGCCGTGGTATGCGCTGGTAGCTGATACTGATTCAGATGCAGTACAAAGCGGATTCAGCGACATTTCCTTGATTGCCGGTAGTGGCGGATTTTCAGCCGAGACCGAGGCGCTTCTCGTTACTCGCATGCATGGCAGGTTCCAGATCGGCGCGCTGTAATAGGCCAGATATAGGCTATACTAGGTGCATCCTCTGTTGCTTCAGGGCGGCAACATACGGGTAAGAAACGGCACGCTGTGCCGTCTATAGAGATGGACCAGGACACCTTACAATCGCAGTTCATTGAGGCGTACGACCAGTACGCCGATGAGCTATATCGCTTCTGCTACTTCAAGGTCTCTGACGCTGAACGCGCCCAGGACTTCATGCAGGATGTGTTCACCCGCTATTGGCAGACGATTCGCAGCGGTACCGACGTAAGCCATCCCCGCGCGCTCCTGTTCACTATCGCCCGCAACCGCATCACTGATTGGTACCGTAAGAAAAAGGAGCAGTCGCTCGAAGCCATGCGGGACGAAGGAAAAGAGATCGCCGATACCGCTAGCGCGGATGTCGCGCAGACGGCAGAATATAGGCACATCCTCACTGCTGTAGAAGAACTCGATGAACCTTCCCGCGAAGCGGTTCTCCTGCGCTTCACCGAAGGGTGGTCGCCGGCAGAGATAGCGGCACTGAACGATGAATCGGCGAATGCCGTTTCCGTACGCATCAACCGCGCGATCAAGAAGCTCCAGGACCGCCTCCATATATCATGACCACGATAGAATCTAAACTAAAAGAATTGAAGACGCTGCGCCTCCCAGAGGAACGCAAGCTTCGCATGCGCGAAGAGTTGCTGGCGTATGCTGAGCTTCATGCCGTCGCGCCTGCGCCTGCAGCACGCGCCTTTTCGCGTTTCCATTTTCGTATCTACAGCGCGCTCGCCGCAGTGCTCATTATCATTATCGGCCTTGGCGGGACGGCATACGCATCGGAGGATGCGCTTCCGGGCGATACGCTCTATTCCGTGAAAGTCAGTATTGCCGAGCCTCTCCAGACTGCGCTCGTACCTGGCGAGAAAGGAAAGGCCGCATGGCATGCCATCTTGGCGGAGCGCCGTCTCGAAGAGGCAGCGCAGCTTGCAGCCAAGGAAAAGCTCACGCCGGATACCCAGGAAAAACTTGCGGCGAATTTCACCGACCAGGTCAAGGCAACTGATGCCAACGCAGACCGCCTTGAGCGCGCGGGCGATGCAATCGGCTCGCTCTCTGTACGGTCCGACCTTGACGCGCGACTTACCGCGCATGAGCAGATTCTTAGCATCATTGCAGCCCACTACGCTACAGCAACTTCAAGCAGCGCCGCATCGACTAAGGAAGCTGTTTCCAGCCTCCTTGCGCTCGTGAAAACGCACGAAGAACAAGTCTCCGCATCGCGTCATGCTCTTGAACTTGCTATAGCACCTACGGCGACGTCATCTGCGGTTGACGCTGATAGCAGCGGTTCGTCCGATGCCGTCGCTTCGGCGAAAGCGACCTCCACTGAACATGTCGCTATTGCCACCGAAGTGCACACCTTCGCTCCCGCTACGGAAGCGCACCTTATGCGCGCCGTCATGTCGCCTGAACCTTCTGCTGCGAGCGTACAGGTTGCAAGCCAGAATGCTTCGCAAGCGAAAGAGGTTGACGCTATCCTCACTAAGCACGCCCCGTTCCTCGCCATGTTCCTTCCTCTAGGGAGCACGACTGCATCGACGACTATTCAAGCATCAACGACGGCCTCGACCACGATAGAGGTCAGCACAAGCACTGTTGCAAGCACGACCACGTCTACGTCAACGAGTACCTTGGACGTACTTAAAGAGATCCTAAAATAATCCTGAAGTCATTTTTGCCTTTCAGGCCGTCTAAACTCGGCTCTTTGTGCGCGCGCTGGTACAATGAATCCTTATGACGCAATCAGAAGCGCTTTCCATACTGAAAACGGGTGCGAACGTCTTTTTGACAGGGGAGCCGGGAAGCGGCAAGACGCATACGGTAAATGAATACGTGGCATGGCTGCGCTCGTGCGGTATTGAGCCCGCTATCACCGCAAGCACTGGCATCGCCGCGACTCATATCCATGGCATGACCATCCACTCGTGGAGCGGCATCGGCATACGCGAATCTCTCTCAGAGGCAGATATCGACGCTATTGCATCGAAAGAGCACGTATCGCGCCGCATCCAAAAGACTACGACACTCATCATCGACGAGGTTTCCATGCTTTCTGCGCCAGTACTGGTCATGGTCGATGCTGTGTGTCGGGAAGTGAAGCGAGTCGACCTTCCGTTCGGCGGCATCCAGGTGGTGCTCGTTGGCGACTTCTTCCAGCTTCCGCCGATAGGTCGCGGCTCATCACGTCCGGCGTTCGCCTTCGAGTCGGGCGTCTGGCAGGATCTGCATCCGCTTATCTGTTACTTAACCGAGCAGCACCGACAGGAAGACCCTCGCTTCCTTTCCGTCCTTGCGTCGATACGTGCTGCTGACCCTGACCCTACCACTGTGTCAGTCGTGCTTTCACGCGAAGCGGAACTTGACGGCTTCGACGAAGACGTACCGCGTCTCTTCACGCATAATGTCGATGTCGACCGACTTAACCTTGAACGGCTTGAAAAGCTCTCTGGAGCTCCGAAACGGTACGTCATGAACGGCACCGGCGCGCCGCCTATGGTAGAAGCGCTGAAGCGTGGTTGCCTTTCGCCGGAAGTGCTTACGCTTAAGGAAGGCGCGGTCGTCATGGGGACGAAGAACATCCCGGCGCTCGGCCTTGCGAACGGGACGCTCGGAACGGTCATCGGTTTTGAGCGCAATACCAATTATCCGATCATCGAAACGCATGATGGACGCGAGATAACCGTCGCACCCGTCGAATGGGCCGTCGAAGAAGGCGGCAAGGCGCGCGCGAAGATCACGCAAGTGCCGCTTCGGCTTGCCTGGGCCATTACCGTGCACAAAAGCCAGGGCATGAGCCTTGATGCTGCTGCCATAGACCTTTCGCGTGCGTTCGAATACGGCCAAGGATATGTCGCGCTTTCTCGCGTACGCACGCTTGATGGGTTGCATATCCTTGGTTGGAGCGAACAGGCGCTCGTCGTGCATCCGCTTGTCGTTACGCATGATGAAGCGTTCCGGAATGCGTCGGAAGACGCGGCTGCTGCATTCGCCTCCCTTGAAGCGTCAGGCGAACGCCTCGAGCTAGAACAGAACTTCGTGAAAGCCTCAAGGGGTCATTGGGAAAAGGAAGGCGAGGGCGCAAAACGGGAGCGACCGAAAAAAGCCCTGAAGGAGAGTACGCACGACCATACGTTCCGCTTGCTTGAAGAAGGGAAATCGATAGACGAAGTCGCTACGGAACGCATGCTTACGCTCGGCACGATTTATGGCCATGCCGAGAAGCTCGTACAGGCGGGGAGGCTCTCGCGCGACCTTCTGCGTGAACGAATCCCTGAGTCGCTTATGCGGGAGCTCCCCCGCATCCATGATGCCTTCCAGACCCAGGGCGCAGAGCATCTCACGCCGGTATACGACTTTCTCGAGGGCAGCGTCACGTTCGACGATTTGCGTCTCGCGCGTATTCTCTACGACGCATAAGTTCCTTCATGCAGGGTTTAGGGTAGATATGATAGGAGTGCAAAGATGAGACGCATCCTCGGCATAGCCGCTATCGTTGTCCTGTTCGTGGCGGTGGGTTGGCTTGGCATCAAATTGCGTCATGATGATTCTACTCAGACGGCTGCGAGTGCGGATACTCCTATCGCAAAGATTCTTAATCCGGTCGAGGGTCCAGCCACCCTCGAAGGTACGGCGATCATGGATACCTCTTCCGGATTGCCTGCCGTACCATATATCGAATATAACGATGAGAACGGCGCGACGACTACCAAGCAGCTTATTTTTGCCGATGAGCGAGGATGCTTGCCTGGTGCGGGCGATTTGCCATGCGTGCCGTCATACCCGATTTTGAGCGCGTACCCGCAACTCGTTACCGGCCAGCATATCCACGTCTCGGGATACATACGTGCTGACCGGTTCTTGATCACTGACATCTCCGTGGAAAGCTAAGCGATGCAAGAGCAAAGGGTATATACTGGTTTTATGACACGCTTCGGGTGGATAGTGGTGCTCGGGGTAATCGCGCTGTGCTTGATAGGGGGAGGATTCTTCATGTGGAGGAATGTCGACCAGCGGGCGGCTCCGCCGCCCGCTGCAGAAGCCACTTCTACGCCTGTTATGGACCCTTCGGAACTCGCTATTTATACGAGCGGCGAATATGGCTTCAGCTTCTTCTACCCGGCGAACGCCACCGTGACCGATGCGTACTCTAAGACGGAAGGGAAGCCGCTTCCGTGGCGCAGCCAAGCCGTAGGCACAGGAACTCCTATCGTACGGATAATGGCCGACATCGGAGAGGTGCGCGTCGGCGTGAGCAGCGACCCTGACGAACTTGAGAACTGTATGTCGGCATCGCCTGCCGAAGACGCCCAGGACAGCGTCATCGTCGGAAGCACGACGTGGAAGACATTCCTGTTCCAGAAATTAGGAACAGATGACGAGGAGCGTATAACCAGCTACCGCACGCTCCATAACAAGAAGTGCTATGCCGTAGAAATATTCAAGCCGCTCTCTGCCACGGCAACGTCTTCAGGCTATACTGTGAACGACACTATTACGAGCTTCAGTTTTGCACAATAACTATGCTTTTCTTTCATTGGATCATTGCGGCTATCGCCATCGGTATCGCTGCGTACATCATTCCTGGCGTTACCGTCACCCTGGTCGGCGCTCTCGTGCTCGCCGTCGTACTCGGTATCATTAACCTATTCATACGCCCCGTTATCCTGCTCCTGACGCTTCCTATCAGCATCGTTACGCTCGGTTTGTTCTCGCTCGTCATCAATGCGCTCCTTATCATGCTTGCCTCGCTCATCGTACCCGGATTCTCTGTCTCGGGATTCTGGTCGGCGCTCCTCTTCGCCATTGTGCTGTTCCTCGTGAATGCGTTCTTTCACGCGATTGAGAAGAACGCATAACGCTCGCGCATCTTATCCCAGCGCGCGCCGCTTACAGCGGCGCGCGCTCTTGTATACTGTGAGGTATGGCAATAGGGTCATTTGAAGGACCGGCGCAGCCGATAACGTCTCCAGAAGAAGAACTGGCGTACTTGCGCGAGCAGATAACACAGAAGGAACGCGAGCTCTCGGCGCTCAAGGAATCGAAGCCGCGCGAGGATATCGCGCACGAACGCATCATGCACCACCGCACGCATGGTGATGCGACGCTTGCGTCGGAGTTTGCTGCATCGCCGGCTGAGGTTGCTGCGCTTGCTCTTAATCTCGACCCCGAGAGCGACGACGAAACCATCGACGAACTTCGAAGCATTATGGAGGCAAAAGGCATAAAGAACGCATTCGCGGTGCTCGAGAAGCTTAATTCACCGCATCTTGAGGACGATTTCCACCGTTTTTTGGTGCAATATCTCGTGCAGGGAATGCCGATACAAGGCCTGACTGAGAAGCAACCGGCGTGGAAGGCTCTTCATATGAGCCTTTATGAGATCGCGCTGCCAGAGTTCGCGGATGGCAACGAAGATCGTGCCAAACCCCTTAAAGAGCTGCTTTCGGCGATGGAGCAGTTCTATTCGGGCATGTTCGCTGTCGAGCATGCGCACGCGGGCGAACCCCCGTACTTCACGCTTGAGCTTGCAGTGCCTGTCGATAGCCCGCACCTGATGTTCTATGCAGCGGTACCGAATTCGCGCCGTGACCTGTTCGAGAAGCAGGTGCTTGCCATCTTCCCGAATGCGCATCTTTCCATACAACCGAACGACTACAACGTCTTCGTGCAGGACGGCGCGAGCGCCGCATCCGTCGCCGCGCTTGCGTATCCTGCCGCGCTTCCGCTTAAAGACTACACAGAATTCGACTATGATCCACTGAATTCGCTCTTGAACGCGTTCGCGAAGATCGCGCCTGAGGGCGAAGGCGCGTCACTTCAATTCGTTATCAAGCCAGAAGGAGACCGGAACACGAAGTACTATCGACGCGTGCTGGAGTTGTTGCGTAAAGGAGAAGATAAGCATGACGCGCTGCGGCTTCCGGAATCCTTTTTTGGCGAAGCTGTGCGCGACCTTGGCTCGACTTTTTTCAAAAAGACAAGCGAAGTGGAAGCGGCGCGTGAGCGTAGGCGGGAGCAGAATACGAACCAGACCGAAATAGAACAGGTCGAACGGAAGACGAGCGTACCTATCCTCTCCGTAAATATGCGCTTTGCTGTATCTTCGCGCGATATTCATCGCACCGAGCAGGTGCTCGGCGAGCTTGAGTCATCGTTCCATCAGTTCGAGAATCCCGCTGGTAACCGCCTAGAGTGGCGGCGTGCCTCTAAGGGAAGCCTGCGACGCCTTTT
>Ga0164242_10010167_pt1 | contig 10092 bp, 8 predicted proteins | sample OricomgcompostMG_FD_108783 | JGI IMG/M metagenome (GOLD analysis project Ga0164242, IMG submission 108783) | Miracle-Growth compost microbial communities from Emeryville, California, USA - Original compost - Miracle growth compost (MG) ... | reverse complement strand
TCAGCGAGGTGGCGCCCACCTGCTGCGTCGGCTTCTTGTTGGTGTCGGTGAAGTAGCCGGTCAGCCACAGGATGATGGTGGCCAGCACGATGCCGATGATCACGGCGATGAAGGCGATCACGGCCGGGTTGCCGCCGGAGGCCACCGCGTCGGCGCTGGCGCCGGGCAGGTCCTTGAACGAGGTCGGCAGGTAGACGAACGCCGCGACGGCGCACAGCACCGCGGAGATGGCCGCGGAGATGTAGAACGAGCGGTTGATGGTGGCCAGGCCGCTCTCGCCGGCGCGGGCCTTGGTGACGTACACGCCGATGATGGCGGTCAGCACGCCGATGGCCGGCACGATCAGCGGGAAGATCAGGCCCTTGCTGCCGAACGTGGCGCTGCCCAGGATCAGCGACGCGACCAGGGTGACGGCGTAGGACTCGAACAGGTCGGCGGCCATGCCGGCGCAGTCGCCGACGTTGTCGCCCACGTTGTCGGCGATGGTAGCGGCGTTGCGCGGGTCGTCCTCCGGGATGCCCTGCTCGACCTTGCCGACCAGGTCGGCGCCGACGTCGGCGGCCTTGGTAAAGATGCCGCCGCCGACACGCATGAACATCGCCAGCATGGCGGCGCCGAAGCCGAAGCCCTCCAGCACCTTGGGTGCGCCACCGGTGTAGACCAAAACGACGATGGACGCGCCGAGCAGGCCCAGGCCGGTGGTGGCCAGGCCGACGGTGCCGCCCGTGCGGAAGGCGATCTGCATGGCCTTCTCGCGGCCCTCGCCGTTCGCCGCGGCGGCGACCCGGACGTTGGCGCGAGTGGCCAGCCACATGCCCAGGTAGCCGATGGTGGCCGAGAACGCGGCGCCGACCAGGAAGAAGATGGAGCGGCCGATGCGCTCGCCCCAGCCGTCCGCCGGCAGCACCAGCAGCAGCAGGAACACGATCACCACGAAGATCGACAGGGTACGGAACTGCCGACCGAGGTACGCGGCGGCGCCCTCCTGGACGGCTCCGGAGATCTCCTGCATCTTCGGGGTGCCGGTGCCGGCCGCCAGCACGCCCGCGCGGAGCACGAACGAGATGGCCAGCGCGATCAGCGCCACGACCCCGACGACGATGACGATGGCCTTGTCACCACCGGAGACGGTCAATGTGGCCGCCGACAGTCCCGGCGGCGCGGCAAGCAAGTGGGGCATCTGCTCCTGATCCTTCGCACGTAAGCGCCCGGCCGCGAGAGGGCGGACCGGCGTTGGTCGCGGCACGCCGGTGACCCGGCGTCAACTGCGACAACTCTAGGGCACCGCGGGCACTGCCTGGCGCCGTGGGTATACACGCGGGTCGCGCGTGGCGTCGCGGCGGGGCTCCTGGCGGGCCCCGGACGTGGCCGGAGGCAGGCGCCGGGGGCCCGGGGGCGCGGGTGGGCGCCGGGCGGGGCTGGCGGCGCGGGTGGGCGCCGGTGGGCGCTGGGCGGGGTCGGCGGCGGAACGGCACCCGGGGTGCACGCGGGCCGGGTCTGCGGCGTGCAGTCGGGGCGTCCCTCCCCCGCCTTGTCGTCCCGCGCTCGGGGATGGCACACTGGCCCGGCTATGAGAACCGGTGCGATGCTCACCCGCCGGCTGCACGTCGACCTGCAGCGGCAAGTCAGCGCTGCCTGTCGCACCCTGCGCTAGTTCTCCTCGGGCCGCGGACTTCCCGGCCGAATCCTCCACGGTGGTGCGCCGCGCTGCGCCGTGGCGCACCTCGCTCCGGTCGCTGGACTCGTCCCGGCACCGGCCTCGTCACCGGCGTGGCCCCCGTCACCTGCACGGGGACCCCGCCCGGAGCGTCGTCACCCCTCGAACTCCATCACCGCCGCGGACCGACACCACACCGTCGGGTCCGTCGCGGTCCTTCTCACCGATCCGCCCACAGAAAGGGCCACCTCATGTCCACCTCCCCCGACGCGTCCGCCGGATCACCGGCGCGCCCCGCGTCTGCGTCGCCGGCCGGCGCCCCGTCACCGGCACGGCCGTCCCGCAACCCGTTCGTGCGCATCTCCTTCGGCGTCCAGGTGCTGCTCGGCCTGGTCCTCGGGCTGGTGCTGGGCTTCGTCGCCCGATCCGCCGACGCCACCTGGCTCACCGACACCATGACCACCATCGGCTCGGTGTTCGTCAACCTGCTCAAGCTGATCGTGCCGCCCCTGGTGTTCGCCGCACTGGTGGTGTCGATCACCAACCTGCGCGGAGTGGCCGGGGCCGCCCGGCTGGCCGTCAAGACGTTGCTGTGGTTCGCCGCCACCGCGTTGATCGCCGTGGCCATCGGCATCACCCTGGGCGCGATCACCTCGCCCGGCAACGGGTTCAGCGCCGCCGACGCGGAGGCAAACCCGCTGCCCGACTTCGTGTCCGAACACGCCGGTAGCTGGCTGGACTTCCTGACCGGCATGATCCCGTCCAACCCGATCGACGCCTTCTCCGGAGACGGCAAGGTGCTGCAGATCGTGTTCCTGGCCATCGTGGTCGGCATTGCAGCCATCAAGATCGGCAGCAAGGCAGACCCCTTCGTCAGCTTCACCCGGTCGCTGCTGGACATCGTGCAGAAGGCCCTGTGGTGGGTGATCCGGCTGTCTCCGCTGGGCGTGCTCGGGCTGATCGGCAAGTCGGTGGCCTCCTACGGCTGGGACCTGCTGGCACCGCTGGCCACCTTCACCGTCGACGTGTACGTCGGCTGCGCGATCGTGCTACTGGTGGTCTACCCGCTGCTGCTGTCGCTGGTCGCGCGGGTCAATCCGATGCGGTTCTTCGCCGGGGCGTGGCCGGCGCTGCAGCTGGCGTTCGTGTCCCGGTCGTCGGTGGGCACCATGCCGGTGACCCAGCAGGTGGTGACCCGCCTCGGCGTGCCCCGGGCGTACGCCTCGTTCGCGGTGCCGCTGGGCGCCACCACCAAGATGGACGGCTGCGCGGGCGTGTACCCGGCGCTGGGCGCGATCTTCGTGGCCAACGCCTACGGCATCCACCTGGGCTTCAAGGAGTACCTGCTGATCGTGGTGTGCTCCGTGGTGGGCTCCGCGGCGACGGCCGGCCTGACCGGGGCGCTGGTGATGCTGACGTTGACCCTGTCCACCCTGGGGCTGCCGCTGGAGGGCGTGGCGCTGCTGCTGGGCATCGACGCGATGCTGGACATGATGCGGACCCTGACCAACGTGGCCGGGCAGGCCGTGGTGCCGATTCTGGTCTCGGCCGGCGAGGGGACGCTGGACCGGGAGGCGTTCGCCTCGGCCGGCGCACGTGCGCTGGAGGCTCCGGTGTCCGACGAGGTCGTCGGTGACGAGGAGTCGGTGAGGCGCACCGCCGGCGACGAGCACCAGTTGCAGCCGGCCTGATCGGGGCCACGCGAGTGGCTCTTCACCCGTCCTAGCAAGGGTTCTGCACGCGCCGCGAGGATTGCGGACGTCGCGACGAGGCAACAGCCCTTGCTAGGACGTGGTGGACCGTCTGCAACGGGAGCGGGGACCGTCCGGGACCGGCAGCACAATGGGGCGGTGACGAGCACTGCGGACACCGGCCCGGCGAGGGGGTCGGCCGGTCGTGCCTCGGGACGGGCCGATGGCGCCCGGCCGGGAGCGGAGCCCGCGCCGCAGCTCGGCGATCCCGTCCCCGCTCACGCCGCGGCCGCCCCGTCGAGTGCGGGGCACGTCGCGGGGCCGGCGGACCTGCTCGCCGTGCTGCGACGGGTGTCCGGGCCCGAGCCCATCCGCCACGTGCAGCACCTCCCGGCCCGCTCGGGCCGGGAGGTCGACTGGCCGGCCTGGGCGGCACCGGACCTGGTGACGGCGCTGCGGGCCAGGGGCATCGGCCGACCGTGGGCCCATCAGGTCGCCGTCGCCGAGGCGGCGCACGCCGGTCGCGACGTCGTCGTCTCTACCGGCACCGCGTCCGGCAAGTCGCTGGGCTACCAACTGCCGGTGCTCTCGAGGTTGCTCGACGATCCGAAGGCGTGCGCGCTGTATCTGTCCCCCACCAAGGCACTGGCGGCCGACCAGCTCGAATTCCTCGAATCGCTGGCGCTGCCGGGGATCCGGCCCGGCCCGTACGACGGCGACACCGCGCTGGCCGACCGGGACTGGGCCCGCGACCACGGCCGGTTGATCGCGACCAACCCCGACATGGTGCACGTCGGGGTGTTGCCGTTCCACGCCCGCTGGTCCCGGGTGTTGCGCCGCCTGGCGTACGTGGTGGTCGACGAATGCCACGCCTACCGCGGCGTATTCGGCTCGCACGTGGCCCTGGTGCTGCGCCGCCTGCGGCGCATGGCCCGGTTCTACGGCTCAGATCCGGTGTTCGTGCTGGCCTCGGCGACGGTGGCCGATCCGGCCGGGGCGGCGTCGAGGTTGATCGGGTCGCCGGTGCTGCCAGTCACCGACGACGCCGCACCGCATCCCGGCGCGGACTTCGTGCTCTGGGAGCCGCCGCTGCTGCCCGACACCGACGAGAACGACGCGCCCCAGCGGCGTTCGGCCTCGGCGGAGGCGGCCCGCATCATGGCGGAGCTGGTGGCCGCGGGTACCCGGACGCTGACCTTCGTGCGCTCGCGCGCCGGTTCGGAACAGGCGGCGATCACCGTACGGCGCATCCTGTCGACCACCGCACCCGCGCTGGCGGACAAGGTCTCCGCCTACCGGGGCGGATACCTGCCGGAGGACCGGCGAGCGCTGGAAAGGGCCTTCGACTCCGGCGAACTCGTCGGCGTCGCGTCCACCAACGCGCTGGAACTGGGGGTGGACATCGACGGCATCGACGCCGCGGTGCTGGCCGGGTACCCGGGGACGCTGGCGTCGGTGTGGCAGCAGGCCGGTCGGGCGGGCCGGGGCCGCAGGCGGGCGCTGGTGGTGTTCGTCGCTCGGGACGATCCGCTGGACTCCTATCTGGTCGACCACCCCGACGCGGTGTTCGGCAAGCCGGTCGAGGCGACCGTCACCGACCCGACGAACCCGTACATCCTGGGTCCGCATCTGGCCTGCGCCGCGGCCGAGAACCGTTTGCTGGACGACGATCTCGAACTGTTCGGCGGCGCAGCGGCGCGCGCTGCGGTGCAGCAACTGATCGACGACGGGGTACTGCGGGCCCGTCCGGGCGGCTACTACCTGGCCGGTCACCGACATCCCGCGGACGGCATCGGCCTACGCGGATCGGGGCAGCAGGTCGCCGTGGTGGAGGCCATGACCGGGCGGATGCTGGGCACCGAGGACGCCGCCCGCGCCTGCGCGAGCGTGCACCCCGGCGCGGTGTACCTGCACCAGGGACGCAGCTACGTGGTGCAGGAACTGGACCTGGACTCCGGGGTGGCGCTGGTGCACGCCGACCGGCCGGACTGGACCACCATCGCCCGGTCGGTGTCCACCGTCGAGATCTTGGATACCGCTGCCGCGCAGGAACTTCCGGGTGCCCTGACGCTGAACTCGGGCACCGTGCGCGCCACCGAGCAGGTGGTCGGATACCTGCGCAGGCGCGGCGACGGGACGCTGATCGACGCGGTGGGGCTGGACATGCCCGAGCACACCTTGGAGACCCGCGCGGTCTGGTACACCGTGCCCCTGTCGGCGCTGCGCGATGCGGGCATCGCCGAGGGCGCCACGGCCGGGGCGCTGCACGCCGCCGAGCACGCCGCGATCGGCCTACTGCCGCTGTTCGCCGGGTGCGACCGGTGGGACATCGGCGGGCTCTCCACGGTCGTGCACGCCGACACCGGGGAGCCCACCGTGATCGTGTACGACGGCTATCCGGGCGGGGCCGGCTTCGCAGAACGCGGCTACGACGTCGCCGAGGGATGGCTGGCCGCGGTGCGTGACGCCGTCCGAGATTGCCCGTGCCGGTCCGGCTGCCCGTCCTGCGTGCAGTCCCCCAAGTGCGGCAACGGAAATCAGCCCCTGGACAAGCTCGGAGCGGTCGCCGTGCTGGACCTCGTCACCGACGCGCTCTCGGCCCGCTGACCGCCCCGACCGGCGCCGCCCGCTTCATGCCTTCTCGGCGCCCACTGCTCGCTCCGGCCTCCGCTCCCCGACGCCCTGCCACTTTGTGGCGACGGGCGCCGCCCGCTTCATGCCTTCTCGCACACCCAGCCGTCCGGCATTTCGCCGGACTCGAGGAACTCCTTGAGGTGCCCGCTGGCGGGCCACTGCAGCGTGGTGTCGGCCTGCGGGTAGATGATCTGCTCCTCCTTGGGGTTGTGCGAGGCCAGCAGGTCGACCAGTTCCCGGCACAGCCCGGTGACCTCCGTGTCGGCGGCGCCCGCGCGGAGCAGCGGCTCGAGCGCATCCATCACGTGCCACATTCGGCCGTGCTCCATCAGCATCACCAGCACGGGCGCGAACAAGCCCGCCTGGCGCAGCGGGGGGAACAGGATGGCCTCCTCCAGATAGATGTGGCGGCGCTGCGCGGCGATGACCGAGAGCATGCCGTCGGTCGACGGCCGCCCCTCGGCCTGCCCGGCGAGGAACGCCTCGATGCCCGCGTCGATGTCGGCGTGCTCCTTGGTCAGCGCCTCGGCCAGCGTCTGCGTCATCGGATCCTCCAAATTTAAACACGGCTTGCCCGTGAAAACTCTATACCGCGATCGCGCCGTCGGCCGGGCGGCGCCGGAGTGCGGGTGACGGCGACCCGCGGGCGTGCCCGGACGGCCGGTGACGAAGGTCGGGAACCCCCACGTGGGGTCGGACTTCGCCCTGCGATCAGGAACCACCTGGGGCGCTGGGTCGTCACACCGGCATGATCGTCGTTCGCCGCCGGGGGGCCGCCCGGGCACTGCTCGGCGCCCTGGCGCTGCCGCTGTTGCTCGGTCTGGCCACCGGATGTTCGACGGCGCCGGATCGATCCGGCGCCGCAGCGGCCATTACCGATCGGCTGCGGGCGCTACCCGGCACGCTTGCGGTCGACGGCCGCTACGCCAACGGCCGGGTGGAGGGCGTCTCGTTCAACGTGGACGTTCGGATGGACGCCAACGCCGATCTTGACCAGGTGCTGGCGACCGTGGACGCGTACTACGACGGGCTGGTCGACGGCGATTTCGCCGGGCATACCAGCCGGTATCAGGTTCGGCTGGCCGACGACCTGATCCAGGTGTTCGGCACCGAGCAGCACCGCGACCGGCCCACCGACGAAGTCCGGCGCTGGTTCGCACTCGTCGCCCAGGTGCCCGGAGCCGTGCACTGGGCCGTCGGGCCGGACCCCGCGACGGACATCCGGTCGATCTCGGTGGAGATCCCCGACACCACACCGCTCGCCGTTGCCGTGGCCGAGATCTCCACGGATGCCCCGGATCTGGCCGATCGGCGATGGATCGTCCGATGGCGCCACCTGCGGCTGGACCTGATGGGCGCTCCGTACCCGCCGGACGACATCGCCTCGACTCTCGAGCGCCTCGCCACCGAGGGCGACTGGTCGGTGGTCTACGACCCTGCATCGAACCCGACGCTGACGATGGCCGTGTGGGCGACCTCCCCGAACGCCATGGAGAGCACCGCCCGCCAGCACCTGCCGATCGTCTCGGAACTGGGTCTGCCGGTGCGCTACACGGTCCGCGGGAACGGCGTCGAGCCCGCCGAGGTGCTCGTCGGAGGCTGCCTGCGCGGCGGGTCGGCGTTGCAGCAGCAGCTCAACGACGAGTTCGGCACCTGTTGACGTTCCGGGCGCGCGCAGTCGGACCGCTCCGGGTGGTGCCGAGTCAGGCCGAGGTCGCCTCGCGCTTGGGCAGGACCCAGCCGGGCCGCGGGTAGTGGCAGGTGTACCCGTGGGGGTAGTTGACCAGGTAGTCCTGGTGCTCGGGCTCGGCCTCCCAGAACGGGCCGGCGGGCTCGATCGTCGTCACCGCCCTGGCCGGCCACAGGCCAGAGGCGTCCACGTCGGCGATCGTGTCGCGGGCGACCTGCTCCTGCTCGGGGCTCAGCGGGAAGATCGCCGACCGGTAGCTGGACCCGATGTCGTTGCCCTGGCGGTCCTTCGTGGACGGATCGTGGATCTGGAAGAAGAAGGCCAGGACGTCCCGGTAGCTGGTCTGCGCGGGATCGAACACGATCTCGACCGCCTCGGCGTGGCCCGGGTGGTGGCGGTAGGTCGCGTGGTCGTTCCGGCCGCCGGTATAGCCGACGCGGGTGGCCAGCACGCCGGGCTGGCGGCGGATCAGGTCCTGCATCCCCCAGAAGCAGCCGCCGGCCAGCACGGCCGTCTCGGTGCCCGGGGTGCGGGTGATCTGCCCGGTGTCGTGAGGTCCGCTGGTCATGTCGTCTGCTCCTTCGTGGTCGGTGCTGGCCGGTGATGGCACCATCACCTGGCATAACGCCTCGGCGCGCCGACTTGGTCCCGACCGCTGTCGGGCACGCCATGGCGTCGGTCACCGGGTCCGCGCGCCTTCACCGTACGACGGTTCCGCGTGGTGGGTCAGGGCCCGTCGGCGGTCGATGCGGCGGGGCCGGCGCGGGCGCGGCCGGTGGCGGTTGCCGACAGCGGTCCGAGTCGCGCCGGGGCGGTGACGGTGACGAGCAGGTCCGCACCGTCGATGGTGCAGGCGGTCACGATCGCCGCGTTGGCCCGCGCCACCGTGGCGGCTCGTCCGCAGGCGGTCTGCCGGCCCTGCAGGACCAGGACCGCTCCGGCCAGAGCTCCCAGGTCCGCGGCGGTCTCGGCGCGGTGCCGCGCCAGCAGCGCCGCGCCGAGTTGCACGGCGGCACCGGTGACGACGACGAGGACCATCGCGCACACGCAGGCGACGAGGGTGGCCGTTCCGCCGTCACCGGCCGGTCCGCGTCGCGCCGGCGCCTTTTCCGCACGGCCCGAGCCCGGCACCGCAGCGGGACGCCCGCTCACGGCCCTGCCGATTCCGACTCCCGCGCCGCGACGGCCGATGCCTGGACCTGGACCCCGGGCAGCAGGTGGCCCAAGGGCGGCGCCGACACGTGTGCGGTGACCAGGTCGCCGCCCGACAGGCTCAGCACCGAACCGGCGGGCGCCAGTTGGGCGACCGCGGCACGTGCCGCCTCGTCGTCACCCCGGGCCGCCAACCGCGCCGCCTCGCCGGCGGCATCCGTCACCCGCACCGCGGCGATCAGACAGGCGATGCCGGCCAGGCACAACATCAACACGACCATCATGCAGGCCAGCGCGACCGCCGCCTCTACCGTGACACTTCCCCGATCGAGCCGACGCGCTCCGGCAGGGGCGCCGCGGCGTACCGCACCCGACCCTGCAGGACGATGGCCCCGCACCGGTGCTCACCACTGCGGCGACAGCGCCGACTGGACCAGGTCGGTCAGCCCCGTCACGATCGAATCTCCAGTGACGATCTTGTACAGCACCGCGGCGAAAGCCGCCGCCACCACACACCCGATCGCGTACTCAACGGTCGTCATTCCGGCGTCGGCGCCGCGTCCGATCCGGCGGGCCACCCGATGAGTCCACCGTCGAAGGCGTTGCAGCATGGGATCTTCCCCTTCCCGAGCGGCTTCGTCACCACCCGGATCGAGGATCGCGCCCCGCCTTCGTACCGTGCGAGCGAGAGGATCGGATTGTGGATGGAACCCGGACAGGGGGACAGCCGGGACCGGGGACACCGGGACCACGTTCGCGGCGTGAGCGCGCACAGCGGGCTCTCAGGCTGGCCGGGCACCATGGTCGAAGCGCGCCTTGGTGGCTCGAACGCGGGCCGGGCGCTCCGTGGCGGGGAGGTCGTCGTGGCCGGTCGGATCCGCAGGCACTGGAAGGGCCTGCTGGCCAGCGCGGTCATTGCGGTCGTCGTTCTCGTGGTCGGCGTGCCCTACGTCTACATCCACTTCATCGAGGGCGAGCCGCCGGCGCCGCTGAGCCTGAACGACGTCGCCGCGTCGTCCACGACCGACGGTTCCGGACCGGCGGCGGGCGTTGCGTCGAACCTGGAGCCATCGGATGCGGTGGGCACGACGGGCGACGCCTCGGCGGGGAGGCCGTCCGCCAGCGCCGCCGCCGACCCGAGCACGACCGCCTCAAGTACCACCGGGCCAACGAAGGACGGCCTCGCCGGAACCTGGACCGTCGGCAGCGGATCGCAAGCGGGCTATCGCGTGCACGAGACCCTGGCCGGGCAGAGCACCACCGCGGTC
>Ga0164242_10010166_pt1 | contig 10092 bp, 9 predicted proteins | sample OricomgcompostMG_FD_108783 | JGI IMG/M metagenome (GOLD analysis project Ga0164242, IMG submission 108783) | Miracle-Growth compost microbial communities from Emeryville, California, USA - Original compost - Miracle growth compost (MG) ... | reverse complement strand
TCGTGACAGAAGGCCGCCGGCCCCAGGTGCGGGCCAGCGCAGAGACAACCTTTCACCCGGCGATCAGTCCGAGTCAAGAGCCGCGCCGACAAGGCTCGCGGAGTGGCCTGATGAAGGGACAAGCCGCCCTGTCGCGGACGCGAGACGCTCTGCGAGGCGGCGGCGTGTACGGCGCCGAACCCGGCCAGGTGCTCAGTCGACCGCGGCACGCCTGGTCTCGCCAGGCGTGCAAGACGACTCAGAAGCTGGTGCCGATCTTCTTCAGACGGGCGATGCGATCCTCGATGGGCGGGTGGGTGGAGAACAACCGGCTCATCATGCTCGGCTTGAGCGGGTTCGCGATCCACAGGTGCGACATCGAGGAGTTCTGCCGCCGCAGGGGGCGTCCGTACTGTTCCAGCTTGGCGAGCGCGCTGGCGAGCTCGTCGGGGTTGCGCGTGGTCATGGCACTGGTGGCATCCGCCAGGTACTCGCGCTGACGCGAGATCGCCAGTTGCACGAGCGACGCCATCAGCGGTGCCAGGATCAGCGCGACGATGCCCACGATCAGAAGGATCGGGTTTCCGCCGCCTCCGCCGCTGTTGTTATTGCGGTTGTTGCCTCCGGCGAACGCGCCGAACATGCTCATGCGCAACAGGATGTCGGCGATCAGCCCGACGGCGACAACGAGACCGAACACGATCATCGACACCCGGATGTCGTAGTTGCGCACGTGGCCGAGCTCGTGAGCCATGACGCCCTCGAGCTCGGAGTCATCCATGATGTCCAGAAGCCCCGTGGTCGCGGCGACCACGGCGTGCTGCGGATCGCGCCCGGTGGCGAATGCGTTCGGGGCGGGGTCGTTGATGATGTACACCTTCGGCATCGGCATCCCCGTGGCGATGGACAGGTTCTCCACCGTGTTCCACAGGCGCGGGTTGTCAGCCTTCTGGATCTCCACCGCGCCCGACGCCACAATGGCCTGCCCGGAGGCGGCGAAGTACTGGATGAGGGCGTACGCCACGGCCACGATCATCACGACGATGAGGATCGCCCAGCTGTGGAACAGGGCGCTGGCGAGCCATCCGATCAGGCCGATGATGACCAGGAAGAAGATGATGATGAAGACGGTGTTCCGCTTGTTCGCGGCTATCGCCCTGTACATAGACGGGTGTCCTGCAGTCCGGAGGTGTCGGGGTTACGAGATCGGCTGACGCGGCGGTCAGAACTGTACGCGCGGAGGCTCGGCGATGGCGTTCGCGTCGGCGACCTCGAAGAACTCGCGTGCGCTGAACCCGAGGCGCTTGGCGAACAGGTTGTTCGGGAACACCCGGATCTTCGTGTTGAACTCGCGTACTCCGCCGTTGTAGAAGCGGCGGGCGGCCTGGATCTTGTCTTCGGTGTCGACCAGATCGGACTGCAGGCGCAGGAAGTTCTGGCTCGCCTGCAACTGCGGGTACGCCTCGGCGACCGCGAAGATGCTCTTCAGCGCCTGCTGGATGTGGTTCTCGGCGGCGGACGCCTCTGCCGGTCCCTGCGCGGAGAGCGTCTCGGCGCGCGCCTTGGTGACGTCTTCGAAGACGGTCTTCTCGTGTGCGGCGTAGCCCTTGACGGTCTCGATCAGGTTGGGGATCAGATCGGCACGCCGCTTGAGCTGCACGGTGATGTCGCTCCACGCCTCGTCGACGCGCACGTTCAGCGTGACGAGCGAGTTGTACATCGCCCAGAAGTAGATGCCGATGATCACCAGAATCACGACGATGATGATGACGGGGATCAGCCATTCCATGGCGGGCTACTCCTTGCGAGCGTGGGCGGGCGTGTCAGCGCGACACCCGGTCATCCTACCGGCGCGCCGCCGACACTCTGCGCGTTCCCACGACTCTCGGAGCTAGGCCGTGGCAGGTGCACAGCGAAGGGTCGTGGCGGGCGGGTTCAGGCCAGTTCTACCGGCAGCTTTCGATGCCGACCGGCATGCTCAACCGGCGCTGCCTGCGCCCACGCGCACCGGGCCAAGAACGGATCGCAGGTAGCGGTTCTCGAACACCCCGGCGGGGTCCAGCCGGTCGCGCACCGCCACGAAGTCGTCGAAGCGCGGGTACGCCGGCCGCAGGTCGTCGGCCGTGCGCGTGTGCATCTTGCCCCAGTGCGGTCGTCCGTCATGAGAGCGCATGATGGCCTCGACCGCGGCGAAATACTCCTTGGGGTCCTCACGGTGGTAGCGGTGCACCGCGATGTAGCCGGTGTCGCGACCGTAGGCGGTGGACATCCAGTTGTCGTCGGCGGCCGCCGAACGGACCTCGACCGGGAACGAGATGCGCCAGCCCCGGGAGCGGATGAGCGCATCCACCTCGCGCACGGCGTGCGGCACCGCCTCGCGCGGCAGGGCGTATTCCATCTCCCGGAACCGCACCGAGCGGTCGCTGACGAAGACACGGGGCGAGTCGTCGGTGAAGTCGCCATTGCCCATCAGGCGTGCCGCGAGACGATTCACCGGCGGAACCATGGCAGGAAAGACCGAGCCGAACGCACAGATCGCTCGATAGGCCCCATTCGCGACCAGTTCGTCGTCGACCCAGGAACCGAACCGGGGGCGCGGATGCCGGTCCGCGTCCGCGGGCAGGCGCGTGTTCGTCTTCGTGACCGCCGTGTCGGTGTGCGGAAACCAGTAGAACTCGAAGTGGTCCTCGTTCGCGGACCGGTCGAGGTAGGCATCCAGAACCTCCCCGAGCGGTTCGGAGCGCTCAACGGCGTGCAGCAGAAAAGCGGGCACGCACTGGATGGTGAGGTCGACGAGCACGCCGAGTGCGCCGAGCCCGAGACGCACCGCAGGCAGCAGCTCGGCGTTCTCGGTCTCGTTCACGCTCAGGAGGGATCCGTCGCCGGTGACGAGCGTCGCGCCCGCGATCTGCGTGGCCAGCCCGCCGAATCGGCCTCCCGTGCCGTGCGTACCGGTCGAGGTGGCGCCTGCGATCGTCTGCCGGTCGATGTCGCCCATGTTCTCCAGCGCCAGCCCGTACGGCTCCAGAAGCTCGGGGAGCCGGTACAGATTCGTGCCTGCGCCGAGAGTGACCCGAGCGGATGCCTCATCGACCGCGAGCACGCCGCTCAGCTCATGCAGGTCCAGCTGCACGCCCGGCGCGACCGCGACCCCTGAGAAGCTGTGCCCCGCACCGATCGGCTTGACATGCAGCCCGCGCGTCGCCGCCGCCACGACCGCGCGTTGCACGGCACCGGCATCCTTCGGTCGCTCGACTCGAGCGGGACGGATCTTCTCGCTGCGTCCCCAGTTGCGCCACAGCGCTCCCGTCCTGGCTGCGCCGCTCACAGGAAGGCCTTCCCATCGCCGCGGTAGGTGGGCACGGAGCCGACGACCTCGCCGCCTTCGACGAGGACGAACTCGTTCACGTGCTCGCTCAGCTCCCCGGACTTCGTGTGCCGGAACCACACCCGGTCGCCTGTGCGCAGCCCTGCGGCGTTCGGGCCGCTCACCGGCGTCTGCACCTCGCCTGCCATCTCCCGCGGCGCCATCCGCAGTCCGGTGGGCCAGACGATGGAAGGCAGCCTGTCGGCGGCAGGCGGGCCGGATGCCACCCATCCGCCGCCCAGGATCGTGGCACTCCCCGCTTGCGCTTTGCGCACCACGTCGAGGGCGAACGCGGCCGCCGGCGCAGGCGAGAACGAGCGGTAGTTGTCGAACAGGTGGCCCCCGAGCAGCCCGCTGCCCGCCCCGATCTCGGTGACGGAAGGATCTGACGAGGTGAACTCGAGCGAGCCGGTTCCGCCGCCGTTGACGAACTCGAGCTCGGCGACGCGACGCACTGCCGCGACGGCGGCCGCCCTGCGCTCCAGGAGTTCCGCCTTCGAGTTGCGCTGCATCCAGCGCACGGTGGCCGCGTAGCCGGGCCGGCCGGCGGGGGCGTCGCCTTGGCCAGCGATCTGCGCCTCGTACGCCATCATGCCGACGAGCGTGAACCCCGGTCGCGCCGCGATGTGTGCCGCCAGTTTCTCAGCGTCATCCGGCGTGTGTACGGGAGAGCGGAAGACGCCGATGCGGCCGACGGGGCCGAGCCAGGAGGCATCCAGTTCGAGGGCGACGCGGACGCTCTCGCGATGGCCGGGCGCTGCGACGCTGTCGATGAGGTCGAGGTGGTCGACCGAATCGATCATGAGGGTGACGCGTGAGGAGAGCTCCGGCGAGGTCGCGAGGCGGTGGATGGCGGAGCAGGCAGCCGTCGGGTATCCGACGACGACGTCGTCGATCGGCTCGTGCTCGTTGTCCCCCTCGGCCAGCCACAGTGCCTCTGGCAGCGTATACGCGAGCACGCCGCGGAACCCGGGCAGCGCCAGTGCGGCCTCGACGACGGCTCGCACGCGCACGGACTTCGAGGCGATGCGGATGGGAGTTCCGCCCGCTCGGCGGAGCATGTCATGCGCGTTGGCCCGCAACGCGTCGAGCTCGAGCACGGCGACCGGCGCGTCGAGGTGAGCGGTCGCCGCGGTCAGCGACGGCCAATACAGCGCAGGGTTCCCCCAGCGTCGTCGGGATGCCTGCGGCGGCAGCGAGAGGTCGATGGCGGAAGAGCGCATTTCGGGGCTTTCGTGCTGGGCTTGCTGGGCGATGACCGTCATCAGCGCACTGACTTCACTCGGGAGACGGCGACGGCGCCTGCGAAGGCGAACACCGCGGCCATGATGAACAGGCCCGCGAAACCTGCCACGAACACCAGCAGCGCGCCGAGCAACGGCGCTGCCGCCTGCGGCACAGCAGTCGCGATGTTCATGATGCCGAGATCCTTTCCGCGTGTTTCCGGGTCGGGGAGCACCTGGGTCGCGAGCGCCTGGTCGACCGCCAGGAAGCATCCGTAGCCGAGGCCGAGCAGGCCGGCGGCGATCATCGTGACCCCGAACGTCGGCACGAACGCCAGGATCAGCGCGGCCAGTGCCTGGAGCGTCGAGGACAGGAACACGAACGCCTTGCGCCTGCCCAGCACGTCGGAGAGCTTGCCGAGACCCAGTGCGGCCGCGATCACGAAGACCATGTAGATGAGCGTGAGCACGACGAGGTCGTCCTGCGCCTGCTTGTCGTGCAGCCCGAACTCGAGGAAGTACAGCAGCAGCGTCGTACCGAACGCGTTGCCGAAGTTCACCAGGATGCGGCTCAGCAGCGTCCAGCCGAAGTCCGGGTAGCGCTTCGGGCTGATCCACAGCGAGTCCATCATGGCCGCCAGCGACCACGGCGCCCGCTGGCTGGGCAGCAGCACGGCATCCGGGATGAACAGGAACGGGATCACGAACACGATGAGCAGCACGGCCATCGCCGCGTAGCCGAGAAACGTGCCCAGTGCGAGCATCGTGACGAGCAGGATGCCGGCGATGATGCCGATCGCCTGCGGAGCCGACAACCAGCCCGAGACGTAACCGCGCTGGTCGACCGGAACCTGGTCGCTGATGGTGGCGGTGAGTGCCGCCGTGAGCACGCAGAACCCGATCAGCGCGAAGCACCAGAAGACTCCGATGCCGGCCATGGTGTTCTGCACGCCGAGCAGCAGCAGCGAGACCGCGAAGATCAACGCGCCCGCTGCTATCCAAGGCCTTCTGCGGCCGAACCGGCTCGTGGTGCGGTCGGAGAGCGCGCCCGTCACCGGAAAGGCGACGATGGCGCAGAGAGCGGAGATGCCGGAGATGATGCCGAACGCGATCACGTTCTGCACCCAGTCATCCGTCTTCAACTGATTCTGGATCTGCGCGGGCAGCAACAGCTGGATGGGCGTGAGCTGCGCCATCCAGACGCCGAACCAGGCGAGTGCGAAGGCGGCGATCCAGCGTCCGCCGACGCGCCGGACCGGCTCGGCGAAGACGGCGACCGTCAGCGGAGCGTCGTCCGCCGTCGCGTTGTCCGCGCTCATGCACGTGCTCCCATGGCGCTGGTGCGATCTTCATGCGGCCGCACATCCACGGCTTCGGCGACCGGCTCGCTCAGCCGCGCGACGGCATTCGCTGCGAAATCGATGAGCCGATGGGCGGCCGCGTCGTCACGGGTCGCCAGCCACGTCGACGTGAGTCCGTCGGTGAGTCCGACCAGCAGGCGTCCGATCTCGTCGACCGGCCGCAGCCAGCGGGCGCCGACCAGTTCTGCCGCGGTCTCGAGCGAGGCGACGGCGAGGGCAAAGTAGCTCTCGTACTGCAGCCGCGCGAGGTGCTCAGCGCCCGGCGTGCGCTGCGAGTACTGCGCCAGCTCGTACATCGCCCGCTCGTGATCGGGGTCGGCAACGACTCCGGCGAAGTAGTGCTGCAGGCCGGCGCGCAGTGCCTCGCGCATGTCGGCGGGAGCGGATGCCGGCACCATCGCGGGCAGGATCGAGCGCTCCTCCTGCTCCACGACGTGCTTCACCACCTCGCGCATCAGCTCGTCGCGGGATTCGAAGGCGTAGTGGAACGATGCCTGCGGCATGCCGGCATCCGCGGAGATCGCGCGCGTCGTGGCGGCCGAGACCCCCTCCCGCGCGATCACCCGCAGCGCGGCGCTGACGAGGGCGGCTCGTCGCTCGGAGACCGACATGCGCGTCATGCGCCGGGCCCTTCGGGTTGCGATGTGGTGTGCTGCATGATGGCTCCTGCTCCTCGTCGAACAGAGACAACGAGATCGACGGGTACCCGTCCGCCGAACTTGGTCAGTTGACCAAGTATGCATCATCCAAGATCGAACCGCACCCCTGCGCCGCACCGAAGGTGTGCCAATCCTTGCTGGATACGACGCGCAACGTGTGATGTGCTTCCGACATGTCCGAACAGAATGTTCCGGTACCGGGTCAGCATGCGGATGAGCCGCACCGCGTCGGCCTCGCGCAGCGGCTGAACTGGCTGCGAGCCGGGGTGCTGGGCGCCAACGACGGAATCGTGTCGGTGGCGGCGATCGTCGTCGGTGTCGCGGGTGCGACACCCAGCATCGGCCCCATCGTCGTCGCCGGTCTTGCAGCGCTCGTGGGTGGAGCCGTTTCGATGGCGCTCGGAGAATACGTCTCGGTGTCCAGCCAGCGCGACAGCCAACGCGCGCTGATCGCGAAGGAGACCGAGGAACTCGCCACCATGCCCGAGGAGGAGTTCGAGGAGCTCGCCGGTCTGTACCGGGCGAAGGGGCTCTCGGAGAAGACCGCGTACCTGGTGGCGACCGAGCTGACCGAACACGACGCCCTCCGCGCGCACCTGTCAGCGGAGCTCGACATCGACCCCGACGACGTCGTCAGTCCTTGGCATGCGGCCCTGGCGTCGGCGCTGTCGTTCTTCGTCGGCGGCGCGCTCCCGATGCTGACGATCCTGCTCCCGGCGGCGTACCGCATCCCGATCACGTTCGCCGCGGTCATCGTGGCGCTCGGACTCACCGGATACGCCGCCGCAGCGATCGGCGGAAGCCCGCGCTGGAGAGCCGCATTCCGTGTCGTGATCGGCGGAGCCATCGCGCTGGCGGCCACCTTCGTCATCGGCCGGATCTTCCACACCTCAGGCGTGTGAGGCGCGCCAGGGAGTGGGCTCTATGCGCCTACGCTCCCCCGGCACTCACGATGAAGTCCGTCACGAAGCCCGCGATCAGCCCGATCATGACCCCGACATAGAGCGTGTAGCCGCGGCTCATCTTGAGCGCGACTCCGATCAGCTGCACGAGCACGTAGATGATCGACCCTGCGGCGAGCGCCAGGAAGACCAGGCCGAGCGCGTCGTTGACCACGACGCTGCCGAGCAGGGTTCCGACCAAGGTGGGGCCACCGCCGATCACACCGAGAATCGCCAGTTGACGCCAGCGCGGCCGTACTGACGACGCCGCCATCGGCGCGGTGATACCGAAGCCCTCCGTCGCGTTGTGCAGGGCGAAGCCGATGACGAGGGTGACCGCGAGCTGCAACTGGCCAGAGGCGGCCGACTGGCCGATCGCGAGACCTTCGGAGAAGTTGTGCAGCCCGATGCCCACCGCGATGAGGAACGCGAGCCTGCTGGCCGGGTCGCCGAGCCGGAGCACGCCGTGGATCGGCACGTGCAGCTCGCGAGGTCTCCGCGCGATCCAGCGGTCGTAGGCGACGAGCCCGATGAGCCCCATGGCAATGCCCGCGAACAACAGCGCCGCGAGTCCGGCGAACGGCCACCAGGACCGGCCGTCCGTCGCTGCGGTGAGCGCGGCATCCACCGGGTCGACGGCGTGCGCGAGCACGTCCCAGAGCAGGAAGAGCAGGACCCCGATGGTGATGGCGTTGAGGAGTGCCCGCAGACCCGCGCCGCGTGCTGGAAGCCTTCCGATCGGAAGACCGATGAAGATCGTCCCACCCGCGATGATGCCCATCACGATGACGGTCCCTGTGGTCACGCACACTCTCTTTCGCCGGGAAGCTTAGGCATACCTAACCTAGTGGACGGAATGCACTCCTCCGTACCGCGGGTCTCCGTCGTGAGCCGGAGAGTCCCTGTGTGCGCGACTTATGAGCTGCTGACGGGAACGTTGTGAGGCGCGGCCAAGCCGCCGACTCTTGTTCGTTCCTGTGGGTGCTGAGCGTGCGATGGGTTCATGACGGTTCTCGCTCCGCGCAGCATACGAGTGCCGTCGCGCCCGCACGGGAACCCGCCGGAGGCACCGGACCATTGTCTCCGGCGTCGCGCCCTGTTCTCCCTCGGGTTCCCAGCTGCCGCGCTGGGTGCGGCGCTGCTGGTGTGGTTCCGCTTGCCTCCGGTGGCGCACGACACTCTGTGGGCCGAAGACGGCCGGCTGTTCCTCTTCGGTGCGGAGCAACACGGACTCTTCGGCGCGACGTTCGTCCCCTACGCCGGTTACCTCCAGTTCGTCCCGCGCCTGATCGCCGGAGCAGTGGTGCGGTGGCTACCCGCAGCCGATTGGGCGCTGGGGATGGCCGCGGGCGCGTGCCTGGTCACCGGAGCGATCGCGTGCGTCGTCTTCGTGGCCTCGCGCGACGTGCTGTCCAGCCGAACCCTGCGCGTGATCCTGGCCTCCGTCGTCGTGCTGCTTCCGCTGGGCCCCCGCGACGTTCTCGGCACCCCGACGAACCTGCACTCCCTGCTCATGTGGATGCTGTTCTGGCTGCTCCTCTTCACGCCCCGCACCCGAGGCGGTGCCGTCACCATGAGCCTGATCGGCCTCGCCGCCGCACTCAGCGAGATCCAGGCCGTCTTCCTTCTCCCCCTGCTGGTTCCGGCGGCACGCAGGCGACACGGGTGGCTCCTCGTCTCCGGGCCGGTGATCGGAATTGCCACGCAGCTCGCCGTCACCCTCCTGGCACCGCGAAGCCTGCCGACCGCAGCACAGGACTCGCCCCTCTCGATCGCGGAGGGATACCTGATCAACGCGATCGTTCCCGACCTCATGCCGCAAAGCCAGGTCGGGCGGTTCGTGGCGACCGGAGGCCTGATCCTCGCCATGGCCATCGTCGCGCTGCTCGCCGGGCTGGTGGCCGTCGCCTGGCGTCACGCCCTTGCGCGGCAACGCCTGGCCATCCTCGCGGCGGCAACCCTCTCGATCGTCGTCTGGACGGCATCCGTCGTGGACAACCCCGCTCCGTTCTACGACTACGCAGCGCTCTCGCACAGTCAGTTGTTGCATGTCTGGCTGACCAGGTACGGCGTGGTCCCCGGAATGCTGTTGATCAGCATCGCGCTCGTCGCCACCGACGTGCTGCTTCGCAGGCACCGGCACCCGACCGATCGAGCGCCGGGGGGCCATCCAACGCGACGGTACAGGGTTCGGTACGCGCTCGGGCTAGCGGCCGTTGCCTGCGTCGCCGTCTGCCTGACAGCGAACTACCTGCCCACCTGGACGCGTCGCTCATCCGGACCGAGCTGGTCGCAGCAGATCCCGGCAGCGCAGGATGCCTGTTCCGACGCACCCGACCTCAGAACCGTCACCCTGAACGAGACTCTCGGATGGCACGTGCCCGTGCTCTGCGGCTACCTGCGCGAGTAACGTGATCGCGACTTCACGGGTCAATCGCCTGTGATCGCGGCTTCACGGGTCAATCGCTTGTGATCGCGGCTTCACGGGTCAATCGCTTGTGATCGCGGCTTCACGGGTCAATCGCTTGTGATCGCGGCTTCACGGGTCAATCGCTTGTGATC
>Ga0164242_10010165_pt1 | contig 10093 bp, 7 predicted proteins | sample OricomgcompostMG_FD_108783 | JGI IMG/M metagenome (GOLD analysis project Ga0164242, IMG submission 108783) | Miracle-Growth compost microbial communities from Emeryville, California, USA - Original compost - Miracle growth compost (MG) ... | reverse complement strand
CCTGATCGGCGCGGTCACGCTCGATCCGAGCTACCGGCTGGACGTGATCGCGGCGGGCTATCCGGCGGAGGCCGCGCTGGTCCGCGCGCGGGGTCCGCGGAGCTGGTCGCCGGACCGCATCGACTGGATCGACCGCGACACGACCCTGGGTGACGCGCTCTACGCGATCCCGAACGACGTCGCCACGCGCCAGTGGCTCGACCTCATCGTCCATCGTCCGAGGCTCTACCTGCGCATCCGCTGGCAGGACTTCGACTGGGTGTTCCTGACGCCGGAGCCGACCCGCTGCCTGCCGGTCTACACCGGGGTCGATGCGCCGGCGGCCAAGCTCGGCCCGCTTGGCATTCCGCACCGCTATTCCGACGCCGACCAGCAGCTCAACAACTACGACACCTGGTTCGCCGGCACCCCCGCCCAGGGGCACTGGGCTTACGCGATCGTCGCGCTGCTGGTCGCCGGCCTGCTGCTCCTCCGGCGCCAGCCGGCGGACATCGCCATGGCCGCCCTGATGCTCGGCGCGCTCGCGGTGGCGGCCAGCTTCTTCGTGATCTCGATCGCCTGCGATTACCGCTATCTCTACGCGCTCGACCTGTCGGCCCTGGTCGGCCTGTTCTACGTCGCCCTCGAGCCCAGAGGTTTCTTCAGGCGGTCCGGCTGAAAGCGCGCCGCCCAGGCTTCGGCGACGGCCTCGCGGGGCCGCCGCGCTTCCAGGAACCGGTAGAGCGAGAATTGCCGTCCCACGCCGAAGCTGCGGATGCGGACGTCTTCGAACACCGCCCGGGCCAGCGTCTCGATCTCGGCGGCGGTGTTGACGTGCTCGTGGCGCATCAGCACCCCGTAATCGAGCCCGTGGCGCAGACGGAACTCCAGGCCCGTGGTCAGTCGCCAGCCCAGGGTCCACAGGACGCCGCCCTCCGCTGGATAAGCCGCCCGCAGGCAGCCGCCGGGAGTCAGCAGCCGCGCCGCACGCGCCAGCACCAGCGGCAGGTCGCACATGTGCTCCAGGGCCGCGATGCTGGTGATCCGCTCGTAGCGCCGCTCCGCCGGGACGTCGGCGATGTCGGCGAACACGCCGCGCACCCGCCCGCGATCGGGGGCCGCCGCATAGAGCGCCTCGAAAGGCTCGACGATGTCGTAGGGCGCGGTGAACCGCTCATGGGGCAGCTGGTTCAGCATCCCTGCGCCCAGCTCCAGCGTCGCCTTCACCGCCCCGCCCGCCACGTCGGCGGCCACCTGCCGGTGCATCCAGGCCTCCAGCCGCTGGGCCGCCGAGGCGGCCGGCGTGCCGCCGGAGCGGTTCTCCTTGTACTGGCGAAGGTAGAGCGCCTCGATCTCCGGGCTCAGCGCCGGGCGGATCTTGGGGAATCGCGCGAGCACGGCTTCCACCTCCGCCTCGCCTGCGCCACCCATCGCCCGCTCCCTGACCCGCCGCCCGTGAAGGCGGGGCAGCATAGGGCCCGCCCGCCATCGGGCCAGCCTGATTTGCGATCTTGTCCACGGCCGCCGGCCTCCCTTAGCTAGCCGCCGGCATGACGTTCGGGGGAATCAGCGATTGGCTATGACCAGCGAAGGACTGCGGGGGCGGAGCTTCCGCTGGGTCGTGGCGGCCGGGCTGTTGCTGAGCCTGGCGGCGAACCTTCCTGGCCACATGTCGGTGGATTCCGTGATCGCGCTGGAGGAAGCGCGCTCCGGCGTCCGCCAGACCTGGGCGCCGGCCGCCTTCTCCGGCGTCCTGCACCTGTTCGACGCGCTGCTGGCCGGCACGGGGCTCTACGTCACCGCCTCCAGCGCTGTCCTGTTCGGAAGCTGGATGGCGCTGCCTGGTCTCAGACCGCGCACCGCCTGGACGGGCGTGCTCGTCGCCGCCGCGGCCCTGCTGACCCCGCAACTCATGATCTACCAGGGCGTGGTCTGGCGCGACGTGCTCTTCGCCAATGTCACCATCGCCGGCTTCGTGCTGATCGCCCGGGCCGCGGCGCTGTGGCCGGTGCGGCGCGCGTGGCTGAGCCTGGCGGCGGCCGCCGTCTGCCTCGCGCTCGGCGCGGCGGTGCGCCAGAACGGCGTCGTGCTGGTGCTCGCCGCGGCCGTGGCGCTAGCCTGGGTCGCCCGCGGCGGCGGCTGGCGCGCGCCGCTCGGCTGGGGCCTGGGCGGCTTCGCCGTGACCGTCGCCCTGGCGTTCGCGATCAATGCGGCGGCCCAGCCGGGGGAGGTCGCGGGCCACCTGCGTCCGGGCGCCGAGGCGCTGATCCTGGAGCACTACGACGTGGTGGGCGCGCTGGCCCACGATCCGTCCCTGCCGCTCGGCGACATCGCGGCCGCCGATCCCGCCGCCGCGGCGGCCATCCGGGCGGGGACGCCGCGGATCTACTCGCCGGCTCGCGTCGACACCCTCGACAGCGACGCCGCCTTCCGCCACACCCTCTGGCACGTGCCGGACGCGGCCATGAACGCCCAGTGGCGCGACGTGGTCACCCGCCACCCCGGGCCCTACCTGGCCCATCGGCTCGCGGTCTTCGAGCAGCTGTTCCTCACGCCCGACCTCCAGGCCTGCCTGCCCGTGCAGGTGGGCGTCTCGGGCCCCGTCGACATGATGGACGACCTCGACCTCGACGGCCGGCTGCGGCCGCAGGACAAGGCGGCGCGCGCCTATGCCCAGCGCTTCTTCGCCACGCCGGTCTATTCGCACCTGACCTGGGCGGTGGTCGCGCTGCTCTGCGCTGGCGCCGTGCTGTGGCGGCGCGAGCGCCAGGACATCGTCATCGCCGGCCTGCTCCTCGGCGCCCTGGCCTTCGCCGCCAGCTTCCTCGTGATCTCGGTCGCCTGCGACTACCGCTACCTCTATCTCCTCGACCTCGCCGCCCTCACAGGCCTCGCCTACCTCGCCCTCGACCCGCCGCTGAGGCGGCGCCTCATTCCACCACCCTGAGAGGGGTGTTCATGGGTCCCCGGGACAAGCCCCGGGGATGACGACAAATGAGGTCGATGACCAAGCCTCGGCGAGGAGCGCAGCCGCGCTACCCCTCCCTGAGCGCCGCCTCGAGCTGCTCGTCCGCCTTGGCGAGCGCCTTGTAGAAGGCCCGCAGTTCCCGCTCGAGGCCCGCGGTGTCGCGCTTCCAGGCGCCGCGCAGCTCGGCGACCTCGGCCTCCAGCCGGGCGCGGGTCTCGCGCAGCTCCAGGCGCGCCGCGTCGAGGTCGCGGGTGAGGGGGGAGACGAGCTCGCCCACCTCCTGGCGCTTCGCGGCCAGGCTCGCCCGGGCGCGGTCCAGCATCGCCGTGTCGGGCGTCCTGTCCGCCGCCGACGCCTGGCACCAGGCGAACACCGCCGCGGCCAGTTCGCCCGCCCAGCCCAACGCGGCCAGGTCGCCCCCGCCTTCGTTGTGGCGCAGCTCCGGCGTCAGGAAGGCGTCGATCTCGCGCCCGGCCTTCTCCGTGAGCTTCGGCAGCTTCGCCCCGTGCGCCGCCTCGATCCGCGCCGCCTCGCCCCGCCAGTCCGCGAGCAGCGAATCATAGTCGACGAACACCCGGGCCAGGTCTCGGGTGTAGGCCTCGGCGGCCAACATGTAGGCCGCCCACAACAGCACCCCCTTCTGCGCCGGGAAGCCGTCGCGGCGGGCCAGCGAGCCGGCCACCGCCAGCGGATGGCGCACCGGGATCACGCAGCGCAGGCCCAGACCCAGGTCCTCGAACACCGTGCGCCAGAACGGCATCAGCACCGTGATCCTCGGGTCCTTCAGCAGCGGGAACTTCGCCTGGCCGTACTCGGCTTCCAGCAGCGCCTCGGCCCGCACCAGCCATTGCCGCTCCTCGCGCCGCGAGAGCGGCCGGAACGGATAGGCGAAGACGTCGTCCCAGGCGCCCCCCGCCGCGCGCAGGCGCTCGTCGTTGAACATCGCGATGCGCCAGGGCTCGAAATAGCCCTTCGCATTGTGCTCGTCGCCCGGCATCACGTTGGCCGGCAGCTCGGCGCCGGCGAACCCCAGCAACTGGGTCACCGCCGAGGTCCCGGACCGGTGCATGCCCAGCACCAGGTAGGCGGCCCGCGGGGAGTCCGGATTTCCAGCCTTGGGCGCGGCCATGTCGGCGGTCATCTCACGTCCGGTCGGCGACGGATTCGTCGCGGCGCAACATCATCGGTCTAAGGGGCCGCGCCGAAGGTCGCAAGCCGCGGGCGGCGGTTGATCGCGGGGGGGTTTCGTTGCACATCACCTTGCCCCGCCAGAGGAATCCGTCACCCCGCATGGCCGTCCGCACGCCATCCGATCAAGTCCAGCGGGTCGTCGCCCTGGCGCTCGATGCGGCGTTCTACCGCGCCACCTATCCGGACGTCGGCGACGGCGGGGTCGGGGCGCTCCGCCACTACGTCCAGGCGGGCTGGCGCGAGGGGCGAGACCCGGCGCCCTGGTTTTCCACCAGCCGCTATCTCGCCGCCAACGGCGACGTCGCCGCCGCCGGCGAGGAGCCGCTGCATCATTTCCTGACCCGCGGCCGCTACGAAGGGCGCGAGGTCTATCCGTCGCAGCACGCGCAGGCCTACAACGCCGCCCAGCCCGCCGCCGCCTGGAGCGCCGCCGATCTGATCGCGCCCCCGACGGCCTCGGCGTCCGCCCCCGTCCGGGCGCAAGCCACCCAGGCCCCGGCTTCCGTGACCGCTCCCGCCGCTCCGCTCGCGGCCCAGGTCGCCGCCGAATTCGACGCGGCCTACTATCTCGGCTGCCACCCCGACATCGAACAGGCCGGCGCCGACCCGCTCGCGCATTTCCTGGCGACCGGCTGGCGCGAGGGTCGCGACCCGGCGCCGTGGTTCTCGGTGCGGGACTACCTGGAGCTCTATCCCGACGTCGCCCAGGCCGGCGTGAACCCCTTCGTCCACTACCTGGAGGCCGGCCGCGCCGAAGGCCGCGCGGCGCGCCAGGACCTGGGCTTCCGGTACGACATCCTGGCGGGCGCGGTCCCCATGCCGGCCCGCGTCGAAGCCGCCGTCCGCGCGACAGCCGCCGCGCCGCTCGATCCGGCCGCCGCCTTGGCTCGGGCGCTCGCCGTCTCCCGCGCCGGGCTGAAGGCGCTGCACGTGACCTTCAGCCACGACGACTACACCGCCAACCTCGGTGGCGTGCAGCTCTGCCTGCAGCGCGAGGCCGACCGCTTCGCTCGGCTCGGCCGCGACCACCTGCACCTCTACCCCGCGCGTCCCTGGCCGGTGGTCCGGGAAGATGAGGCCGGCGCGCTCGGGGTGGTCTGGAACGGCGCGCGCGTCGGGGTCTATGCGCCCGCCGTCATCGCCGCCGTGCTGGGCAAGGCGGCGCCTCGCATCACCGGCGAGGGGCGCAGCTTTGCGATCCACAGCCTGCTCGGCCACAGCGTCGGCGAGACGGTGGCGATCCTCGCCGCGGTGGGGCTGAAGGCGGGCTTCTTCTGGCTGCACGACGTCGCGAGCCTCTGCGCCGGCTTCCACCTGCTGCGCGACGACGTCGAGGATTGCGCCGCGCCGCCGCCCGACAGCGCCGCCTGCCGGGTCTGTCTCTACGGCCCCTGGCGGGCCCGTCACCTCGCCGCGCACGAGGCCCTGTTCCAGGCGCTCGACCTGACGGTGGTCAGTCCGTCCGAGCCGACGCTGGCCTTGTGGCGCGCGGCCTGGTCGTTCCCGGCGCGGCGCGAGGTCGTCCTGCCCCACGCCACCCTGACCCCGAAGGGTCGGGCCCCAGCCGCCGCCCGCGGCCCGTTCCGCCTCGCCTTCGCCGGCATGCCGGCGGCCCACAAGGGCTGGCCGGTGTTCCGCGAACTGGCGCTCAGGTTCGCGGCCGACCCGCGCTACGCGTTCGTCCACCTGGGGGCGCGCCCCATCGGCGGCCTGCCGGTCGGCTTCGAGCCGGTCACCGTCACCGCCGCACGCCCGCGGGCCATGCAGAAGGCGCTGGCGGCCGTCCGCGCCGACGCGGTGCTGGTCTGGCCGCTGTGCCGCGAGACCTTCTCCTTCACCGCCTATGAGGCGGTCGCCGCGGGGGCGGCGGTGATCACCCATCCCGACACCGGCAACGTCGCGGCGCTCGTGGAATCCGGCGGCCACGGCCGGGTGCTGCCCGACGAGGCCGCCCTGTTCGACCTCTTCGAGACCGGGGCGGTGCGCGCCCTGTCGCGCGCCCGCCGCAAGCCGTCCCTCCACGACCTGAAGTTCAGCGACATGACCGCCGGCCTCGTCGGGGCGAGGGCCCCGGCATGAGGTCGGTCGCCACCCGCATGCGCCGCGGCGTGCTGCAGACCCTGCGGCGCTTCCATCCCGACCGCGAGGTGGTGGAGGCCGAGTTCGACGCCGGCTTCTATCTCGCCGCCCATCCGGACGTCGCCCGCGCCGGGGTGGATCCCATCGAGCACTTCCTGGTGTCCGGCTGGCGCGAGGGCCGCGACCCCAACCGCCAGTTCTCGGTGCGCGAATACCTCGACGCCAATCCCGACGTCGCAGCCGCCGGCCTGAACCCGTTCGTGCACTACCTGCGCACCGGCCGCGCCGAGGGCCGCAAGGCCCGCCACGACCTCGGCTTCCGCTACCGGATCATCGCCGGACTCCAGACGCTGGACGAGCGCATGGCGCAGGCCGCCCGCCTGGCCGCGGCGGCGCCGGCCTCGCCCGCGGGCGAGCTCACCCGCGCCCTGGCCGCCTCGCGCACCGGCCTGGCGGACGTGCACGTCACCTTCAGCCACGACGACTTCACGACCAACGTCGGGGGCGTCCAGCTCTGCCTGCGCCGTGAGGCCGCCGCCGTGGCCGCCGCCGGGCGCGACCACCTGCACCTCTATCCCGCGACCCCCTGGCCGGCGCTGCGGCGGGGGGAGCCCGCCCGCCTCGGCGTCCTGTGGAACGGCGCGCCTGCGGGCCTGCATTCCGCCGAGACCGTCGCCGCGGCGCTGCGCGGCCGGATCGGCGGCGGCGGCTTCGCGCTGCACAGCCTCCTGGGCCACGCCGTCGACGAAACGCTCGCCATCCTGGCGGCGGCGGGCCTGGGCGCCGGCTTCTTCTGGCTGCACGATTTCGCCAGCCTCTGCGCCGGCTTCCACCTGCTGCGCGACGAGGTCGAGGACTGCGCCGCCCCGCCGCCCGACAGCGCCGCCTGCAATCTATGTGTGTACGGACCCTGGCGCTCTCGCCACATGGCCGAGCACCGCCGCCTGTTCGAGGCGCTCGAGCTCACCGTCGTCAGTCCCTCGGAGGTGACGCTCGCTTTGTGGCGCGACAGGGCGGGCTTGCCCGCGCGGGGCGAGGTCGTCCTGCCGCACGCCCGCCTGGTCGGGCGCGGCCCTGCCCGCGTCCCCGCGGGCCAGCCCCCGTTGCGCGTCGGCTTCCTGGGCGTTCCCGCCGCCCACAAGGGCTGGCCGGTGTTCCGCGAGCTCGCCCTGCGCCACGCCGAGGACCCGCGCTACGAATTCCACCAGTTCAGCGGCGCGCCCGCCAGCGGCCTGCCGGTGACCTTCCACGCCGTCTCCGCCAGCGGCCCCGAGGCCGAGGGCATGCGCCGGGCGCTCGAAGCCGCCGAGATCGACGTGGCGCTGATTTGGCCGCTCTGCCGCGAGACCTTCTCCTTCACCGCCTACGAGGCGGTCGCCTCCGGCGCCGCCGTCCTCACCCATCCGGACAGCGGCAATGTCGCCGCCTTCGTCGCCGCGGGCGACCACGGCCCGGTGCTCCCCGACGAGGGCGCGCTGGCCGCCACCTTCGAATCCGGCGAGGTCCTCGGCCTCGCCCGCGCTGTCCGCCGGCCGAGCCTCTACGACCTGGAATACAGCCGCCTGACCATGGACCTGATCGGAGCCCGCCCATGAAGGTGCTCTGCTATTCGAGCTTCACCTTCTCCTACCTGAACCGCGCCAGGGTGCTGTTCCAGACGCTGCGCCGGTTCCATCCCGACTGGGAACTGGTGGCCCTGATCACCGACGCGCCGCCGGACGGCTTCGCCTTCGATCCGGCCGCGGAGCCGTTCGACCGGGTCGTCTGGGCCCAGGACCTCGGCATCCCCGGCTTCGAGTCCTGGCTCTTCAAGCACGACGTCGTCGAGGTCTGCACGGCCGTGAAGGGGCCCTTCATCCACCAGGCCTGCGCCTCCGGGGCGGACGCGGTGATCTATCTCGATCCCGACACCGCCCTCTTCGCCTCGCTGGAACCGCTGGAGCGCTGGCTGGAGGAATACGACATCCTCCTCACGCCCCACCTGATCGATCCCAACGACGATCCCGCGGCGATCGCCGACAACGACCTCTCCGCCTCGCGCACCGGCATCTTCAACCTGGGCTTCGTCGCCATCCGCACCAGCGGCGAGGGGGCCCGTTTCGCGAAGTGGTGGAACGACCGCCTGCTCGACTACTGCTACGACGACATGCCCAACGGGCTCTTCGTCGACCAGCGCTGGTGCGACCACGTCCCGGCGCTGTTCGACAAGGTGAAGGTGGTCCGCGACCCCGGCTACAACGTCGCCAGCTGGAACCTCTCGCGCCGCACGGTCTCGATCGAGAAGGACGGCCGCATCCTGGTCAACGGCTCGCCCTTGCGCTTCTGGCACTTCACCAAGCTCGGCCCGCTCGGCGACGTGATGACCAAGAAGTACGCCGGCAAGAACTTCCCGGTTTACGAGATCTGGGCCTGGTACAAGCGCCAGGTGGCGGCCGCCACCGACCCCGCGATCCCGGAACGTTGGTGGGCCTATGGCGCCTACGCCGACGGCGCGCCCATCGAAAAGCCGCAGCGCGTCCTCTATCGGCAGCGCGGCGACCTGCAGACCGCCTTCCCGGATCCCTTCGCGGCCGGGCCCGGCAGCTACAGCCAGTGGCTCGCGCAGGAGGGCGCGTGAGCGGCGCCCGTCTTGACACGCTGGAGTCCGCGCCCGACACCACGGCGGTGACCAGGGGAGGGGCCGCGGACGCTGCGGCCGTCGTCGTGCCAGCCCGATCGAGCGCCGCCGCCAGGGCCGCCGCCCTGCTGCTGAAGAAGGTCGGCGAGGCCCTGACGCGCACGGAGCTCACCCTGGCCCTCAACGAGGCGCTGATCGGCCGGGCGGAAGCCCGCGCCCATCACCGCCAGGCCGCCCTCGCCGCCTATCGGGCGCGGCGGGGGGGCGATCCGCGTGTGGCCAGACGCGGGCGGCTGGGGCGATCGCTCGACCGCGTGCTGGCGCGGCTGGGCTCGGTCGGCCAGGCGCTTGTCCTCGCCCGCTCAGGCCTCTGGCGCGGGACGGGCCGGCCGCTGTTCGACCTGCGCCACATGGCGGCCTACGCGCGGCGCGGGGCGGCGCCCGCCGTCCAACCCCCGGCGCTGTTCGACCAGGCCTGGTATCTCGCGGCCAATCCCGACGTGGCTGCGGCGCGGGCCTCGCCGCTCGTGCATTATCTGACAGCAGGCGCGCGCGAGGGGCGCGATCCCCACCCGCTGATCGATGGGCGCTACTATCACACCCAGGCCGGCGATCTCGGGGGGCTGTCTCCTCTGGAGCACTTCGTCCGGGTAGGCGCCCGCGCCGGGCGCAATCCGCATCCGCTGTTCGATCTGGCCCACTACCTGGCCCAGGCGCCCGACATCGCGCCCGGCGAGGATCCGCTCAGCCATTACCTGCGCGACGGCTGGCGGGGAGGCCTGTCCCCGCACCCGCTGTTCGATCCCGCCTGGTACCGGGGCCAGGCGCCGCGCGCCGCACGGGCGCGGCCGCTGCTGGCGCACTATGCGACCGAGGGCTGGCGGCGGGGGCTGTCGCCGCATCCCCTGTTCGACCCGGCCTGGTACCTCGAACAGAATCCCGACGTGGCCGCCGCGGGCCTGGAGCCGCTGGCCCATTTCCTGACCCTCGGCGCATCGGAGGGCCGCAGCCCGAGCCCCTGGTTCGACCTGCCGCACTACGTGGCCCAACGTGGCGAAGCGCTGCCGGAAAGCGCGAACCCGCTGGTCGACTACCTGCAGGGCGGGGCGTGGGCCGTCGTGGAGGCGCGGCCCGGCTTCCCGACCGCGGCCTACCTGGCCGCGACGCCGGAACCGGTGCGGCAGGGGCTCACGCCGCTCGAACACTGGGCGCGGCGGCAGGCCCGCTGAGGTCGGAGGCGACGCCCAGCGCCGTCAGCT
>Ga0164242_10010164_pt1 | contig 10094 bp, 10 predicted proteins | sample OricomgcompostMG_FD_108783 | JGI IMG/M metagenome (GOLD analysis project Ga0164242, IMG submission 108783) | Miracle-Growth compost microbial communities from Emeryville, California, USA - Original compost - Miracle growth compost (MG) ... | reverse complement strand
ATCCCTGGAAGCGCAAGGAGCCGTCATAGGCAAGCGAGAGGTTCTCGTCGAACTTGCCCGATGTCAGGATGGCCTTGTAGTGAGCCGCGCCGTCGGCATGGCCGCCGATCTCGGCGATCTTCCTGAAACGGCCAACGGAATGTGCGCCGAACTGATAGTGCAGGAGCACGATGAGGAATTCGTCCGAATCGACCGACAGGTACCACCGGTCCCGGCCATAGGCGTCGAAAAGAGCTTCGCGCCAGTCCTGGCCGCGATTGGTGTCCTTGTAGTGCAGCGGCGACGTGTAGATGTCGACGTCGGCAGCCTCTTCGAGGATCGCGCGTGTCTCGTCCTCGGAATGATCGTCCACGACGATGAAGCGCGTGACGCCCAGCCCGCGATAGTGCCGCAGGAACGAACGCAGACAGGCGGCCGCGTTGCGCATGACGCAGACGAGGGGAATGTCCGCCGGCGCCAGCGGCGCGAACGAGCCGGCGTGCCGGGAAAGCTTGCCGTCGCGTTTGGCCGCGAGCGGCAGGCTCCAGCCGGCATGGTAGGTGCGCGCCTTGATGCGGCGCATGAGCGGCGGCCTGCACAGGCGCGCCCATGTGCGACTGTCCGTCACCGGATAATCGAACTCGGTCATGTCCCTGGCGCCGGCTCGCACGCTACGCTCACGCGCTCAATCCCCCGAACAGCGTCGGCATGTCGAGCGGGCGGAAGCCGTAGTGCTCGATCCAGCGCTGGTCGGCGTCGAAGAATGCCCTGAGGTCCGGCATGCCGTATTTCAGCATGGCGATGCGGTCGATGCCCATGCCCCAGGCGAAGCCCTGATATTCGTCCGGGTCGAGCCCGCCTGAGCGCAGCACGTTCGGGTGGACCATGCCGCAGCCGAGGATCTCCATCCAGTCGTCGCCTTCGCCGAACCTGACCTCGCCGCCGGACCGGTCGCACTGGATGTCGACTTCCAGGCTCGGCTCTGTGAAGGGGAAGAAGGACGGGCGGAAGCGCATCCCGACCGAGGGCACCTCGAAATAGGCCTTGCAGAACTCCGTCAGCACCCATTTCATATTGGCAACGTTTGCGGTTTTGTCGACGACGAGACCTTCGACCTGATGGAACATCGGCGAGTGCGTCGCGTCCGAATCCTGCCGATAGGTCTTGCCGGGGATGACGATGCGGATCGGCGGCTTCTGCGCCTCCATCGTGCGGATCTGCACCGGCGAGGTGTGGGTGCGCAGCACCTTGCGCTCGCCATTGGCGTCCGGCGGAAAGAAGAACGTGTCGTGCATCTCGCGCGCGGGATGACCTTCGGGGAAATTGAGCGCGGTGAAATTGTAGTAGTCCGTCTCGATGTCCGGCCCCTCGGCGATCGAGAAGCCCATATCGGCGAAGATGGCGGTGATCTCGTCCGTCACCTGGCTGATCGGATGGATGCGGCCGCGCTCCGCGGGCGAGGGGCGCACCGGCAGCGTCACGTCGACGCTCTCGCGGGCGAGCCGCCCGGCAATCGCCGCCTCGCGCAACTCGCTCCTGCGCGCGGCTATCGCTTCGCCCACCTCGTTCTTCAGGCCGTTGATGGTGGGTCCCATCTCCTGGCGCTCTTCCGGCGTCATGGAGCCCAGCGTCTTCAGCTTTTCCGAGACCGCGCCCTTCTTGCCGAGGGCCGCGACGCGAACGGCTTCGATCGCCTGTTCGTCGGTCGCTGCCGCGACGTCGGCCAGAATGCTTTTCCTCAATGTGTCGAGATCGGACATCTCTCGTCTCTTTCGTGGTCTGGTGTCAGGAGCGCCAGCGCAGCGTCTGCGGTTTGAGCGGATTGGCGAAGGGGCGGTTCTCGGCAAGCGCCTCCTGCCATTCGGATTTGATGCGCGCCCACCAGCGGGCCTGCGTGTCGGCGTCGTTGATCATCATCAGCTTCGGTTCCCACACGAGACCCTCGCGCTGGCGCACGACGGCGATCCGGTCCTGGCCGAGGAAGACGTTCATCAGATATTCGGCGAGCGGGCGCGCATAGCGCACGAGGCTCATCGTCGAATAGAAGAACTGGTAGACTTCGGTGCGCTCGCCGTCGAGCGGCGTCAGCGCGGTGATTGCGACGACCGAATGCTTCGAACCGGCGACATCCTCGATCCGGTAGGCCGGCAGCCGGTAGGAGATTTCCGTCGTCACGTCGTCGCCGAGCAGCTTGTAGACGAGGTTCTGCGGCGGCAGCCTGTGGCGCACCATACGCCAGCCGAAGGGCGCCGGCTCGAAGGACTTCTCCTTGGGGCGCAGCTTGCGGCCGTCCTTCTTGAACCACCAGGAGGTATGGATATAGGCCGCGTGCGTCGGGTCCATGAGGCCGAAGGCGGCATGGTCGATCGAGCAGTCGAATTCCTGCATGATCGCGGCCGCCGGCGGCTCGTCCGGCTTCACATGCGGGAAGATGTCGACATCCGGCATCGGCCCGTCTTCCGGCTTTTCGCCATTGGCGGCGAAATAGACCCAGATCAAGCCGTATCGCTCGACCGTCGGATAGGCGCCGCAGCCGATCTTCGAGACATCCATCTGCTGGCCTTCGCGCAGGCTGGGGATCTCCACGCAGGTCCCGTCCCCGTCGAAGCGCCAGCCATGGTAGCAGCAGCGCACCGACGCCCCCTCGACCATGCCGTAGGACAGCGGAATGCCGCGATGCGGGCAGAGATTGCGCAGCGCGAACGCCTTGCCGTCATCGCCGCGCACCAGCACGACCGGTTCGCCGAGCAGCGTCTTGGCGATCATCTTTCCGCGCTTCAGGTCCCTGGCGGTCGTGGCGACATACCAACAGCCGCGCAACAGATCGGCTTTCAGTCCCTGCATCGCTTTCATCGTATCGACCTATCCCGTCGTTCATCCTTCGCTCGTCTGGTCCGGATATCGCAATCCGGCCCCGCAACACGAGCATCCAACTCATCGACTGCCACTCTCCGGGAAGCCTGCGAGCTCTCCCGTCGTCCTCGGGCCGACCATGACGGCGGCCGACAAAAGGTCTCCTGCGCAACGAAAAACCCGCACCGGTGCTGCCAGCGCGGGTTTCCCAAATCATGAAATTCCAAATGGCTTCGGGAAAGCGCTGGCCTAGTGCACAGCGCTTTCAAAAGCGTTCGGCGTGGTGTCCTTGAGGTAGGCGAGGGCGCCCTTGGAGGCCTCGACCAGCGCGCCGAATGCTTCCGGCTCGTGGATCGCCATGTCGGACAGCACCTTGCGGTCGACCTCGATGCCGGCCTTGGTCAGGCCGTCGATGAAGCGGCCATAGGTCAGGCCGTGCTCGCGAACGGCGGCGTTGATGCGCTGGATCCAGAGAGCCCGGAAGTTGCGCTTGTTCACCTTGCGGTCGCGATAGGCGTATTGCTTGGAACGATCTACGGCGGCCTTGGCGGCGCGGATCGTGTTCTTGCGGCGGCCGTAGAAGCCCTTGGCCTGCTTCAGAACCTTCTTGTGCTTGGCGTGGGCGGTAACGCCTCTCTTCACTCGTGCCATGGTATGATCTCCTTGAATTCCGGTCCGGTGCGAAAGCTCAGTGGCTGTTCGGCATGAATTTCTTGACGATCTTCGCGTCGGCGTCCGAAAGGACCATCATGCCGCGCGAGTCGCGAATGAACTTGTTGGACCGCTTGATCATGCCATGGCGCTTGCCGGCGGCAGCCGACTTGACCCGGCCGGTGGCCGTGATCTTGAAACGCTTCTTGGCAGACGACTTCGTCTTCATCTTGGGCATTTTGCTACTCCTTCAACGGAAAAATCCGCCCGCGGGCGGCTTCCTTGTTCTTCTTGATCGGATTTCCGGTGATGAACCCGGCGTCCTTCGCATTCGAGAACGGACACGGCATGCCCTGCCGGCCCGCTCGACGGCGGCCTTATAGCCGCAGCGCCGGCGAAATGCAACGGCCGTAAGACCTTTATCGCGGGCTCGGTCCGGTGGGGCGCGGGGAATGTCGGCGCGTCGGGGCGGCTCTTCCCAAACGGCCTTGGCGCACCATCTCCGTTCGGGAGACATCAACCTCGCCCGCCACCACCATGCCGGGCCAGCCGAAGGCAATCCGAAACGATGACACATCCTCTCTTCCAGCCGATCAAGCTTGGCAATCTGGTCGTGCCGAACAGGGTCTTCATGGCGCCGCTGACGCGCAATCGGGCGCGCGCCGACGGCGCAGCCAACGAACTTGCCGCGACATATTACGCACAGCGTGCTTCGGCAGGACTGATCCTGTCCGAGGCGACGCAGATCATGGCGATGGGCAAGGGCTATCTCGACACGCCCGCCATCGACAGCGACGACCATGTGGCGGCATGGCGGCCGATCACCGATGCGGTCCACGCCGCCGGCGGCAGGATATTCTGCCAGCTCTGGCATGTCGGGCGCATCAGCCACGTATCGCTTCTGCCCGGCGGGGCGCAGCCGCTGTCGGCTTCGGCCGTGCGCGCCAACGCCAAGACCTTCACCGCCGACGGCTTTGTCGACGTGTCCGAGCCGCGGGCCATCGAGGAGGCGGAGATCGAGCCGCTGATCGTGCAATATGCCCACGCCGCCAACCAGGCGCTGCGCGCCGGCTTCGACGGTGTCGAGATCCACGCGGCGAACGGCTATCTGCTGGACCAGTTCATGCAGGACGGGGTCAACAAGCGCGACGACGCCTATGGCGGGTCGATCGAAAACCGCGCTCGCCTCGTGCTGGCGGTCGTCGACCGGATCGTGCGCGAAATCGGCTCCGACCGGGTCGGCATCCGGCTGTCGCCGCTTGGCGAGTCCAACGACATCTCCGATAGCGATCCGGAGGCGCTTTTCACCCATGTCTATCGCGCCCTGGACGAACGGGACCTTGCCTATCTGCACGTCATCGAGGGCATGGGCGGCGTCGATCCGCAGAGCGAGAAGTTCGCGCTGATCAAGGCGCTGCGCAAGCACTGGAACGGATTCTACGTCGCCAATGGCGGTTATACCGGAGACCTGGCGCGTACGATGATCGAGGCGGGCCACGCCCATGCCGTCGCGTTCGGAAAGCCGTTCATCGCCAATCCCGACCTGCCGATGCGGCTCCTCAAGGGCCTGCCGCTGAACGAAGGCAACCAGCAGACCTATTATGGCGGCGGCGCCGAGGGCTATGTCGATTACCCCTTCGCGACGCTGGCGCGCGATGAGGGCGACCGCCGCGACGCTGCCTGAGCGGAAGACTTGCGCCAAAAAAAGAAGGGCCGGCAACAGCCGGCCCCTCCGAAATCATCGGCGATGCGCTCGACGGGCCGACCGGGTCAGCGCGGAGCAAGCACCATCATCATCTGGCGGCCTTCGAGCTTGGGCTCGGCCTCGACCTTGGCGATCTCCAGCGTGTCTTCCCTGACCTGCTGCAAGAGCTTCATGCCGAGTTCCTGGTGAGCCATTTCGCGGCCGCGGAAGCGCAGGGTCACCTTCACCTTGTCGCCTTCCTCGAAGAAGCGGTTCATCGCCTTCATCTTCACCTGATAATCGTGGGTGTCGATGTTGGGACGCATCTTGATTTCCTTGACCTCGACGGTCTTCTGCTTCTTGCGGGCTTCCGCCGCCTTCTTCTGGTTCTGGTATTTCAGCTTGCCGAGGTCGAGGATCTTGCACACGGGCGGATCGGCGTTCGGTGCGATCTCGACGAGATCGAGGCCGGCCTGCTCGGCCATCGAAAGGGCTTCGTCTGTTGCAACGACGCCGAGATTGCTGCCTTCGGCGTCAATGAGCTGGATCTCGGGATTCCGGATCTCGTTGTTAGCGCGGGGGCCCTCCTTGGTGGGTGGTGGCGCTCTGAAAGGTCTGCGAATGGCCGTGGTCTCCCTGGCTGTTTCGGGTCTTGCGGATAAATCTTGCCGGAACCGGCATGGGTTGGGCGCAATGTCGTAACTGTCGACGACAAGTCAATAGCACGCATCGTCGAAAAAATCATCCCGCAGTGTCGGCCGCATCCCGTTTTCGCTATAGACGGCAAAAAAAGGAGGCAGACATGCAGGATGCGACATCTTCGTCCGAAAGTCACACGATCGAGGTCGGGGCCGGCGGCGCTGCCCGGCGCATCGCCGTCAGGCATCGCCCGGCCCATGGCGGGATGCCTGGCCTCGTCTGGCTCGGCGGCTACCGCTCCGACATGGAGGGGACCAAGGCGGTCGAACTCGACCGGCTTGCGGCGGAGGAGGGCGTTGCCTGCACGCGCCACGACTATTCCGGGCATGGTGCTTCCGGGGGCGCCTTCGTCGACGGCACGATCTCGCGCTGGCTGGAAGAGAGCCTGGCCGTCTTCGACCGTTTCACGCGCGGCCCACAGATCCTGGTCGGTTCATCGATGGGAGGCTGGATCGCGCTCAGGATGGTGCAGGAGCTCTCGCGGCGCGGAAGCACCGGCCGGATCGCAGGCCTCCTCCTGCTCGCCCCGGCGCCGGATTTCACCGAAGAACTGATGGCGCCCCAACTGACGCCGGCCCAGAAACGTGCCTTGCAGGAGCAGGGCTATTTCGAGGAGCCGACGCCCTACGGCCCGGATCCGAACATCTACACGCGGGCGCTTTTCGAGGACGGTCGCGCCAACAGCGTGCTTGAAGGCATCGTCGATACGGGATGTCCGGTCCACATCATCCAGGGGATGGCCGATCCCGACGTTCCGTATCGCCACGCCCTGAGGCTCGTCGAACACCTGCCGTCCGACGACGTCGTGCTCACCCTCGTGCGCGACGGCGACCACCGGCTTTCAAGGCCCGAAGACATCCTGCGGATGCGTGGGACGCTGAAGGCGCTGATGACCGCCTCACGGGATTGAGCGATCGGTTGCGGTATTTTCCAGGACCAGCTACGCGTTGCCTGGGCGCCACGGCCCTTAACCATGTTTTGGTACAGTTCAGGCTTCGCGTTGACAGTTCCCGATCACGTCTTTTAACTATTTGTTAAGGATTTACCTTGGCAGGGCGGTGTCGGAGATGGGATCTGTGCGGAAAGCGATTGGCTTCGTGCTGGCGGTGCTCGCCTTCGGAATTCCGACATCGTTGGCGGATGCGGCGCCCGGCCCGTCGGGCGGGCAGTTCATGGTGACGGGTTCGCTGACTTCGCAACCGATCGGCCATTACGATTTCTGCAAGCGTTACCGCGAGCAGTGCCTGCCCCATTCTGCCGATGCCCGCGCTCCGTCGTTCGGCAAGGCCCGGTGGCAGCTCGTCAACGACATCAACCGGACGGTCAACTTCTCCGTCATGCCCGAAACGGACATGCAGCTTTACGGCAAGGAAGAATACTGGACCTATCCGACGACGGCCGGCGACTGCGAGGACTACGTGCTTCTCAAGCAGTACATGCTCGAGCAACACGGCTTCCAGCCGTCCGATCTGCTCGTCACCGTGGTGCGCAAGCCGGATGGCGAGGGCCATGCCGTTCTGACCGTGCGCACGGCCGACGGCGACTATGTCCTCGACAATCTCGACGACCACGTGAAACTGTGGCGCGATACGCCCTACACCTATCTAAAGCGCCAGGCGATCAACGATTCCGGCCGCTGGGTCACGATCGAGAACGGCAGCGAACTGCTGGTCGGCGCAGTCAGATAACATCGGTTCCGAGGGGGAGCTGCAATGCGGAAAGCGGCGCCCGGCCCAAGCCCGGCGCCGCTTTTCGTTCGCCTCCGTGTAACCATGAAAAGCCCTAAGGCAGACGGTCGGCCGATCAGGCGGCGACGCGGTGGTTCGAAAGGTCGGGCCGGTTGGCCAGCGCGGTCTCGACGATTGCGGTCACCCGCTCCCGTTCGGCGCCGTCGAGCGGCAGCCGCGGCAAGCGCACACGGTCGTTGGAGTCGATCGCAAGCGCTTCGGCGAGCTTGATGTTCTGGACGAGGTTGGTCGACACGTCGAGATCGAGCAGCGGCCGGAACCAGCGATAGATGTCGCGCGCCTCGGAAAGCCGCCCCTCCTGCACGAGACGCCATATGGCGACCGTTTCCTTCGGGAAAGCCACGACGAGGCCGGCGACCCAGCCATGGGCCCCCATCTGCAGGCTTTCCAGAGCCAGATTGTCGACGCCGGTGAAGACGTCGAAGCGGTCGCCGAAACGGCTGAGGATTTCCGTCACGCGGCGGATGTCGTCGGTCGATTCCTTCATCGCGACGACGAGTTCGTCGCCTGCCAGTTCCTCGAACATGTCGGGGGTGACGTCGACGCCATAGGCGACGGGGTTGTTGTAGATCATCGCGGGCCTGCCGCCGGCTTCGACCACCATGCGGATGTGGGCGATGGTTTCGGCCGGCTGCGAGCGATAGGGGACGCCCGGCAGCACCATGAAACCGTCGGCGCCGACCTCGGCTGCCGCTTCCGCCGCGCGCGCCGCCCGCGTCGTCGCGCTTTCGCACACCGTCATCAACACCGGCTTGCCGCCGGCGACGGCCTTGGCGATCGCGAGAATCTCCAGCTTTTCCTCCGGCTCGAGCGTCATCGCCTCGCCGAGCGAGCCGCAGACGATCAGCCCGTCGACGCCCGCCTCGATCTGCAATCCGAAACAGCGCTCCATCTCGCGCTTGTCGAGAGAGCCGTCATCCCTGAATTTCGTCGTCACAGCCGGAAAGACGCCGCGCCACATGATTTTGCTCCTTCGTGTCGTTTCGCAGGAGCTTAGAGGTGGGGAGGGACCGCCGCAAGCCGTCAGGCGTTACCGATCAGCATGCCGGCGGCGAAGACCAGCGCGCCGCCGAGCACGACCTGAAAGAGCGCCCGCACCCAAGGGGTTTCCATGAAGCGGTGCTGGACATAGGAAATCGCCCACAACTCGACGAAGACGACGGCGAAGGCGATGGAGGTGGCCGTCCAGAATCGGGGGATCAGATAGGGCAGCGCATGGCCGAGCCCGCCTGCGGCCGTCATGACGCCGGTGGTTATGCCGCGCTTGATCGGCGAGCCGCGCCCGGAGATCTTGCCGTCGTCGGACGCGACCTCGGTAAACCCCATCGAGATGCCGGCGCCGATCGAGGCGGCGAGCCCGACGAGAAACGTCGTCCACGTGTTCTGCGTGGCGAAAGCCGTTGCGAAGATCGGGGCGAGGGTCGAAACGGAGCCGTCCATCAGGCCGGCAAGGCCCGGCTGGACGTAGGTCAATACGAACTGGCGGCGCTGGGTCTCGTCCTCGTCGGTGCGGGCGTCGTCCGTGAGGTTCTTCAGGCCGAGCCGGCGCGCCATGCCCTCATGGGTCTGCTCGGCAATGGCAAGATCGCCGAGCAGCTGGCGCGTGCCTGCATCCGAAACATGTCTTATCGCTTCGAGGTAGAAACGATGGGCCTGCGCCTCCATCGCCTCGGCTTCGAGCCGGACCTTGTCGATGGACAGGGATTTCACGAGCCAGTCCGGCCGGCGCTCGTAGAAGCCGCGCACGTGCTCGCGCCGGATCAGCGGGATGCGCTCGCCGAAGCTTTCGCGATGCCGCTCGATCAGCCCGTCGCGGTGCAGGTTCTCCTCCTCCGCCATTTCCTCGAAGACGGCCGCCGAGGCCGGATAGTCGTCGCGGATCGCGTCGGCATAGGCCAGGAAGATGCGGGCGTCGTCCTCCTCGCACGAGATGGCGAGAGCGAGGATTTCCTGCTCCGAAAGCGACGAGAAGGACCGGCGACCCAGGCCGAAAAAGCGGCGAAACATTGAACGATCCTCGTCATCATGCGGCTAGTTTAGAATTATTCTAAGAAATAGCCGATGCTTCCGAGGGGTCAAGCGGATTTCTTGCCGTTCATGCCGGAATGCCGCATGCAATCGATCGCCGTGCCAATTCGCGGCGATCGAAGCGGGGCGGCCTCAGTCGCGCAGGAGTTCGTTGATGCCGACCTTGGAGCGGGTCTTTTCGTCGACGCGCTTGACGATGACGGCGCAATAGAGGCTTGGGCCCGGTTCGCCGTTGCCCATCGCCTTGCCGGGCAGCGAACCCGCAACCACCACCGAATAGGGCGGCACTTCGCCATAGGTGATCTCGCCGGTCGCCCGGTCGACGATCTTGGTCGACTTGCCGATGAAGACGCCCATGCCGAGCACGGAGCCTTCGCGCACGATGCAGCCCTCCACGACCTCGGAGCGGGCGCCGATGAAGCAATTGTCCTCGATGATCGTCGGGCCTGCCT
>Ga0164242_10010163_pt1 | contig 10095 bp, 10 predicted proteins | sample OricomgcompostMG_FD_108783 | JGI IMG/M metagenome (GOLD analysis project Ga0164242, IMG submission 108783) | Miracle-Growth compost microbial communities from Emeryville, California, USA - Original compost - Miracle growth compost (MG) ... | reverse complement strand
CTATCCGACCATTAACGGCGTAGCCACTTTCTCGCGTAACCTGGCTAAAGGCTTGGCGGCGCGTGGCCATGAAGTCATGGTGGTTGCCCCTAGCCAAACCGGTAAACGCTACAAGGAAATCGACGGCAATTATGTGATTGCACGTACTATGAGTGTGCCGTTCCCTTTTTATCAGAACTTTCGTATTTCGCCCAATCCAGCTCGCGAAGTCAAAAAAATCATTCAGGATTTTGAGCCAGATGTGATTCATATTCAGATGTTGATGTGGATTGGCATGGCATCGATGAAATATGGCAACAAGTTTGGTATTCCAATTGTCTCTACCAACCACGCCATGCCCGAGAATTTGATGGACAATATGAAAATCTTGGCACCGGTGTCGAAGCCTATTAACTACATCTTGACGGCTTATGGCACTCGATTTCACTCCAAGTCTGACTATATGACCATGCCAACCCAAAGTGCCATCGAGATGTTCGGTCGCAACTCTGAAAAGTTGAAAGTTCCAAAAGAGGCTATTTCAAACGGGATTGATTTGTCGCGTTTTACCCCCACTAAACCCAACCCAAAAATTATCCATAAATATCATTTGCCAACTGATAAACCGATTGTGGCCTATATCGGGCGCCTAGACGCTGAAAAACACTTGAGTGTGCTAGTGCGAGCTTTTGCCCAGGTTCGCGAAAAAGTCGATGCTCACTTGCTGCTGGTTGGGTTTGGCACTGACCGCGATCATCTAGAGAATATGGCTCATACTCTACGTGTGTCTAGTCACGTCACTTTTACTGGACGTGTCAGCGACGAAGAATTGGTCGAACTACATAAAGTCGGCACAGTTTATGTGATGCCCTCGCCAGCTGAACTACAGAGCATCGCTACGCTCGAGGCAATGGCCTCTGGGCAGCCGATTGTGGCTGTCAACGCTGGCGCTTTGAAAGAACTTTGTCAGGATGGTCGCAATGGTTTTCTGTGTGAGCGTGATAATGATCACGAAATCGCCGAGGCTGTGTTAAAAGTTATTAGTGACCCTAAACTGCGCGATAAATTCTCGAAAGAGTCGCTAGCTATTGCCAAAACCCATGATATTGAAACTACTCTGTCTAGGTTTGAGGCTATTTATAAGAGCCTACAATAGAAAAGATTTTATAATTCTGCTTACTTCAGTCGGGGTTTCGTAATGGGTCAGGTGACCAACATTTTTGATAATTCGTAGTGTGGCTTTAGGGAACAATTTGACCAGCTCTAGTTGTTTACTGAGCGGCGTAATGTCGTCTTTATCGCCTGCTATCAGGAGTGTTGTAGCTTTTACATCAGATGCGTAATCTCGAACAGAATGCGAGACCGAGGTTTTAAAGCCTTGGCTTAGTGAAGCGGCGTCGTGGAAGCGGCTAAAATGCGTATGGTGTTGGCGGTGTATGAAGCTACGCAGCTGTTTGTCTTTGGTCTTGGCCATTACGGAGCTCATTATCTGCACGACAGCAGGGCTAGCTAACCAAGCGTTGGCTAATTTGGTCGGTAGTTTGCGGCCTATAAAGTAGTAAAATATTGCCCCTTGGGTTAGCAGTTTTCGTGGGCCTTTTAGTGCCGGTGCCCCAATCGGGTTGACTAAAATTAATTTCGAAATAGTTTTTGGATATTTGGCGGCATAGGCAGCGCAGATGATTGAGCCAAAGGAGTGACCGAGTAGAATGACAGGCGATGTTATCCTGCTGATATACTTCTTTACCCATTCTACGTAGCTATCTATAGTGTAATCGTCTAGTTTTTCGCCATCACCAAAGCCAGGTAAATCAGGTATGATAACGCGAAAATCGTCACGCAGGTTTGACGCGATAAGCTCTAGTCCGTGGTGAGTGCCACGGAAACCATGAATCATCACAATGACTGGTTTAGACATATACCTATGATAACATTAGCTGTTTTGGTCGGCGCTAGCTTGGCGCTGTTTTAAGATAGCGCGAGCTGCCATATCGTTTATAGGTATAACTTCGGCCAGGTGTTCGAACAGTTTAATACTGGCACCATGCTTATCTAAATTAACACTAAATACGGTTGCCTGCTCCCCCTCGGCTGGATCCAAGCTATCAAAGCTGGCCGACAGAGTTGTTAACAAGCCTAGGAACAATTGATAGTTACTCTTTATAGCAATATCGTCATCGAGGTCAAATTCGACATTGGCATCGGCCAATGCTGCGATAGTATCTGTTCGCGTGATGTCTATACGCCACTCGAAGCGGTCTGTAGATGTCTCTACGCAAAGGCTGGTTTGATCGTCAAGCTGTAGATAGCACTGAGAATTTGAGCCACTCAGATATGGTTCATAAATCTCATCTACTTCTCCGTACATGGCGTGGCGGATGTAATCTATAGTTTTTTCTTCCCATAACTTGCTGTCTGACAAAAGGTTTGGCTTTAAGATAATCGAAGCTTCTAGGATATTAAAATCAACAGCATCGGTTTGATCGATACAGATAGAAAATTTTTCGACATTCGGCGGCAGCAAATTTTGTTGGTGGGAGCGGGGTACGAATTCTAGAAATAAATCTGTTACCTGACCGCTGTTTAGTAGGTGTTGGGTATAGGTAGAATCCTCTAAATGGAGTGCGACTTGCTCACCTCGAAGAGTTTTACTGTGTCTAATAATATCGCTAGAATGAGACCTTTCCATCCAGCAATAGTATTATAAAAACCTAGAGACTAGCAAGCTTAAGCGGCGACTGGGCTGATGCCGTGAGCCGTGATAGCGGCCTGAATCTTCGGTCGGTCGAAACCTAGCACGATGTCGCCAGCGATGTCAGTAACTGGCACGCCGCGGAAATTGCTGTCGCCACCGAGTTTTTGGATTAGCTCGTTATGAGCTTCCTCGTCAGCTTCGATGTCTTTTGACTCGAATGGAATACCTAGGTGCTCTAACCATTGCATCTCGGTGTGGCAAAAGGCGCACCAACTGGTACTGTAAATAGTGATTTTTTTATTGTCATCAGCCATGATTTTGTTCCTCTGCTTATTCGTACTATATATTGTATAGTACTTCCCTACTTTTGTCTATTGTATCACTATAAAACGTTTATGTTAAACTAAGAAGTATGAAACCAGAGCGAGGGTTTGCCTTACCGACTATTTTGATAGCTTCGATTGTTTTGATGATGCTACTCGCGGTGGCAATGCGCGTATCATCGTCTATCAAGGATAGTATATATGACCTCTATTATAATCAGCTAGCTATCGCCGCTCGTGATGCTGGTATTGCTTATGCGGGGGGTTGTCTAGACCTTGGTGCTGGTAAGCCGACCTGGGATTCGGCTGGCGATGGGGGCGCCGATGCTTTAACCCCAGCCAATAACTGTGCTGGCACGGCTATTAGTGGAGCTTCGACCTATCTGGTAAATACATCGACTGTGCGAACGACTTTTAGTGTGCCTAGGACACCGGTAGATAGCGGTGGGTACGCTACTCAGATTCGTGCGACTGGTACAGTACAACTGCTAAATTCAGCTGGTGTGGTTTACCGGACGATTTCACAGCCCACTCCACCGGCATTGGGGTCGGTGACTAGGTATGCGGTGACTACCCTTGCTGGCAGTGGTTCGGCTGGTAGTGCTAATGGCACCGGTACTGGAGCAACCTTTAATACGCCATGGGGTGTAGTTTGGGGGACAGACGGTAACCTGTATGAAAGCGATGTGTATGCGCATTTAATCCGCAAAATTACACCGGCTGGCGTAGTAACGACTTTTGCCGGCAATGGTACTGCCGGACACGTAGATGCCACTGGCACATCGGCTCAATTCAATGAACCTGAGTTATCATCCAACCTTGATGCTAGTGGTAACATGTATGTTATGGATGTCGGCTCGAATTATATCCGTAAAATTACACCGGCTGGCGTAGTAACGACTTTTGCTGGCAATGGTACTGCCGGCAGTACTAATGGAGCTACTCCGACGACTTCTAGTTTCAATAACCCTCGTAGTATCGTGTTTGACTCAGTCGGAAATGCCTTTATAGTTGATCAAAATAACCAACAGATTCGCAAAATTACACCGGCTGGTGTAGTGAGCCAATTTGCTGGTGGCGGTTCAGCCGGGGGCAAGGCAACTGGTCATGCCGACGGAACCGGTGTAGCAGCAACCTTTTATACTCCTGATGCTATAGTTATAGACACTGACGATAACTTATACATAACCGATAGGACTAATAATGAGATTCGCAAAATTACACCGGCTGGCGTAGTAACGACTCTAGCGGGTCAAACAACTGCCGGAGAAGTGGATGGAGTTGGCGGCAGCGCTAAATTCAATGCTCCGATAGGAATGGTTTTTCACAATGGTTATTTGTATGTTAGTGAACTAAGTGGTAATAATATACGTCGCGTTAGCTTAACTGGTGTAGTAACTACGATAGCTGGTGGCGGCTCAGTCGGTGGTAGTAGTGCGGGGTCGGCTAATGGCACCAATCAAGCGGCTACATTCAAGCAACCGGTTGGGTTAACATTTGATGACAGCGGCAATATGTATGTAGGTGATTCTGGTAACTTTCTCGTTCGTAAAATCACCCTTCAATATTAATATGTTAAAATAGTAACAAAATGGTCTTAGAAAACTTTGCGGCGCTAGATATAAATATTAGCACTGGTTCTCAGGAGGTGTTGAGAATTGGTGGGCTTAGTATTACCAACGCGTTCTTGACCGGATTTATCGGCACGACCATTACGGTGATTATATTAGTGGTGGTGGCCATGGCGGTACGGTTTAAAAAATATAACCGTTTCGTTGGGCTGGTTCAGTGGGTATTTGAGGGGCTACTTAACCAAATCGAGAGTATCATCCCCGACCGCAAACTGGCCGAAAAAATCGCACCATTGTCTATTACGATATTCTTTGTGGTGTTGATTAACTACTGGTTCTCTTCTCTGCCCGGGCTGGAGTCTGTTACTTATAATGGCGTGCCAATTTTGCGAAGTTTGGCAGCGGATTTGAATTTTACGTTAGCGATAGCCATTATCACCATGGTGGTAGTTCAGATTTATGCCATACGCTATTTAGGCGTTTTTGGTAATTTCAAGCGCTATATACGCAACCCATTTAAGGATCCGATGGGCGCATTCGAGGGCGCACTCGAGATAATCGGTGAGTTTAGTCGTGGTTTGGCGTTAGCACTTCGATTGTTTGGCAACTCGTTCGCTGGTGAAGGTCTGCTGATTATCATCGCTGCTATGTTGTCATGGTTCGCGCCGATAGTTTTGCCGGTCTTTATGGGTTTTGAGATTTTCATTGGCTTTATTCAGGCCTACGTGTTTTTTGTACTCTCGTTGATTTTCACTAGCTTGGCTGTTGGCCACGGTAGTGATGAGAGCCATAAAGCTGATATAATTAAGGTAAAGGAGATATAATTTTATGGAACAATTAGCATTCGTTTTAGGATTTGCCCTGCCAGCGCTTGGCGCAGCAGTCGGTATCGGTTTGGCCGCCCTGGGTGCGCTTAATGCCTTTGGTCGTAACCCAGAGAAACTCTCAGACATCCGCTCGCTGATGATTTTGGGTATCGTTTTCGCTGATTCGTTGGCCTTTATCGGTCTAGCTATTTCATTTATTGCCAAACTTGTGGCGTAGGGGCTTGGTGCGGTGCCTGTTTTAACACAATTCGCAGACACGACTAACGGGAATTTTTTCTCGTCACTTGGTATTGATTGGCAAATGCTGATAGTTCAGATTGTTGCCTTTCTGATTTTGGTTTGGGTACTCGGCAAGTGGGTTTACCCGTGGCTTATCAAGCAAGTCGACGATCGCAAAGACCGCATCGATGCCGCTGACAAGGCTGCTGCCGAGGCTAAAAAAGCTGCCGAGGAAGCTGCTGAAAAGACCGAACAGTTACTAGAGGACGCCCGCAAGCAAGCTGGTGAGATTATCGAAACCGCACGTCAAGAATCGCAGGCTATAGCAGCTGACTCAGCCGAGAAAGCTCGGGCGCAGGCCGATAATGTCATCAAGGAAGCTTCTGAGCAACTTGGTAAAGACATCGAATCGGCTCGCCAGACGCTACGTTCGGAAACTCTAGATTTAGTAGCACTGGCTACTGCTAAGGTTTCCAAGGCTAAAATCGACGCTAAAGCCGATGCCAAGTTGATTTCGACCGCTATCGAGGAGGCTGCTCGTGAGTAAGCGTGTGTCACGCCGTATCTTGGCGTCAGTTATCGGTGAGGAGCTTTTAAAAGGCGCACCTCAGAGCCAGGTTATTAAAAATTTGGCGGCTTATCTACTAGAAAATAATCGTACCAAAGAGGTCGACTTGATTTTGGCTGATGTTGAATCTTATCTAGCCAAGCGTGGCCATGTGGTGGCTAATCTAGAATCAGCTTTTAAACCTAGCGAAGCAAGCATAACAAGTATGAAAAGTATGATTAAGCGTCAAACTGATGCTCGCCACATTACTATCAAGTCAAAAATTATGCCAAGTTTGATTGGTGGCGCTAGGGTTAATTTTGCTGGTTTGGAGCTAGATAACACTGTGGCGCGAAAACTAAAAATGTTAACAACGATTTCTGGGGAGTTTTAAATGACTGAATTAAATATTTCAAACTTGAGTAAAGATTTACATGCCGCAATTGATAAGCTTGACTCGAACGCCAAGCTGGTCGAAGTCGGGACTGTGATTCGGGTTGGTGATGGCGTGGCCTGGATTCATGGCTTAACTGGGGCTGGCTACAGCGAGGTTCTACAAATCGAGACTCCTCATGGTATTATCGAGGCCTTTGCGTTGAACCTCCTAGAGGACGAAATTGGTGCAGTTTTGCTCGGTTCTGACGAGCATGTGGCGGCTGGCCAAAAAGTTCGTTTAAAAGGCTCGGTTTTGGAGGTACCGGTTGGTGAAGAGCTCCTAGGTCGCGTAGTGAATCCGCTTGGTGAACCAATGGATGGTGGGCCAAAAATTAAAGCCAGGCATTATGGCCGCGTTGAGCGCGAAGCCATTGGCGTAATGGGTCGAAAGGGCGTCCATGAGCCACTGATGACTGGTATTACTGCGATTGACGCGATGTTCCCGATTGGTCGTGGTCAGCGTGAGCTGATTATTGGCGACCGACAAACTGGTAAGACCGCCATTACTGTTGATACGATGATAAACCAAGCTCGTCAGAAGACTGGCGTTATCAACATTTATGTCGCGATTGGTCAAAAGCTATCAAAAATTGCTCGTTTGGTGGAACGCCTGAAGGAAGAGGGTGTGATGGAGCAAACTATCATTGTGGCAACCAGTCCGTCTGATCCAGCCTCTCTACTCTATCTTGCTCCGTATGCTGGCACCGCTATGGGTGAGTATTTCCGTGACAATAAAGGCCATGCTCTGATGATTTATGACGACCTGACCAAGCACGCTGTGGCTTATCGCCAGATGTCACTATTATTACGCCGCCCACCAGGACGCGAAGCTTTCCCTGGTGATGTTTTCTACCTACATTCTCGTCTGCTAGAGCGCTCGGCTAAACTTTCTGATGAGCTCGGTGCTGGTAGCCTGACTGCTCTGCCAATCATCGAGACCCAGGCCGGAGATATCTCGGCCTATATTCCAACCAACGTGATTTCGATTACCGACGGTCAGATTTTCCTGGAAACCGATTTGTTTAACCAAGGTATTCGCCCAGCTGTAAACGCTGGCCTATCAGTTTCGCGTGTCGGTGGCGCCGCTCAAACTCCAGCTGTAAAAAGCGTAGGTGCGCACCTAAAGCTAGGCTTATCGCAGTACCGCGAACTGGCTTCGTTCGCGCAGTTTGGTTCTGACCTCGATGATGCTACTAAAAAGCAAATCGAACGCGGTCAACGACTGACGGAGCTTTTGAAGCAACATCAATACCAGCCGTATTCTATCTGGCAGCAAGTAGCCTCGATTAGCGCCCTAACGTCTGGTTACTTTGACTCGGTGGTGATAACCAAGATTAAGGATGCCCAGGCTGCATTGCTAGCACGATTATGGGCTGATCGTCGCAAAGATATGGAAGAGTTGGAAAAAGGCGCCAAGCCATCCGAGGCTGTTTTGGCGGCTATCGAAACCGTTGCTAAATCCGTTGCGAAAGGGTTTGAGAAATAATGCCTAGCACCAGAGCTTTAAAAACTCGTGTACGCTCGGTGCGAAGCATCCGGCAGATTACCAAGGCCATGCAACTGGTGGCCGCTTCTAGAATGCGCAGAGCTCAAGAGAATTCAAAAGCTTCTGATGCCTATACAAACGCCGCTAGACAAATTCTAGAGAACATATCAACACAAACCGAGGTATCTCGTCATCCACTCTTTGTGAAGCGAGCTATAAAAAATCGCTTGATTGTGCTCATATCATCTGACAAAGGTCTGGCTGGTGCTTTTAACACTAATATTTTTAAACTATACACCAAAACTCTACGTGAGGATCAAGCGAATCACATCAAGACCTCTACTATTACAATAGGCCGAAAAGCAGCTGCTTTTGTAGCCAAAATTAAGGACGTTGAAGTTTTGGGTAGCTACACCGAACTGCCAGACCGCCCGACTGGCTCTGAGCTGATTGGTTTAATGGATACGATTCGCAAAGCCTATATATCTGGTCAGGTCGATGCTGTAGATGTGCTTTATACCGATTTTGTCAGTAGCATTTCTCAAGTTCCAGTATCTACACGAGTTTTACCGGCCGGCTTTAATGAAATACCGACCACTCGCTTAAATACAGTTACCTACGAACCTAGCGTAGAAGAAGTTTTGGATGGTGTTGCCTTCCGTTTGGTAGAGGCTCAGGTATTTCAAGCACTGCTTGACTCACGAGCATCGGAATATAGTATGCGTATGATTGCTATGAAAAATGCCACTGACAATGCTAGTGATTTAATCGACGATTTAACGCTTGAGATGAACAAGGCTCGTCAGGGTGCGATTACCCAAGAACTGGCCGAAATCTCTGGTGGTGTCGAGGCAATGAAGGAATAATTACGACTGGTTAGGATATTAAGGAGATAAATATGACTAATATTGGAAAAATTGTACAAGTAGTGGGCGTGGTGGTAGACGTTGAGTTTGATAGCGATTTACCAGCCATTTATGACGCCCTACATGTAGCCCGAGAGATTAAAGCCGAGGGTAAAACATTGAAAAACGTAGTAGTTTTGGAAGTGGCGCAGCACCTAGACTCGCGTACCGTGCGCACCATTGCTTTGTCTTCGACCGATGGTTTGAAGCGTGGTGATAAAGTCGAAGCAACTGGCGCGGCTATTTCGGTACCGGTTGGTGAGGCTACTCAGGGACGCATGTTTAACGTTATCGGCGAAGCTATTGATGGCAAGCCAACTCCAAAAAGCAAAACTTCTCCTATCCACCGCTCTGCTCCATCGCTCGAAGAGCAATCGAATAAGGCCGAGATTCTCGAAACTGGTATTAAGGTTGTAGATTTGATTGCCCCAATTGTTAAGGGTGGTAAAGCTGGTCTGTTCGCTGGTGCTGGTGTCGGTAAAACGGTACTTATTACCGAGCTAATTAACAACATTGCTAAATTCCACTCTGGTAACTCGGTTTTCGCTGGTGTCGGTGAGCGTACTCGTGAGGGTAATGACCTATACTACGAAATGGCTGAGGCTGGGGTGCTCGATAAAACGTCTCTGGTCTTTGGTCAGATGAACGAGCCGCCTGGCGCGCGTCTACGCGTGGCTCTGTCTGGTCTGACTATGGCTGAGGCTTTTCGTGATGAAGGCAAAGACGTGCTACTATTTATCGATAATATTTTCCGTTATACCCAGGCTGGCGCCGAGGTATCGGCATTGCTTGGTCGTTTGCCGTCTGCCGTAGGCTACCAACCAAATCTACAGGAAGAAATGGGCGCTCTACAGGAGCGGATTACCTCAACCAAAAAAGGCTCGATTACATCAGTTCAGGCCGTTTATGTGCCAGCTGATGACTTAACCGACCCAGCTCCGGCCACGACTTTTGCTCACTTAGACGCGACTATCGTAATGAGCCGTGCGCTGACTGAGATTGGTATCTACCCAGCCGTCGATGTGCTGGATTCAACCTCGACATCGCTTGACCCTGAAATCGTTGGCGAAGAGCATTACCGAGTGGCTCGTGAAGTTCAGCGAACCTT
>Ga0164242_10010162_pt1 | contig 10095 bp, 7 predicted proteins | sample OricomgcompostMG_FD_108783 | JGI IMG/M metagenome (GOLD analysis project Ga0164242, IMG submission 108783) | Miracle-Growth compost microbial communities from Emeryville, California, USA - Original compost - Miracle growth compost (MG) ... | reverse complement strand
GGCGCATCGCGGTTACCGCCAGCGCGTCGCCCATCGCCAGCATCATCGTCGTCGAGGTGGTTGGCGAGGCACCGAACGGGCATATCTCCGCCGCCACCGGCAGCAGCAACAGGTGGTCGGCGCCCCGCGCCAGCGTCGAATCGGCGTGCGCAGTGATCGCGATCACGAGGCAGCCCAATCGCCGGGCATGAGCGGCCACGGCCGCGCATTCCCGCGTTTCGCCGGAATTGGACAGCATCACCAGGACGTCGCCGCGCGCGAGCGCCCCGAGATCGCCGTGCGCGGCATCGCCAGCGTGAACAAACAGCGCCGGCCGGCCCGTGGCGCTGAAGGTGGCGGCGATCTTCCGGGCGACGTGGCCCGATTTGCCGAGCCCAGCGACGACAATCCGTCCGCGCGTTTCAACAAGCGTCTCCACGGCATCGGCAAAACGACCGTCGAGCGCACTCGCCATTGCCGAGAGCGCGCGCGCCTCGCCCGCGATCGCGTCGCGTCCGTCGACCAGGATCGCCTGTCGCGCAGTACCTGGGATCGATGCCGACCGCGCCGGTTCCATCCTGTCGTCGCTCCCGGGGCGGACGGGACGTCCGCCGACCTCGATAGGTAGCGAGCGGACCGGCGAAAGTTCACGCCGCGACGTCGAACCACCGCGCTCGGACCGGACACCTACCGGCGGGGCGATTTTGACGACGTGACGACGCTACACGACACTTATTGGCAAGCGGTCGACGCGATCGAACGCGATTGCCGCGTTGCGGACTGGCGAGCAGGAGACGTCGATCTATGGCCGCTCGCGCGGCAGGATCTGTTTCTCGACCTATTCCGCGCAACAGGCGGCGACACCGCGCCGCCGCCTCCGCGCTTCGCGGTCCGCGCGGCAAGCAGCCTGGCAACGCCGCTCGCCAATCTGTGGAAGAGCCGGCGCGACCTTGCGCATTGGGTGGCCTGGCCGCGGCGCGCCGGCGCCGTGCTGCTCGGCGACGGCATGTCGCTCGATCGAGTCGACGGTGCCTGGCAAGATCGCTACGGCGAACCGATCATCGGCGAGCTCGCACGTCGCGATTGCCCGACCTTCATCTTGCAGCCCGGCAACCTTGCCAGGCTGCCGTGGGCGCGTCCCACCTTCGCCGCCAACACCGTCGCTGCCTGGGGGGCGTTTGCCGCGGCACTGACGCACGGTCCGATGGCGGCCTTGCCCGACCATGAGGCGGTAATGGCGCATCTCGAGCGGGCCGGCATTGCGGCACCATCAATGACGGCTGCCGGGCTTTCGCGGCGGGCGAAAGTCGTGGCGGCCCAGGCCAGCATGTTCGAGCGCATCTTGCGGCGAGTTCGGCCGCGAATGGCTTTTGTCGTCACTCACTACGCCGGTCTCGGCCCCGCGTTCGCGCTCGCCTGCCGGCGCTGCGGCGTGCTCTGCGTCGACCTTCAGCACTGTCCCCAGGGAAGCGCGCATCGTGGCTATCGCTGGCCGGTGCTGCCGCCCGACGGCTATACCACGCTGCCAGGCCTGTTCTGGACCTGGAGCACCGCCGAAGCGGTGCGGATCGAGCGCTGGGCGGGAACGCTCGATCTTCCCTGGCACCGCGCGATCCATGGGGGCCACAGCCAGATTGCCGGTTTCGCCGGCATTGCCGCCGAGGCGATATGGAAGGCGCGGTTCGACACGGTCGCCGAAGAGCCCGCTCCGCGTGAGATCCTTGTCGCGCTGCAGCCGATTGGTGGCCGCCGCGCCGTTTGGGATGGTCTCGCCACGGCGATCGCATCGGCGCCCCCCCGCTGGCGATGGTGGATACGCCGCCATCCCGCCTCGACCCCGGCGCAGGATCGCGACTATGCTGCTTTGTTGTCGCTCGGCAGCGCCAATGTCGTGATCGAAGCGGCGGCAGAGCTGCCGCTTCCCGTGCTGATGCGACGGGTGGACGCACTCGTTTCGCTCGCCTCGGGGGCGGCAGGCGAGGCAGCTGCGTTCGGCGTGCCGGCCTTTTTCCTCGGCGAAGAGGCGCACGGGTCGTTCGGCAACCTGATCGCGAGCGGCGCGGCCAGCGTCGTGAGGATCGACAAGCTTCTCGATTCGATCGCGAGCCTTGGCCGCGCGCCGGCTCGATCGCTGGTCGCGCCGATGCCGCCAATCGAGGACACGCTCTACGCGATCGAACAGATTGCCGACGGCTATGCCGGGCTCATCTCGGCGCGACACCGCCAGCGGCAGGTGTGAACATCGCCGTGCCTGCCGGACACTTACCCGCCGTCGCCGGCCGGCCCTTTTTCGAGAAGGATTGATGCGGATCGTCTATTTGACCCACTGGTTCGATCCAGAGCCGGGGGTAATCAAGGGCCCGCGCTTCGTCCGCGCGCTCGAGGCGGCGGGACACGAGGTCACCGTTGTCACCGGCTTTCCCAATTATCCGGGCGGGCGCCTTTACCCGGGTTATCGGCTGCGGCCGATCATGCGCGAGACAATCGAAGGCGTGTCGGTAGTGCGCCTGCCGCTCTATCCCAGCCATGATGGCTCGTCATTGCATCGCGCGCTGACCTTCCTGTCCTTCTTCCTTTCGGCACTTATCTACTGTCTCGTGCGGCGTACCCGCTTCGCGCTTGCCTATGTCTATCATCCGCCGATCACCGTTGGGCTGGCGGCGGCGATCGCCGGGCTCGTACGGCGGCTGCCGTTCGTGCTGGAGGTGCAGGACCTATGGCCCGACACCATCGCGGCTACAGGCATGGGCGGCGGGCGCTGGATTGCACGGCTGCTCGACCCGGCATGCCGGTTCGTTTATCGGCGCGCCGCCGCGATCCTCGTCCAGTCGGAGGGAATGCGCCGAACCCTGGTCGCGCGCGGCGTGCCGCCGGCCAAGATCACCGTCAGCCATAACTGGGCCGATCTCGATCCTCTCCCTTCGTTACCCTCGGCATCCGGTGATCCGCTGACGATCGTTTATGGCGGCAATTTCGGGCGCGCCCAGGCACTCGCCACCGTGGTCGATGCCGCGGCGCTGGTCGAGCAACGTCGCCGCGACGTCCGCATCCTGCTCTATGGCGCGGGCATCGATGCCGCGATGCTGCGGGAACGCGCGCGCCGGGCCGGCACCTCGATCATCGAGTTTCGCGACCGCATTCCACGCCACGCCATCGCCGAGGTGTTCGCGCGCGCCGGCGCGCTGCTGCATCACCTCGCCGCCGATCCGCTGTTCGAGATCACTATCCCGTCAAAAACCCAGGTTTACCTCGCGACAGGCCGGCCGATCGTCGCTGGTATTGCCGGCGAAGCGGCGGCCTTGCTTCGAGAATCGGGCGCGGCGCTGGTCGTGCCACCGATGGATCCTGCGGCCCTGGCGCAAGCGATTTGCGATCTCGCCGAGATGCCGGTCGCCGAGCGGCAGGCAATGGGCTGTGCCGGTCGACATTTCTACCAGCAAAACCTGTCTTTTGAGCAGGGCATGGCTCGAACCCTCGCGCTTATCGAGGGCACCTACCGAGCATGAGCCCGCCCGATCGAGCCCAAATTCCGTGTCCGAGGCACTGACCGCCCCGTCGCCCCGCATCGCCGCGGTGGTAACGCCGCGCGGCATGACGCGGCTGCCGCTCAAGCTGGTGTTTGCATATGTCGTTGCCACCTTCGTGCTGTTTCTGCTCTGGCCGATCAACTGGCCGATCTACACACCGGGCGAGTGGTGGCGGCTGATCGGCTATGTCGCCTTGTGCTTCGCGGTGCTCGGCGGCGGCGCTTTGCTCGGATCCATGGGCGAAACGAGAGTGACGGCGCCGCTGCCGCTGCTGCCGCTTCTGCTCGTCGCGGGCGCTGCGATATCCGCCTTGCTGCTCGAGCCCTCTTGCTATGCCTATACCGGCCGCACGCTCTGGGAAATACGGGCGGCGCTGAGCGACCAGGGCGCTGCTTATCGCCGGCTGCAATATCAACTGTTCGCCACCACCGGCCAGCGCGACACGCTGGTCATCGTCCGCGCGCTGGTTTCGCCGCTCACCTATGCCGTGCTGCCGCTCGGCATCGTTCGCTGGCGCTCGATCGGCTGGATCGGCCGGATCGCGGTCGGCGTCACCGTCGCCTGCTCGATCGTCTTCTCGATCATGCGTGGCACCGACAAGGAAATCGCCGACCTGTTCGTGATCGGCACGTCGGCCGCGTTCGTCTCTTATGGCCGCCATCGCGCATTGGGCCTGCGCGGATTCGACCTCGTCCGCCGCTATTGGAAGCAGGCGCTGATCGCGATTTTATTCGTCTATATCGCGCAGGGCGCTTTCGTCACGCGCAAGGACGAGCGGCTTCACGGCGGCTATGCCAACCGCACCACGGTGTGCGCCAACGACAGCCGGATCTGCGCCAATCTCGACAATCCCTGGATCGCCTGGCTGCCGCTCCGTCAGCGCTTTGGCGTCACCTTCTTCATCCTGTCGACGTGCTCGGGATACTATGGGCTCGATCTTGCGCTCGGTAAGCCGTTCGAGAGCACTTACGGCGTCGGCCATTCGCCCGCGGCGACGACAGTGTACGAGACGATTACCGGGGACGTTTCGCTGCACCTCCACAGCTTTACCTATCGCAATGGCGACGAGGGCTGGTCGGAAGAACACTACTGGTCGACGCTGATGACGTGGATCGCCAACGACGTCGGCTTCGCGGGCACCGTGCCGATCCTCGGCCTTATCGGCCTGATGTGGGGGCGCTGGTGGCGCGAGGCGGCGGCGGGGATGAGCGATCCTGCCGCGGTGCTCTTCTCGATCGCGACAATGGCGATGATCTACCTGCCGGCCAACAACGAAGTGCTGTCGAGCTATGACGGCTATGTCACGCTGGCAGCATGGATGGCGATCTGGCTTTGGCATCGCTTCGCCTCTCGCCTGTCGGCGGTGGTCACATCGTCCGAGGCTGCGACGTGATCGCGCAGCTTGCCTCGGTGCCGGCGTTCTTCCTGTTCCGGATCGTGGCGGGGCTGGTGCTACTCAAGCTCTCGGCGAGCCTCCTGCCCGTCGCCGGCTTTACCGATTTCACGCAATTCATGCTCTTCGCCGGGCTGCTCAACCTCGCCGCGGTTGGCGGCGCGCAGAATGGCTTGATCCGCCAGGCGGCCGCCTCGGACAATGCCGCGGCGCTGAGCCGGGTACATGGCGCCGGGCTGCTGATCTGGGGCGTCGCAGCACCGGTAGCGGCAGTTTGCATCGTGCTTGGCAGTAGCCGGATCTGCCGCATCCTGATCGGCAACATCGACCAGCGCTGGGCGGTAGTGACGATCGCGCTGGTGGCGCTCGCCGCCGGGCCGGGGCAGATTTGGTGCAGCATTCTCTCGGGCCGCAAGCAGGTGGTCGCCAGCCTGGCCGCACAGGCGACCGGGCTCGCCGCTGGCACCGCGATAGCCGCCGGGCTTATTGCACGCGGCGAACCACTCGCCGCGACGATCGGCTTTGCCAGTGGCTCGCTGGTGACAATGGCGGTTGCCGGCCGCGCGGTCTCGCGGCTGCAGCTCGCGCGCGTGCCGCTCGCAATCGCTCGGCGCGAGGCCCGGGCGCTCCTGACCTATTCGGCGGCGTTCGCCGCAATGACCGGCTGGAGCTCGATCCTGTTGTTCGGCCTTCGGGCGCACTATCGCGCTCATTTTGGCACCGTGCCGCTTGGCTATTGGCTGGTGGCAAACCGTATCTCGGACATGTCGACGCAGCTGCTCGGCTTGTTCCTGATCCAGTTCTTCGTGCCGCATTTCGCCATGCTCCGCACAGGGCCGGAGCGCCGCGCACTGGTCGTTCGATGCTGGGCAGTCGGCGCCGCAGTAATGGGCCTCGTCCCGCTGGTCTTTTCGCTGCTTGCGCCCGGGCTCGTCCATCTTTTCCTCTCCGATGCTTACCGGCCTGCGATCCCGGCGATCCGCACCTACATGATCGGCGACACGCTACGGGTCTGGGCATCGATCGCGATGTTCGCCGCGTTCGCGCGTGGGCATCCGGCGCGCTGCGCCGCGATCGAGATCGCCACGCTGGCGCTGATGGCGGCGATCATGCTGCTGCTCACAGCGAAAAGTTATGTCGGCGCGCCGTTTATCGGCTATTGCAGCGCTTACGCGACCACGGCAGCGATCGCCACGATCGTGTTCCTGGCCAGGGGCACGACCCGGTCGTCGCGACCGGTCCTCGCGGGCGAGGCCTAGTCGGCCATTGCGACGTCGATCGCGGCGAGCGCATGGCGGACGTCGAACACCTCGTCGAGACAGCGGGCCGCCGCGGCGCGGGCCATGGTGCGGTCGCGAATGGCGAGCCGCGCTGCCTCGCCCTGGAATTGCCCGGCTTCGCCGAAGTCCACGACGCTGCCGATCGCATAGCGCCGGACGATAGCGGCGAAGTCGCTGCCCGGCTCGATCGCGGCGATGACGGGAAGGCCGCTGCGAAGGTAATCGATTGTCTTGGTCGGAAGGCTGAACGACGTAACACCCGGCACGGTCGCGACCATCCCGACATCGCAGGCGGCGAGCAGCTCGAGAAAGTCGTCCCGGGGCATTGCCGGCAGCCAGCGGACGTTCTCATGGGCCGCGATCCGCGCGCGTAGCGCCGACACCAGCCGCCCATCGCCGACGAACAGGAACAGCAGCGGTGCCTCCTCGGCCAGCGCGATTTCGGCCGCCGCGAGCATCTGGTCGAAGCCGCGCCCGGCGACGATTTGGCCGCCGAACACTGCAATCGGCCGCCCGGTGGGCAAACCATGCCGGGCGCGGATCTCGTCGCGATTGCGAGCCAAAACCGGCGTGATGTCGGACCAGGTCGGCGTGACCAGCACGCGCTGGTCGGACCTGACACGATAGTGCGCGCGCAAATAAGCAGCGTTGCCGGGGAGGGTACAAAGGATCGCGCTGAACCGGCCGAGCAGGCGCTGCTCCCACCAGCGCGCGACGCCGTAGGCGAGGCCACCTGGGAGGCGGCCGATCTCGCGATGATGGTCGGGAAAGAAGTCCCAGATGAACAGCAGCCGGTGAGCGATGCCGCCATGCTCGATGAGCGGCAGCAAGGGCGCGATCGCCGCCGCCGGCATCCAGGTGATCATCGCATCGAACCGGGAAAGATCGAGCATGTGCCGGGCGGTATTGGCCGCATGGCGGCCGGTCAGCACGAACTTGCTTGCAGCGCGCAGCATCTCGCCGATGAAGCCGATCTCGCGCGGGGTGCAGCGCGTGACGGTGATCCCCCTCGGCAGGACGATTCGCGTCGGCGGTGCACCGGATGGCGCGTGCCAGTCGAGCACGAGCACTTCTACCTCGTCGCCCCTCGCAGCGAGAGCCTCGGCAAGCTCGTTGGTCATGTACGAGTGACCGGCCGCGACCGGATATTGCATGCAGACGATCAGGATGCGGCGGCTCGTCACGGCTCGCGCCACGCCGTCCGGCGGACGTACTCGGTATAGCTCAGGATAATGCGTAGTACCTTGTCGGCGACATTGGGCACCGCGTAATCGATCGGAAGATGGATCGTGCGCTCTGCGCCGCGCGCCTGGCTTTCGAGGATCGCCAGTCCCTGCAGGACCCGCCTTTGAGACAGCCCCGTCATCATGACCGCGGCTTCCTCCATCGCCTCCGGGCGTTCGTGCGCCTCGCGAATGTTGAGCGCCGGGAAGTTGAGGATCGCCGCTTCTTCGCTGATCGTCCCGCTGTCGGAAAGCACGGCACGCGCCTGAAGCTGAAGCGCATTGTAATCGAGAAAACCAAGGGGCTTAACCAGCCGGACCCGCGGGTCGAAGGCAATTCCGAGCGCGTCGATCCGTTTTCGTGTACGCGGATGCGTGCTGACCAGCACCGGCTCGTCGTAGCGCGCCGCCACCGCCGCAAGCGTTTCGGCCAGCCTCGCAAGTTGACAATCGGAATCGACATTTTCCTCGCGGTGGCAACTCACCAGGACATAATGGCCAGCCGTCAGCCCGAGCCGCGACACCGCGTCCGACCCGGCGATCCGAGCGCGATAATAGGACAGCACCTCGAACATCGGGCTGCCGGTGCGGATGATGCGGTCGGGAGGCAGGCCCTCTGCGATGAGGAGATCGCGTGCGATCGCCGAATAGGGCAGGTTGATATCCGCGACATGATCGATGATCCGCCGGTTGGTTTCCTCGGGCACGCGCTGGTCGAAGCAGCGATTGCCCGCTTCCATGTGGAAGATCGGAATCCGACGGCGCTTCGCCGCTATTACCGCAAGGCCGCTGTTGGTGTCGCCTAGCACGAGCAGCGCGTCCGGCCGCTCGGCCATCAGTACCGGGTCGATCGCGGCGATCACCCGGCCGATTGTCTCGGCGGCAGTCGCGCAGGCGGTGTCGAGCTGGTGATCCGGGCGCCGGATCGCCATCTCGTCAAAAAATATCTGGTTGAGCTCGTGGTCGTAATTCTGGCCGGTGTGGACGAGGACATGGTCAGTCGCTGCATCGAGCGTGGCGATCACCCGGGACAAGCGGATGATCTCCGGGCGCGTGCCGATCACCGTCATCACCTTGAGCCGCGGCGTGGCGCGCGCGTCAGGCGGCATCGGCGATCCGCCCCGCCATCATCGCGCGAACGTAGGGCAGATTACACAAAAGGCTGATCAGTTCGTCTTTGTCGAGCTGGCGCGCGTTGTTCGAGTTGAAGTCCTGCGCAATCGACACCTGCTCTTGACCGTCGGTAAAATAGGCATCGTAATTGAGATCGCGACCGTCGGGCGCGACCCGGTAATAGTCCCCGCAATCGGCGGCGAGCGTCATTTCCTCGCGGCTGAGCAATGTTTCGAACTGCTTTTCGCCATGGCGCGTGCCGATCACCTGCACGGGGTGGCCCGGTACGCCCATCACCGCCAGCACCGCGTCGGCGAGCCGACCGATCGAAACAGCCGGTGCCTTTTGGACGAACAGGTCTCCGTTTCCGCCATGCTCGAACGCGTAAAGGCAAAGCCGGACCGCCTCGTCGAGCGTCATCACGAAGCGCGTCATGGCGCGATCGGTGACGGTGATTGGCTTGCCCGAGCGGACCTGGTCGATGAACAACGGCACCACGGAGCCGCGCGTCGCAAGGACATTGCCGTAACGCGTGCCACACACGACGGTGTCGCTGCTGGCGGCGATCCGCGCCTTGGCGATCATCACCTTTTCCATCAAAGCCTTGGACATGCCCATCGCGTTGATCGGATAGACGGCCTTGTCGGTGGACAGGCAGACGACGCGGCGAACACCGTTCTTGATCGCGGCATCGATCACGTTGCCAGTGCCGATCACGTTGGTTGCCACCGCCTCCATCGGGTGGAACTCGCACGATGGCACCTGCTTCAGCGCAGCGGCGTGATAGATGAAGTCGACACCGCGGGTCAGCATTTCCATCGTGCGAGCGTCGCGGACGTCGGCGATATGATAGGTGATCCGGCGATCACCGAAACGCATTCGCTGGTCGCCCTGCTTCTTCTCGTCGCGACTGACGATGCGGATCTCACGGACCGGCAGCGCCAAGAAATGGCGCAGGATTGTCGTCCCAAACGAGCCGGTCCCACCGGTGATCATCAATGTCTTGTCTGCGAAGGTCACCGTAGATGCTCCGACTACATCATGTTCACCGTTCCTTGGTGCCGATCAGCCGCCTGGTTGTTCATCTTGCCGCGGCCCCCGTCCGCCGCCTGGTCTCCCAAGCGACACGCGCAGCAGTGTGATTGCCGCGTCCGGGTTATCGGTCAGCGCGAGCCGCCAGGGACCGCCGGCGGCAAGCTCGGCGATTGCCGCTGCCGATTGCCTCGGCAGCAGATCGAAGCCCGCGTCGAGCCGCATCAGCCTCGTGCGCGCCGCGTCGGCCGTAATCGGATCGAGCGCGAGCCTTTCCCCGCGGTCGAGCACGATCAGCACCGCCCGGTCGGCATGGCGTCGGAGAGCAAGGGCTGGCGGCAGCGCGACCGCTGCCTTGCACTTGCCCCCTTGCGTTCGGACCGGATGGGTACCTCGGGGCGCTTCGTTGGGGAAAACATGTACCGGGCTCGAAAAGCCCCATACGCGAAGGCGGGGTTCGCGCTGGACGTGAATCGTGTCGTCCGAAAGCACGGCCATGCCTTGCGCGGCCGCGGCGAGCGCCAGCGTGCTCTTGCCGACGCCGCTCG
>Ga0164242_10010161_pt1 | contig 10096 bp, 11 predicted proteins | sample OricomgcompostMG_FD_108783 | JGI IMG/M metagenome (GOLD analysis project Ga0164242, IMG submission 108783) | Miracle-Growth compost microbial communities from Emeryville, California, USA - Original compost - Miracle growth compost (MG) ... | reverse complement strand
GAGCGCGAGGACCTCAGTTGGGAGAAGTGGGCCAAGCGCCTCACCACCTACTATTCGACGCTCGAGAAGCTGTTCTCCCCCGACCTGTTCATCGTCGGCGGCGGCGTGAGCAAGAACTTCTCCGAATGGGGCCACCTCGTCGAGATCAAGACCGAGATGATCCCGGCGAAGTTCCTCAACAACGCAGGCATCCTGGGCGCCGCGGCTCTGGCGGCCAAGCAGCGCGGCTGATCCGGGCATCCGCATCACACGCAGAACGCGCGTCAGGCATCAGGCCTGACGCGCGTTCTGCGTCTGTGTAGGAAGCGGGCCGGCCTGTACGCCGGGTTCTGTCTGGTCGGCGAGCCGACCTGGACGGCCATCTCTCTCGGCGACGCGTTGCCGCGCCGCTCTAGCGGTCTACCCGAAGGCGAGACGAGCAGCCTCGTAGCCTTCTGTCTGACCTTGCTCCGGGCGAGGTTTACCGAGCCGGCCGGGTCACCCCGGTCGCTGGTGGGCTCTTACCCCACCGTTTCACCCTTACCCCGAAGCCTGCGCTTCGGGGCGGTCTGTTCTCTGTGGCACTGTCTCGCGGGTTGCCCCGGGTGGGTGTTACCCACCGCCCTGCTCTACGGAGCCCGGACGTTCCTCGGCAGCACGGATGCTGACGCGACCGTCCGGCCGACCCGTTTCCTATCCGTCGATTCTACGAGTTCTCGTCGCGCACCAGGATCGCGCCGGACTCGCCGTCGATGATGACCTCGTCAGGGGCGGCGTTGCGCACCGCCTCGCGGTCGTTCGGAGCGAGGGTCAGGTTGCTGCCGAGGTTCACTCCCCCGCGCACGGCCGCGGCGCCGATCCCGAAGCGGGCGCGCTGGCGGTCGTAGAGCGCGAGCAGCTCCTCGTCGATGCCCTGGGCGACGACCATGCGGTCGGCCTCCGCGTCCTCGCGCTCGCGCTCGAGGTACGCCACGTCGCGCACGCGTGCGGCGTTCAGGGTGTCGACGGATGCCTGCAGCTGCTCCTGCTCGCCGCGGATGCCCGCGAGCTCGGCCTCGGCCTGCTCGAGGCGCTCCATCACCTCGAGCTCGGCGTCTTCGAGGGTGCTGCGGCGGCGCTGCAGCGAGGCGATCTCGGCCTCGAGCGCCCCGACGTCCTTCGGCGAGCTCGAGGTCTGCAGGCGCTCGGCGTCGCGCTGCAGGCGCTGGGCCACGACCGCGAGGTCGGACTCGAAGCGGGCCTGCTCGGCCTTGGCGTCCTCGACGCGGCCCGTCGCCTCGACGAGGCGCGCGCGCAGCTGGTCGTCCTGCGGCTTGAGCTCGGCGAGCTGCTTGTCGTGCGACAGGTTCTTCACCGAGTGCGCGATCTGGGTCAGCCGGTTGTCCTTCTCCTGCAGGCGGAGGAGCTCCTTCTGCTGGGCGGGGGTCGCCTTCATACGTGGTGCCTCTTCTCGGGTTCGGGTCGGGTCTGCGTGCGCGTCAGCGGATGACGGCGAAGTCCCACGGGTCGGTGCGCACCTCGCTGACCGTGACGGCCGCATCGGGGAGCGCCTCGCGCAGCTGCGCCGCCGCGGTGTCGAGCCACAGCCACTCGCTCGCCCAGTGCGACACGTCGATGAGGGCGGGGCCCGTGCCGAGGCGGTGCGCCTCGCGCGCTTCGGAGGCGGGGTGGTGCCGCAGGTCGGCGGTGACGTAGACATCCGCCGCCTTCACCGCGGGCGCGCCGAGCAGCGAGTCGCCCGCGCCGCCGCAGACGGCGACGGTGCGCACGGGCAGCTCGTAGTCGCCCGCGACGCGCACGCCGCCCGCGGTCGCGGGCAGCACGTCGGCGACCGCGCGCGCCAGGCGGCCGAGCGTCGTCGGCTCGGCGAGGACGCCGACCCGGCCGATGCCGGTGCCGGGCGCGGCGGATGCCGCGATCGGGGTCTGCCCGGTGAGCCCGAGCCTGTCGGCGAGCACCGCGCTCGTGCCCTCGGCGACCACGTCGGCATTGGTGTGCGCCGCGAGCAGCGCGGTGTTCGAGCGGATCAGCCGCGCGAGGACCGCGCCCTTGTAGGTGGTCTCGGCGACGGTCGTCACGCCGCGCAGCAGCAGCGGGTGGTGCGCGATGACGAGGTCGGCGCCGGCCTCGATCGCCTCATCGAGCGAATCGGCGACCGCATCGACGACGAGGTGGATGCTGCGGATGTCCTGGCCGGGCGCGCCGGTCACGAGGCCCGGCGCATCCCACGGCTCGGCGCCCGCGATCGGCCAGAGCCGCTCGGTCACGGCGAGCACGTCGGACAGGGCGTAGGGCATGCCCCCAGCCTACCGGCGGCCGAACGGCCACCAGCGGCGGCGCGTGGGCTGCTGCTCGGGCTCGGCCGGCGTCTGGACGGGCGGTGCGATCGGCGCCGCGACGGGGAGCGCGGCGGCGGGCTCGGCCGGCGGCGCGGCGATGACCTTGTCGAAGGTCAGGCCCCAGGCAGGCGGCGGGGCGGACCCCGTCTCGGGCGGCGGGGCCGTGTGCACCGCCCGGTCGACGCGGTCGGTGTCGTCGATGACGTCGTCGTCCTCGTCGAGGTCGGCCCGCTCGAGTCGGGGCGTGATGTCGATGGACCCCGTCGAGGTGAGGATCGGCGCGGATGCCGTGGCCGCAGGCGCCGCTTCGACCGCGAGCTCCTCGGGCACCGCCTCGATCAGCGGCACGACGGGCGGCAGCGCCTCGGGGGCGGCGGGCTCAGCAGGGGCACCGTCGAGGACCTCGGGCTCGTCCGGCACGAACGGGGCGTCGGGCTTGGCCGAGAACACCGAGAAGACCTGGGTCGAGACGTCGGAGTAGCTGCGGGCCGGGGCGTCGTCGCGTGCGGCGGCGATCTGCTCGGGGTCGACCCACGGGCTGAAGCCCGGCGCGTTCGCCGGCTCAGGGACCGGGGTGAGAGCCCAGTCGAGGAGAGGTTCCAGGGGCAGGCCATCGGGCTCGGACATGAGTTCCGGCTCTTGCTCGGGCTCGACGACCGCCGCCGGGCGCTCGGGCTCCGCGATGGCGGGCGCCGACGCCTCGGGCGCGGGGGCAGGCGCAGGGGCCTCTGGCTGCCGGACGGCCGGTTCCGCGGCAGCGGGCTGCGGGACCTGGATCACGGGGATCTGCCCGGTGCGCTCGATCAGCAGCTGCTGCAGGTCGTTGATGGCGCCGAGGGTGTCGTGGCTCTCCTCGAACTTGCGGGTGATGGCGGTGACCTCGGGGTCGGCGTCGTCGTCATCCGGATGCTCGTGGGCGGCATCCATCTCGCCCGCGATCGCGGCGGCCTCGGCGAGGCTCCGCTTCGCGGACGCGAACGGCGCGAAGTGCTCCTCCATGGCGGCGGCGATGGACTCGTCGTCCATGCCGGTGCCGTCGTGCGACACGCCCCCGTCGCCGCTTTTCTGCATGTGACCAGCGTATCGACCTCTTGTGTCTACGAGTCCAGTCCTCCGGCATCCGCACGCATACGCTTAAGGCGTGGCAGAGCCGATCGAGACGCCCTATGAAGACCTGCTGCGCGACGTCATGGCGACGGGCGCGCACAAGAGCGACCGGACGGGCACCGGCACGCGCAGCGTGTTCGGCCGGCAGTTGCGCTTCGACCTGAGCAAGGGCTTCCCGCTCATCACGACCAAGCGCGTCCACTTCAAGTCGATCGCCTACGAGCTGCTCTGGTTCCTGCGCGGCGACGGCAACGTGCAGTGGCTGCGCGACAACGGCGTCACCATCTGGGACGAGTGGGCCGACGCGAACGGCGACCTCGGCCCCGTCTACGGCGTGCAGTGGCGATCCTGGCCGACGCCCGACGGCGAGCACATCGACCAGATCGCGCAGGTCATCGAGACGCTCAAGACGAATCCCGACTCGCGGCGCATCATCGTCAGCGCCTGGAACGTGAGCGAGCTCGACCGGATGGCGCTGATGCCGTGCCACGCGCTCTTCCAGTTCTACGTCGCCGACGGCAGGCTCAGCTGCCAGCTCTATCAGCGCAGCGCCGACCTGTTCCTCGGCGTGCCCTTCAACATCGCGAGCTACGCGCTGCTCACCCACATGGTGGCGCAGCAGGCCGGCCTCGAGGTCGGCGACTTCGTCTGGACGGGCGGCGACTGCCACATCTACGACAACCACGTCGAGCAGGTGACCGAGCAGCTCACGCGCGCGCCGTACGCATCCCCGACGCTGCGGATCACCCGCACGCCGGACTCGATCTTCGACTACGAGTACTCCGACTTCGAGGTCGTCGGCTACGAGCACCACCCGGCGATCCGCGCCGCGGTCGCGGTCTGACCGTGGCGGAGCAGCCGGCGGCGCGCGCCCCGCTCGCCCTGATCTGGGCGCAGACCGCGACGGGCGTGATCGGCGGCGACGGCGACATCCCCTGGCACATCCCCGGCGAGCAGCGGCGCTTCCGCGAGCTCACGACGGGCGGCACCGTGATCATGGGGCGGAAGACCTGGGACTCGCTGCCCGAGCGCGTGCGCCCCATGCCCGGCCGCGACAACATCGTCGTGACCCGCAGCGCGGATCTCGCGGCGCCGGGCGCGGTCGTCGTGCACTCCGTGCAAGAGGCGCTCGCCGCCGCCGACCCGGCCAAGCAGGCGTGGTGCATGGGCGGCGGCCAGCTCTATGCCCAGATGATCGGGCTGGCGAGCCGCCTCGAGGTGACCGAGATCGATGCGGATGTCGCGGGCGACGCGTTCGCGCCGGCGATCGGCGCCGACTGGCGCCTGGCATCCGCCGACCCGGAATCGGGCTGGCATGAGAGCCCCGCGGGGCTCCGCTACCGCTTCCTCGCCTACGAGAGGTAGTGCGAGCGGCCCCGGGGGCGGCGGTGCCTACTTGTGGTAGGCGTTCTTGCCCATCGCGATGGCCGAGAGCACGCCGAACACGACGCCGGCGAGGGCGATGAGACCGATGACCGACCAGAGCACGTGAACGATAGCCATGGCTCCAGTATCCCAGACGCCGTGACGCCCGGTCGCACGACATCTTGACGTGTCCGTCGCGCGGCGGTTGAGTGGCGATATGTCGGATGCAGCCGAGAAGCGCGTGTACGAGGTCAACGAAGTCATCCTGGGCTGGAAGCCCGCCGATTCCGCGGAGGCCGCCCTGAACTGGGTGCTCGAGCGCATCGACCGGCTCGCGGCGCCGCTCACGCTGCTGACGGTGTTCGACGCCAAGAAGGAGTACACCGACGAGCGGCGCGCGGAGGTGGCGCAGCAGGCGGACGCCGTGGTCGCCGACATCCGCAGCAAGCACCCCTCGATCACCGTCTCGAGCCGCATCGTCGACGGCGACCCGGCGCAGACCTTCGCCGCCGAGACCGACCCGGACAAGCTCGTCGTCATCGGCACCGACCGCCGCCGAGGCCTGTCGGTGCGCTACGCGTTCTCGTTCGGCGCCCGCCTCGCGGCGCGCGCCAAGGGCCCGGTCGCGCTGATCCCGCACGGCACCGAGGCACAGGGCGAGCGCGCCGGCGTCGTGGTCGGCGTGGACGGCACGCCCGCCTCGCTCGTCGCCGCCCGGGTCGCGGCGCGCATCGCGCTCGCCCGCGGGGCCGAGGAGCTCATCGTCGTGCACGTCTGGCAGGAGCCGACGCCCTGGCAGGACGCCTACCTGCCGCCCGACGACTCCTTCCTCGAGTCGCTGCAGAAGGTGCACCAGGATGTGCTCGACGAGTCGGCCGCCCAGTTCGAGGTCGAGTGGCCCGAGCTGACGATCACCAAGCGCCTCGTGCACGGGCTCGCGCCGTGGGGATTGCTCGACCAGGCGGCGAAGGGCTCGCTGCTCGTCGTGGGCACGCGCTCCTCGCGCGGCATCCAGCGCTTCTTCCTGGGCTCGGTGAGCCACACGGTGGTGTTGAACCTCGAGGGCCCCACGATCGTCGTCCCGAATAAATAGGGCAGCAGTATCCTGCGCTCAGAATGACCGCGAGAACCGACGCCCAGGACGACCTCACCGCACTCAGGCACAAGCCGCTGCACCTGCTGCGCTACCTCGACGAGAACTCGGGGCTGCCGGGGCCGCGTGCGAACCTGACGCTCGTCGAGGCCTTCGCCGACGTCGTCTCGGAGGACATCGTGTGGCAGCTGGCGGGCTCGCCCGACCAGTTCCGCCGGCTGTGCGCCTCGGCGGCGATGGGGCGGCTGTATCTCGAGCGCCCGGGCGACGAGAAGGTCCTCGCGCGGATGACCGAGCTCGCCGCGGATGACGACTGGCGCGTCCGCGAGGGCGTCGCCATGGCGCTGCAGCGCGTCGGCGACGGCTCCTCCGAGCTGCTGCTCGGCCTCGTGGCGCGGTTCCTCGACGGCGGCGCCCGCGTCATCCGGGCCGGCGTCGCCGGCATCTGCGAGCCGCGCCTGCTGCGCGATCCCGCCGTCGCCGGCGCCGCCCTCGGGGCATGCCGCACCGCGACCGACCGACTGCGGGCGATGTCCTTCGATGAGCGGCGGCGCGAGGATGCGCGTACGCTGCGCCAGGCGCTCGGCTACTGCTGGAGCGTCGCGATCGCCGCCTCGCACGAACGCGGGCTCGCCATGTGGCGGGAGCTCGAGGCCGAGGCATCCGCCGACGCCGACATCGCGTGGATCGTGCAGGAGAACCGGTCGAAGGCGCGATTGCAGCGCCTGCTCGCGCACTGACGCGCCTAGCATTTCCCGCATGAGGACGGGCCTGCTCGCACTGGCCGCCGGCGCGCTGATCGTCGCGCTGGCGGGCTGCACGAGTGCGGGCGGCGATGCGGATGCCCCGACGCCGCGGGCCGGCGCATCCGGCTCCGTCACCCCCTCGGGCGTCTCCACGCCGAGCACGAGCCCCTCGGCCGCCGCGAGCACGGCACCGCCCGCGACGCCCTCGCCGACGCCCACGAGCACGCCGCCGGCCGGTCCGCTCGCGGGGCTCAGCCTCGAGCAGCGCGTGGGGCAGCTCTTCATGGTCGGCTCGCCCGCGACCTCCGCGACGCCCGCCACGATCGACGATGTGGCGAACTTGCACATCGGTGGGGTGTTTCTTTCGGGTCGCTCCACCGCGGGGGTACAGGCCACGGCGGCGGCGGTGCGGCGGTTCACCGCGGCCGATCGCGACGGGGTCCCCCTGCTCGTCTCGACCGACCAGGAAGGCGGCGAGGTGCAGGTGCTGCGCGGGCCCGGCTTCTCCGACATCCCCAGCGCCCTCGCGCAGTCGCGGCTCGCGACCGCGACGCTGCGCGCCGACGCAGCCGCGTGGGCCGGCCAGCTGCGCGCCGCCGGCGTGGACATGGACCTCGGCCCGGTGGCGGACGTCGTCGCCTCCGCCCAGCAGGCGGCTGCGAACCCGCCCATCGGCCGGCTCGACCGCGAGTACGGCTACGGCGCTCCGTCGGCGCTCGCGAAGGCCGGCGCCTTCGCCGGCGGCATGATCCGCGGCGGGGTGGTGCCGGTGGCGAAGCACTTCCCCGGTCTCGGCGCGGTGACCGGCAACACCGACTTCCAGGCGGGCGTGACCGACACCTCGACGACCGCGACGAGCCCCTCGGTCTCCGTCTACGCGACGCTCATCCGCAACGGCCTGCCGGCCGTCATGGTCGGCACCGCGGAGTACACCCGCATCGCGCCGGGCGTGCCCGCGGCCTTCTCCCCCGCCGTCGTCGCGAAGCTCCTGCGCGGGCAGCTCGGCTTCACGGGCGTGGTGATGACCGACGACGTCTCCGCGGCGAAGCAGGTCGCCGCGTGGACGCCCGAGCAGCGCGCCGTCCTCGCCATCCAGGCCGGCGTCGACATCGTGCTCGTCTCGGCCAGCCCGCAGCTCGCACCGCAGATGATCGCCGCGGTCGTCGCGAAGGCCCGCGCCGAGCCGGCGTTCCGCGCCCAGGTCGATGCCGCGGCCACGCGCGTGCTCGCACTCAAGCAGCGGTATCGGGCAGCTCCGTGAGGGCGCCGGCGCGGGACATCCGCACATGCCGGCCCTGCGTCACCGCCACGAGGACCACGACCAGCGCGAGCAGCACCACGCTGACCCGCCCGTGGCCGAGCCCGATGCCGCCGAGCGCGCGCTCCGCGCCGAGCCAGTCGGCGATCGACGCCCCCAGCGGCCGGGTCACGATGTAAGCGAACCAGAAGCTCGCGACCGCGCCCCAGCGCGCGAAGCGCCACCCCGCCCAGGGGACCGCGATGACGGCGGCGAAGACCGCGATGGAGCCCGCGTAGCCGAGGCCGAGGCCGTGCGCCAGCAGGTCGCCGGCGGCCGTGCCGAGCGCGAACGTCGCGCTCACGGTCGACCAGTAGAACAGCTCGCGGGGCGTCGTCGACACGGTGTGCACGTCGATGCAGCCCTGCGAGCGCCGCCAGGCGATGAGCACGATCGCGAGGATGACGGTGAAGCCGAGGCTCGAGGCCGCATAAGGGACGCCGAGCGCGACGTGCAGGACATCCGCCGCCATCGTTCCGAACACCGCGACCATGGTCACCGCGCACCAGTACAGCCAGGGGCGATAGCGCCGCGCCAGGAGCTGAGCGGCCATCGCCGCCGCGAAGACGACGAAGGTCGCCGTGACCGCCGTCACCGGGTCGATCGCCTTCACGAGGAAGTCGCTCGCCGATTCGCCGAGCGCGGTCGTCAGGAGCTTGGTCAGCCAGAACAGCGCCGTGATCTCGGGCACCTTGATCGCCATGCGTCTCATGGCGCGAGTGTGCGCGCGGCGCTCTGACCCGGCTCTAAGAACTAGGCGGCGACAGGAGCGTCGCCGAGCCCGGCACCGGCATCCGCACCTGCATCACCGCCGCGCCGCCGCCCGGCCGCGAGGCCGATCCTCTCGAAGCCGCGCTGGATCGCGACCATCAGCAGGAGCACGGGGTACAGGATCGGCAGGAGCGGCAGCTCGTAGAGCATGGGCACGTGGATCGCGTTCCACAGGACATCGAGGATGCCGGCGCCCTCCGGATCGAAGAAGTACATGTAGTTGGCCTTCGGGTCGACGAAGGCCCGCGCGAACACGGTGACGCCGAGCACGGCGAGCGCCAGGATCGTGAACCAGACCAGCGAGAGGGCGGCGTCGCGCCAGCGGGGCCGGTACAGCCCGAGCGAGGCGAAGGCGAACGGGATCACCGCGTTGAGACCGTGCACGACGTAGAACAGCGAGCCCATCGACCACACGTGCGTGCCCATGTAGTCGGCGCCGGGAGACGCGAGCGCGAGGAAGCCCGCGAGCGCCCCGGGGAAGAACAGCAGCGACTGCAGCGGGTGCGCCCACCACTGCCTGGTCGCGAGCATCGCCGGCACGAGCAGGATGGTCGCCAGGGTGCAGAAGTGCAGCGGCCAGTTGCGCGAGAGGACGAAGTCGGGGAACCGGCCGCTTGCGATGCGGTCGAAGGTGAACCAGGTCGAGATGCCCCAGTTCGCCAGCGCGATCGCGAACAGCGTGAGGCGCTGGGTGCGGACTCCGCGGCGACGCAGCCCGGCCCAGAGGCCGACGAGGGCCAGGAGCAGCAGCACGAGGTACAGGGCCCACGTCGTCGTGAAAGGCGTCATGGCGAGAATGCTAGGGGTCGGGCGCGGCCGCATCGAACCGCACGCGCCCGGCGCCTGACGCCGCGCGAGGGGTGGACCTGGCCGAGCGCTACGGGAACAGGCGACCGCGGGTCGAGAGGCTTGCTTCCGCATGGAACCGAGGGGTCGCGGCGGAGTGTGCCGCTGCTGATACGCCGGATGACCCGCTCTTCGAGGTGTCAACGGAGCCAACGAGACGGCCTCGAACACGCCTCACCGCTGAGGAAGTGGACGCTATGCGAACAGCCCGCCTCAACGGCGCAAGCGTCACCGCGTTGGCGAGGCAGTATGGGATTCACCGCGGCACAGTCTGGGCAAAGACGCGGTGAAGCCGCCAGAAACGGCGCGGGAGCCGAACTAACCTCGACCCCCTCGCGTACAGGATCGTGGATCAGCGTTCAGGCCCGGAAAGACGGGGTAAAACGACAGACCGACTGCGAGAAGCAGCTACATCCGGATACGCACGTCTACGTATTGCTTAGCACCTGAGTTAGCACTTCGCGGCCACTCCCGACCCCGCCATATCGGCCCGTGCGGACAAGGCTGAACTTGCGCCAGAGCGCACACGCGGATCCTCGTTCGTGCTGTGCCG
>Ga0164242_10010160_pt1 | contig 10096 bp, 13 predicted proteins | sample OricomgcompostMG_FD_108783 | JGI IMG/M metagenome (GOLD analysis project Ga0164242, IMG submission 108783) | Miracle-Growth compost microbial communities from Emeryville, California, USA - Original compost - Miracle growth compost (MG) ... | reverse complement strand
TTCTTAAACGCACCCTGCGTCGTATCGCCGGATTTCTTCGCCGACCCAGCGAGGTTTTCCTGCATCGCCGCGTTGAAGTTCTTGAAATCAACCGTCCCCGCAGACACCATCGCGCTCGCCGCAGCCGCGGTCGTGTGATAGTGCTTCGCGAGGAACGCCAACACCGGGACGCCCTTAGACTGCAACTGCAACAAGTCATCGCCTTGCAGCTTCCCCCGCGCAGCGACCGACCCGAAAATCGCGCCCATATCCGCCATCGACGTTCCGGCGATCGTCGCCGTGTCCGCGACCGTGTCCAGAACACCCTGCAAATCCTTGCCAGGCTTGATCCCGGCCGCGACCACACCCGCAGCCGTAGTCGCCGCCTCATCCAGCCCAAACGCGGTGCCCTTCACAGACTTAAGCGCGTTGTCCATGATCTGCTGCACAGTCGACGCGCTATTACCGAGACCAGCGAGTTTCGCCTTAGCGTTCTCGATCGCCGTCAGCCGCCCCCAGCCTTTGAACAAGGCAGTGGACAGCACACCGCCGGCGGCGACACCCACCCCGATAACGCCCTTCTTCAGGGCGCTTCCAAGCTTGCCGGTGATCCGGGAGCCGAGCGACGAACCCGCCCGGTCCCCAGCCGCGTCCAGGCCCGTGAGTCCCTTCGAGACGTTCTCTTGAATGCCCTTCATCGAAGGGATGATCTGCAACGTCGCATAACCCACACTCGACATGACTCACCCCGTCTTTCGAAGGACAGAACCGGTGATGCCCAGGCGCTCGCGCCGGGTCTTCGCACGTTGACGGGCTTGTTCGAGTTGCGTAGCGAACTGCTCGTCGGCGCGTTTCTTACGCGGGTCGGCCGGGTGCTGCTCGCCCGTCAATGCACGGATCAGATCAGCGGTGACCATCGCTTGAACGGACCAGCCGTGACCGAAAATCGCCGCCTCAGGCGGCAAATGCCGCACCAGCCACGCCAACTCACGAAACGGCAGGGCAGCGCGGGTAGTGCTGTAGAACCGTCGAAGGTCGGCCTCCACCGCGTCCGGGCGGTCCCGGACCAGTCGGAGGAGGCGCGCTATTCCCCCGAGTCCTCGAAACCTGCCGTCTGCGCGTACTGCTCGAACAGCGCGTTGAGCCGGCGCCCCGTCCAGTCGTCGACGTCCACGCCGATACTGCCCATCAGCAGTGCGCACGCGTTGGCCATCCGCCCGTTCTCGGCGGCGCGTACCGCGCTCACGGGCCAGTCTTGCGGGTCGGCGGGCAACGTGTAGGTCCTGCCGCGATACTCGACTGCGACAGTCTCCTCGCCAGATGTGGTGTTCTCGCTCATTGCGCGGTTCTCCTTTGCCGATGCGCGGGTTCAATGGGTTGAGAGGCGAGGCCGGGTGAACCGCGCACCGGAAAGGCCCGGCCCCGCCTGTCTCGGTCAGGACTCGGCCGCGCCCCGATAGGTGTGGAACAACTTCAACTTCCCGTCCGAGTCGGCTGCAGCCGGGTAGATCGCGACGGTCGCGGCGCGGGACGCGAGGTCGTTCTCGCCTTCCTTCGATTCGCCCCGCTCATCAAGCTGGGCGTAGTTCGCTGAGACGACGCGCTTGATCTGCGACCCTGAACGGGTCTCGAACGCGATCTTGAACTTCGCCTGCAAGTCCGGCACATACAGGTCGCCCTCGTAACCGGACTCGCCGAAGGTCACGTCATGGCCAGGCCACCACAGGTCGAACATCGTGGCGTTGTCCTCATACGCGGTGAACGTGCGCGTGAGTTTGAAGTTCTTGCGAGTCGTGGCGACGAGGATGCCGCCCCAGGCGAAGAAGTCGGACGAGTCGGTGGCGATCTGCTCACCGAACCCGTCATCGCCCGACAGCAGCCCTACCGCGTCCCAATCGTCTGAGAACGCAGCGCCGCCAGTGGGATTCGTCGCGGTGAGCGGGCCGATGTACACGTCGGCGTTCGCCCATACCGCAGCCTTCGAGGGATCGCCAGCCATGGCAGGCTCCTTTGCGATTCGTTAATCAGGGATGGTGTGCGCGCAGTTCACCCGGCTCAGACGCCGGGCAGATCAGTGGGGACGTGGCTGATGGTGATGACGAGATGCCCATCCGCGACTTGCACGACGGCGCGGGACAGCAGCGTCTCTCGCGGGGTCTGGGTTTTGCCCGGGCGCAACAGGGCGTTGATGACCTCCGCCCGGTCGTCAACCGGATGCAGGCCAAGCTCGGCCGCTTTGACGCTGACCTGCTCGTCAGTCGGCAGAAACATCAGACCCCCGCATTGACGCGGTGACGGTGAACCAGGACATGTCGATGTCGCCGTCCGGGTCGACGGCGGGTATCGGGCCGGTCGCGGGTGCGCAATGCGCGAGGCGGTCTCCGCTGCTCGAGCAGAGGACTCCTTGGCATAGCTGCGCCAAGTCGTTCGCCCGGTCCGGGTTGGTGTGCCACACGACCACACGGACCGTGGAGTAGGCGACGATCGGATATTTGACCCCGGGCGTGCCGTCGACCGCGACGAGCACATAGGGCAATTGCGGGTCGTCGGCTGAACGCAGGGACGGGATTCTCTCGCCCACCGTCACGCCAGCCGCGTACGGCTGCGTGGCGGTCGCGAGGCCAGACTTGAGGGCTGCGACCGTTTCGCTTCGGGCGTCGCCGAACACGACGATCACCGCCGCTTCGCCTTCACCGTCAAGCCAGCCGACGCGGCTGCCTGGGTGAGGACGCCGTGCTTAGCCTGCAAGATCATTCCCTGCACGTCGGCGATGGTGACCTTCGCTGCCTTCCGGTCGGTGGTGTAGGACTCCACAACCACCGGCAGGTTGCGCACCATCGGGCGTAGGTTCGCCGCGACCGTTTCGGCTAACGCGTCCACCGCTTCCGCGACGTCGTCGGAAAGCAGAATCTCAGCGATCCCTTTGGAGTCGCGTTTGAACACGAAGCTGCTCATCCGGTCGCCCTCTTCCACAACGCTTCAAGATGGTGGACGCCGCCGAGTAGGTGATCCGGGAACACTCGCGCATCCCCTACCAGGTCGAGGGTCTCGTTGTTGTAGAGCAGCCGGTCGCCCTTGCGGATGTCCGGGGCTGTGCCGGGCTCGCTGAACATTCGCCACCGCGAGACCTGAGCGTCACGCGATGCTGTGACGTCGGTGGACTGCTCCGCTGGCTGCATCAGAATGCGTACGATCGTGATCTGCGTAGCTGTCGAGTAGTCTGGCACTTCGTCGCCGGATCTCAGCGTCGTGACGCCCGGGCGGAGGATCGTCGCCGTGTCCGTGAACATCAGGGCCTAGCCTTGATCCGATACCCATCGAGCACCATCTGCTCAGCAGCGGTGAACCCGGTGGCCGCAATGGGTGAGAGGGGCGAGCCGTACATCACCTGCTCGCTGCCGACCATGCGCTGCGTGACCGTGGCCTGCTGCGCGGGCATGCGTTTCGCGACCGACACGACAACCTCCGCCAACGCGTCCGGCAGCTCGTCGTAGCCGTGGTTCATCTCGACCCGCACCGACTGGAACCGGCACGGCCACCGACCGACCCGGGCCAGAATCCCCTTCGGCGACCATGAGTAGTCGTCGCGGAACACCAACGTCGTCTCCGTGCCGTCCGCGCCGACCTCAACCACTGATGTGACGCTGTTGACCTTCAAAGAAGGCAGCAACAGAAGCGACCCGCCCTCGGCGTCGACCGTGATCGTGTCGTCGACCGCAGGGTACACATGCCAGTGGCAGTAGTCCCGGACGCGCCCGGAGGCGTAGGCGACTTGGCTATCGGCGGTGAGGGTCAGTTCGCCGGGACTGATGATCGGTTCCATCGCATGCCCTCCGTGAGGGCAGGGAGGGGCCGTAGCCCCTCCCTGCTAGCCGGTTCAGGAACCGTCGTAATCGAGGGTGACCTTGACGAACCCTGCCGGTCGACGCACCGCCAGCGCGACTCGCTCCTCAGCGCGGATCGTCACTAGGTTGTTAGTGAAGTCCGTGTCGTGGGAGTTCGTCGACTCCACCCGCACGCCGCCCTTGCGGTACAGGGTCGCGGCCTGCGCGTACGCGCCGACCAGGACGATGCCCGACGTGATGGCGGGGGTGACGACGGTCCGCAGGCCCCACAACGGCGGGTTCTGCATGATGCCGCCGTTGCCGTACTGACCAGAAAAGAACCCGCCGCCGAAGTACTGGCCATTCGAGTCCTTCGACAGCCGGAACGCCTGGTAGTCGGCCGGGTTGATCACGATGCCGTCCGCGTCCAGGCCAGCGTCGGCTTGCACCTTCGTGATGGCCCGGAACACCGCGTCGGCGTTGTCCGCGCCGGACACATCCGTGGTTGCCGCGACAGTCCCTATCCCGGCGCGGTTCAGGATGCCCTTCAGGTTCGTTCCGGTCCCGTTGCCGGAAAGAATCTGATCCTCTTCGAACAGACCCAGGTTGTACAGCAGCCGCCCGTTGATGGCCGAGACCACGAAATCGAGGTCTTCCATCATCTCGTCGGTCTCCTTGATGAAACCGGCGATCTTCTTCAACGCCTCAGTGACCGACGTCGGCGCGGCGTAATGCAGCTGCGGCTTCGCCCCGCCCTCAGCGACCGTGGTGAAATCGCCTTCAAGCGCGCCTTCAACGAAATAGCTGATCGCCTGCCCGCTGATCGTGCCAGCACCGAGCAGGTCCGCGATCGTCAGGCGGCGGCGAACCCCAGTGACGATGTTGGTGTCGATCTCGGTCAGGTACGGCCCGAACACCCCGCCGGTGCCGCCGGTCGAGTGGCTGTCGCTGGACGCTTTGAACTCGGGTGCTGACGCGGACGCGCCTTTGACGCCCCGAATCTCCTTCATCCGCTGGCCCGCGTGCTTGATGAAGTGGTCTCCGAGGCTCTTGGCCTGCTCGGGCTTCTCGGGCTCACCGGTCTCGGTTACCTGCTTGCCGAGGTCTCCGAGTTGCTTCAACAGCTGCGCGCCATCATCGGCGGCCTTGACCTTGCCCTTCAGGTCGTCGATGTTCTCAGTGAGGGACTTGACCTCGGTCAGCTCATCCTCGGTCAGGTCCCGCTCACCGGCGGCCTTGGACAGTTCACCGGCCCGCTTCAGTGCGGCGGCGAGTTGCTCTTTGTAATTCACGATGTGCTCCTCAGATCGTGGTGGCTAGTTGCAGCCGTGCGATCGCTTGAGCGGCTACGGATTTGGAATCAGTGGCGGCTACGGCCTCATCGGCGGGGCGGCGTGATTCCTCATCAGGGCGGCTAGCGTCCTTGGCTGACGCCTCGTCGGCGTCTTTCGAGTCGTCGGACTCGGAAGTCTCTTCTTTCTTCGCTGCTGCGATGACCTCGCCCAGCGCGGCGTGCGCGGTCTCCAGCTTCGAGATGTGCTTCGACGCTAGGACTCGGCCCTCTTTAATCCCGTTGGCTAAGGCCGCAGTTTTCACCGCGAGCAAGTCGGTCTCCTGATTCGCCCCGACCAAGGTCGGCCCGACCTCGTAGAGCTTCAGCTTGCGCAGCTCGTAGTAGGAATCGGGCTGGCCATCAGCGGACTTCTCGATCCACGCGCCCTCTTCGACGTCGTATGCGAATGAGAACTGCGAGACGCGTCCGGTCTTCAGCAGCCGATACACCTGCTCGGCTTTCGCGTTGTCCATGTCCAACTGGCCAGTGACTTGCAGACCCTTGTCGGTCTCTTCGGCGTCGATGACCGCGCCGATGTGGCTGAACGGGTCAGACCAGTCGTGGGACCATATGACAGGTATTGGGTTGCCGGAGGACTTCCATTGGCTGAGCGTGTCTGTGAACGCGCCTGGCATTACCACGTCCCCGGCGCTGTCCTTGTTGCCGAAGACTGAGACGAGGGCGGTGAACTGGCCCTGTCCGTCGCTGGTCGCTTTGACGAGGGCGGTGCATTCTTTGATCTTCATCGGCCCTCCTCGGGGCAGCGCGGAACGCCCGAACGCATGGCTCGGGTTGACGGTTGGAGCGATTCGGCTAGATGTTGACCTGGACGTCGCAGTTGCAGCCGGCTACCTCGTCCGGGTCTCCGAGGTCTCCGGGCCAGTCCATGCCGTTGGAGAACCGGGCGTCGATATCGACGGTCTCGCCGTTCATCGCCGCATGGGAGGGTCGAGGGTTGGATCCGGTAATCCAAGTTTTCGTCGCGGTGCTACCGCCGAGCTGTCGCGCGGCCTCCGTGGTGGCGAACGCAGAGTAGGCGGTGATGAGCGTCGCAGCGCCCGCAATGGCGCGCTGAGCCTTAGCGTTGTCGAACACGCCGCTGACGGGCGCTTCGGCGGCCAGCGCGGCGTTGACCTGATCCAACGTCGCCTGATTGATGGCTTCGGCGTGGGATTCTGCTACCGCGTGCAGGAACGCTTCGGTGCGTGCGATGTCGTAGTCGTCGGCGTGGAAGCCAAGCGTTTCAGCGGTGCGCTTCCCGATCTCGGTCGAGACGAGCATCGCCAATTGATACAGGTCGCCAGCGAGTTCGGTGTCCCACCGGTCCGCATCCCACCAGTCGCTAGCGGCTTTCTGCCCCATCGCCTTCAGCACCTCAACGGCTTGCCGCTCGTAGAAGCCGGTGAGGATCTGCTCGGCTTTCACCTGGTAGGTGTCGGCAGCACGGGCTTTCGTCAGCGGGCCTGCGGCCTTGCCCGTGTTCTGCGACCCACTGTCGCGCGGTGAGGCCTGCCCGCCGATGAGGACATTCAGTGGCGTCACCAGGTCGTGCGTGTCACCGCCCAGATCCGGAAGGTTCATTCGCGCGCGGGCTTCGGCGGCGAGCATCCACGGACGGCCGACCGACGTTGAGAGCACTTGAGCCTGCGTCGCGAACGAGCCCCGCATCTTCGTCTCAATGTCGAACTCGACATACAACTCGCCGGTCGGGTCAAGGTCAGGCACAAGCATCGCGTTGAACACCTGCTGCAACGGCTCGTAATACGGCCCCAACGCGTCCCCGTACAGGGCTTCGCGGAACGCCGCCATGTTCGAATAGTTGCCTTCCCGCGCGCCCACCAATTCGGGCGCGATGTGGTACGCGGACGCCACTTCGGCGTCGTTGAGTTGCCTGCCCTCGATATCGGCGGTGTCGCGTGGCTTGAACGCCTCCGCCGCCGCCAACGTCATGCCGTCTTGCAGGATCGGCGTGCCGCCCTCAGACCCGCCACCACGCGTGTATGCGCGCCAGCCGGACAGGAACCTGTCTCTAGCCGTGTCCGACCATTCCGGCGCGTCAGCGGGACGTTGGATCACCGCAGGGACACGGCCTGCGTTCCTCCACACCGACCGGCGGTATTCGACAGCCTCCCGCGACTCGGCGAGGATCGCCCATAGAGTCTGCATCGGGGTGATGCCATTCGCCTCGATCGGTGCGTATCCGTGATCCAGTAAGCATCCAGCAGGGTCGAGGCGAAGTTTGCCGTCCACCCACACACCGCTGACGTTCGCCAGCCCGTCATCGGCGAACCTCACCCGCGCCGCCTGCAACCGCGTCAGCGTCAACGGGCGGTCAGCGTCGCTCGTCTTCACTTTCGCGGCGCACCAACGGTCGAACAGCAGCCAATCCACGATCAGCGAATGGGCGAACCGGAACGGCGTCAATCCAGGCGCGGGCCGGGAAAGGACCCGCGCGAGAGGGTGATCCGTCACCCGCTGCCGGTCCGTGTCCGACACCCTGCGGTACACCTTCAACGGCGTGGACGCGATCTGACGCGCGATGAAATCGACGACCTTACGGACCGAAGGCTGCTGCCCCCACATCCGCAGCGGGTCGCCGTGTCCAAGCTCCCGCACATCGTTGAGGCTGACCGTCTCGCCTCGTTCGATCTCCACCGCCCACCCGGACGGCAGACGCGTTTGCGGAGCGCCCAACGACGTGATGACGCCCCTGCTGACAACCCCAGTCATCAGAGAACCTGCACCCAACCGACCGACGCGGCCGGGATGAACACTGCGCCATCCATCGGCGTCGGACGTGCGTCCACCAGCGCCGGATCAGACAACACGAGGCCGCGTTTGGATGACGACATGAGGACGCCGCCGACGGAATGCTGCGCAGTCTGCACCACGATCCGTCTGCCGACGTAGCGGCGGTACGCGTCACGCACGGCGACTCCTCACGCGATGATCAGGTCGGACGACTCGTAGGCTGAGGTCCGTCTCTTTGGTTGATGCAGCAAGGCCCAAATGGCTGCGTTCAATCCGACTAGCGGGCCGATATCCAGCGGTGACTGGCCACGGTTCCAGAACATCGAACCTGTGTCGGTGATCTTCGGAACCGCAGTCGCAGCGGCCGCATCCAGGATCGGCTGGGTTAGGTGCCGCAGCTTCTTGTCCTTCACCAGTTGGAAGAACTCCACCGTCCCCGCTGACAGGTCGGGCCCTTCCCACCGCCGCACCGGAATCCCGGCCTCTTCGATCTCATTCAGCAGCGGCGACACCGGAGCGCCCTTCCCCTGTCCTGCGACGCAGATGATCCGGTCCTCGCGTTCAGCCAGGAACGGGATCACCCATCCTGTGCCGGCGCGGGACGCGGTGACCTCGCCGTGAGGCTCGCCGCGCTGATTGAACCCCGCGATCACCAGATGCGCGAACGACTTGTCATGCGACAGGTCAACACCGACGGTGAACCTCTCCACCCCAGCGATGCTTGAGGTCGGATCTAGGCACGCTTCCCAGCATCCGGCCGGGAACGGCCCGTTCAAGGTGCCTTTCGACCATTGGCAGAGAACCTCGGTCCGGAAGATCCATTCAGGGTCCGTCGCAGCCGCCGAAGCGATCGTGCGCTCGGTGATCGTGTGCCCCAACGAAGGGTTCGCCCATGCCCACGCGTCACGGTCGTTGACATCGCAGCCCGGGGGCGCTGACCACTCGAAGATCGCGAGCGAGTCATCGCCAGCGTTGGCGAACATCTCCGCCTCGTCGACACCATCATCGGCGTAAGCGGAAAGCTCGTCATCAACGATCTGATCCAGGTCGCCCAGCTCGGCACGCAGATCCTCATGCCCATCGGCGATCAGCGACTCGATCGCCATGTTCCGCAGATATCGCAGCACCACCGATGATGCGTCGCCAGCGTTCGAAAGGGCCAGGATCAGGGCCATCGCACGGGCCATTGTCGTCTTCGTGATCGCGCCCCACGCGTCCCACGACTGATGCTCGCGCAGCTCATCCAGCAGGATCAGGTCACCCGACAGGCCACGCCCGGCGCGGCGGTTCGCCGCCTTCACCTTGTACCGCTCACCCGTCGTGAGGTTCAACGATTTCTTACCGTTCACCATCACGACTTTGTCGAGCAGTTCATGCAGCTCGGGATGAAGCGGCTCGTCGTCCTCGTCAGTCTCGGTCACGAGGTCGACCGCACCCTGCCACACTTCCTCAGCGGTGTCCAAGTCCTGCGCGGTGCCAAGCACGAGCTTCACGCGGTAGACGTACATGAACCACAACGCCACAACTTGGCTCAACGTCGACTTTCCGTTCTGCCGCGCCACCAGCACGATCACCGTGCGGAACCGCAGTGAGTTGTCCGGAAGCAACTCAAGCATGTGGATCAGGAGCCACTTCTGCCACGGCAGCAAGTCAATGCCGAGCATTTCCGTTGAGAACTCGATGACAGCGAACCCCAACGATGTCCGAGGGGTCAGCTTGCGCAACGGCCGAGTCCAGATCCGGGGCGTCTCTCGGCCGTAGTGTTTAGCTGGCCGGCTTCGGGACCGAGCGGAGCTTGCTGAGCTTGCCACCCGCCGCCTCCGGCTTCTTCTCCTTGAGCTTGTCCCTACCGGCCGGAGTCAGCCCGAGAGACTCGCAGAACTTGAGATACGTCGGGATCGACACGTTGTCGAGTTGAAGCGGCTTCATCTTCGACTCGTCCTCGCCCCGATCCAGCCGGTATCGCAGGTACGCCGCTCGCAGGGCGTCGTCATCGTCGATCTTGCGGGCTAGTGTCCGCAGAGCCTCAAGCGCTCCCTCATCCATCGCTGTCAAATGCTCTGCCGAAGCGATCGCCTGCTCGGTCGCGTCAAACACCGACCCCATATGCCAGCACCGTCCTAGTTTGGCGAGTCTCAGCCCCGGGAGAAACGAAAGAATGATCTTGGACGCGCGACCCCGGTCAGTTCCCAGGGGAGGGAACATTCAC